>OBXH01000106.1_pt1 | contig 116999 bp, 86 predicted proteins | sample 1538101 | NCBI WGS metagenome assembly OBXH01 (sample SAMEA2580141, study PRJEB22360) | human gut metagenome | biome: human gut; feature: human-associated habitat; material: faeces | place: Denmark | collected 2008/2010 | reverse complement strand
CGGTCTTTTTCACTGGGATGATCTATGAATCTTCTTCCCAGGACAGTTCCGTCTGCCCGCATGATAGTACAGACTGCATCGGTATTGATCCCTAAGTCCACGCTGCAGATAATCTGTTCTTTCATAGGTGTTTTGGTACTAAAGTAACGAGAATGCGACGCGCAGTTATTCAACTATATCAACGAGATACAATTGAAAGCTCTATTTTAAGTACCAAATTTTTTTATTGTCTTATTATGTATAGCTGCCATAGGAGACGTATTCTAAGCAGTAAGGTTTGTTCCGATAGATGCTGCAATCTCTTTTAACTTATCGGCAGAAAAACCAGTATATTTTTCAATCTTATCGAGAGATTCTTTATCTTTGATCATCATTTTTGCAAGAGATAGATTTTTCTTTTCTACACCTTGCTCAATGCCTTGTTCAACAAGTGCTTTTCCCAGATTACACATATCCTGCACCTCACTTTCAAATTCTTCTGTCATGGCGATGCCAAAATCTTTCTGAAGACGTTTTTTCTTTGTCTCAGAGGATGTAGAAAGAGAGAAGAGTGTATTCAGCAGATCAAGGATCTCCAGATCACTCTCTTTATCTGCATCACCTAAATTTACGATAACAACTTCCATAAGGTCATAACTGCCAAGAGTTTCATAAGGCTTTCCCAATACTGTATCCTGTACTGTATGGTATCTGAAGATTCCATTTCTACGTTTTTTCGCCGGATCCGGGCAGATCCAAATACTGTAGACTTTCTGAAGCTTTTCATAATGTTCACCAGTAAAAATAGTTCCATACTGCTCGGAAATCATTCTTGCACAATAATAAAATCCTCTTGTAACTAATGGATACCCCGGTGTGTCATTTAACTGGATTTCCAAATTGATGATCAGCTGTACGGGTTCTTCGGTGTTCGGAATATATGCCTTAAAACGAATATCATAATACACAGTCTGGTCTTTGATAGCATTTGCTTCGGAATTAAGGCTGTCTATTTGTTCGTTTCCATCCAGTAATTTACTGCGGTCAGGATGGTCCTGATGTACTGCCCGACTGGAAATTTCGATATTTTCTTTCAGGCAGTTATCACAGATAAAATTGACACTATATTGGGAAAATTCTTTTGTACAGGATTTGAGGATTCAGGCAATGACTGCCTTATAGGTTAATAGTTTCTTGGCACATTCATCATATCTTGCACGATCTGCGGCAAGGTCTATCATTTGTGCCAGATTCGTTTGACGTATTATGGATGTCACCTCCTGTTACATATTTTGTACTTATATTTTATCAGAGCAGATATTTATTTACCAGAAAAATTTTTCGACAATCGCAGGATAAGTTTTGACAAAGAAAGACCCCAGTCAAAATGACTGGGGTCTTCTTTTTAGGAATCTGTATTATTTACCCAAATGGATTATTTAACAGTAGCTGTTTTCAGGTTGGACCATGGGCTGAAGACTTTCTTTCCGTTCTCGTCACGTTTCCAAGCGTGGCAGTATGCGTAGTAGGTTCCCTGCTGTACATATTTGAATGTAGTAGAAGTCTGAACCTGATTCTTGTTTACAGATGTGTAATCTTTGTTTGTAATGCAGTCACGATCTGTAGAGATTACATAGTCATAACCTGCAGCACCATCTGTATCACCGGAAAGGATTACAGTTGCTTTATTACCAACAACTTTAACATTGCTGATCATAGGTGTTCCTGTTTTTTCATTAGCTTCAGAACCAGCTAATGTAACTGTCTTAGAACCGATGTAGTATTTACTATCTTTTGCCGGAGTAACTGTTACTGTTCCGTCAGCATTTTCTGTAACAACATATTTTTCTGTTGGAACTTTAACATTTCCGTTCATTACAACAACAGATACAGAACCTTTAGAATTCTTAGCGGCTGTAATATCACAGTCAGCAAGATCTTTTTTATCAATTCCCCAGTTAACAGAAGATGTTGTTCCTGTATATCCATTGATACCTTCAACACTTACTGTATATTTCTTTGTTGTTGTAGGCTCTGTATAAGCACCCACACCAACTAATTTGTAGTCCTTACCTTCTTCTAATGTAAGAGCATCTCTACCATATGATACTTTAACAACTGGTTTTACTGCCATTCCTTCAGCATAAGTACTATTAGAAACAGTTACGTTCTGATCTGACAGCTGAACTGGAGTAATTGTAAATTTCTTATAAGTAATAGCGTTTACTTTCTGACCATTTTCATCTTCGAAAACCTGATTTGTTGTATCGTTGTTGCCAGCATAGTTGCCTTTACCAACTACAGCGATATATGCTTCATGGCTGGCATTACCTGTTACATTGTGGAAGTATTTAATTTCAAAATCTTTTCCTTCTTCTAATTTAACAGTTTTATGTGTAATCGGATCAGTATAAGAATAGTTGAATGTTGCGCTTGCAAAAGTATGAACTTTTCCATCATAGATAAATGACTGATTAGCTACATTAACTTCTTTTCCATTTGCATCATATACTTTAAATGCATTAGCTACATCATTAGACCAGATAATTTTCTGACCAACAATCTTAAAGAAAACTTCTTTACTTCCAGTAAAGTTTTTATTACTTGCTTTTGGTGCTAATGTTAATGTACCAGTACCAACTTCTTTATTTGCATCCTTTGAATCTGGATAACTAATTGTAAACTGACCAAGATCAATATTTACAGTACCTAATTTAGCTGTAATCTGTGTATTGTTATTGGAATCTTTTACTGTAGGACGAATCTGATGTCCGGTATAGCTTTGATCATTTACATTTACAGTTAAAGAAGACATATCAGCTGGTGTAATCGTAAATGTAGTTGTTGTAGTAGATGTATTGTCATAATCACCTTTTCCAACAATTGTTACAGTTGCAGTACCTACATTTGTACCGTTTGCAATAGACTTAATTTCGTAATCTACATCTTTTTCGAGCTCTTTTGTTCCATCCTTTACAATCAGTTCTGGAATAATTGCTTCTCCTGTGTAAGTATAAGATGCTTTTTCTGTAGAAACAGTCCAAGCACTTGCCTGTGGTTTGCTGATTTTAGAATAACGGTATACAGCTGCAGGCTGTGTAGTAATATTATTTCCGCTTGCATCAACACCCCAGAAATTTTTATTTGTAATTGTAATCTTAGTGCATTATTTACGCATAATATTTATTATTTCACAATTATACAATTGCGTTGGCTGTTGATCGGCGGAATTATATTTGATGATTATATAAATCGTTGCATTCTATATGAAACGAAAAAAGAAATCGTTGCATTTCGATTGGAACGATTTTATACTATATATTACAAATCAATATTGGGTTTCAAAGGATTGAAAATGTGGAGGAAAATGTATCATGAGGGAAAGCAGAACATTGGAATATAAGGAAAATCTGTCATCTAACACGTTTCTGAAAACGATCAGTGCCTATGCTAATTATGGCGAAGGAAAGATTATATTTGGAATCAATGATCAGGGGAACGTCATCGGCATAACAGATCCAGTGAACGGATGTCTGAATCTGGAGAATAAGATCAATGACAGTCTCAGTCCTGTGCCGGAGTTCCGTCTGGAGATACAGGAAAATACGATCGTGCTCACTGTTTATGAAGGCAGGTATAAGCCTTATCTCTATAAAGGTAAAGCTTATAAAAGAAATGATTCTTCTACAGTTGAAGTGGATCGTCTGGAATATAACCGGTTGATCCTGGAGGGCTGTAATCAGACTTTTGAGGAGATCACTTCATTCAATCAGCAGCTTACTTTTGCTAAATTGGAAACAGAATTTATCCGGGTGATGGGCATTGAGAAGATCAATAAAGATATTTTAAAAACTCTTGAACTGTATTCTGATCAGAGTGGGTTCAATAATGCAGCTGCACTTCTTGCTGATGATAATCAGTTTACGGGAATAGATATCATACGTTTTGGTGATACCATAGATGAGATCATGGACAGGGAATCACTAGAAAATATTTCCATACTTTCTCAGTTGGAAAAAACACTTCAGATGTTCCGAAAGTATTATCAGTATGAAAAAATAGAGGGAGCCGAAAGGAAATGTATTGACAAAATCCCGGAAAAAGCCTTCAGGGAAGCAATAGCCAATGCTCTGATCCATCGAATGTGGGATATCCCGGCATCTATAAAAGTCAGTATGTATGCGGACAGGATTGAGATCAGTTCTCCGGGAGGGCTTCCTGCCGGAATCAGCGAAGAGGAATACCTGAATGGTCAGATATCCATACTCAGAAATCCTATTATCGGAAATGTGTTCTTCCGGCTGAAATATATTGAGAAATTTGGAACCGGAATCATGAGGATCAATCATGCTTACAGGAACGCACTGATAAAACCATCGTATCAGTGTTTTTCTAATTCTATCAAAGTAATTCTTCCTGTTATAAGGGAAAACTATGACCTGAGCGAAGCCGAACAGATACTGGTCAGCATCCTTAAGGGAAAAGAAAAAATGTCAAGATCAGAAATTGAGAAAGCAGCAGAAATGGAAAAGAGTAAAGCAGTACGTACTCTGAACAGCCTGATTGAAAAGAAAATCCTGAAAAAAACAGGTGCAGGCAGGGGAGTCAGATACACCTTGAAATAGCAGAAAGCAATATAAGGATAAGATTCTGTTAGAATATATGGTATAGGTTTATTAAAAAGAAAGACTCCGATCGCAATGACCGGAGCCTTCTTTTTAGGAATCTGTATTAATTACCCAAATGGATTATTTAACAGTAGCCTTTTTCAGGTTTGACCATGGGCTGAAGACTTTCTTTCCGTCTTCGGATGTTCTGTTGAATGCATGCATTCCAACTACCCATGTTCCCTTTGGTACTTTCTTGAATGTTGCTGTTACTGTACCTTCTTTGAGGTTCAGTTTCTTGTGATTGCCATAGTGGTATGGACGTGTCTCACCGTTTTCTTTCTTGGAGCCAGTTCCCAGTACTACATCGTAACCAGTTGCGTTTGCAGCTGCTTTGTATGTTACTTTGATAGTAGATCCGCTTACTTTAACGTTTGTGATAACCGGAGCATCTGGTGTGATTGCTGTTACAGAGAATGGATAAGCATTGGACCATTCACCAAATACTTTCTTACCGTTCTCATCACGTGTCCAAGCGTGGCAGTATGCATAGTACATACCCTGATCTACATATTTGAATGTAGTAGAAGTCTGTACCTGATTCTTACTGATAGATGTATAATCTTTGTTTGTGATGCAATCACGGTCTGTAGAAATTACATAATCATAACCTGCAGCGCCGTCAGCTTCACCAGAAAGGATAACAGTTGCTTTGTTACCAACAACTTTAACATTGCTGATTACTGGAGCACCAACATTTTCAGATTTCTTTACAGATACTTTCTGGCTTCCTGTATAGCTCTTGCTATCAGCTTTAGCTGTTACAGTAGCAGTTCCATCACCATTGTCTTTTACATCGTATTCTGTTGCTGGAACGATTACGCTACCATTAAGTACAGTAGTTGTTAATTTACCGTTTGTTTCGGAAATTTCAACTGTTGTATTAGCAATGTCTTTTTTAACAATCTTCCATGTTATATCAATAGTATATGTGTTTGTAGTGTCATTTACAACTGGATTGCTGAATACTCCAGTCCATTCACCTGTACCATTGCTCAGTTTATATCCATTTTTAAGCTTTAATGTAGCTTTTAATACTTTATTTGAAGCTGTAACATCTACATTGTTAGAAAGTCCTGTGAATTCATAATCAGTTCCTTCTACTAATGTTTTATCGCCAACCTTAATTATTACATTTGGTGTAACAGCTACACCACCAGCATATTCTGTGTCTGATACAGTAATATTTTTGCGACCTACAGTAACTCCTTCAATTGCGAAGTCCTGAGCTTTTGTATAAGTTACATCGCTTCCTTCAAATTTTGTAGAACCAGCATAGTTTCCAATACCTGTAACATAAACATATGCTTTTGGTCCGGTAATATTATTGAAATACTTGATTTCATAATCTTTACCTTCAACAAGATTCATAGTTCTATATTTAGCTACGCTTGGAACAAATTTAATGTCTTTAAATGTTTTTTCTGTTCCGTCATATCCAAATACATAATTTGTTTTGGTAAAGTCAATCTTATCACCGTTTTCATCAAATGCGTAGAATGTACCATTTAAATAGCTGGTAGTAAGTGCTCTAGGAAGAATCTTAAATCCAACTTCTTTAGTTTCACCAACAAAGTTAGTATTTGTTTTTACTGGTGCTAATGTTACTGTTGCATCACCAACATTTACATTTACTTTAGAAGTTGTTGGGTATGTAATTGCAAAATCAGAAGCGCTCAGTTCAACATCATTTAATGTGATTTTAAAATTAGAAGTTGTTGGCTTAATCTGACTTCCTGTATAGGTAAATGCTTCTTTTTCTGCGTCAGTAGTAGCTTTTGCTTCAACTTTAACATCACTCAGATTTGCTTTGTTAATTGTAAATTTAGCTGTCTGAGTTCCAGAATAATCACCTTTTCCTACAACAGTTACTGTAGCTTCACCAGCATTTTTGTTGTTAGAGCAGGACTGGATTTCATAATCAATACCAGATGCCAGTTCTACACCATCAACTGTTAATTTTACAGTCGGTGTAATTGCTTTTCCAGTATAAGTATAAGATCCTACAACTTCAAGTTTTGCATTAGTATCAGCGATATCTTTGTTAGTTACAGTTGTTGTTTTGGAAGCAGTAACTTCAGTTGTACCAGTTGTATAGTTTTTGTTTTTAATATCTGTTTCTACTAATTTTGTAGTAATTGTTGCACCTACTGAAACAGGAGTTGTGCTTGAAGTATATGTTAATTTATATGCATCTGCCGGAACATCTTTTTTCTTTCCTGTAGCGCCTGCTTTAACAGTAACTTTTCCATCCATGTAGTCAGATGCGGTCTGAAGACTTCCATTGTACTGAACTTTTTCAGGAACAGTAATATCTGCAGCTTCGATTACTGCGGCATTAATTGCAAATGTACCAATTTTAACACGGCCACTATAGTTTCCAGTACCTACAATGTAAACTTCTACGTCTTTTTCGGAAACAGCCTTAGCATTTGTGTTATCATTTACATACTCTACTTTGTAATCACTTGTAGATAAGTTAACATTTGTAGTTCCACTAACAAATTTAACATCTTTAATATCTTTAGTGATTGCCTCACCAGTGTATGTTTCAGCTCCTAAATCTTCAGCAGAATTTGCTTGTTTATCTTTAGTTGTGCCAAGTGTATATCTTAATCCATCTACTGTAAGTTTATTTAATGTTACAGAAAGATTTACGGTTGTGTTTCCGATAACGTTTGTATTATCACCATTTACAGAAACAGATAAAGTTGTCGCACCACTTGCTAAAGTTGCTGGAGCAACAGTAATAGCAGAAGAAATATAAGATGTTACCTCTGTGTCGCCAATGTAGAAATGAATTGCATTCTTTACAGCTGTTGCATTAGATGCATCATCTTTTCCAATACTGTCAGTAACAATTTTGAAATCTGACATCTGATTAGCAACAACTTTAACTTTATCTGTTGTAACTTTTATTACATTACCTGTATAATTGCGATTTGTTTTTTCATCTTTATCTAAGGAGTCTGTAGCAATGCTCAATGTGCTTTCAGTGCCAACAGCAGTTAATCCACTTCCAGTAACTGTATATACAGATGTTGGAAGAGTTTCTCCTGTTACAGTGTCTTTAACTGTTACATAATCAGAAGAGATTTTAGATCTTTCTGCATAAGAAACAGTATTTTTCTTTAATGTTAATTCTAATTTGTCTGGATTCAGAGTACGTTTGTTAATTATAAAAGGTGCTTTAATCTGTCCTGTATATCCTGCTTTGTCTACAGTAGCAACAACCTGAAGTGTTTTTCCAGCAGGTGTAGCATTTACAAGATCGTCTCCCTCATATGTATACTTAAAGTCATTATATGAAAGACCTGAAATACCAGCAATTGTAAATCCAGCAATCTGAGTATCACTAAATGCCACCTGTTTACCAGTATAAGCTACAGTTGCGCCACCAAGATTTAATGTCGCAGATGAAACATCTACACTCTTAATTTCAATGCCTTCAATTGTAGTTTTAAATCCAGCATTAGCACCCGTTCCTGTAATCTCTACAGATACAATATGACCAGCATCAGTAGATACAAAAGTAGCTGATGTTAATTTACTATTTAAATCAGCAACACTTGTAGCACTTCCAGTATAAGTTCCTGAATGACCAACAACTTCTTTGCCATCAATACGAACTTTATAATCAAAGTTTGCAACATCAGTGCTACCATCTTTAAGATCACCAGATACAGCCAAAGCGCCTGTCCAATTTGCTAATGTTAATTTAGGTGCAGTTGCAGTTGCAACATCTGTCACGTCAGTAGTATTTTCTACAACCGGAGCTTCTGTAGCATCATCAGAAAATGTTTCAGCAGCCGGAGCTTCAGTCTCAACGGCAGCATCAGTACCATCGCTGAACTCAGCAGCCCATACCGGCACATTAGAAGTAGCAAGCATTGCAACAACAAGTGACATACTTAATGTCTTTTTTGCCATGCCCTTCTTTGTGTTTTTAATCTTTGTCATGATTATAGTTCCCCTTTCCTTAATATAACTATTTCTTTTTGGGTAAAGATTCCTAGACATAATCTGTCTGTTATGGTTAATAATAGTGCTTTCACCACTTTTTGTCAAGGGTAATGCTCAAGAATTTTACGATTTTTTTAAATTTCATACACTTCAAAAGCATTTATTTTCCTTGATTTTTCATGCTAAAAATCTATAATTTGTTACAAATGTGGTGAGTTGTTCGTTCTAATCACAAGATGATGTATCAACCCCTGTATGGTCAAATGGCAGAGAACCCTCTATAATTCTCTGCCATTTTCTCATTTTATAACTGTTGTTCTTTTTTTATTCTTTCAACCTGCTCAATCGGCATCTGTGTATCTGCAGCGATTTCTTCCAATGTACTTTTGCCTCTTTTTAGCATACAGATTACTATTTTTTCTTTCGTCTCTGTTTTTATTTCTTCTTTCACTTCTTCTTTCACATCTTGCCTTATTTCATTTATCAGCTTATCTGTTTTCAGCTCTAATACTTCTCCGCCCATGGCTCGGTCAACTCCCTTCTTTGTTTTTTCTGAATCTGAGAAAATGTAGTCTGCAATTTTTATGATTACTTCCACAAGGTAACGATGCAGTGCTTCTTTTCCGTTTTCAAGCAGACTTTCTTCCAGTCTTCTGGATATTGTCACATATTCATCCAGCAATTTCTGAAGTTTTTCTGGATCTTTCTCTATATCTTCTCTGCTTTTTTCATATCTTATGACATAAAATGGCAGGAGAAAGAGCAGTTTCTGCATCTCCGGTACTCTGTTTTGTATTTTCTATTGTAACAGATGCCTTCTCATTTTTCCAGTCAAATCTATGTTTTCAAGAACTTTTTGTTCTTTTATATTATATGTCTGTACGCAAAATTTTCCCGCACAAATGAATTAATGTATTATGTCACTACTGTAGCAAAAAGCCCCTGCAACACAGTCCTGATAACTGTATTGCCAGGGGCTTTATTTTTATTCAGAAGCAATTACTTCTATAGATATAGCATATTATTTCTTTCTGACAATAACCTTATCCAGATGCCAGATATCATCTACATATTCCTGGATAGTTCTGTCGGATGTGAATTTACCGCTGCATGCTGTGTTGAGGAGTGCTTTCTTAGCCCAGCCTTTTTCATCTCTGTATGCTGCTTCTACGCGTTTCTGTGCGTCTGCATAGGAACGGAAGTCTGCGAGGATGAAGTAGCGGTCTGCTCTGTCTGTGTTCTTTGTGTTGAGAAGTGAATCGTACAGGTCACGGAAGAGTTCTGTATCATTGGAGAAGGTTCCGTTGATGAGCTGCATCAGTACCTGACGGATTTCTTCGTCTGTGTTGTAGATTACGTTTGGATCGTATCCGCCGTTGTTTTCGTAGTTGATTACTTCGTCGGAGCTTAAACCGAAGATGAATGCGTTTTCTGCGCCAACTTCTTCTACGATCTCTACGTTAGCACCGTCCATTGTTCCAAGTGTAGGAGCACCGTTGAGCATGAACTTCATGTTACCTGTACCGGATGCTTCTTTACTTGCTGTGGAAATCTGCTCGGAAACGTCTGCTGCTGCAAAGATCCACTCAGCGTTGGATACTCTGTAGTTTTCGATGAATACAACTTTGATCTTGCCGTTGATGGAAGCGTCGTTGTTTACTACATCTGCTACGGAGTTGATGAGTTTGATGATCTTCTTGGCTGTTGCGTAACCTGCGGATGCTTTTGCACCGAAGATGAATGTTCTTGGATAGAATTCCATTTCCGGATGCATCTTGATCTGGTTGTACAGATAGATAACATGCAGGATGTTCAGGAGCTGACGTTTGTACTCGTGAAGTCTCTTAACCTGTACATCGAAGATGGAGTGCGGGTCTACTTCTACGCCATTGTGCTCAAGGATGTATTTAGCCAGACGCTCTTTGTTCTTGAACTTAATGTTCATGAATTCCTGGAGTGCTTTCTCATCATCAGCATAAACTGCCAGTTTCTTTAACTGTGGAAGGTCTGTGATCCAGTCCGGTCCGATGTGCTCTGTGATCCAGTCTGCAAGGAGTGGGTTTGCGTGGAGCAGGAAACGTCTCTGAGTGATACCGTTTGTCTTGTTGTTGAATTTCTCAGGCATCATTTCATAGAAGTCTTTTAATTCCTGATTCTTCAGGATTTCTGTATGAAGACGTGCAACACCGTTTACAGAATAGCCTGCTGCGATTGCAAGGTGAGCCATCTTAACCTGTCCGTCATAGATGATTGCCATCTTTTTGATCTTCTCATAATTTCCCGGATATTTTGCCTGGATCTCAAGGATGAAACGACGGTTGATCTCTTCGATGATCTGGTATACACGCGGAAGCAGTCTGGAGAAGAGCTCAATCGGCCATTTCTCAAGTGCTTCGGACATGATAGTATGGTTTGTGTAAGCAACAGATTTTCTTGTTACTTCCCATGCTTCATCCCATCCGAGTCCTTCCTCGTCCATGAGGATACGCATTAACTCTGCTACTGCTACAGTCGGATGTGTATCGTTCATCTGGAAGGTTACTTTTTCATATAATTTATGGATATCGCCATGTTTCTTTTTATATTTGGCAATTGCTGCCTGGAGACTTGCAGATACGAAGAAGTACTGCTGTTTCAGTCTCAGCTCTTTACCTGCATAGTGGTTGTCATTCGGGTAAAGAACTTCTACGATATTGCGGGCAAGGTTTTCCTGCTCTACTGCTTTCTTGTAATCACCCTTGTCAAAGGAATCAAGCTCGAAGTCTACGATCGGCTCTGCATCCCAGATACGAAGTGTGTTTACTACATCATTGTCATATCCTGTGATCGGCATATCATAAGGAATGGCTTTTACTGCCTGATATCCTTCATGGATAAATTTGTTTCCGCCCTTTTTAGGATCGTACTCTACTCTTACATATCCGCCGAAGTGTACTTCTTTGGCATATTCCGGACGACGCAGTTCGAATGGGTAGCCGTTCTTTAACCAGTTATCCGGTACCTCGATCTGATAACCGTTCTGGATTTTCTGTTTGAACATTCCGTAGTGGTAACGGATTCCGCAGCCATATGCTGCGTAATTTAAAGTTGCGAGAGAATCAAGGAAGCATGCAGCCAGTCTTCCCAGACCACCGTTTCCAAGTGCCGGATCCGGTTCCTGATCTTCGATACAGTTAAGGTCAAATCCCAGTTCTTCGAGAGCTTCTTTTACTTCACCGTAAGCGCAAAGGTTGATCAGGTTGTTTCCGAGAGCACGTCCCATCAGGAATTCCATGGACATATAGTATACGATCTTCGGATCCTGTTCGTCATAAGCTTTCTGTGTTGCAAGCCAGTTATCAATGATAACGTCTTTTACAGAGTAGCTTACTGCCTGGAAAATCTGCTCCTGTGTAGCTTCTTCAATTGTTTTTCGATAGAGGAATTTTACGTTGTCTTTTACGCTTTTCTTGAATGCCTCTTTCTTGAACATTTCGTTTGTCATTTCATACCTCCCGTAATGGTTTCACTGTTCACTTTATTCTCAGCAATACACCTTGCGGATATTGCCGGTGAACCTCTTCATTCCGTCAACTCTTCTGTTTTCTCATATCAGAGAAATTGGGGGCAAAGAATCTCTGCCTCCAATTTCCTCTCTGAAATCAGACTGTCAAAGATAATGATACTCTTTTTTCGACAGTCTGTCATGTGTATAATTGCCGAATTTTATAACAATTTTTTTTCGTGCATTGCGAAAGTAGTATATTTCCTGTGAAATACCTGTAACTCATCAGTTTCTTGTCAGTAATTGACCGAATGTTGTCTATTACAGTTTCTTAACACCCATAGTTACTGCTTCTTTGTTGATGTTCCACTCTTTCACATAACCATCGGTCTCGCCAAGTACCATTTCGTCCGCAAGTACTTCTGACTTGATCTCATCTTCGTGTGCTTTCATGACATCCTGAATCTTGTCGTTTCCGTGAGCGTATACTACGATCTTGTCCATAACTTCGAAGCCGGCTTCCTTTCTCATGGTCTGGATCTTGCTGATGATCTCACGTACAAATCCCTCTTCGATCAGTTCAGGTGTCAGGTTTGTATCCAGGACTACGGATGTTTCACCGTCAGATTCAGATACATAACCCTCTGTCTGTGCTGTTTCAATAAGAAGGTCTTCTTCTGTAAGCTCTACATCGTTTCCGTTGATATCCAGTTTCAGGACACCGTTGGTTCTCAGTTCGTTCATTGCTGCTGTTCCATTGATGTCTGTGAGAGCCTGTCTGATTCCTCCAAGGAGTTTACCGTATTTCGGTCCTACTGTACGAAGCTGTGGTTTGAAGCTGTAGGAGATAAAGGATTCTACATCATCTGCGAATTTTACTTCTTTGACATTCAGTTCGTCTGCGATGATGTCAGTGTAGAATTCACTCATTTTCTTCTCAGCTTTTACATACATGGTTCCGATCGGCTGACGGTTCTTGATGTTTGCTGTATTTCTGCAGGCACGTCCCAGAACTACGATCTCCAGAAGCTCTTTCATGTCTGCTTCCAGATCTTTGTCGATCCATGCTTCGTTTACAGTTGGGAAGTCGCAGAGATGGATACTCTCCGGAGCATCTTTATCCACGCTTCTTACCAGGTTCTGATAGATATCTTCTGTCATGAACGGAATCATCGGAGCTGCTGTCTTGGCGATGGTTACCAGCGCATGGTACAGGGTCATGTAAGCATTGATCTTATCCTGCTCCATTCCCTTTGCCCAGAAACGTTCACGGCTTCTTCTTACATACCAGTTACTCATCTCATCTACGAATTCCTGAAGTGATCTTGCTGCTTCCGGGATCTTGTAGTTTGCCAGATCATTGTCTACAGCCTGAACAGTTGTGTTTAATCTGCTGAGCAGCCATTTGTCCATTACAGGAAGCTGGTCATAGTTCAGTTCATATTTGGTCGGGTCAAAGTTGTCGATGTCTGCATATAATACGAAGAATGCGTAAGTATTCCACAGTGTGCTCATGAATTTACGCTGTCCTTCCACAACTGCCTTGCCATGGAAACGGTTCGGAAGCCATGGAGCACTGTTGATGTAGAAGTACCATCTGATGGCATCTGCGCCGTATTTGTTCAGTGCATCGAATGGATCAACTGCATTTCCTTTGGACTTACTCATCTTCTGTCCGTTCTCATCCTGGACATGTCCCAGAACGATTACGTTCTTGTATGGTGCTTTATTGAAGAGCAGTGTGGATTCTGCAAGGAGTGAATAGAACCATCCACGAGTCTGGTCTACAGCCTCGGAGATAAAGTTTGCAGGGAACTGCTGCTCAAATAATTCTTTGTTTTCAAATGGATAATGATGCTGTGCGAAAGGCATTGCTCCTGAGTCGAACCAGCAGTCAATAACCTCCGGTACACGATGCATTTCTCCACCGCACTCCGGACACTTCAGTGTAATCTCATCGATGTATGGACGGTGAAGCTCTACTGTCTTGGCTCTCTCATCACCGCTCATCTCGAATAACTCCTGACGGCTTCCGATGGAATGCATATGTCCACATTCACACTGCCAGATGTTCAGTGGAGTTCCCCAGTAACGGTTACGGCTGATACCCCAGTCCTGAACGTTTTCAAGCCAGTCGCCGAAACGTCCTTTACCGATGCTCTCAGGGATCCAGTTGATTGTATTGTTATTTCTGATCAGGTCATCCTTAACTGCTGTCATCTTGATGAACCAGGATTCTCTTGCATAGTAGATCAGTGGTGTGTCACATCTCCAGCAGTGTGGATAATCATGCTCGAATTTCGGAGCATCGAAGAGCTTGCCTTCTTTGTCCAGATCTGTGAGGACCATAGAATCTGCTTTCTTTACGAAAACGCCTGCGTATGGTGTCTCTTTTGTCAGGTTACCCTGTCCGTCTACGAACTGTACGAATGGCAGTTCATAGTTACGTCCGATTCTGCTGTCGTCTTCACCGAACGCAGGTGCGATGTGAACGATACCTGTACCATCACTCATAGTAACGTAGTTATCACAGGTTACGAAATGAGCTTTCTTTTTCTGTTTTGCTGCTGCCTCTCCTGCACATGCGAAAAGCGGCTCGTATGCTTTGTATTCCAGGTCTGTTCCTTTGTAGGTTTCCAGAACTTCATATGCTTTCTCGCCTTCTTCTTTTGCAAGCTTGCCAAGGACTTTGTCAAGGAGTGCTTCTGCCATATAATAGGTATATCCGTCTGCTGCCTTTACTTTGCAGTAAGTCTCATCCGGGTTTACGCAGAGTGCAACATTGGACGGAAGTGTCCATGGTGTTGTTGTCCATGCAAGGAAGTATGCATCTTCACCAACAACCTTGAATCTTACAACTGCGGAGCGCTCTTTTACAGTTTTGTATCCCTGGGATACTTCCTGTGCGGAAAGAGGGGTACCGCATCTTGGACAGTAAGGAACGATCTTGAAGCCTTTATACAGAAGCTTCTTGTTCCAGATTTCTTTTAATGCCCACCATTCGGATTCAATATAATCGTCATAGTAAGTTACGTATGGATGTTCCATATCGGCCCAGAAACCAACAGTAGAGGAGAAATCCTCCCACATTCCTTTGTATTTCCAGACGCTTTCCTTACACTGTTTGATGAATGGCTCCATACCGTATTCTTCGATCTGCTCTTTGCCATCCAGACCAAGCTTCTTCTCTACTTCCAGTTCTACCGGAAGTCCATGGGTATCCCATCCTGCTTTACGCGGAACCATGTAGCCCTTCATTGTACGGTATCTCGGAATCATATCCTTGATAACGCGGGTAAGTACATGGCCGATGTGCGGTTTGCCGTTTGCAGTGGGCGGTCCATCATAGAATGTATAGGTTTCTCCTTCTTTTCTGTTCTCCATACTTTTCTCAAAGATATGGTTTTCTTTCCAGAATTCTTCTACTTTTTTCTCACGGTCTACAAAGTTTAAGTTCGTATCAACTTTCTGGTACACAGTAATTTACCTCCTGTTTAAATTATTTGTATCAGACACCTGAAAATATGCAGGACGTTTATATACACTGAAAAATATTTCCGGTGTCCTTTAAGAACGAAAATAAGCCCATAAAAAAATCGCCCTTTTGTAAAAGGACGAAGGTTTATTGACGTTCGCTATACCACCTGTTACATTGTACGGGCATCCTCTGCCGATACATGAATCTTTTAACGGGGATTTCCGTCAGCTCTTACCTGTCTGTACACCCTTCAGAGCTGCAACTCCGGAGTGATCTTCACTGCATTTACTCACCACCGGGCTCACACCCTCCCCGGTTCGCTGTCTGCTTTCCCCTGCAGTTACTCTCTCCATCAACGTTTTTGTGGACATATCATTTATTTAACTATGCGGATTCATTATAAGGTCACAAAATTCACTGTGTCAAGTATTTTTTTGAATATTAGGGTAATCCTGTTACTGTTTAATAACACTGGTTACTGTTCACTCCGTTCACAGTAACGTAGCCAAAATTCATTCCAGATTGCCTGCGGCAATGGAATTTTGGCTTGTATGTCTCGGGATAGTGGTGTGTGAACAGTAACACACTGTTAACATACTATCATATAAATTTTACACAGGCATTGTAATTAATGATATAATAAGGTAGAATATTTTGTCCGAACGTCATTTAAAACGATGTACTAGAGTGTGTCTGAAAAATCATTCCCGCAATCTGCACGCCCCGCTTTGCGGTATATTTCACCCGAATTCAGTTGCCGTAGCCCGCTACGGCGCCCTCATCCGGGCAAAATATACCACAAATTGTGACGCACATCTTGCAGAAAGCCTTTTTCAGACACGCTCTAGGATATGGAAAGCAACTACTATGTATATTTAATGAAGGGTAATTTCAAATGTTTAAAACAAAATTTCATAAATTAATGAAACGTTTCCTCACCGGAATGCTTTGTGCAGGGATTCTGACCTCCCAGCCTGCAGTCACTTACGCTGCCGAGACCTCTGCCACTCCTGAAGCCGGTCATTCAGAAACCTATTCACAGGCCTCAGATATCGATTCTGTCAAAGGATGGCCCACAGGTCCTAATATCGAGGGACAGTCCGCAGTGCTGATGGATGCAGTCACTGATACTATTCTTTATTCCAAGAATGCCAAAGATAAGCTATATCCCGCCAGTATCACTAAGATCATGACCGCTCTTCTGGCCTGTGAATATCTGAATATGGACGATACGATCACCATGTCGCAGGAAGCGGCTTATGGGATTGAGGCCGGAAGCTCCAGCATTTACGCAGAAACAGGAGAGGTTTTCACAGTAGAGCAGGCCCTGATGGCTCTGATGCTGGAATCCGCCAATGAGATGGCTCTTGCTCTGGCAGAAAAAACAAGCGGTTCTGTAAAGAAGTTTGTTGAACTGATGAACCAGAGGGCAGCTCAGCTTGGCTGTAAGAACACCCATTTTAATAATCCAAATGGTCTTCCGGATGAGACGCATTATACCACCGCAGGTGATATGATGAAGATTGCAAAGGCAGCCTGGTATAATCCCAGATTCCGTAAATTTGTGACCACACAGGTTTATGAGATTCCTCCGACTAATAAGCAGTCTGAAACCCGTTATCTTCTCAATCACCATAAGATGATGCCCGGACAGTCTTATGCATACGATGGGGTTCTGGGAGGAAAGACCGGATACACCGATGCAGCGGGAAGTACGCTTGTCACCTATGCCAAGAGAGGAAATTCCATTCTCATTGCAGTTGTGCTGAATTCTACAAACGGTGCTTTTCCTGACACAACTTCTCTGCTGGATTACGGCTTCGACAATTTTGAAAAAGTAGACTTGAATATAGATACCGATCCGGTACCGGCAGTATTTCTCCCATGCGAAAAGCACCTGTTAAAGGACTGGAATAATCTGTGTTCCTTCTATTATATGAGGCATGTGTACGTAACTGTCCCCACAGGAACCGATGTGAGCCAGCTTGTAAAGAAGCAGAAACTTCTGAACAATTCTGTCGGTCCAAAGCGAATTAAAAGTAAATATTATTTAGACGGCCATATGGTCGGATATGGAATGCAATATGAAAAGGAAATCCTTTCAGATTTCCTTCTCAACGCTTCTTTTTAGTTTTCGCCTGAGGCGGAGGACTTCTTTTCTTTCACGAAGTTCCTCTGCTTCTTCTGTATCTGTGAAACGCAATGTCTTCACAGCGAAATATTTCTCATCTTCTGTTTTTCGGATGCGGATCTTGCCTCTTATCAGCCCATGTTCTTCACAATTGGATATGCTGTAATAAACCTTTGGATTATTCATAAACCATCGGAGTTTGCGCTTTGCAGGCAGATGACAGACCGGACATCTGGTGCTGGTCACCTCGCGGTCTTTCATGATTCGCTCTCTTGTGGCAAATTCTCTGGATACATATTTGTCATGATCCGGATAGGAAATATGTATCTCGTCTTTTTTCTTCTTTGGATTCTGGTAAACATCCAGTGACGGATGATTGATGATGATTATGTTATTTATTTTCTCCAGGACTTTCGCTGTATACCACGCATCTGCAAGCGCCCGGTGAAATCCCCTGGATTTCTCTATTTTCAGCTCATCGATCGCATGCTCCAATGCACACCTGTGTGTACCGTCATCATAACTGATACTGTATAGTTTCTGCACATCATAATAGGTCACAGGTCCGGGAAGCAGATCCAGCAGGCCATAGAACTTCATATTTCTCTGAAGTTCCATCACGTCCTGATTTCCCCAGGTAAAAAAGTACCAGTCTTCTCCGCACCAGTCAATAAATTCCCTGACTGCCTGCTCAAAGGGCACTCCTTTCATTAGATCTTTATAATCTACATGAATTACCTCATGGATGCTGTCATGAATCCATTTATAGACCTGTGGTTTGATCAGTCGGTGAAAATGATCCGTTATTTCTTTTTTGCTGTTTACTTTTACAGCCCCAATCTCGATAATCTCAAATGGAAGCCTGTCGTTACGTGTTTTCTTTCCCGAAGGATTCTGATTCCATTCCAGGTCAAAGACAATATAGTTCATTCATCCGGTCCTTTTTGTTTATTACTTTTTCGCATTTATTTTCCACTGCTGATAAACATATTATTTCACAATCTTCAGTTCATACTGTCTGGTTCCCAGACCAATCTTCTCTGCCTGATCCAGTGTTGCCTGCCATTCAATGTTCGGGTTGGAATCTTTGAAATGGTCGTGGTGGCAATGCCAGTCAGGTTTTGCCAGGTGTTCTCCAAGCTGGCTGTTCTCGATCGGAGTTGCTTTCAGACAGGCATCTGCGCAGGCCTGGTCCAGAGCAACCGGGTCAAAGCTTGCAAACATTCCGATATCAGGAAGGATTGGTGCATCATTTTCGCCATGGCAGTCACAGTTCGGGCTGATATCCTGAACAAGCGCTACATGGAAATGCGGACGGCCATGACAGACTGCCTGTGCATATTCTGCCATCTTACGGTCAAGAAGTTCATTCGCACTGCTGTTTGGATTGTATACTGCATCAAAACCGCAGGCTCCGATACAACGGCCGCAGCCTTTACATTTATCATAATCAATGACTGCTTTTTTATTCGGATATGTAATCGCATCACTTCCGCACTCTTTCGCGCAGCGACGGCATCCGCGGCAGAGTTCTTCATTTACTGCAGGTTTTCCGCTGGCATGCTGTTTCATCTTACCTGCGCGGCTTCCGCATCCCATTCCGATATTCTTCAGTGCACCGCCGAAGCCGGTTGCTTCATGTCCTTTGAAGTGGCTTAAGCTGATAAAAATATCTGCATCCATGATCGCATGTCCGATCAGTGCAGTCTGACAATATTCACCGTTAACTACCGGTACTTCTACTTCGTCTGTACCGCGTAAGCCATCACCGATGATGATCTGGCATCCTGTTGAAATGCTGTTAAATCCGTTGAGATTTGCGCACTCCAGATGCTCCAGTGCATTCTTACGGCTTCCCGGATAAAGAGTGTTGCAGTCTGTGAGGAACGGAAGTCCTCCCTGCTCTTTACAGAGATCAGCTACTGTTTTTGCGTAATTCGGGCGCAGGAAAGCCAGATTGCCAAGTTCTCCGAAATGCATTTTAATAGCCACGAATTTTCCATCCATATCAATGTCTTTGATTCCGGCTGTAACGCAGAGTTTCTTCAATTTATCAAGCTGGCTGGTGCCAACCGGACATCTGAAATCAGTAAAATAAACGGTTGATTTTTCCATCGTTTTTCCTCCTGTTTTTATTAATCAAAATTTGATTTTCTTTTTTATTTTATCACAAGATGCAGGTTCTTTTCGAGATATTTTTTTGCTTACATCTGTTCGTAAAATTTTGTCACCTTTTTGTATTCTGCAGGCAAAGTGATCTGCTCTACCACAACATCTCCATCTTCTGCATTGTGGTAACGGTAAATGTAAACGCCCTCCTGGATCTCATCTCCTTCGATCAGAGAAACTGCCAGATATCCCTGTCCTTCAAATTCAAAGGTATCCATGATCGCAAAATCCCGTTCTGTTCCGTCAGATACCGGAATGCTGATTACTTCATATTCTTCCATCGTATGTTTTCCTTTCATTCATAAGCAGTCTTATTCTTATTTTCGCTGTTTTTTATTGTAGCAAAGAGTGTTAATTATATCAATCCTATTTAACCGAATCAAGTAAGTCGTTACTGTGAACGGAGTGAACAGTAACAGTAAGGCCCCTGCGGGTTACAAAAAGAAAGACTGCACCTCCAATGAGCACAGCCTTTCCGGTTTGGTATATTTTATTCAGTTCTGCTTACAATTGCTTATGCCATAATCGGTTTTAATGCTTCTGCAAGCTTTTCTTTCTCAGCTTCTGCCTCTTCCAGATTCTTGCCGAGAGTTGTGTAATAGATTTTGATCTTTGGTTCTGTTCCGGATGGGCGGACAACTACTGTCTCGCCGTTATCCAGCTTGTAGATCAGTACGTTTGCTGCAGGAAGTCCTGTTTCTTCCGGTTTCTGGTAATCTGTTACTTTTACGATGGCATGACCTGCGATCTCTGTGAGAGGTTTGTCACGAAGTCCCTGCATCAGAGCTGACATCTTATCCATTCCGCTTAATCCCGGGAATTCAAAGCTGTCTACTTTGTTCAGGTAACGTCCGTACTGTGCATAGATCTCTTCCATTCTCTGTTTCAGGGAACTTCCGATGCTTCTGTAATATGCAGCCATTTCACAGATCAGCATAGATCCGATAACAGCATCCTTGTCACGTACATATGGTCCTGCAAGGTATCCGTAGCTCTCTTCAAATCCGAAGATAAATCTGTCTACTTCATCTGCTGCTTCAAGCTGTGCGATCTGATCGCCGATCCACTTGAATCCTGTAAGTACGCTTCTGAGTTCTACTCCATAGTGCTCTGCCACTGCATCTGCAAGTGGTGTGGAAACAATGGATTTCACTGCTACCGGGTTCTTTGGCATTGTGCCTTTTTCAATGCGGCCTGCACAGATATAGTCAAGAAGGAGTACACCTACCTCATTACCTGTTACCAGCTCATAGGAACCATCCGGGCATTTCATTGCGATACCAACACGGTCTGCATCCGGGTCAGTTGCAAGCATTAAGTCTGCACCTGTTTCTTTTGCAAGGTTTAATCCAAGCTCCAGAGCTGCAAAGATTTCCGGGTTCGGATAGCTGCAGGTTGTGAAGTATCCGTTCGGATATTCCTGTTCCGGAACGATTGTGATATCTGTGATTCCGATATCTTTTAATACCTGAGTTACAGGTACAAGTCCTGATCCGTTTAACGGGCTGTAAACCAGTTTCAGTCCTGCTGTCTTGCAGAGACCCGGACGAACCTGACGGGATTCGATAGCTTCATAGAGAGCCTGCTTGCAGTCATCTCCTACAAAACGGATTTTTCCCTGTTCTACGCCTTCTGCGAAGGACATATATTTCGCACCTGTAAGTACGTCTGTTTTCTGGATCTCTTCATATACAATGGCAGCTGCATCGTCTGTCATCTGGCATCCGTCAGGACCGTATGCTTTGTATCCGTTGTACTTAGCCGGGTTGTGGGATGCTGTTACCATAATACCTGCATTGCATTCATAGTAACGTGTTGCAAAGGAAAGTGCAGGTACAGGCATCAGTGCGTCATAAATTCTGACATTGATATCATTTGCCGCCAGTACGCCTGCTGCTGTTTTTGCAAATACATCACTCTTAAGACGGCTGTCATAGCTGATGGCTACTGTCTGATTACCGCCCTGTGTTTTTACCCAGTTCGCAAGTCCCTGTGTTGCCTGGCGAACTACATAAATATTCATACGGTTGGTTCCGGCTCCGAGAACTCCGCGAAGTCCGGCTGTTCCAAATTTCAGCGCTACTGCGAAACGATCTTTGATCTCTTCATCATTTCCTTCGATTTTGGATAATTCCGGATTAAGATCCGCATCCTGCAGATCTGCTGCCAACCAGCGTTTGTATTCTTCCTGATACATTTTGACCACTCCTGCCTTATTTTTATAGATTTTTTTGTATATATTAGCTGAATATAACTATATAATACCATAACTCAGACAAATCAGCAACAAGACAGCGGGATTTCCGTTAAATTTTAAAAATTACTTTCTTTTCTGTTTGTCCGCTCTCTGCAGGCGTTTCCTATATTGGTCAGGCAGAGTACTGTGGTGATCAGGAAAAGTCCGGGGATCAGAATGATCCACCAGGAACCTGTCATTAATGCCTTATCTGACAGAGACAGCATACTTCCCCATGTGATAACCTCTATCGGAAGTCCAATACCCATAAAACTCAAAGTCGCCTCAGAGATCATTGCAGTTCTTACGTTCATAACTACCATAAACATAATGGATGAGAAAAAGTTCGGCACCAGATGCTTCCACAAAATACGGAAAAATCCTGCTCCCATACATCTTGCAGCGATGATATACTCACTGTTTCGTATCTGCCGTACCTCTGTGCGTACTACTTTCGCAATACTGGTCCAGCTGGTCACACCGATCACAAAGGACAGACTCAGGATATTGGCCTCTCCCATGATAGCCTGCAGCAAAATAATCAGGAGCAGAGTTGGTATACTTAAGAATATTTCTGTAAATCTCATGATCAGTTCATCAAGCCAGGCAGGTGCCACTCCACTGAAGGCACCGACTACCACTGCAATAAAAGTAGAAATAACTGTGGCTAATCCACCGATCAGGATCGAGATTCTTCCTCCATACCAAATCATGGAAAAAATATCCCTTCCCATAGTATCTGTTCCAAAAAGGAACTCCCTGTCAGGAGCTTTATTATAGTTTAACAGATCCATATAAGCAGGATCCTTTGTCATGATCAGTTCCGCACACAGGCAGCCCAGTACGATAAGAATCAGGATTGCTGCTGAAACAACGGGTTTTCCCTGATACCACTTTTTCTTTGATTTGGGAATTACGGTTTCTGTCTTTCTGTTTCCTGCCAGTTCAAATAAATGATTGGTCATCCTTCTACTACCTCCGATTTCTCGGTTATTACTTCATCCTTCATACGGGGATCTATCTGTTCATTAATAGTCTGACTGACGATATTACAGAAAATAACCAGGATTCCTGACATCATACAAAGCAGCATCAGCAGATTGTAATCATGATATCTGGCACTCTCATAGGACAGAGCTCCGATTCCGGGATAAGAGAATACACTTTCTACCACATAGGTTCCTCCAAGTACATGGGGGACTGCAATGGCCATAATACTCAGATAAGCAGGCATTACATTTCGGACACAATGTCTGAACATAAGCTTTTTCTTATCCAGGCCTTTTGCCTTTGCCAAAAGTACATAATCTGCGCGAACCTCTTCAAGGATCTTATTTCGGATCATGTAAGCATAATACCATAAATGCTCCATGACCACGATGGTCAGAGGCATGATCAGATGCAGCACTCTGTCACCGATATCTCCTGCATTTCCTGTACTGTAAGCTCCACTGCTTGGCAGGATCTTAAGATTTACAGAAAAAACAAGGATCAGGACCAGAGCCATCCAGAACTCAGGAATACAACTGGATATGGTTCCCAGCTTACACAGGATCCGGTCTGCCAGCCGGTTTTCGTACCAGGCACACAGAATTCCCAGGAGCAAGGCTCCGGCAAACATAATGATAAATCCGATTCCTCCAAGCACAAGTGTATTACCGATACGGCCGCCGATCACGTCCACTACATCCTGTTTATATTTAAATGAAATTCCAAATTCTCCATGAAAGGCATTTTTTACCCACTTCACATACTGCACAGAAATCGGTTCGTTCAATCCCAGTTTTCCCATAGCCCATTCACGTTCTTCCGGACTCATCTTCTCTGTACGGTCACCATAATAGGAGATCAGCGGATCTCCAGGCGCCAGACGGGCTACATAAAATACAGCTACAGACAATATAAATACTGAGATCAGGAATATCAGACATTTTTTACCATAGTAGACTAACTTTTTTTGTCTCATTATATACTGCACCCCTTTCCTTCAGCCGGAAGCATTGCAAAATGTCCGGGTGACACTTCTGTCCACACGCTGTTTTCCATTCCTTCGCCATCATAGTACTGCAGAACTCTTTTTCTCTCCTTGATCGGGTCAGGAACAGGAATTGCAGACAGCAATGTTTTTGTATAAGGATGCACCGGATTGGAATACAATTCTTCTGATGGCGCCAGTTCTACCAGTTTTCCATGATACATAACTCCCACACGGTCACAGAGATACTCAACCATAGCCAGGTCATGAGCTATAAACAGAAATGTAAATCCATGCTCCTCCTGCAGATGACGGAACAGATTGACGATCTGGGCCTGTATGGACACATCCAGAGAAGCTATAGGTTCATCAGCCACCAGAAATTCCGGTTCCATACACAGAGATCTGGCTATGGCCACTCGCTGCCTCTGTCCCCCTGATAATTCAGATGGATAACGATCCAGGAAACTGTTCTCAAGTCCTACATATTCCATCTGAAAAGCAGCTTCCTTCACAAAGCTTCCTCTCGGAGGTGTGATATGCTGGATTCTCATTGGTTCCGTAATAATATCTGACACCTTCATTTTCTGGTTCAGACTGGATGCGGAATCCTGAAATATCATCTGGCGGCGGGTCTGCAGCATTTTTTTATGCTTTTTGAATTCCTTTTTGTCGCAGATATTTACATCTTTATACCAGATTTCTCCATGAGCCGGCTGATATATATTCATCAGACATCTGGCAACTGTGGACTTTCCTGAACCGGATTCCCCTACCAGACCAAAGATCTCACCTTTATGGATCTGAAATGAGACATCATCTACAGCCTTTACCTTGATCTTTTTTGTCAGATGAAACTGCTGAGTCAGATGCCTGACATCCAATAAAACTTCTTTACTCATGCGCTGTTCCTCCCACAGGTGATTTGATCTGCGGTGCTCTTGGATCCAACAGCCAGGTTGCCGCATAATGAGTATCTGTTATCTTAAACATAGGCGGCATTTCTTCATAATCAATATTCAGGGCATATTCATTTCGACATGCAAAAGCATCACCTTTCGGCGGATCTATCAAAGTAGGAGGCATGCCAGGGATGGTGTACAGGCTTTCTTTTCCATTTGCAAATGCAGGCAGTGATCTCATCAGTCCCCATGTGTATGGATGTCTGGGATCATAATACACTTCCTCTGCTGTACCGATCTCTACGATCTTGCCTGCATACATGACTGCCACTCTGTCTGCCACACGTGCAACCACTCCCAGATCATGGGATACCAGTATGGTAGCTGTTCCCAGCTTCCTCTGTATTTCCCGGAGAAGATCCAGAATCTGTGCCTGTATAGTCACATCCAGTGCAGTAGTTGGTTCATCTGCAAATAAAATATCCGGATCTGCTGCCAGAGCGATGGCCATGACACATCTCTGACGCATTCCCCCGGAAAATTGCCATGGATACTGATGATATCGTTCCTTTGGATGGGAGATACCTACCAGTTCCATAAGTTCCAGAACCTTCTTATTTACCTGTTCCTTCGTGTAGTTCTTATTGTGGATCACCACTGCTTCCCCAATCTGTTTTCCAATTTTAATAGTTGGATTCAGGGATGTCATAGGATCCTGAAAGATCATAGAAAAAACTCTTCCACGCAGTTTCTGCATCTCCTTTTCCCTGTAACAGGTGATATCCTGTCCGTTCACACAGATGCTGCCCTCTTTAATCTTTGCACTTGGAGGCAAAAGCTTCATGATACTTTTGCAAAGCACACTCTTCCCGCATCCGGATTCTCCAACTATAGCCAGCACCTCTCCCTTTTTTAATGAAAAAGACACATCTCTTACTGCCTGGACTTCTCCGGCAGGACCGTCAATGCTGACTGAAAGATTTTTAACCTCTAATAAATGTTCCATTTTTAATCCTTTTTCCGCTCGTGTAAAAAGGGGGCACCTTTAGTGCCCCCGTCACAACCTTTATCTTTTTTATGATGTTAGAGTCAAAGGTCTTATGGTGCAAGCATGAATGGCTTTTTGACCTTTTGACCCTGATATCATTTTATTATTCAATAGTCCAGTCTGCTACATTCCAGAAGATTCCAACTCCATGATGTCCCATAATTGTATCAGGATCAATTCCTTTAATATTGCTGTCAGCAACATAGTTGGCATCAATATAGCAGATCATTGCATAAGCCGGATCCTCTGCCAGAGCTTTCTGGAAATTAGCATAGGCTTCTGCACGAACTTCCGGATCAGCTGACTGTCTTGCTTCTGTCAGATACTTGTCAACGTCTGCATTAGAATAGCCGGAGTAGTTTGCTCCCTTATCTGTTCCGAATACTTTGTATGTATGGTCGTCAGCGTCAAATGGGCTTCCCCATCCGATCAGGAATGCCATCTGTCCTGCCCAGTCTGTCTGTGCAGGGATCTCTACTGATACATCCATGCCGATCTCTTTCAGTTCCTGTGCTGCGATCTGAGCCATATCAATACGTACCTGATCTCCTGCACTTACGCTGATTACAAATCCCACTTTTTCGCCGTCACGATAATAGAATCCGTCATCACCCATCTCGCATCCTGCAGCTTCCAGAATTTCTTTTGCTTTTTCAGGATTGTAATCATAATGCTCTACATCTTCATAATTGTAGATATTTCTCTGAAGAGGTCCATAAGCCGGCATTCCCTGTCCAAGGATAACTGCGTCGATGATCGCCTGGCGGTCAAGTCCATAGCATACTGCCGGGATCAGATCACGGTTTTTCTGCCAGTATTCATTTCCAAAGTTAAACATGATTCCACGATAGTCAGAAGTCTTCATATCGTAGCATGTATATGCCTCATCATCTGCAAAAGCAGCTGCATCCTTTGGTGTTAATAATGCCAGATCAAGTTCTCCGGATTTTAACTGAAGTGCTTTCGCATTGTCATCCGGTACGATCTTGAATACAATTTTATCGATGGAAGGCTCACCCTTGAAATAATCTTCATTCTTAACCAGTGTGATCGCCTGTCCCTCATCCCAGGATTCAATCTTGTATGGACCTGTTCCTACCGGATTACGGAAGAAATCAGAGGTCTGCATATCTTCGCCCTCAAGCAGATGCTTAGGAAGAACTGCCATTGTCATATAGTCAAGGAATGCAACGTTTTTGTCCTCAAGCTTGAACGCAACCGTATGATCATCAATCACATTGATTTCCTCTACGTCCTCGTAGTTGGGTGCATTCTCAGAACCATTTTCCGGATCCATGATCGCTTCAATAGTAAATTTAACATCCTCTGCTGTCACAGGTTCGCCGTCCTGCCACTTGGCATCTTCTGCCATATGGAATGTATAAGTATTGGTTTCATCATCAAAATCCCAGCTCTCTGCCAGTCCCGGAACTACCTGATTATCTCCGTCATGTGCAGTTAAACCGTTGAAGATCAGAATATTGATCTCTCCATGTTCATCCATAGCAGGATTGATCCTGGTATAATCTCCGCTTCCGTATACCAGTGTTGTTTCTTCCTCTGCCAGTACAGGCACTGTTGTTCCGGCACTGACCAGTGATACAGTCAGAAGCACTCCGGCCATTGTCAATACACCCTTTTTCATTTCATGTTCCCTCGCTTTTTCTTTATTGGTAACTGGCTTTTATGATATCAGACAATTCTGACATCAGTAAGCCCTGCGGGGGGATATTGACATATTCCTTTTTGTGCCTTATATATGCCATATATGGCATACCTGCAGCAGTATCATTACTCTCCATCGCAGTGCGATCCTGCCCGGAGTGTTATTTATATTATAGGAACATTACAGAGTAATTTCCTATAATATAAATAACACTCCGCCTTTAGTATTTCACTAAAAGCGAAGTGTCCTGATATTAATATAATTTTGCACCAGCCGGAATATGGTCATCTACCATCAGAAGATGAAGTTTTTCTTCGCCCTCTTCTTCATGGATTGCACTAAGTAACATTCCACAAGATTCAATTCCCATCATTGCTCTAGGTGGCAGATTTGTGATAGCTATAAGTGTCTTACCTACCAGTTCTTCTGGTTCGTAGAATGCGTGAATACCGCTTAAAATGGTACGTTCTACGCCTGTTCCATCATCCAGAGTAAACTGTAAAAGTTTCTTTGACTTCGGCACTGCGACACACTCTTTTACCTTTACTGCACGGAAATCGGACTTGCTGAAAGTCTCAAAATCTACCTCATCTTTGAACAATGGTTCGATTTCTACCTTTGAAAAATCAATCTTCTCAACTGGCTTTTCTGAAACCGTTTTAGCCTGCGCAACGTTGTTTGCTTCGTTCTTAGCAGCGCCCTGGGACTTCATTGTCGGGAAAACTGATTCTCTTACCATACTATCCCATACTGTCGGGTATTATACATTATTTTCAAAAAGACTTCAACCTATTATAAAGTATTATTCAGTATGTATTTGTTGTAGTTCTGTTGCACACCACATAATTCTGTTGCACCTCATAGAATCAAGCCCACAAGGACTCTTTCCTAGAATATGTCTAAATTATGTGATAATTTTTCTATTGCTTCTGTTTTTTTCATATCGGTGACTTCGGCATATATATCCATCGTTGTCTCAATATTTGCATGTCCCATAACTGCCTGTATCACCTTAATATTCGTTTCATTTTCGCAGAATCTCGTACAAAAAGTATGTCTCAAATGATGGCAGGAAAAATATGGAATAATGATCGGCTCTCTTTTCTCCTTTTTTGCTTTCAAAATTTCTTCTGCATTATAGTTTTCCCGGATACGTTTGATCGTCCGGTTGACTGCCTGCGGATTATGAAGATTGCCAAACCGATTTGTAAATATAAATCCCTCCATACCGTCGAGTGTAACGGTACTGAATCCATTTTCTTTCTGATATTCATACTCTTCCATAAAAGCATTATATACTGGCTCCATCATCGGAACTGTACGAATACCCGCCTCTGTTTTAGGTAATGAAACAGCAAATTCGCATTTGGTTGTTTCTGCTCTGCGTGGATAATATGTAACACTATGATTGATATTGATCAGTCGTTTTTCTAAATCAATATCTTCCCATCGAATCCCAATAATTTCACCTATACGGCATCCTGTACCTAGAAGAACGGTAAACAATGGTGCCCAATGATTAAATACCGGACTATTCGATGTATAATTCATAAATGCTCTTTGCTGTTCTACTGTCAACGCATGTCTCACTCCATGATTCCTCCCTGGTTTCTTTTTTATTTCTGACATCACACCATGAGATGGATTGTTTCGGATAATATCATCTCTCACTGCTAACTGAAATGTTGGATGAAGCACCGTATGAATCGTTTCTAATGTATTAACCTGTAATTTCCGTTCATTTACCAAATGATAATAAAAATACAGTACATCTGAATATTTGATTTCACCGATTTTCTTCTTTCCAAAACTGTCTCTGACGTAATGATCATACATGTACATATAATTGGTATAAGTTGTTCGCCTCAGCTCTGTTTTCGTAGAAATATATCTATCAAATACAAAATTAAGACTGGCATTTCCTGCGGCATACACATCAAGACCGTCTAATTGGTCTTTCAACAATTTCTGCTCTTTTTCCCTTAACTTAACTAAATCCTTTGAATATGTATATCTTCTTTTTCCAAATGGATCTGTATAAGTGTATATGTACATCAGGTCGGACTGGCGTTGACTCTCACCTTTGCGTAAGGCTCTGCCTCTGTTATCTTTTCTTGCTTTTGCCACTGTAACTCCTTCCTAATATAGCAAGGAGTCCTTGTGTTACTTTTCTGACATCTGATATAAAAGATCAATACCTTTTTGTATCGCTTGTGTTGTAGTCAGCTCATGCTTCGCTGCATACTCTGACAATTTCTGATATTCTTCCTCTGTTAAGCGGAAACTTACATTTTTCTTCTTAGGGGATTCTGCTTTCGGTCTCCCCATTTTAGCCACCGTATGCACCTCCTTCATAGCTTGATTACATTATACTTTTTGTCGTGCAAAAAGTCAATACTTTTCGTAGCACAAAAACTCTTGCAATACTATTTATCACTAAATACCGGTTCGGAATGTTTCCAGATATGCCTCAAAAATATCACAGTTCACCAGTACCAATTTATCCAGCTTATAGACAGCATTTGCTTCTTTTGCCATTTTTTCAAACTTACTTTGACACATACTGTACATTTCTGCTCCTTCTTTATAACGAACAAATCTTTTCCTATTTATAATATGTCTTTGCATTCTTTCGCTCCTTTCCCAATTTATAACAATCCCACAGGCAGCCATCGGGTAATAGCTTCATTGGTATTTCACCATCTTTCCAGACCGGGCAGCTTTCCCGGAAGTATCATTATCAGAAACAGTATCTTCGCCACAAAAGTCCCACTTCCTGATTACAGCCAAATATTTATCGCTCGTGCCTTTACTTCAATATCATTTTGATATTTCTTCGTTTACAACATTTCCACTTTGCGTCACGATGTCGCAAAGTTATAATGCAGACAGTCCTGGCGTATTTTCTGCACAGCTCCTCTGTTTCATACGTCCTGCAGGATAAATATGAAATTTTCAAGGTACTAACAACGCTAAATAGCTTTTTTAGCAGAAAGGGATGCTTTCAAATGTTTTTTAGCGAATTATTTTAAATCCAATAATTGTTTTTATCAATTTTGTTTCCAGACGTCTGCGAAGTGTTTCATCTACACAATAATGAACACAGCCATACTCATCATACATTTTTCTGACCGATAATTTTGCAATATATCCTTCATAATGTTTCAGAATTTTATTTATCGCCTGAATGTCACCCTCCAATGCTCTTTCGATTACCCAAAACGGTATCAATTTTTTATTATTTACGCTTTTTTCTTTCGTTTTCACCTGCATTTTCCTCCAGCATAATCTTTAGTATTTCAAGCGATCGTGTACGATGCTCATGTACCGTACTTCTGACAAGATTCAGTTTTCTTGCTATATCTGCATCATTCATTTCCATAAAGTATGACAAAAGAATAATGTCCCTTTTTCTCTCTGTCAGTGCAGTTAATGCTTCTGCCAATAGAGCATTTTTTACCTCTACATCATAACCGCCTGCCCGAAAATAGCTTTTTTCCAATTCATATTCATCAAATATAGAAAGGCTCTCCATCTCTTGTTCAGATAATTCTGAAAACAAAGTTTCGTGTTTTCTAAGATAAGCTAAATGCCTTTCATAATCCACTATTTCGCCCTTTAATGCCAATTTGCATTTTCGATCAAACTGGTGCATTACCGTTTTCTCATCGTAGGAAGAAGATTGCTCCATAGAGTTCACCTCCTTCCCGACCATGAGATATGAGCAAAGGTCTTTTTCCCTTTCACCCTTATCCCGATTGGGAAGCCCCCATTGTTCGGGTTTAAAAGAAAAACTCTATAAAAAATTCTTATGATATACAAAAAACGTCCCTATGGATTGAAATCCATTGGACGTTTTCATATAAATAATCTAATATTCAAAAATAATTTTCTCTCTCCATTCCATATAATAAAAAAAGCGGAAACAATTTTTTATCATCTCCGCTTATTCTTGCTCTTTTCAATTTTATATTTCAAAATACCAACATACTGAGAGATTAAAATTATAAAGGAAGTCAGTGCAACTAAAGAAAGTATGTCTGGTATTCCTGCAAGTGTACAACAACCAGCAAATACAATAACAGCAATTAAGACTTTCATGGTTACTTTTTTGCAGTGTTCTTTTTCAGTATCATCAAGTTCTCGATTAATGCACTCTACTGGTGCAGCTTTCAAGATTAGTATCGCACTTACTAATATAAGAAGCCACGCTGTACCTACCGTAAACTTATATTTACTGTTAAAATACATTGCTATTATCTGTACAGTGACTGAACAAATAAAACATGATCCAAAACTGTTAAGATGCACGCCACCGGCATAAGTCCGTAGCAACATAAAAATCCCAGTAAATATTGCGAATTCCGGAATCATATGCATATATATTGCTACACTCAAACAAGTTACAAAACAGCATAACATCTCAAGTCCAATCTGAAAGCCATATTGATATACTGCATACAATTCCTCGGAAACTGCACCAGCGTTGATAATATATGCCGTTAACTTTTCCGACAACCGCTTCATATTAAAGATTCTTCATCTTTTTCAAATTTTCTGGCATCTTCGGTTGATGAAAAATATAGCAACATGCGCTGTCCGCAGACAACTTGCCGAGTTTCAAGGATACATTTGCCAGTGCTTTTGCTGGCTGAATTTTTACATTTTTAGGTTTCATAATAGGAATCTCCTTTCATTTGATTTCCTATACTTTACTACAAAAAATTCTTATTTTTTCTCTCTTGTAAAAAAAACGAGTGTTCATGTAACTTTTTCTCAAAACATCATACATATGAAAAAAGCAATGACCTCTCTAGACCCAAATCACTGCCGTTTCTCTCCAAATTCATATTTCGCTAAGTACCAGTTCCACAGGAAAAGCTCCTCTACCTTTTTTGTATATTTCTGTAGATTGTCCTTTATTTCTATATAATCATATGCCCCTGCTTCCAATATAGAAAAAATACTCTGCGGATTTCCTTCCTCTATAATTGCGAGAATCGGTACTAAATGCCCCAGTTTCCCTTTCGCCTTTACAATAGGCTCAAAAGCGCCCTTTTTCATCCTTTCCCTGTCAAAATGCATAATAACAGCATCCGCAAATGGATATTTATTTGTTTCCAATTGATAATAAGTACACTTTATAAGTTCATATTTTTTTTCTATTATTCGGTTTGTAATATCAAATAATTTCTCATCATCACTAAATAATAACACCTTTTTCATAGCAACTCTCCATAACAGCTAAACCGCCAATCTAGATCTATATTTTACTACGTTTTTACTCCTTGCTTCTTCATGTAATAATTCCGATTATTGATGTAATTATTCCTTATTTCCATATAATAATATGCGGATTCCAAACCTTTCCGGCACAGTATCATCAATCACTACAGTCCCATGATATTTTGTAGCCACTCTATGTACAGAAGGCAGTCCAACACCATGGTTTTCGACATCCGATTTTGTTGACTTCAATCTCCGATTCTTCGTTTTTATCAAGTTACCATTATAACTATTCGCTACAAACAGCAACAGATTGTTTTTGTCATACTTTATCCGGACTTTTATGTATTTCTCCCTCTCTGCCTTTTGCGCCGCCTCTACAGCATTCTCCAATAAATTGCCAAGAACCAAAGAGATGTCAGCCCCTTTAAACGGTATTATCATGGGGATACATATATCAACTGAAAAATCTATATCCATCTTTTGAGCAGTTACATACCAATAACCAAGCAGTGAATCTATAACAATGTTTCCGCTATTTGAAACGGCAGTAATTGTCATTCCGCCTTCCCCCATGACTTCATTCACAAAGCCAATTATTTTTTCATACTCCTTATTTTCGGCATAGGCAAGAATTGATACAAGATTGTTCTTCATGTTATGCCTTGCATCCCGCAACTGAAGCGTTGAAAGCTCTCTTTCCTGCTGATGACGTTCACACAGTTCCAACTGCTGTTCATATACCGATGTCATCCGTCTTAACCGTAAATCATCTGCCAGTTTCATATAAATGTAGAATATCAGCACGTTTATTGCCAGTAAAATAATTGCAGATACTATAGAATGGACATTTACAAGATTATTTTCTGCTTTTTTCCCAAGCAAGAAAATATCATTCATAATATAAATGCTGCCAATCGGAATCATGATAAACATAATATTATACTTTGCGGAAAGTTCCTTAATCTCCTCATTTGTAAAAACCTTTTTCAAAGCAAAGATAACGATTAGAAATAATATCTTTGATATAAACGATCCCAAAATTTTATAAATTTGAGGATACAAAGCCTCATCACAATAAATAGAAAGTATATACCCACTTAGCGTTTCAATCAGCATCCATATTGCATTAAAAGTAAGGGCAAAAATACATTTATTCCAAAAACCGCCTACATAGACTATCATAATAGATAGCAATGTGACCACAATAGTAACGCATATATTCACATATACCGGCAGACTGATGATTGTTGATATTCCAAACTGCCATAGAGCAAATACCGCTAATCCTACTCTAAAGAGCCGTTTGTCGTTTTTTCCGTAAAAAAATATGTCAAAATAATAAACGAACAGATATACTGCAAAGATACTCAGCAATATATCTGCCCCATAACCCTGAACGTTATTCAGCCACATAAAACGTATCCTCCATTGAGCAATACTGCTCACTAATCATTCTTCTTCTGTCCTCGCTGATGGAAATCCTTTTTCCACTATCCATAATTAAATAGTCGTATGCCAGCCCTTCTATATGCCGATAGTTCACAAGAAAAGACTGATGTACTCTCAGGAAAACCATTTTCCCTTGTTTCAGTTCCTCCTCTACCTCGCTGAGCTTCCCATAAAATTCAAGCGTCTCTTCCTCTGTTACCACATATATCTTCCTCCTGTGGCTCTCAAAATAAAGGATCTTCCGGATTGGTATTTTCCATTCTTTCCGTTTGTTCTTGTACCGGAAATAGCTGTCATAGCTGCTTATCTCTTCATACGCCTCTAAAAAATATCTTTCCAGGATTTTTTCTTCTATCGGTTTTACCACAAAGCGGAATGGTCTTACCGAAAAGGACTCCTGCATATAGCTTTCATGGCTTGTGACATAGATGATCAGGACATTCCGGTCAGTTTCGCGGATCTTCCGTGCGGCTGTGATCCCGTCCTCGTCTCCCATTTCTATATCTAAAAATATTATGTCAAAATACATCTTTTCCTCTACTGCTTTTTCCAGTTCCCCTCCATCCAGGAACACTTCTGTATCTATCTTCACAAAATTTCTCTTTGCTATTTCTTCCAGTACGGTATCCAGCCTCCCTGTCATTTTGACATCGTCATCACATATGGCTATCTTCAGCATCTTTCTCATTCCTCTTCCTTTTTTCAGCAGTTTTCCTTATTTCCTGCAGCAATGCCCAAACAAGTTCCTGGTCATATTGATCCAGCTTTTTATATACTTCTACCAGATCAAAGTATTCATCTATCGTTTCATTTACTATCAGTTCTCCGGGTAGACTCCGTTTCACATCAGACACTCCCAAGATATAATCTGTTGTGACACAAAAATATTCTGCCAGCTTTTTTAAGACGTCCACCTTAATGCTTGTAATATCCCTTTCATATTTACTAAGCATTTGCTGGGTAATACCCAGCTCGGCTGCCAGAATTGCCTGTATGATCCCACGCTTCTCCCGAAGCTCTTTAATACGGCTTCTCATAATCGTTTACTCCTTAGGTATATGATATTATTTATCCTACCCTTTTCGTCTCATTGTGATACAAATAATAGAAGTAATTGATTACGCTTTTATTCTGCTTTCCCATATAAGAGTAAGTAGGTAATCATCCGTATCTGTATTTCACTACATTTTTCTGATACAATCACTTCAGAACAAGAAAGGAACTGTATCATTATGAAAAAAGATGAAAAACTTGCATTGTGGTCTGAACGAATTCATGATTTTCAAACCAGTGGACAATCTTGTAAGGCATGGTGTCAGGAAAATCAAATCCCTGTCTCTACAATGGGATACTGGATGCGCAGATTACGAAATACTGGAAATTCTTGTGAAACAGACCTGATTTTTGCTAAAATGCCAACAGAACAAGAAATTGCAGCAAAGGAAACTGCCAATAGCCTGTCACCAATCCATATTTTTATAGCCGATAGTATTCGTATTGAAGTGATGCCGGATTGCTCACCAGAACTGTTTCATCTTCTCATCAAAGGTCTGAAAGACCATGCTTGATCTGGCAGGTGGTACAACTGTTTACCTTGCCTGTGGAGTAACAGATCTGAGAAAAAGCTATAATGGTTTGGCTGCAATTATCAAGTTAAAGTTTCAACTCGATCCATATTCGCGTTGTATGTTTGCATTCTGCAATCGTAGACGTACCTCTATTAAGATTCTTCAATGGGATGGGGCCGGCTTCTGGATCCTTATGAAACGGCTTGATCGGAACTCTTTTCATTGGCCGGATACACCGGATGAATTGCAGAAAGTAACCCTGAAAGAAATGCATTGGTTATGTGATGGGCTCTCTCTTAATCCTAAGGGAGCTTTCGAAGAACATCATCCCAAAATCATTATATAAAATGTGCTGTTGTCAATTCGCAAAAGCACGAAAAACCGCTTATTTATGGGAATTTTTCTACTTATCAACATTACCGTTTTTCTCGAAAATCAGGAGAAAATATGGTATACTTTTACCAGAAAATAAGTTTGGAGACAACGGGATGAAACCATTTTTTACGGATGCTCAATTGAATAGCATGAGCCGCGAAAATATGATTGAAGTTATGAAGATCATGCAGGCACAGGTAGAGAAAAAAGAGACAGAAGTACAGCTCTTGAAAGACAAACAAAAAGAACTGGAATTTATGAATGCGATGCTTTCAGACCGTCTTACACTTGCACAGAGAAAACGATTTGGAGCTTCCAGTGAAAAGTATTCGGATGGCTATGAGCAGATGAATCTGTTTAATGAAGCAGAAGTGAATGCAGATATCGATGAGGATGAAGTAGAAAAAATCGCTATTCCATCGCATAAGCGTAAAAAACGTACCGGGAAAAAAGAAGAAGATCTTTCAAGTTTTGAGATAACAGAAACTATTGAATACAAACTGACAGGTAAAGATCGTTATTGCCCTGATTGTGGAACAAAATATAAAGTTGTTACAAAAGAAACGGTGAAACGATTAAAATTTATTCCGTCTACATTTGAAGTTGTAGAAGAAGTTACTTATGTATACAGCTGTCCGAAATGCGGAACTATGATAAGACCCGAAAAAATATCTCCGCTTATCAAAGGAAGTATAGCAACCTCATCACTGGTTGCAGGTATCATGAATGCAAAGTACGTAAATGGTATGCCGTTGGCAAGACAGGAACGCGAATTCGCAAGGTATGATCTGAATCTTTCAACAAAGACTATGGCGAATTGGATTATCAACTGTGCTGACAGATATCTTAGTTTGCTTTATCAACGAATGAAAGAAGAATTTTTGAAAAGTCGCTATATTCATTGTGACGAGACAAGAATTCAGGTGATAGATGAACCGGATCAGAAAGACTCAACACAAAATTGGATGTGGGTATATCTTACAGACAGTTACAGTGAAGCTCCGCAAATGGTTCTCTTTGATTATGAGAGAACACGTGCAGGATATCATCCGGTAACTTTTTTAGGTGTAACTTTCATGGATATTTAACTTGTGACGGATATCAAGCCTATCACGGACTGAATGATACGATTACTGTAACAGGATGCTTTACCCATGCGAGGCGTCGGTTTGATGCAGCACTTACAGCGTTGAAAAAGGATTTCACCAAAAATCAGCTGAAAGAAACTGTCGCATATCAGGCAATGACCCGGATTGGAATCCTTTATAAAGTTGAGGAATTAATACGGGACAAATCACCTGAAGAACGATATAAAGAACGCCAAAAACAGTCCCGTCCTGTTGTAGATGCTCTGTTTGAATGTAAGCGCAAAATATTGCTACGCTGCCCATGAATCACGCTTGCACCAAAATGATAGATGCAAGCGTTTTGCTCTATGTTTAGTTTTGACAGTTCGCTTTCGCAGTCTCGCTCCATGGGGCAAGCTGTTCCAACTGTTCATCTGACATTTTAGCGTCTGGCCGCTGTGATAAGAGATATGTCAGATATTTGTAGGTATTCAAGTCATTCGCTTTTGCCATCTCAACCATTGTATACACAGTAGCGCTAGAGGCAGCTCCCTTCGGGCTGGCACTGAACAGCCAGTTTTTTCTGCCAACTGTAAATGGCCGGATTGCATTCTCGGCACTTTATACTGATATTAGGATAAAGTGCCGAGCGAGCAATCAAAAATTTTGCCGTTGGTCGTCGTAACTGGTTGTTTGCAAAAAGTATACGGGGTGCAGATGCAAGTGCGATTGTTTATAGTATAACTGAGACTGCACTTTTAAATGGACTGAAACCGTATAATTATCTTACCTATATATTAGATGAGATTCGTAAAATGGGAGTATTCCCGTAAGCGATGAATAATCACCCGTTCACGACCTCCAGGGAACCTCAAATGTTCAGGTTCCCACGATTTTCCGGTCTTACGTTTTCGATATCTGTTATGCCTGTGCATCTTTCCTTTATGAAATCACTCCATGGCATCAGCTTTTCTATGCCTGCGGGCTCATCCTTGTAGTCCGGCATATACAGCAGCAGGGTGTACAGATATTGAAAGATGTTCAGGCCATTCGCCTTTGCTGTTTCTATGATACTTAATACGATCGCACTTGCCATTGCTCCATTGACAGTATCATGAAACAGAAAGTTCTTGCGCCCGGTCACATAAGTTTTTGCCCGGCGTTCTGCTGCGTTATTGGAGATCTCGCATCTTCCATCCAGCAGATAATTCATAAGGGTTTCCTTATGGTTAAAAGCGTAGTTCACTGCTTTTTCCAGTTTGCTTCCTCCTGTTGGCTTCAGGGTTTCCAGCCAGTTCCAGAATTCATTCCAGATGGCTGGCTCCTGTTCCTGGCGTTTTTGTTTCCGCTCTTCTGCAGGGAGTCCTTTATACAGGCGTTCCAGATAAAACAGGCGGTTACAGAATACGACACCCTTTTCGGCAGGAAGCAGTTTCTCATCTGTGGCAGTCCCCTCCGGCGGTTCTGCAATCTCCTGTTCGGAATTGATGTCCAGCAGCTTCAGGTTTTTCTGACGGGCTTTTGGGACTGCCTCAAAGAACTTACGTCTGCAGTGGGCAAGGCAGCACACCAGTACAACATCCTCGATCCTTCCGTATGCAGCATATCCGTCACAGTGGAGCATTCCGGTAAAACCGGACAGGAATTCAATCGGATGGTCCCCGCTGCGTCCTGGCCGATAATCATACAGGATAATGGGAGGCAGCCCATCCGTCCCACTCAGATAGATCCACATATAGGATTTTGAGGTGGCACTTTTCCCTTCTTCATGAAGGACCTGGCATGGGACTTCATCGGCATGGAGTACCTCCCTTTTCAGGAGTTCCTGATGCAGGGCTTCATAGACCGGAAGGAGATAGTTCAGCGCACAGTAGTTATACCAGTGTGCCGCCGTTTCCCGTGGGACAGGCACTCCTTTTTCAAGCCAGTCCTTTGACTGCCGGTAAAAGGGAAGGTGCAGGAAGCTTTTCTGGTACATAACAGTTGCAGCCATATCTGGTGAAGCGGGGCTGTGTGCAAGAAGCGGCGTTGGTGTTTTCCCTTCCAGTATGGTCGTCTCATCTTCTTCACGGCATACCGGGCAAACAAGGGTTTCCTGCATATACCGTACCCGGACGACCTTTGCCGGGGTGATGCGCAGCTCTTCCCGGACAAACTTATAGCCCAGATGTTCCATTTTGGAATCACAGTCCGGACAGATACGTTCTTCTTCCGGGATATCACATGGAACTTCTACTACGGGAAGGGCCTCGTACAGATCGGCACGGACGGATTTCTTTTTTCTGACCCGTTTATGCTCTTTTACAATTGTCGTTGGCCCCGCCTCTGGGACGGTTTCTTCTACTGATTGGGAAACCTTTGTTTTTTCACTGGATGCTCCAAAGAGCTTCCGCTTCAGTTCATCCAATGTTTCATTCAGGTTTGCAATGGTACTGCGCAGATCCTTTATGGTTGCTCTCAGGTCAGTGATCGTCTGTTCCTGTTCTTTATTCGTTTTTAATAGAAGCTGGATCATTTCCTCGGCATCAAGCGGCATGGCGGTCTCCGTTCTTTGTTTTCTTACTGCTATTATAAGAAAATATCAGCCGGATGGCAAACTGCCGGAAATGCCGGTACCGTCAATCTGACGGTATCCCATATGTGGATATCTCTCCCAAAAGAATGAGACTGCATACGGATTTTTCATCCTTTTTGGAAAAATATCCACATCCTTTCTGGCAGGAAGCCTGTCCATCCGGATATCATCCACATGACACCTGGACAAAGAAAGTCTGACTGTGGATAACGGTAAATTTACCTTTCCGGAACTGGAAATACAGGATCTTTAAATTTTCCGTTTTGCACAAAATATTAAAAATCCTTCTTTTTCCCACCGCTTTTGATCGCTTTTGGCTGATCGATAGAAAGACCTTCCATAAGCCAGCGGAATTCCTGACGTGTCAGGAGCCGGGCTTCCGAAGCATTCCGGGGCCACTGGAACCTGCCGCTTCCATCAAGCCTTTTTTGCAAAAGTACAAACCCATCCTTGTCAAAATGCAATGCTTTGAGTTTGCGGCTGTCCCTTCCACAGAAAAGGTAAACCGCATTTGCGTAGGGATCGAGTTCGTAAACATCACGTATGATCGCCATGAGGCCATCAAAACTCTTGCGCATATCTGTCCGGCCAGTTATCACGAAGATCTTTGATACACCGGACAAGTCACCTAACAAAGGCACTGCAGCACAGACAGGATATTGGATATGGTCTCACGGTGTGCTGCGTTTGTGATCTCGATCTGAATGCCATGGTATGCTATTTTTACAGCAGCATCAGAAGAGATCTCTGGAACAGCCGGACTGATGGATGAGCAGGGAACCGCTTCCCCGAAAGCCAGCTGGACAACTTCCTGCTTTCCTAAAAAAGTAGAATGAATAGGTTCCGGGATCGTACAGGCTTTCTTTCTGAGCCTTCGTATCTGGTAGTAAAAGTTGCTTGTATGAATATGATGTTCCTCGCACCAACATTTGTCAGAGAGACCGCTGGAACGGCATTCCTGGATCAGGCTGAGCCACTCTTCATCGGTACGTCTTGGATTTCTTTGGGTCATAAGTATTCAACTCCTATTTTTGTATTTGGAGTGGAATTAGCATAGATTCTCGGAACAGATTGAAGTAAAATGCTCCTAAGTGCCAAAACTGGAAGAGTAAGAGAGACCACTCCTTTGAGGAGATTATCTCACAAATTTGAGGAGATGAAAAACCGGGAGGTTATTCATCGCTTACGTATTCCCAGAGCCAGAAGAGATGGATAAACTCCTGCCGTGGTCAAAAGATTTGCCCGATGAAGTTCGAACGAAATGCAAGAAATAATTGAGCCGCCCACTTGGGCGGCTTACTTTGATAATACGGATGATTACCTACTTACTCTTATTTATTTGTTTTTTCATTCATGCAGCCAAATAAATTCTGTCGTTTCGGAATAAATATTTTGATAAATAATCTCTGCCATTTCATCTTCTGATACGCCTTTATTCGTCTCTCCTATATTTCTTCCGACTTCATTATTATGTAAATCCATATCTCTATGTGCTGTTTTCGGATAACCATCTGCTTCATTTCCAGATACATCCTTATCCTCATGTGCTGTGGCAAACAACTCTGCTTTCTCTTTACCAATCAATACAGTCATTTCTGCATTCCAAATTCCATGCCTAAAAGCGTCACTTCTATCTCCCAAACCATTTTTACCAAATTTTCTTGTAGTTTGATCCGTCGCTATATTTTTAGCTTTGTTTACTTTTAACGCATCAAATGGATACCGGATACATAATTTTTTTTCAGAATCTGTAAGTGCATTCCATATGTCAAAGATTCCTCTTTCATTGTCTGGATGAAGTATATTCATCATTTTTAAAATTTCTTTCTCCGAGTATTCTGGATGCGTAGCTTTTATGCCTTCGATTTCGGATATTAAAGCTTCAAATTCCGTTTGTGATATTGTCTCTATATCCGTTTCATCAATTGTTGCTGCCAATAACGGAGTTGGTGATACAACTCCTAAAAGCACGGTAATACTCAGTAGTCCTATTAATTTTTTCTTCATAAAAGTACCTCCTAAATGAATAAAATAGCTTTTTCAAGTACATATTATTATATATCTACTTCCTTAGTTTTGCTGTTCTATGTAATTATTACGTGTATTCATGTAATTTTATTTATTAAGAACAGATACTCCCTTTTCTTATATCCGCATATCCAATAACATATTATATAATCGCAGGAAGGCAAGTAAATATAATTCAAATGAATTCTGCTGATTTTTTACTATTTATCAAAGCAACACCGGTCAATATGAATAGAAAAATTAAAATCAACAGACTGTAAATCGGCTGATAAACTACTTGATCGTTATGCCCATAATTCGATAACACTAGACCTGTCGTCATAGGATAAAAATTCACTAAGTTTCTCTCTGCAACAAAAATACCAAAGAATCCATAAACAAAAGCAAATATAACACCCGATAAAAATTTATCTGGTTTTCTTGTAAAAAATACTATTATCGGTAAAACAGCAATGTAACAGCAACTACTTACAATAAACAGACTCCTTAGATTTTCCCAGCACAACGGAATTGTAATGTCAGAGCATCGTAGCAACACCGAAATCACTAAAGTCACAGCAAAACTAAAAAAACATTCGGCAATTACCAAAAGAAATCCCATAACAATTTTAGATATTGTTAATTTCGAGAATAATATAGGAACTGTCAAAATATTTTTCAATGTTGAATCAGCATATTCTCTATTTATACAATATCCTACCAACAAAGTAAACGTAAATGGTAAAAATAAGCTAAAATGGTTCCAAATAACGCCTTCACATAATCCTGAATATGTTACTACGCTATTTTTAGTTCCTACTAATTGAAAAGTTGCCAAAATGATGGAAAACAAAATTGAAGCAACTCCAAACCAGACAATATTATATCTCTTTAACTTTAATAATTCTGTGTATACTATTTTTATCATCTTACACCTCCTATATTTCTTGCCTATTTTTATAAAAGACTGCAATGAATAAACTTGCAAAAGCAGTCAAAATTAGAACACCTACACATGCCGGAGCACTAAAAAACCAATCATCCAATCCATAAGTAGGACCAGATGTCATATGCGGGAGAGCCCATCTAAATACAGCAGATAACGGTGAGAAAATTTTTGACATAGCAAATACAATACCAAAGCTAATAGCAGAATATGCAAATGACAAAATTATTGCAAAAATATACCCTTTATTTGATACACATTCCACACAAAACACAGGCAATACTGCAACGCATACCATTATTGCTATTATGATACTTATGAATAAATTGTAGAAAATTTTACTAATATCCCCTATTATCATCCCTCCAATAATCGTAGCAATATTCGTCGCTAAAGAATAAAAAACCGCAAAAAAAATCAGTACACTTATTTTGGACAAAATTAATATCGGAATCTCTATTGGTATCGTATTAATATTTTTTTCAGTCAAGTTGTCTTTTTCAGTAAAAAATATCATAGCACCTAAAATTCCTAAAACTGTTGGTAATAACAAAAAATATCCATAAACACCGATATTTAAATATAGCCAATCAAATCCCAGATTATTTTTTGACGCAAAGGCAGTCAAAGGAATAGGAAACAGAAACGCAGCAATAATTGTGACAAAAATAAATTTCTTTCTTTTTAACTTTAGAAATTCACATTTAATTAATTTAAGCAATTCCCTTACCTCCTGTTATCCTCTTGAAATAATCTTCTAAACTCTCTTCTACCGTATGTACTTCCGTGACATCTATCCCATTTTTCACAAAAGCAGAAACTAAATCAGAAATTGGCACACTAATCCTTTGAATTTTTAGATTATTATTGTCTTGTACAATAAATTGATTTTCTTTAAATGTATGTTCTAATATCTTCGCCGCATTTGTTGTATCAGAAACAATAAAATGAATATGTTTACTGCTTCTTTCTTCCAATTCAGAGAGACTAGCTTCCTCTAAAAGAATCCCCTCATTGATGATTCCAATATCATCTGCCAACAAAGAAATTTCCGACAGAATATGGCTTGAAATAAGAATTGTTTTTCCATGACGATTACATAACTCCCTAATAAACTTACGAATCTCCGCAATTCCTATAGGATCTAGACCATTTATTGGTTCATCCAAAATTAATAATTCTGGATCGTGCATAATAGCAAGCGCAATCGCTAAGCGTTGTTTCATGCCCAATGAATATTGAGAAAATAACTTTTTGTCATTATACGGTAATCCCACTAAATCCAATGCTCTTTGTATAGAATTTTTATTAGGAATCCCTCTAAGAATGGCAAAAATGCGTAAATTCTCAGTTGCTGTTAAATTAGGATAAAAACCTGGTGCCTCAATTAAACTTCCAATTCTGGGTAATATTTTTTTCTTGTTATCAATTAGTTCTTTCCCCCAAATTTTTATCTCACCAGAGGTTGGTTTAGTAAGTCCCAGCAACATTTTCATTGTCGTAGTTTTCCCCGCACCATTTCTACCAAGTAACCCATAAATACGCCCTTTTCGAACATGAAGATTAAGTTCTGCAACACTCTTCTGCATACCATATTGTTTCGTTAATCCTTTAGTTTCAATTACATATTCGTTCATATAAAAACCTCCTTATCATTACCATTTATCATCATATTACCACTTTTACCTTACAAGAACCTTATAAGAACCTTGTAAAAACCTTTTATTTTAATCTAGGAAATTTTAAAATGAAACTTGACCCATGTTCTACTCTACTTTCAACATTAATTTCCCCTGCCATTTTTATTACTAGTTGCTGAACTATAGAAAGCCCTAAACCGCTACCTTTGTTTAATCTCCCTTTATCACATTTGTACAATCGCTCAAAAATATGTTTTAAATCTTCTTCACTAATTCCAATCCCATTATCTTTTATAACAATTGTCACAAAATTTCCTGAACATTTTAAATCTAATGCAAAGCTTGTTGCTTTACTATGTATTATAATATTTTGAATTAAGTTATTTACTATTCTTCTATAACAATCAGAATCCATTTTTACCCAAAAAGGTCTATCGGGTATCTCAAATGAATATGCCAATTTTTTTTCTTCTACAATAGGTATCCAGTCCACTAAAATATTTCTAGTTAGCTCAGCCACTTCAACCTTCTGCATTTGTATAGAAAATTCATTTGAATTAAGTTTAAACCAATCAAATAATATATCTATATATTCTTTTAAATCACAAGCTTTTCTATAAGCTATTTCAATATATTCTTTCTGTTCTTCGCCAATAATCCGCTCCTTATACACTGCATCAAGATAGCCAATCAATGTAGTTAACGGAGTACGGATGTCGTGAGAAAGACTAGTCATTAACTGCTTATTTTCCTCCTTTGCTTGTTCTACAGAAGCTAACTTTTCCTCATATGCTTGCACTATTTCATTAATTTCATAGATAAGTGGCGCAAAACTATCATAAGGTTCCACTAAAATCCGTCTATTTCCATTCCCATGTTTTATATCTATGAGACTTTCTAATATAATGCGTATTTTCTTCTTACTCCGCTTTGTATTACTAATAGAAAATTTTAAAGATATAATAGTAATAAGAATCAAAAAAGCACAAAAGAACTTATCATACACTATTATACCTCCTTGTTAAAACGGTACCCAACCCCTTTTATAGTTTGAATATACCAGGGATTGCTTGGATTATTTTCTATTTTTTTTCGCAGCTGACTAATAACTGACATTATATTACCATCATCATAAACATAGGGTTCTTTCCAAACCTCTTCATATATTTTTAGTTTTGTCAAAATTTTTCCCTGATTTTTCACTAAATATAACAACAAGTCAAATTCCTTAGGTCTAAGCTCAAATCTCCCTTTAGCAGTTTTGATAGAATGTAAATCCAAATCAATCAGTAGCCCATCAAAATTAAGCTGTGAAGCTGTAGAATTAGCAGTTCCAAATCTCGTATATCGACGTATTAATGATTCAATACGAGCAATAAGTTCATCCATATCAAAAGGTTTGGTTAAATAATCATCTGCTCCAGCACGTAACCCATGTACTTTTGAAAAGCTGTCGTTTTTTGATGTTAACATTAAAATAGGCACCTGACTCTTTTTCCTAATACAATTTAATATTTCAAATCCATCCATATTGGGCATCATAACATCTAAAACTATAAGTTGGTATTCTTTTTCATGCAACTTATGTAAAGCACTTTTTCCTGATAGGCAATAATCCGCAAAAATATTCTCTTGCATTCCTCTTCTTTTTATTAATTCACATAATTCTATATCATCATCAACAATCAGAATATCATTCAACTTAATACACCCCTTTTTAAGTACTACTATTTGTAGATATTGACGCCATTATAAAAACAGTATAGAATCTAGCTTCTACAGTTTTACACCATGTCTAATTGCTCTAATATTACAAACTACCAACATTTCCTATACTATTATTATACACCATTCATACCTCTAAATAAAGTATTTAATTACTCTTTTAATTTGTATCCCAAAAGCTATCTACTACTATCCTCATTTCATAATATCAAAATTAACGAATTATTATTTATAATAATTCAATATATAATCATATTTCAACAATATTAAATATTATAAATATACGATTTCCATACTTATTTATATAAAATATATGGAAATCGCATATTTAAGAAAACATACTATATATTTTGTTTAATTCAAACTTTTTTGGACTATATTTACAATTTTTATCAATTCCATTTTCTTTACTGATATTTTACTGATAACTTGTATAATTTTGATAATAAACCCCCATTTTTTTTATTAATTCATCATGTTTACCAGACTCAACTATCTTTCCATCTTTGATAACGTAAATATAGTCTGCATCCTGCGTAGTACTAAGCCTATGTGATATAATTATTTGAGTGATTCCCTTTTCATTCAAATTTTCAAAAATGGATTTTTCTGTAACAGAATCTAGGTTACTTGTCCCTTCATCGAAAATTACGATTGATGGATTAGAAGCTAATGCTCTAGCTATAGCAATTCTTTGTTTTTGTCCTCCTGAAATATTCTGCCCATTCTCTCCAATTTTTGTATTTAATTTTAATGGAAATTGCATTATTTCGTCATATAGCTCTGCTTGTTTAAGCACTTCATAAATTTGGTTATCATCTAGAGTCTCTGAAGGATCTATATTTTTTCTTATTGTATCATTGAAAGCTAATGGTTGCTGTGTAACTACTGCTAATTTTTTATAGTAACTCTCTCTATTTATCTTATCAATCTCAACTCCATTTATCAGAATATGTCCCTCGTATGTATCAAAAATATTCATCATTAATTTCGTAATCGAAGTTTTCCCGCTCCCTGAAGGTCCTACTATTGCTATTTTATTTCCAGCATAAACATTTATATTAATATCTTTAAGCAATGTTTCATTAGCTGCATATCCAAAATAAACCCCTTTCATCTCTAATTTCTCAAACCTATTAAGATTTATTTTTCCATCATTTGATATCTCTTTATAAAATAAGACTTCTTTTATCCTTTCTATCATTTCTCTTATAGTAGAAAACTGTGGCATATACACCGATATTGACTTAAAAGGAACTATAAAGAATGTGGCTAATGACACAAACTGTACTAATTCTCCAAGTGATAACTCTTGCCTTTCCACAAAATATCCGCCAACAATATATATAATTAATGATGTTACAAGCGATATTGTCGTTATAACACATTCAAGTAAATCACTCTTTTTTTCTTTTCTATACAGTATATCAATATTTTTATTGTATGATGTATTAATCTTATTGTTCATTTGAAAATCTATACCCATACATTTTATTGAAACTAAATTAGCAATTAAGTCAACCAGATCACTTTGTAATTTGCTTTGCTCGCCTTGATATAATTGTGTATCTAAGGTTATACCTCTTCTAATTATGCTAATTAAAACTATTTGAATTATTGTTATACATATAACTGTAAAAAAAAGAATCGGATTCATTAGTGTCATAGCTATACCACATACTATTGCTGTAATAAAATCAATAGCAAATGTAATAAAAACATTAGATATAAAGTCATTTATGCTGCTCACACTATTTAGCCTATTTACAATATCCCCCGTCATATGACTTTGAAAAAATGACAAATCTAAACCGAACAATTTTGTAAGCATTTTCTTAATAATCTGATGATATATTCTCAACTGAGTATGTAGTATAATACGTTTTCTCATAATAGATGCAATAAAGTATACAAATATTATGGCAACTGTACATAAAGCATATTTTTGTATTTCATATCCAAGTTTATTACTAATATCATCTACAATCATACTGGTAATTCTTGGCACAACCAGGACAAATAGCTCCAAAAACAATGTTAACAATGCAATATAACAAATATTTTTAGTAGAAAAATTAATACTTAACTTAGGTTCCTTATAAACTTGTTTACAAGAAAACAAAGGTTCCAAAACTATTATTAGATCCAAATAATTCTTTTTCAAATCGTCCAGACTAATTATTCTTCTCCCCTGATCTGGATCAACAACTTTATATCCTTTTTTTGTTCTTTTTTCTACTACAATAAAATGATTTTGTTTACTACAAACCATAACCGGCAAATTATTTGAAATATTAATATCATTATATCCTGTTCTATATGCCTTAAATTTAAAATTATAATGTTCTGCTATATGTTTAAGGTCTCCCAAAGTAAGTCCATCTCTTCCAGTCATATTTTCTGCCGATAATAATGCTAAAGATATTTTTGTATTATAGTATCTAAAAAGCATTGCTAAACATGCAAGCCCACAATCTGTATTTCCTAATTGATGAATAAACTTTATTTTTTTCAATAGCAACACCTCATCGTATACTTCCACAATGGCATGAGAATATATGTTATTACATATATTCTCATGAAATATTTTACATTTTATTACTCAATAATTTATGTCCAATGCTAAAACATTAGGTAACTGTGGGCAATATCTTCTCAAAAGAGAATATCCAATTCCAGAAATTCCCGTCATGAATCCAGGATTTTCATATTCATTTGGCAATCCACAATGCCACTCTTTATTTATAACTTCTTTTGTCATAGAAACTATAAGATTATTACATAAATCTTCAATTTTCTTATCTTGAAATTTTATAGCATATTCTCTCAATATTTCTATATTCCCGAAGTCTCCATGACATAAACAATAGTTATTCCTATATCCATATTTTATACTCGATTGCACAGCATTATCTATATCTTCACATACAAGCTTCCTAAATTCATTATTTTCAATGCAATCATACATATAAATTCGCGAAAGCAAAATTCCTGTTGCTCCGTGACACCACGCAACTGGATTAACTCCTTTCTCTTCATTTTTAACCCCATTAATTATTCTTTGATCTGACCAATTTCCTATTTTAGTATTGTAAAATTGATCCTCATAGTTCATTGCCTTCCTAGAAATATTTATATAATATTGATTTTTTGTAATCTTTCCCATTCTTGCAAACATAAGTGAAAATCCACTTTGACCATGTGATAAACCCGCTAACGCATTTGTTGCCTGAGTAGATACCCAGTAAATAGTACCTTTATCTTCATACTTTGCATTTTCTATTAGTTTATTAGCAAACTCAACTGCATTATCTAAGAGCTGTCTATTCTGTGTTAACTCATATAAATTCAACACAATTTGCAAAGCACCACAAGAACCCAATAGATAATCATAATCTTTATCCTTTTTCAACAACTCCGCAATAATTTCATAATGCTTTTGGGAATATTTTATAAACTTCTCATCCCTAGTAATTTTATAGCAAATTTCATATGTGTATAAAATGGACGCTTCTCCGAAGAATGCTCCCACTGAATTATTATCATAATATTTAGGATTTTCCACTAGTAAATCCGTATATTTAAATAATACATTGTCCAGAATCTGCGACATTTTTTTGTACCTTTCTTCTGGTACAATGTTACTTAAGGCTTTGAAAAACACAGCAATTCCTGCGATTCCATCATATAGATACATCCCCAGTGGTTCAATATCCCAAATTCCTGCCTCTTCATTTCCCAGTGAAATTCCTATCCAGTTGACGTCCGTCTTATCTTTATTATAAATAGCACCTTCTATAATCCTATCTCCTACTACCCTGGCTGCGTTTAAATACACTTCTTCTTTTTGAGGTTTTAAATTAGAGCAGTAATGCTCCCACATATTTCTCTGATTTTCTAATAAAATTCTATCAACCATTGTTGTTTTTGATAGAGTCAATAATATATATAGCTTTTGCTTTTCACAATCTTTTGTAGACATTTCTTTAAGTTTATTTATTACTCTAGTGTAACTGTCGCAATAAAAAAAATCAGAAATTTCTTTGTCTTGTGAAGAAAACAGACTTGTTCCACTTGACTTAAAATAAAAAAAAGGAATATCACCCATAACCATATCTTTGATTTCACATTTAGTTATTTTTTTTCGATACTGATCCGAAATATTAACATTTTTAAATAAGCTATAAAAAAACAGTTCTCTATCTTCAGATTTCTGTAGTAAGCTCGGATGGTACGATACTCTTAACATTAAACTATATTGTTGAGTATCACGGACTAAATATCGCACATTTACGTCTTTGAATAGCACTAAACATTTTAATACTTCTGATTGATTATTAGTAAAATAGTCATAACAAGCACAAAATCCTTCAGCAATATCCTCTTTAAAATTTTGCGGCTCAATAAATTCTCCATCAAGCGTCGCCAAATTCTTTTTACCTAACGATTTTGGATATTCATATTCAATTCTCATATTTGAAGTGCGAGGTTCTACTATCTTAGCCACCTGAATTGGACAAACTTGCCCTTCATCTCCGCTTAGCGCACTAATATTGATTCCAATTTTACCCGGCTGATTCCAAATATAATGAGGTAAAATTCCTGAATTAAGTACAGAGTCTGTTAAAATCTCCTGAATCTTTTCTGTTGCAGAATTTTCTTGTTTAACATGAACGTTAGTCATAATTGTTTCTAAGTCTACTATTACCGGAAATTCTCCATGCGCAATTATATTTTCATAATGAAGATCATTCGTCCTCAAAATGTAATTAACACATATGATAATTCCCATTCTTTTATAATAATGATGTAATTCCTGTATATTATTGCAACTTTTGTAATCAACAAATTCACACCAACCATATGTATCTTTTGATACTATTCCATAGCATTCCATAGGATAACCACATCCTATCATTACTTTATTTACCAATAACTGATAGTTCACTTCTGTAATTAAACAATGTGGTTTATATAAAATTTTGACATCATTATCCAAAGTAATATTATATACGCCCTTAGCCCCTCTATGGGAATCAGACAAACTACTACTCATTTTTTTAATTTGTTGGAAATCCTTATTATGTGAAAGTTTTTCAACGATTTCCAATTTATCCGCTTTGAGATGCTGAAGTATTTCTATGTAATTTTTTGTTACCATCTCTATTGTTTCCATCAGACATCTAAGTAAAACCGGATATGTTTCAAATAATTCTTCTATGTATTCAGTATTGTTCAAAAAATTTTTTTGGAAATATTGGTATTCTTCTTCTGGTGTATTTCCCATTAATTCTCCCGCTTCTTTGCAAAGATTCATTTCAAAAATCAGCGTTCTAAGGCTGATTGTTTCAAATTTATCTGAAAGAGAATTGATGTAACTCCGTTTTACAACTCCATTTAAATATGGAGGATTTTCCCTTTCTAAATACGATAAAGCAAAATTGAATAATGAAAAGAAAAAAGGATAAAAAACAATATCCGGATCACTCTCAACTTCTACTTTCAAAGTATTACCGTAAAAATTGTCCAAATATTCCCTATACATAGATTCAATTTTCGAACTGAACAAATTATCACTATCTATCTCTTCTTTATCCTTCGTAAATAACAGCAGTGAAGGATTTTCCTCTTTAACCATTTCAAACACTTTATTGCCTAATATTTTTTCCCATTTTTCTTTTCGTTCATCATCAACCTCAGAGGCATTTAACTTAACTGATGATTTTTCCCAACTATAACTTACATTAGTGATTTTCTTACTCATAACATCATGCCCTTTCTTAATCTGTCTTAACCTAGTATGATTGGCTAATGACTTAGTTATTGTTCATTTGCTATTAATGCTACTGTGAACTCATAGAAGATACGGTTTCCCTCTGAACAATGCTAATCTTAAATAACAATCTTGCTCCTGAAACCGCATATTAAATATCAGTTGTACGTTGTAGTATTAATCAACTTACAAAAAGTTAACTAGCAGCACAGCAGCGTTCTCAGGTGTTCACACTCAGAAGTCAATGTACAAATATCTCCACCTGATTTTTTTCTGCTTCCCGCTGCACCAGAAACAGTATTCAGTTCGGACTCTTTCAGTTCAAACATAACGTCTCCTGCAACCTTTGTGTTTTCAAGATAGTTTTTTCTCATGTTTTTTCTCATATAGATTACCTCCTCTTGTATCTAGGTTAAGACAGAAATGAACTTATGTAGTTCATGTAATGTATTATAACTTATAAAATCTTGTTTAATTTTCAAATGTAATTTTTCCAAGAGTTAATGTAATATTTCCTCTCAAGAGCAAGTTTCGCCTGAGTAACTCAAAACTCACTTCGTGGCTTTCGACTTTCCGGCAATCTTGATGGGGATTCTGCTCCCCATACCCTCAGATAATACAGTTTTCACTAATATGCATACTTGGCTCCTGTAAAAAAACAGTCGCATCGTGATCATATCTATCACGAAAAATCCATAAATATTTTTATTGTGTTACCGCCTGATATTTTCAAATCGGCTTTATATATAGAAATATCTTTATTTTGAAAGGAACTATAAAATGGCACGACCAAAAAAAGATAAAAACTTACGGCATACTCGTCATATCATGCTCCGTCTCACCAATACTGAATATGAAATAATTGCAGAAAACGCAAAAGCTGCAAGCCTCCCGTTAGCAGAGTATGCCCGTAAACAAATAACAAATAAAAAAGTAATTGTGAAATATGAAATTGTGGCAGATTTACCGGAGTTAAAAAAATTAATTGCTGAATTTGGAAAGATTGGTAGCAATCTGAACCAGATAGCTCGTTACTTTAATACTGGTGGACTCCATTCTCAGGAAATGCGCAACGAAATCAAAAAGAGCATTGCTGAAATTTATAAATTAAAATATGAAGTAATAAAACTGGCTGGAGATTTTACCACTGTCAATGCAAATAATAGAATTAACACAGGAGAAAACTAATATGGCAATCCTGAAACATATTGCAAGCAAGAATGCCGACTATGGAGAAGCTGAACGCTATCTGATTTTCCAACATGATGAATATACACAAAAACCAATTCTTGATGAAAATGGGAACATGCTTCTTCGTGAAGAATATTATCTGGAAGGTATAAACTGCGATCCGTTTACATTTGATGCAGAATGTCGGGAAACTAACGCTTTCTTTCATAAAAATCAATCTTTTAATGAGATTAAGTCGCATCACTACATCATCAGCTTTGATCCTAAAGATCAGGAAGAATACGGTCTGACCGGAGAGCAGGCACAGAAACTTGGTGTGGAATATGCCAGAGAGAATTTTCCCGGACACCAGACTCTTGTCTGCACCCACACTGATGGTCATAACGGCAGTGGAAATATTCATGTACATATTGTAATCAACAGTGTGCGAAAGTATGATACCGAGCCACAGCCCTATATGGGATTTGACCGGGATTCAAAAGCTGGTTATAAACATCATCTTTCTGACAGATACAGAATTTACTTAAAGCAAAAAGTTATGGATATGTGTCATTCCAATGGACTAAGCCAGGTAGATCTTTTGACACCTGCTGAAAGAAAAATATCCGAAAAAGAATACTGGGCAAAACGCAGGGGGCAAAAAAATCTCGATGAACACAATGCAGAACTGAAAAAGAAAGGACTTACTCCAAGACAGACAACCTTTCAAACGGAAAAGCAATATCTTCGTGATGCGATTGATACGGTTGCTTCACAGGCAACATCACAAGAAGAGTTTTCCAGATTGCTGTCTGATAGATATAATATTACATTTAAAGTCAGTCGTGGCAGATACAGCTACCTGCATCCTAATCGTCAAAAATACATCACCGGAAGAAATCTTGGAACGCTTTATGAAGAAACTCATCTTCTGCAGATATTCCAGGAAAACTCCAACAGACAATCATCAGAAAAGTCACATCCTGCTGACAGAATAATTACTGATTTTTCAAAACTGCCAAAATTGTCTATTTCTGACCAAACTGACGAAACTACACACTCTTTCCTTTTTATAAAATCTGATTTACGACTTGTAACAGATTTGCAGCACTGTATCAAGGCACAGCAAAGTCAGGCATACGCACAAAAAGTAAAGCTGTCTAATCTTAAGATGATGGCTCAGACAGTTACCTATATACAGGAACATGGTTTCCAGGGCAAGGAAGATTTAGATGCTGCCCTTTCCAATGCCTCTGCTCAAAGCACTGACACAAGAAATACTCTGAAATCCACAGAAGACGCTTTAAAAAATATAAATGAACAGATTCATTACACCGGACAGTATCTTGCCAATAAATCCATCTATTCCGATTACCGAAAAAGTCGAAATAAAGAAAAATTTTATGACGATCACAGGGCAGAACTCACTCTTTATGAGTCTGCTCTCCGAATACTCAGAGAAAAATCACAGGGCAAAAAACTTCCTACCCTGAAAATGTTGCGTGAAGAAAAGAATCGTTTAACAGAATTGCAGACAGTACTGCGGGATGAGTTTAACACCCGGCGTGAATATGAACGGGAACTTCGTACAGTATGCTCCAATGTGGATATCATTCTTAATCACCCACATATACAGGAATCTCTGCACGAAACATCGCAAGAACATTCTTGTTTCCGTTAAAAATCTCAATGAAAAAATTTCCAAATTATTTTTCACTTTCTCCGTTGACTAAACTCATTTTATCGCATATACTATGAATAGGAAAACAGGCGACATCCTGTTGGTGTGGCTGACACCTAAAATCCGAAACGAAAGCCGAACGTGGATCGGAGAGTTGGCAGGCAACAGAAAAACCTGAAAGCAAAGCCAGACATATGGGCTGGAGAGTTGGCGGACAACAGAAAAATCAGTCTATAAGGGAGATGCACAATGCTACGGCACTGTAATCTCCCTTTAAATATTTTTACAGATTTCAGAGGTCATAACATGGCAAAATATACCAAACAGCAAGCTATTTCCATCATTATAGATTGTGCAGTTAACTATAAAGAGAATCTTGACGGATATCAGCTTTTATTCATTTTAAAAGATAAACATAAACATATTTCTTCTCTGGAAGTAAGTTTTAATCCATATAATTTTCTCCATCTGACAGGCATAAAATTAGCTGATAAAACTACTGCAACTGATTTCTACGAACGTTGTTTAAATCATAAATTAAGTCCTGATGATTTTTCCTTTGCCCCTGATGGAACTACACAATTAAAACTTGAAATTCTGCCGCAGCTTATGGTCAAAAATATTTCTGCCAAAATGGTTGGAGATTTTAATGGCTGCAACCCAAAATTATACACTGAAAAATTAGCCGGTGGCGTAAAAGCCTGTCTTGGCTTTGTAAAAACTCCTTATTCTGAATATGTACCAAATACAGTATTAAATATAGATATTCGGACAGCTACCAGACTTCCATTACAGGTCATTGCTACATATCGCCGGAAAAGATCTGATTCCGTATATAGCGAATTAGTTTACAAAGCGAAAAAAATAGATTGGGACAGTATTACTTTTCCCCAAGAATATGATTATCTGCCAAAACCAGAGTAAATTTTTTCTTTCAAAACACACAGGCATTGTTTCTTGTGTGTTTTTATATTTTACAGATTATAAAAGGCCAGCCACAATTATGTGACCAGCCCCTCTTCTACTTGCCCTATTTTTTTGTACGTTCTGCCTCAGTTCCCATTACCTGCTGCATAGCTTTCTGTCCACTGCGTCTTGCAACTTCTTCCTTTTTCTCGTTCAGTTTCGCAAGGACAGATTCTTTTGGACGGGGCTTTTTATCTTTCGGTGCTGCATTATTTTTGAGTCCGTCAATCATATTATAATTCGCTTCCTCTGTTATTTCCGCACTTCGCAGGTATTCTCCGTTCTCCATATATTTCTGCCAGTTATCCAGTTTCGGTTTACTGTCTCCCGACCGCTTCTGTACTGGCGGGTGCAGAGAATCAAGAATCTTCTGTTTTACAACATCATCAAATCCATTGTAGGTGCTGTCCACAAGTACACTACCATTCTGATCCAGGACTACATAAGCAACATCTTTCCCATACTGCTCATGCTCCATAAGGAAATAATTTTTTCCCTCTACCAGCAGGTAATCTATTACTTCCCATGTTCCATCTTTTCCCTCGATTTCATAACCAACTGTATCTTTGGTAAGTCCACCGCTTTCTGAAGATGTAACTTTCATAAAATCAGGAAGTTCTATAAAAGTATCTTTATTTACATAGTAAGTGGTCGTGACACCATTATCATTAAGGATCAGCACATCACTGGTACTGACTGCATGACCTTTATAATTGTGCGGCTGTTTCTCCTCCAGTTCCTTTTTTATCTGCTTCGGTGTTTCTCCCGGCTTCATTGTTCCCAGATACACCTGTTCATAATTTGCCACCTGCACCGGAATCTGATCCTGTGCAAGTTCTTCATAGGTACGGAAAAAAAGATTTCTCAATTCCGGTTTCTTTTTTAACTGGTAAACTGCAAACTGACTTCTACTCATTCTCCATCCACCTCCAGATCTGCTTTATAAATTTCTACCGTTTTCTGCAATTCCTCATATCCCTCATCGCTAAGATAGTAGAGCTTCTGAATCGTTGTAAAAATCAGCAGTTTCATATCTTCGTCCAGATAGGAAAAAATTTCATCCATCGCTTCCATTGTCTGAATCCGGTTTCCTGCATCAAAAATTGCCACTGCTATATATTCATCTTCCTCAAACCTTACCATCATAATGTTACATCTCCTTTCTTATGTGCTTTGGATTTTTCTTTCGACGTATTCTGCTCCTGCTCTTTTATTTTCGCCTGACGCTCTCTGAGTGCCTGAAGAACGGATTCTTTTCTGCTCTTTGGCTGCGGAAGATTTTCTTTTGGTACAGACTTATCTTCAACTGCTTTTTCCTCTATTTTCGTAATCTCCTGCTTTGAGGCAAAATATTTTTCCACATCGTCCATTGCATTCTGCACTAATGGACTTTCCTTATAATGCTGAATCATCTCCACACCTTCCCGGTCAACTTTTCCCAGTCGCATAAGATCATACGGTCCGTCATAATCACTTCCATCATGCAATTCAAATCCAACACCTTTTATTCCATTCATGCGATCTGCAGGAATCGTTTCATAAATGCGTAATGCTTCTTCCAGGGTAAGGTTCTCATGATACTCACCCATAACAGGAAATTCCATACACTCCGCAACATAAAAAGTGATCGTGGCTTCTGGCTGTTTCTGCTCTGGCTGCCTGGTAAAAACAGAGAGTGTTTCTGCATTTTCCAGACGTGAGAGTAATGACCGGGCAGTGACTACATCACTGTCTATATCCGATTCTTCCGACACCTCAGTCAGCCAGTCTTTTAAACCTGCTGTATCCTTGTTCAAAATATCCTCTGTAATTTTATCGACCTGTTCTTCCCTATTTTCAACACTATCTTTATATTCATAAGTATCATACTCATAACTAAAATTATCCAAGTCCACTGCGAGTTTCTTGATTTCCTGATGATCAAGATAGGCTTCGGATTCCTTTATATATTCTGCTAGGGTAATCCTTTCTTCTGAGATTGGGTTAATGTCTATTTTAATGCCTGCTATTGCCATACCATAGGAATTCAATTCGTTAAAAAAACTATCCTCCCGAATATTTCCCCGATAAGAAAGCACCACATCAAGATCAGAATCTGCACGATACAGGTCATCTCTGCTTCTGGAACCATGTATTCTCGCCCCAATCAATGTAACTTCATTTTCCAGTCCCATTTCTTCCAGAACAGCTCTTGCATGAAATAAAACTTCATATTCAATTTCTGCCCTGCCCATTCCATTCAATGCTGTTTCACATCTGCCAAGTTCCGAAGTGAATCGAACATCTCCACTAGCCAGCACTTCTTTAGAATGACTGATTACCTTATCCCGAAACTCCCTGTCATCAACTTTTACACATTCAACATCTTCCAAACCTTCATTTTTCAGGCTGGCATACATTGCTTTCTGAATAGAATCTTCTGGATTTCCACAGGCATCTCCTGAAATTTCATGAAGTTTCTGATCATACACCAGGTATTTATAGCCTTCCTCAGTCGGTTGCACTGTTAAATACATACCAGACATTTTAAATTGTACGGTTATTCCCTCATAATTTTTTAATGCCGCTTCCCTGTCATAACCATCAAAAAAAGCCTTTGGACAATTACGTTCAAACTGTATCTTCTCCATTCTCTCTTCTTCTGCATATTCAATTTCTGCATACAGTTCTTCATAATCCATCACATTTGCATCTTCTAGGGGCAATCCTTCTTCCTCTAAAATGTTCTCCATTGCTTCTGAAATAGAAATATCCGGATTATCGTAGACACCACCATCCAGTTCCAGATAGTCCTTATCATAGAATGTATAATCATAACCATCTTCTACTGTCTGGATTGTAAAATACTGCTCTCCAATCTGGTATGCTATCTCTGTATCATGCCCTACCAGACTATTTCGTATATCCTTAAAGGTATTGTATATTTGCGGATTCAGCCAGCCTTCCTCTCCCTGACAATCATAGATCAGAGTATCTATTCCATTCTTACACTGGATAAAATCAAGACTGCCTCGCAGCGGTGCTGTATTCTCAATCCCAAGAGCTTTCATTTTATGGTTAGGCAGAGAGTAATATGCTCCAAGGGCAGCTCCCAAATCCTTATATCGCTTAATCTTCATCCCACCTTTTGCTGCCAGATCTTCGATCACATAATATTGGTCAATATAATGATTTTCTGGCATTTTCAGGTCAATGCCATTATTTTCTCTGACTTTATGTATCTCGAAAAAACTGAATTTCTGTTCTTCCCCCCGCAGATTCTGTCCGATCAGTGTCGGCTCCCATGTATCCGTACTGATTGGCTGCTGTTCCATGATTTTCATAACTGTTCCGTCTGCCAAGATAACGGTTGCCTGTCCTGGAAGATTCATCAGGTCATATACCGTTGCACCATTTTCTTCCAGGTATTCTGAAATAGCTTCCCTGGCTCCTTCATCAAATCCATGCCAGATGTCCTCTGCCACCAGTGTTCCATTTTCCGATACGATAATATCGGCTACGTCCTGACCGTATTCCTCACTCCTCATCTGGAAGAATCGCTCCCCATGATACGTTTTCATATCCATCGCATACCAGGTGCCTGTATGTCCGTCTGCTTCATATCCTCTTGTAGTTTCAGTGATATGCTGATTTTTCGCACCAAGCATTTCTTCCAGTTTCCGGGTACGGATTTCGTTTCTCGCCATATCAATGAAGCCATTCAGTACCGCAGGATGACTACCCACAATATAGTCCCTGTTCAGATCCATTCCCCGGCTGATATTTTCCGGAATATCAATGCCATCTGCCCACTGTTTATTGCCATCAGAAAATCTTCCATCATGGGAAAGCTGTTTCAATGTATTTGCCAGAACAAAAGCAACCCGTTCTTCCCCGTATTTTTCAACCACGCCTACTGCAGCATCTGGATTTAAACGCATACCGTCGAATCCCTCTGCAATTGCCTGTTCGATTGCATTTTTACAGTCAATGTTCAGTTTTCTGGAATCCAGGTAAGCATCTACATTTCTCTCCTGCATAGCCTTTTCCAAAGTTCCCATATAAACTTCCGGATATGCTTTTACTGGATTGGCATTTAGCATTTCAGTTCTCTGTGCCACAAAGTCCGGCAATTCTGTAAATCCAAAGGAATCTACATAGTATGCGGTTAATCTGCCGCCCCGGTTCATAATGATCACATCACTGACTGACATAGAATGTCCGGTAAAATCGTTTGGTCGTTCTATATTAAAACGCTCAAAAAGATTGTCCAGTGTCGTAGCATCTCTCAATCTTTCACTGTAAACCATCTGATAGTCTTTGCCATCTACGGTAAATCCCATTTCTTTTGCTGCTTCCAGACTTAAAAATTGATACCCTCTTTCTTCCTGCCCGCTGTTGATCTGGTAAATTCCATAGCGGTTTCCATCACTTTCCAGAAGAAGCGTTTCTTTGATTTTTGCCTTTTCTTCCGGTGTCATAACTGTTTCCAGACTTCTCCGGTAATTTTCCCATTCAAATTTCGTCACTCCGAATAACCCATCATGCTTTAAAATATCCAATTCCAGATTCATAACCCTCTGCGACTGCTCCTGACCGCCACTTGCTCCGATCAGCCCATAAACCGTTACTCCCTCATGGTGCAGTTCCACTGCCCGTTCCCTGGTAAGTGGAAGCATACTTTCTGAATAAAATCCGGCTTCATGCAATTCTGATAAACCGATCATAGAATCCGGCAAACTGTCAATCTGTTCCTCCACTTCTCCAATCAGTTTTAGTACCGCTTCCCTGTTTCCATCCAGAATAGATTCTGCAAGATTCTCTGCCAGTTTTTCCATTGCATCCCTGTCATCCAGTTTATAAGCAAAATTTACGATAAGATTTCTCTGGTCATTGCTGAAAATTGTCCGTTCCTGTTCCAGACGGTTGATGGTCTGCTCCGCATACTGCATGGCACTCAGTTCTTCTGTCCGCTCCACAGCAGTTACTTCCTGCTCTGGTCTTTCGATCTGAAGTTCCTTGAGTTTTTCCTCAATCTGTCCGATCATATCAGCAGAAGTCTTACGGATGGTGTCCATAGAAGCACGAAGCTCTTTCATATTTTTACCGGAAGACCAGCTCGCAATATAGGAAAAGGAATACTCCGATGTATCCAGTCCAAAATGGTTACATACCACATAGGCAACACTTTCCACTTCCCTTGTAAGCTGGTCTTTTACGATGTTCTCTGCTTCCATCTGGTCACGATCATGCAATACTGCATGTACGGTTTCATGCACTGCTGTTTTCATAGTCTGTGCTTCACTCATGCCGGGTTGAACAGCGATATATTTATCAACAAGCTGATAAAAGCCTTTCGCCTCCCCATCAATCTCAATAAAGCGGATAGGAACCGGGGCAACCATTTTTAATGCTTCCATAAAATCATGGTAGATCAGAACATCACCATCCAGTTCTGATACCTCAAACTCTGGAATCGGTTCCCCTGTGGTCTGGCTGACATCAAATACTGTCGTAACCCGGAATCTTGTAATGACACGCTCTACAACTTCTGTTTCCGGCTGTCCATCTTCCCCGATCACAATCTCTCCTGTTTCCGGATCAGTTTTTTCAATCTCCTGTTTCTCTTTATACGGAGCCGGAGCAATGATCTGGATGCCCTTTTCCCCTCTTTTTACCTGCCGGTTGAATTTCTTCTGCCATGCCTGATACCCGGCTACCAGTGTTGCTTCCGGTTTCTGCATGGCGATCAACAATGTATTATTAAAACTGTAATTATGGAACTTTGCCATTGTGTTCAGATATTCGGTATATTTTTCTGATGTGAATATTTCTGCAACGCCCTGTTCCAACTGCTCTGTAATCTGCTTTAACTGCTCTTCTCTGTTTGCCATAATCAAATCCTCCATAGAAAAATCCCGCCAAAGCTCTGGTCACTCTGACGGGATACCCTTTATAACTCCTGTTCGTGTTTCTTTTTTGGTTTCTGCTCTGTTTCGCCTGTCTGCTCCTGCTGTTTCTGTTCTTTCAGTCTTTCCAGAATAGACGTTTTATGAACACTGTCTGCGATTCTGTCCTGACGTTCCTCTGGCACGTTTACTTCCGGATTTTCCCCGATACCCTCATCTGCCAGAAGATTTTCTCCCCCTTTCTCATCCATGTTGAGCATGGCATTTAATTCCGCCAGACGTTCCATTTTTTCACTCAGTTCCGCTTCTTTCGGGAATGGCTTCTGCACCTCTTCCTGTGCGGTCTTTAACTGCTGTTGTACCGTTTCCAGGTTCTGCTCGGTATCTGCCAGCTTTTTCCCGATTGCAGAAAGTGCATTATGAATCCTCTGAATATTGCCCAGAGTATCCTTTCCGAACTCAATCTTATAAGAACATTTTCCCTTGATCGTCATGGTATAGGTATTTGACAGGAAATTGTATTCTGAAGAAAGTGCAAAACCATGATATTCCCCGATCTGCCCGGCTGATTTTACGGACTTCAAACCGGATGCTGCTGAAATCAGTGCAACTCCCGCTTCTTTTTTATCGGTATACAGCTTTCCACCGACTGTCATTGCAAAGTGGTCATTATCCTGTAAATCTATTCCTTTTACTACATCTGCATCCACACGCATACCGGCAATCTTTTCTTTTAATGCGGTAATCTGTACCGGATACCGCTTTGCAATATCCGATTCCAGACGATAGATCTGACTGGTGTGGTTTGCTTTCAGAAGTTTCAGTTTACTTACCTGCACATCCAGATCCATCTTTTCCTTGATGTATTCGTTTCCTGTTGCCAGTGCCTTGATCTCTGCATAAGATAGAGCTGTATCATCCACATCTTCACAGGCACGAACGGGGGATTTACTGGTCATGATCTGCGAAATAAACTTCTGCTTATTTTCCAGAATCTGCCACATGTACGAATCGAATGTATTTTCCGTTACATACCGGAAGATTTTTACCTTATCATTCTGGTTTCCCTGTCTGAGAATACGTCCCTCCTGCTGTTCCAGGTCAGACGGTTTCCAGGGGCAGTCCAGATGATGCAGTGCAAGTAATCTGTCCTGTACGTTGGTCCCGGCACCGAGTTTCGGAGTGGAACCCATCAGGATTCTTACCTGTCCGGCCCGCACCTTTGCAAACAGCTCCGCTTTTTTTACTTCTGTATTGTACTCATGGATAAATGCGATCTGCTCTTTCGGGATTCCCCGTTCCACCAGCTTGTTTCTCACATCATCATAAACGTTGAACGTTCCGTCAGTTTTCGGTGTGCTGAGGTCACAGAAGATCAACTGGGTAGCCTGTGTATCTTTTCCGTCCTCCCATACCTGGAAAGCATTCTCCACACAGGCATTTACCTTGCTTTCCCCTGCATCTGGCAACATATCATTTAAAAGCCTCTGGTCTAATGCACATTTTCTTCCGTCGTTGGTAATCTTGAGCATATTATCTACCCTTGGATCTACTACACCGCCCCTGACCTGTTCTGCACGTTCCGAAAAGGCTTCCACCATTTCTTTCTGTTCCTCACTCGGCTTTAACACTTCATTGATATATTCTGCTTCCGGTACAGGAAGATTCAGCATATCTGCAGTCTGAATATCCGCAGCTTCTTTAAATATGGAGATCAGCTCTGGAAGATTAAAAAAACGGGCAAATCGTGTTTTTGCACGATAACCCGTCCCTTCCGGTGACAATTCGATTGCCGTAACTGTTTCTCCAAAAGTTGCTGCCCACGAATCAAAATGTCCCATTCCCATATTCATTAAAGTATCATACTGGAGGTATCTCATAATGGTGTATAACTCAGTCATACTGTTTGATACCGGTGTTCCCGTTGCAAATGTGATTCCCTTTCCCCCGGTAATCTCATCCATGTACCTGCATTTCATAAACATATCTGAACTTTTCTGTGCATCAGTCTGTGAAATGCCTGCCACATTTCGCATTTTTGTGTATAAAAAAAGGTTTTTGTAATAATGTGACTCGTCTACAAACAGCCTGTCCACGCCTAATTGCTCAAAAGTCACTACATCATCCTTTCGTGTCTGGTCATTCAGTTTTTCCAATTTTGCTTTCAGGGTTTTCTTTGTCTTTTCCATCTGCTTAACCGTATACTGCTGTCCCGCTTCCTCTTTTGCTGCTTCAATAGAATAGGTAATGTCTGCAATCTGTTCTTCCAGCAATGCGATCTGTCTTTCCCTGGAAAGCGGGATTTTCTCAAACTGGCTGTGTCCGATAATGACCGCATCATAATCCCCGGTTGCGATTCTAGAACAGAACCGTTTTCTGTTTGCCGGTTCAAAGTCTTTCTTCGTTGCCACCAGAATATTTGCTCCCGGATATAAGCGTAAGAAATCGCTTCCCCACTGTTCCAGCAAATGGTTCGGAACCACATAAAGACTTTTTTGTGCCAGTCCCAGACGCTTGCTCTCCATACCGGCTGCGATCATCTGGAACGTCTTACCTGCACCTACGCAGTGTGCAAGCAGGGTATTATTTCCATAAAGAATATGTGCCACCGCATTTTTCTGATGTTCCATCAGCTTAATTTCCGGATTCATTCCGACAAACTGGATATGACTGCCATCATATTCCCTTGGCCGGATGCTGTTAAACCGTTCATTATAAATTTTGCAGAGTGTTTCCCGTCGGCTCATATCCTTAAAGATCCACTCTTTAAATTCCTCCCGGATCAGTTCCTGCTTCTGCTGTGCCAGGGTGGTTTCTTTCCGGTTCAGTACCCGGTGTTCCCCATCCGCATCATGTATTGTGTCATAGATTTTTGTGTCACGCAGATTCAGTGCATCCTCCAACAATCTGTAAGCATTTGCCCTCTGTGTTCCGTAAGTTGCGGTGGAAAGCGGGTTATTGCTGCTGTCCACGTTCTTTCCTTTTACGTTCCATTGTCCGGTCACTTCCGCATACTGTACTTTGATACGCTCATAATTGATATGCTGTCGTGGTGTATGGAATGTTTCTGCCATGAACTCTGTAATATAGTCCGGCGAAATCCATGTTGCACCAAGCCTTGCTTCAATCTCGGAAGCGTCCAGATCTTTTGGCTGTACCCGTTCCAGTGCCTGTACATTGACCATATATTCCGGATGGTTTTCTGCAAACTGCCTTGCAATGTTCAGCTTCTCCCTGACGTTTCCGGAAAGATACTCGTCGGATGGCTCCCATTTATCTGTAAGGGGATTTTTGAAGATAACACCCGTAAGCTCCTCTGTGACCTCTTCCTCTGTTTTCCCGGTAAGCTCCATCATATAAGGAATATCCACTTTTGCTTTTTCCCCGATAGATACCGCCAGTGCTTCACTTGCAGTATCTACCGATGTTACCGGCTCTGCCCTGCGGATCGTCCTTTTCGTAAATATGTCTGCTTTCCGCTTCAACTCGCCCTTTTCGTCCAGAAATTCAAGGGAAGTCAAAAGGCAATAGCTGCTGTCCATGCTGAACGCTCTTTTATTGGCATTGCTGCTGAGTAGTCCATACTTTGCGGTAAAACTGTCATAAACCTGGTTCAATTCAGCCTGTAAGCTGGCAACCTCTTCATCACTGCATTCTTCCAACTGCCGTTCCAGAAGTCTGTTTGTTGCATCCCGGATAGCAACCATGCCTCTGACACGCTCGCCTGTCACAATGGGAATTTCCATCTTATTCATAACAGAATTTTCCCTGTAATAAATGTCCTCTCCTACAAGTGCAAAGCTGAAATTCTTAATATCCGGATCAGCCGGTATGGATACCACCTGTTCTTCCAGTTCCGTATCCGAAATCTCCTGCTCTGTGATGGTTCCCTGGATATGCTTTACCGCTTCTTTTAACTGCTCTGCCAGATCTGCTCCCTCTTTTGCCTTTACCGTCACTTCCTGTTTTCCGTACTGGGTACTTTCTGTTGTAAAATCTCCAAGTACCATTTCCGGATGGTCGGCAAAATAAGAATTGACCGTATAGCCTTCCGGTGTAGTTTTTAACTGTACCCAGTCTGGTTCTGTAATTGCAACTCTGTCCCTTTTCTGGAAAAACAGAATATCCGCAACCACACTGGTATTGGCATTTCTCTGGAAAGCATTGTTCGGTAAACGGATCGCCCCAAGCAGATCTGCCCGGTTTGCAAAATATTGTCGGACTTCCGGATTCTGCTTATCCATCGTACCGCTTGATGTGACAACTGCCACCACTCCGCCAGGTCGTACCAGATCTAAGGATTTTGCAATAAAATAATCATGGATCATAAAATGGTATCTGTCATATTTGCGGTCACTGACCTGATATGCCCCAAACGGTACATTTCCAATCACACAGTCAAAAAGGCTGTCCGGGTAACTGGTTTCCTCAAATCCCTGTACTGCAATCCTGTTTTTCTGGTAAAGTTGTTTTGCAATCTGCCCGGAAACCGGATCAAGCTCCACACCATACATATTTGCAGCACTCATGCTTTCCGGTAAAAGTCCCATAAAGTTTCCTACTCCACAGGACGGTTCCAGGATATTTCCCTGTTTCAGTCCCATATTTCCAAGAGCTTCATACATTGCTTTAATAACTGTCGGAGAAGTATAAAAGGCGTTCAGCGTTGATGCCCTTGCTGCACTGTATTCTTCTGGTGTGAGGATTCCTTTTAACTGCGTATATTCCTCTTCCCATGCACTGTTTCTTTCCTCGAAAGCCTGGGGAATGCCGCCCCATCCAACATATCTTGACAACACTTCCTGTTCTTCCGGTGTTGCTAATCTCTGATCCTGTTCCAGTTCTTTCAGCAGCCGGATAGCTTCCATATTTGCTTTAAACTTTGCTTTTGGACCGCCAGAGCCAAGGTCATCGTCCGTAATATGAAAATTATGAGGTTCCTGCTCTACAATCTGTTCTTTTATATCTTCCGGTCCTGTTTCTTCCTCTGTTTTTATTTCCGGTTCTGCTTCTGGTTCACTGATAATTTGCTCCGGTTCCGCATCTTCTATATCTTCTTCTGGTTCGGAAGCACTCACAATATCAAATAAAGACATCTGATATCCATTTAAGCCATCTGCCTGATCTGGTACTTCCTGTGCCGGAAAAATCGTATAGCTACCCTCTACATACTGATGTACTTCCGTCAAAAGCTGTAATTTCTTCTCATAAGTTTCATTTACTGATTCAAAATCCAATGGCAGCATCGCCAGAGCATCATCCATCGCCTGTAATAATTTCTGCGACTGCTCCGAATCATTCAGCATAACAGGAAGTTCTTTTCTTGCTTCTTCATTAAAGAAATCCTGCTTGAACGGACGCTCGATTTCTTCTGGCAGCCTTGCATAAAAGCTGATCACTTTTCCTGCAATCCGTTCCCTCTCATATTCCGGCATACGGGAATAATCTGCGGAACGTAAGAACTGCTGGTTATCAATCAGATAGCCGATTCTTTTTGCAACTTTTGCCCAGGGCAGCAACACCGAAGTATCTGGATTCCCATAGTCCCCTCTCTCCAGCTTCAAACCTTTCCCATCATAATCTGCATGTGAATTGTCTGCGCCACATAAAGCATGGCTCTGACCGCCTATCCCATATTTTTCCTTGATAAAATCTGTCCTTGCCTTATCATCTTCATTCAGAAGATAAAAAGAATAGGTAGAAAGCCTTCCATCCGAATACGGACCTCCACCGGCAAGAAAGGCATCTATTTCATCCTGAGTAATAAATACCTTATGTTCCTGCCATGCGAATTCATCTCTGGCATTGTATGGAATTACTTCTGCAGCAAATTTCTGAAATTGACCGGATATTCTGATTGGATTATAGGTGCGGAACCGCATAATGCTTTTATCTTCCTCATAAGCCATTGCCATTCCTTCCAGACGCTCGTTCAGATCTGCTAGCCACTGCGGATCTGTCAGCTTTTCTTCCAGATAATCAGTAATTTCCGGATAAATACTGTGAAGATGTGGTAAATCCTCTTCATCAAAGACAAGTTCAGCTACACCCTCTGCCATATCCGCTTTCATATAGGCAAGTGCCTGGGCATGTTCCTTTATCGCATTCTCCCTTGCAACATCAAGTACGGACTGCGGTGCATACTCGCCTTGTTTCAAAAGCTGATGGATACGGCCACTCACATCTTCCCAGGACAAAAACGCCTTATCCAGAATCTGATCGGTAACGGTATGCCCTACTGCAATCTGCAATCCCGTTTCGTCAAACCAGACAGAATATTCCATGCCATTGATTTCAAAACCCTTTCCACCAGTTCCATACTCCCGCTTCACAAACTCTGTATATTCTTCCGGTGTCTGTTCACTCATAAAATTATAGATAATACGAAGCTGGCTTTTACTTCGGTTTCCCCCGGTTCTTAAAACCTCATCAACTACCTCACTTGGAATAGCGATCTCCCCAGCATAGATGGCAGCTATTCTATTTTCAATTTCCCTTTTCTGTTCATTTACAGATGAAAGTTCGGGTAAAGATAAAGCAGAGGCAATTTCTTCCTCTGCTTTACTTAACTGATCTTCACTTGTATCTTCAATTAGCTGTATACCAATTCCATCAAGATGCTCTCTTCCGCTGTTGCCATCAGACTGTTCATATGGGCTGTCCACGCCATCGGGTTCTCCTCTTTCGACGGTGCCGGATTCTTCTCCAAGAGTTTCTCCATCTGCACTTCCAATCTCTTCTGTGCTGTTTTCTCGATCTCCTCCAGATGACGGTTCAGTTTCCCAGTCAGCAACAGGCTCTGATACAGGCTGTTCTTGTGTTCCTTCAGAAATGTCCTCCGCAGCATTCCGTATTTCCCGATCTGTGCTTCTGTCTCCTGGATTGTCAGATTCGGAAACAGATAATCCCCTTTGCGATGATATGTCAGTTCCATGCTCATTTCCTCCTTCATTTTCCTGTGGATATTTGTTTTCTATGATTCTGTTGTTATTCTTTTCGCTTTCACGAATTAACGTGTTAAATTTATTATAATTCCTTTCTTCCGAATTTTCAATACCCTTTTTCATTTCTTCTAATGAAATACGGTGTACAAATCTTCCAATATCCACTAGCACAGACTCACTGGCCATGCTCGTTGCATTTCCAATAAATGTCAGCACTGATAAACTGTTATAGTCTGTGATATGTACAAAGTCCATTTCTTCCTGCCGTTCCAACGGATCAAGCCCACATCTGGAAGCCAGCGTATAATAAATGCTGTCTGTCAACAGACTGCGAAATTCGCTGCGGATGGTATCTTCTTCCAGCTCCTCCAGGTACGTTCCTTCTGTCACATACGTCAATCCATCCAGATATTCATCCAGGTTTTCTTCCACCATGTATTTTGCTGTTGCCATCAGTGCATCAGAAAGATTGCCTGCATCCTTAGCTTCCAGTCCATAAACTTCTTCTAAATGGTTTAACAAAACATCCTGTTGTTTCTCCTGCAACTGCCAAAAATAAGGTGTTCTTCCACCTTTTACCTTATGAGTATCCTGAATATCAAATACATACCGGAGTCTTGTTTTCTGCATGGTTTCATCTAAAAGAGCGATTCCCTTTGCTCCTCGATTTACCCACCGCAGCATTTTTTCATTCCATAATTCCAGAGAAGCACAGGCAGTTGCTTTTGGACGCTGTGCGTGGATCAAAAGCTGATCCATAAATGGATACCTATACAGTCTGGCTGCAGTATCCAGATAATTCATCCAGTCTCTCGGTGAACTGCTGATACGGGTTGCATGATATTCCGCAAGTCCACGTATCTCATCTAAATGAGCCATAACCTATTCCTCCTTCTGACTGTGCTTTATTTTTTCTTTTTAGGAAATTCCAGGCTGAATCTGGCTTTTCCATCTTCCACGCCCAGTACCAGATCCGCATCAAACTTGCTGTCCTTTTTCTGGGAATACAAACCTTTCACATGGGTACGCCCCTTTTTCAAAAGTTCCACAGCCATCTTTTTATCCATCGACTTTTTCATGCTTTCCAGAAAATGGTTTGCCTTCCACAATGCAAATGGGCAATTTCTGTCAGAACAGTAATAATTTGTCTTTCCTTCATATACGTCGGAACCACACACTGGACATTTTCCAATCACTTCCCTTGCAGTCTGAAAACGCTTTCGTTCTTCTTCCGGAATCGCCCTGCATACGGAAAGAATCTCAGTGATCATGGATACGATCCCATCCATAAATTCATCTTCCTGGATTTTTCCCTTTTCCATCATCAAAAGCTGATTTTCCCATTCTGCTGTCAGGCTTGCGGATTTCAGATTCTCAGGCATTACATGGATCAGCTCACAGCCTGCTACTGTAGGAAGAATCTGTTTTCCCTTACGTTCTGCATACCCGGAAGATACCAGCTTCTCAATGATATTTGCCCTGGTTGCCGGTGTACCAAGCCCCTTTTTCTCTGTTTCCGAATCAAATTCCTTATTCCCTGCTGTTTCCATTGCCGCAAGCAGGGTATCTTCGGTAAACATCTTCGGCGGGGCAGTATAATGGGTACTTTTCTCTGCTTTCACAGAAGCAAGCGTCCTTCCCTCTTCATATCCCTCTGGAAGTTTTTCCTTATTATCCGGTTCATCAGATTTCTTATCCTTTACACAGTATTTCCGAAAGGCTTCTTCCACTTCTTTGAAGCCCATCTGCACAGGCAGCTTTCCTTTTGCAGTAAATTCATGTTCTTTGCACTGTACAGAAATTTCTGTCTGCTCATAAAGGTACTCTTCCCCTGTTGCCTGAACAAGCTGCTGTCCGATCAGCATCAGCAGATTTTTCTTTTCACTGGAAAGTCCTCCCATGCCTTTTTCCATTGCTTCTTTTGTCGGTAGGATTGCATGATGATCAGATACCTTTGCATTATTAACCACACGATCTATGTTTCCCCTAATCTGTCCAGATCCCAGAAACGGAAGAAAATCTGTCATGCCTTCGGCAAGCATTTTTACCGTTTCTTTCATATCCTCGGTTACATACTGACTGTCTGTTCTCGGATAAGTAACCATCTTTTCTTCATACAGTTCCTGCAGCATATCCAATGTTTTCTGTGCAGTGTATCCGAAAAATCGGTTTGCTTCCCTCTGCAGACTGGTCAGGTCATAAAGTTTGGGCGGAGAAATCTTTTTCTGTTCTCTTTTCACTCTGGTCACAACAGCTTCTGTCCCATCACAGAGTTTTCTTAATTCTTCCGCTTCTGTTTCAGACTGAATATTTTCTGAAATTACCGCAAGTCTTCCATCTGACAGGGAAACCTTATAATAGGCTTCTTTCTTGAAATGCTCAATTTTCTCTTTTCTTTCCGTCAGCATAGCAAGCGTTGGTGTCTGCACTCTGCCAACTACCAGACGTTTAAAATATCTGGTTGTGTAAGCTCTCGTTGCGTTCATTCCGATCAGCCAGTCCGCCTGTGCCCTGCATACCGCAGCATTACAAAGCCCTGCATATTCTCTCCCGTCAGTTAGGGACTGAAATCCTTTCTGAATGGCTTCATCTTCCATTGAGCTGATCCACAGACGCTTCACTGGTTTCTGACAGCCTGCCAAATCATAAACTCTTTTAAAAATCAGTTCTCCTTCTCTTCCGGCATCACAGCCATTGACCAGATATGCTACATCTGCCCGGTTCATCAGGCTGCATATCACATCAAACTGCTTCTTTTTATCCTCTGATACCTGAACTTTCCATACTTCCGGGATGATCGGCAAATCCTCAAACTGCCATTTTGCATATTTTTCGTCATAAAATTCCGGTGGTGCATATTCTGCCAGGTGTCCCAGACACCAACTGACAATGCAACTGTTTCCCTCCAGATACCCGTCCTCTCTCTGATAAGCAGATAAATTTTTTGCAAGACTCTGTGCCACACTTGGTTTCTCTGCAATTACTAAAAATTTCGCCATATTTTCCTCCTGTTCCTGTCAAAAAGGCAGTCCATAAAGAACTGCCCTTTCTCCATACCTTATAAATTTTTGTTATTTCTGCTGATCTTCTGCATTTTCTTCATCTTCATTGATGTAACTGTCATCAGCAAATTCCAGACCTTCCTCTACAATACCGTCCTCTTTTTTCTTTCGGAATTTACTTAAAGCAAAAGCAGCTAAACCGCCGAATACCAGTACAATACCACCGCCCAGGACTGCAGAACCAAACATTTTATTACCACCGGATTCCGGTTTTACTTCTGTTTCTGGCTGTACAGTAGTTTCCGGTTCTGGTGTTGTGGTTATTTCCGGAAGAACAACTGCAGATTCCTCTTTTTTCTCAGTTTCCTCATTTTCATCTAAGAACTCTGCCAGATCCTGTTCATCTACCAGTGACATCATGTACACATTTTCAGAAGTACCGGAACGATCAATAACCATATAAAAGGTATTTCCATTCTTTGTCTGGACAGTCAGAAACTGCTTGGAGCTGTCATTCTCCTTATCATCCACAAGCTGTCCGTTTCCCGGCGTGGAAAATGGTGTTCCCTCTGTGGCAGGCTGCTCCGCTGGCTGTTCTTCTATCACCTGTTCCGCAGTTTCAGTCTGCTCTGCGTTTTCATTTGCCTGTGCAAATGCGGTCACGCTGGCAGAACCCATCAGTATTGTTGATGACAACATAATCATCAAAATATTTTTCATTACTTTATTCTTCATCTTCCAAATCCTCTCTTTCTTCTATCAGTCCGGTTGACATTTCTCTGTCCATATTTTCTTCTTTCTTTATACCTGTTTCAGAACTATCCATAGAAAGATTGCCCTCTTCATCAAACTGCATGGTAACTGTTCCATTCTGAATCCCGTCCAGAAAAGTCAGCATCTTTCGGCTGTCCATCTTCATGGAACGGATTGCCTTAATGATTTCTGCATCTTCCATCTGTTTTTTCTGGATTCTCAGTTGCCTTACATGCTCCTGCAGTTCCAGAATCTTGTTTTCAGTTTTCTGAATGTCATCCAGAACCTTTTTTAACCGCATATTCATCTCTTATTTACTCCCTTCTAGTGAAGTCTGCCAAATGCCATAAAATGTTGCTGCCAGTAAGAACTTGCAATGCTTGTATATTGAATCGGATTTCCACAATGAATCATCATGTTATTTCCTACATAAATTCCAACATGGCTCGCTCCCGGCGTATCATAAGTTCCCTGGAAAAAGATCAGATCTCCCGGCTTTGCATCCGATGGAGATACATAGGAACAATAAGAACGAAGCCCGTCCGCTGTTGTTCTTCCCACGTTCCATCCATTTCCGCAATTATTGATTACCCAGCATACAAAACCAGAGCAGTCAAAACTGGTAGATGGCGATGCACCGCCCCAGACATACGGATAACCAAGATATTTTTCCGCTTCCCGGATCATCTTGGCAAACTGCGGATCAGAAAGTGCTTCTGCCGGAATATCATATCCAAAGCCTGCCCCACCTGTCGGAATTGTGTTAAGGTCAAACAGATAATCACGATTTCCATAGTATTTGTTGTAAGCGTCATACTGCTCCTGTTCCTTATCTGTCATACGGTTTCTTAAAACTGCATCCAGGTTATGGTTCGTGAGTGTTACATCCAGCCGGTTCACTTCTCTTGTTGTCGTTACTTCTACTTCCTGACTTCCATTGCTGTCTGCTATGTATGCTTCCCAGGTCTGATGCCCATGTGCTGATGCAGAAGCATGATCGCCATAAAATACATCAAACTGAACACCATACTGTGCAAAATTTCCGGTATCCTCAACTACATACTCCACACCATTCATAATTACATGAGTTCCCATTGGCACAAATGGATTGGAGGCGTCTACTGCAAGCGTGTGATTTGCCTGTGGATAGGCTCCACTTGCTGTCGGGCCTCCACTCCACTGTCCGCAACAGATCGGGCAGTTACAATATCCACTGGTTACAACCTGTCCCAGTGATTCTCCAACTCTGACCGTTTTCTTTTCTGTTACGGTTTCTCGTGTCGAATCCGTATATAAGCCATACTGTTCCTTAAAAATCTCCTGAATCTCATCCGCAACCTCTGCATAAGTAAAACCGCCGTACTTGACTGTCAGATAAGAAATGAGTTGATACGGATTGTGTCCGATCTCATCAATCTGAAACTGGAACTCGTCATAATCGGAATGGTTTGCTTTCATCTGATTGATCTGTTCATTCAGTGCATTTTCCAAAGCCACATAAGCATTTTCCGCAGCATAAATATCTGCATCCTCGCTGGAATAACTGGTAGAAATAATCGCATTGGAACTGCCCTGGAATAACGCAGCACAGCTTGACAGACTCGTTGCCATCAACGCAAACAGCAGAACCAGAACTCCTATGGACAAGAGGATATTTCTGTTCTGTACCACAAGCTCCTTGACCGCAGCTTTGGCTTTTTCTGTAAATCGCTGTGCATTTACAAGCACTGCATCTTTCACAGCCTTTCCCTGTTTCGCAGCCTGATACTGCTTCTGGTAACACTTTTTCTGCAATAATTTCTTTAAGGCAGACTGTTTTTTCTGTTCCGTTTCTTTCTGAACCGCCCTTTTTGCTTCATTAGAAGCACTGGTGCCAAACTGCAGGCGGGATTTTTCTGTTTCTTCCAGAACAGATTCTCTTAACCGGTTATTTCTCTGTCGGTTCTCTTTCAATCGTTCCCGAACGTAAACAGACTTTCTTGCAAGACTTTCTCCTGCAAGCTCCATCTGATCTGCCGCATCAAGAGCAGCATTATCATCGGTATCTTCTCTGACCTTTTTCTGACCATAATCAGATACCGTTTCCGAAACGGCGGAAGCTCCCCTTTTTGCCATCCCACTGCCAGGAATCACACCCTTGCTTTCATCTTCAAAGGAAAGCCGGGATTTTGATTTCTTCTGTTCTTTTCGTATTTGTTCCCTTTTTGTCTTGCCTTTGATCTCTTCCCGAAAGTCTTCCATTGATTTTTCATCAACTTCTGCCTTTTCATGGTAGCGTTTCTGCTCTTTTGCTGCATAGGCTGTGACCATCTTTTTCTTTCGGTTCTGCCTGTCCGATTCTGTTATTTCAGAATCATGTTCAAATTTCCGTTCCTGATGCCCCCGGATACTATCTTTCCGAAGTCTGGAACGTGAAACAGGCGGAGATTTCTCCCCGCCTGCTTTATTATCACTCATTTCTGAGTTTTCCATTTCCTCCGCTTCCGCAATTTCTTCCTGTTCCAGAAAAGCGTGTCTGGACTGCAGTCTGTGTTTTCCTTCTTTCACTCCCTCAACTGTTTCTTCTGCAGTATGAGTTTTTCTGACCTTTCCAAAGTCCAGCTCCTGTTCCCTGTGTCCGGCTGTTTTCTTCTCATCTGCCTCACGCCCGGTAATCCGCTTTTCCTTTTTACTGCGGAGATTTTTTTCCCGGAGTCCATCCCGGCTCATCTTCTGGACAGTCTTATCCCTTGCTTTATATTCATGCTCCTGCATGGTCATCATCTCCTGATCTCTGGTAATTTTCCGTTTTATTCCTTTCCGTTATTTTTCTTTGCAACCAATACCATACGTCCATTTTTCTGGGAATACTCACAAGTAGACAGTGTAAGTAACTTATCTCTGTATTTTGCTGTTGTTCCTGTTTGATAAAGTGATTTTTCCTTAACGGAAACAACAAATTTTTTATAATCAGCCACTGTTCCAGCTTTGATAAAACTGTAATAATCAAAATCATTTCCTGTATAAACGGGCGTTGTAAATGCTGCAAATATCTGATACTGTTCATTTCCCCATATCGTGCGGAACAGGATTGTCGGATGTTCTTCGTAAAATCCTTCGTCCTTATATTTCTCAAGGTCAGCAAACATCTTCCCACTGTTCATGTGATGTCCATATATGATCAGATTGTCCGAATTTCCTGGTACACATTCCTCTGCCAGAAATAAACAGCCATTTGCAGAATATTCCCCGTTAAAATCCCGATGCAGATAATAATTTTTATCTCCGGACCGGTACATGACCGGATAGTCTATTCTTGTTCCATCAATGGTCAGCCAGCCAATACAATCCGGATTTTCTTCATGCAATGCCAAAATTCCAGCATCTATCTCTATCAAAGAATCACCGGAAGCATCTTCTTCCGATTCATCCTCTTTTTTCTGCATTAGCTCCTGCAGTTCCTGCTGTAACTGATTATCCTGTCTTTCCTGCATAAAAAATCCCATTAAAAAATACAGACTGATCGTAAGCAATATAACGGATATAGAAAGTAATAATCCTGCCACCCATTTTCTCATGCTCTGCCATTGCCCCTTTAGCTATCATCTCTGCCTTTGATTCCGAGTTTTTCACGCTTCTCTACATCTTCCGGTTTTGATGACATTAACGCATAAAGCATAAGGGTATTATCGAATCTGTCCTTAAATGGAATAATCGTATTTCCATAAAAAATCAGCCCTTCTCCCTCTCCACTGTTTGTTACATAGGAAAGCTGGTGTGTTGAAATATTAAGCTGTTTTGCCAGAATCTGTCGATCCCCGGATGCCTGGTTGAGCATCAGGATAAAATCTGAGTTTTCAAAGATATTCTCGATTTCCCTTGAAGCAAGCAGGTCTTTTACGTTCTGCGTGATACCAGTCGGGATACCGCCCCACTTACGGAATCTTTTCCAGATTTCTACACTGTATGCTGCTGTCTGTTCCTCTTTCAGCAACAAATGGAACTCATCAATGTAATATCTGGTAGACCTATGAGCAGAACGGTTGACTGTTACCCTGTTCCAAACCTGATCCTGAACAATCAACATGCCAAGTTTTTTAAGCTGTTTACCAAGGTCTTTAATATCGAAACATACCAGACGATTATTCAGTTCTACATTTGTGCGGTGATTAAACACCTTCAGGGAACCATTTACATAGATTTCCAGTGCAGTTGCCAGCCTCTGCGACTCTGCCTCTTCCTGTTTGCGAAGCAGATTATATAAATCTTCCAGGATTGGCATTTTCTCTGGAATCGGATCAGCAAGATAGTCCTGATATACCAGACGTACACATCGGTCAATGATTGTTTTTTCCACTGGTTCCAGACCGTTTTTTCCTCCTACTACCAGTTCACAAAGCGAAAGGATAAAATCTGATTTTAAAGATAGCGGATCATCATCATCCGCATAATTGATGTTAATATCCATTGGATTGATGTAATCGTGACTGGTCGGAGAAATACGGATAACCTGCCCGTTAAATGCCCGGACTAACGGAAAATATTCACCCTCCGGATCACAGATGATAATGTCGTCTTTTGTGACAATAAATACATTGGTAATCTCTCTTTTTGCCGCAAAAGATTTACCAGATCCAGGAGTACCAAGTATCAGACCATTTGGATTTTTCAGCTTTTTCCGGTCTGCCATGATCAGGTTATTAGACAGGGCATTTAATCCATAATAGATAGATTCCCCACCCATAAACAGTTCCTGCGTTGTAAAAGGGACAAAAATAGCTGTTGACGTGGTAGTTAAGGCCCGCTTGATCGGAATCCAGTTTCTTCCAAGCGGCAAGCTGCTCATAAGTCCCTGTTCCTGCTGATAGTCCAGTCTTTTCAACGCACAGTTATATTTCTGTGCAATACCTGCGGTCTGAAATACCACATTTTCCAGCTCCTGTTTATTTTTCGCTGTATTTAAGAACACCACAGTCACAAGGAACATTCTCTCATTCCTTGACTGTAAATCTTCCAGAAGTCTTTTCGCTTCCCCTCCGTATGTGTTCAGATCAGATGGGAATAGCGATAGGTAAGCCTTTGAAGTTATCTCCAGCTTTTCCCCCGCTTCACACCGGACATGCGACTTTCACCGCATCCGGCGTTCCATCAATCAAACAGTTTTCTTAGTCTCCTTAGTCATACCATTATGAGAATTTATAGGTTTCTGGTTCTCCAAATCAATAGGTTTCCGATTTACCAGTATTCGCAGTTTATTTAACTTCGCAAGCTGCGAAACATCCAATTTAAGAGCGGAGAGATAAGAACGAATCGTGTCCTCATCAACTGCGTGTATCAGTTCGTGTACTGGCGCAAGCACCAATACAAGATTTTCGTATTTATCATTGCCACCAATTCCTTTTGGCTTTTTGTGATGACAGTGGATTTCTGATATACACTGAAATTCCTTTCCCGTTACTGCACATTTTCCCCATTGTGCGGAGAAAAGTGAGATACGGTTATCTGCATACTCCGTACTGCGGCTATATGTAGGTGCCCGCATTAGCTGTAACAGTAAGAAAGTGTTTATCCGCAAATCATCATGGATTTCACTTCTGCCTGCCGCTGTGTAGGCACATACTTTCCGCCGCTGGCTCATTGGATTTTTACATTGAACATAGCTTATTGGATAAATCGGTTCTTTGGATTGTGCTATATATCTTAGCTGTTCCGATTTCCCATATCTTTGGAGTTCCGTTTTTGTAAGGTCTCGACCTTCTTCTTTCAGTCGGTGCGTTTTTCCAGATTTCAGCCTGTTTTTGAGAACTGTATTAACAGTTCTGCCAATATCACCGCAGTCTATGCTGATGTCAGTGGCTAACTGGTAGTAATTCTGGATTCCCATAACCATGGAGTTGAACAGCCGTACTTCCCCGGCTTCTCCACGTCCTTTTCTGGGAAATTTGATATTTCCGACTTGTTTAGTCAGGCTGGCTTTAACCTTTTTGTATGCTTTATCGCACATGTGCGATTGAACGACGTACTTTTTCCCCTTTTTGCGTAGTCGGATTTTGAATCCGAGAAATTCAGAATAGCTCCGTCTGACATCAACAACTCTCGTTTTCTCCGGTGAAACATCAAGGCGCAGGCGTTCTTTCAGCCATTGCGTGACCGCAATCAGCGTCCGGTCTGCCTGTTCCCTTGTTCTACAGAGAATCCGAAAATCGTCTGCATATCTCACGATATACATTTCTTTCAGCCGTGTATTCCGCATTGCCCGGTACGCATGGCTTTGTATCGGACAGCCTGCCGCATTTTCTCTGTAAGCGTAGTTTTCCGTTACCGGGTTGCACTGCCATTGGCTTTCTATCCAATGGTCAAGTTCATTCAGCACCACATTTGCCAATAGTGGGGAAATAATTCCGCCTTGCGGCGTTCCCTTTGTTGGGTGTTCTGTGTGGCCGTCCGGCATGAGGATTGGCGCTTTGAGAATCCTACGGATTACATAGAGCAGTTCTTTATCCCGGATATTCAGTGACCATAACTGTTTTATCAGTTTTGAATGGTCTACATTGTCAAAGAAACCTTTTATGTCAAACTCTACTACATAGTGAAGTCCTGACTTTTGCATAAGCCTGTAGGTTGCCGCTATCGCATTTTCAACCGACCGATTTGGACGGAATCCATAGCTATTGTTGCTGAACCTGGCTTCGCATATAGGTTCCATGACCTGCTTGATACATTGCTGTACCAATCTATCCCAGATACAAGGGATTCCCAGTGGCCTGGTATTCCCGTTTGGTTTTGGGATGTCTTTGCGTCTTACGCTTCTTGGGATGTAGCCGTTTTTAGCTCCTTTGACGATTTTGCGTACCCTTGCTGTGACTTCATCAGCGGTAAGTTTACCAATATCAGAAATCTTCAGCTTGTCTGTTCCCGGCGTAATACTCCCGGTATTGGATTTGATGTTCCGATAGGCCAGCAGGATATTTTCTCTTGAAAGTATCACATCCATCAGGTTCTCGAAAATTTCTCCTGCCTGACTTCTGGCATACAGTTCATCAAAGGTACTTTGCATATCGTAGTATTCAGCATGGCGGAGATACTCCACGCATTTGGTTTTTGGTTTCTTCTCATTTGGCATCAGGCATCACTCTCCTTTACGGCGAGTGACTTCTTTTTGTCATACTCGCAATCCTAATTGCGACTAAGTGCTAAGTTGCCTGTTTGACTGACTTGAGGCCATTCTTCCGTTTTCCTCTTTTTCGCAGAAAACATCATCAGTTCGACCTCTGCTTTTCAGCAGTAGTACAGCAGCTTATATGATTCGTCTGCTTACTTCCTAATGGTAGAAGCCTACTGCCTTTCCTCGTTCCAACAATCCTATCTTTACATATACCTTTAGGTCTCCGCTTTAAGCCTGTCAGCTTGAACACGCCTGTAACGTGCTATGGTGTTTCATAACATCAATTTTTACTCCACCACACTGATTAGCGATGAACGCTACCAGCACATTTCTATGCCGTCATGGTATAGACCCTTACATTCGCGGTTTTCGTCAGTCATATTTCAAACATTCTGACCTTGGGTATTTTGTAGACCTCCGGCCTATAGGTAGCACCGTCCACCTCTGGACAGCTTTCGTGGGGCTGGTAATTATCCAGCAGTCCATACGGCTACTCTCAGCCGACTTCACCGAGCTTCTGACAGGTCAGTTTTCACTTACACCCGCCAGTCGGAGTATTAAGGGGGCGTTTCAGGGCGTTATCCCATCATTCCACCTCTTGGATTGTTAGTTCTCCTAACATCTGAAATTTTCGTTCTTTTGTTAGTGCCTGATTTTGTCCTTCAACCACGAAGGCTTTGTTCAGGAACGAGTCGCACTAATATCCATATCATATCCGGAACGTACCGCTTTTTTCTGTTCCTCGATTTTCATACGGTTAATGTCCGTAACCTTACTCTTTACCAGCTTGATTGCTTTCATCTGGTCAATGGACTGGATATGCAGATTCACAAGCAGATTACAGTCCATTTCCAGAAATTCGGCAAGCATTTTATCCGTCAGCTCTGGTGCCAGTATCTGCAGATAGGATACTGCTCCGATGGTATCTCCCATCTGAAAATCCTTTCCATTTTTGAACAGGAAACTGGATGGTGCAATATAATCCTTTGTATTCAACCCGGTACGCAGCATATCATCATAGCTGAACTTGAATGGCACTTTGACATTCTGGTTGAATGTTTCATACATGATCTGCAAACGCTCCACACCATTTAATGGATACGCAGATACCCCGAAAACCTTAAAATTATTGAGTATATCTGTTTCGATACGTTCCAGTTTTGGTTTTGCTTCCCGGATATTGTCAGCTTCAATTCCAAATGTAATATATTTGGTTCTGACAAGACCATTATTTCCTTTTGCCAACTGATTTCTGAGCATCTGGGCAAACTCCATACGCAGATCATCAAAGCTGTCATTCTGCTTTTTAATACGGATCACGTCTTCATATTCCGTCATGTTGTTGTGATGATTGATAAAAGACAACTGAAAATGGATGGTGCTGTCAAAATAATTCAGGAAATCACACCAGTTCTCAAAAATCGCATTTTTATCCTCATTCTGTGCCAACTGATAGTTGATGTCATAAAAACGAATCGTTTTTGAATAATACCCATCCTCCACACGACAGATTCCGTCTTTTCCCATTTCCCTGTATGGAATGGACTGCTGTGCGGTAATGTTTTTCCCTTTATTTCTATTGTCTTTATTTGTACTGGATATTTTCTTTACAGTACCTTTCTTTCCGCTGGATTTTACAGAACCCGGCGACTTTGTCTTTTTTTTATGCTTTTCTTCTTTCTTTGCCTGTTTCTGTGCCGCCTTTTCTTCACGAACAGCCTGTTTTGCCGCCTGCTTCGCAAGTTTTCTTTCTTCTTTTTCGTGTGCCTTATGTAATTTCAGTTCATATTTCTGGGCTTTTTTCCAGGCACGTTTTTCCCGTCTGCTTAATTTACGTCTTGGTCTGCGGACACCTCGGTGTCGCTCCAGTGCTTCATACCCAGTAACCATCGGTACTCCCGTCAAACGCTGTCTGTCCTTTGCATAATCTTCTGCCTCGTCCGGATCAAACACTGGTAAACCATCAGCAGAATCCTCTTCATCCAGCCACCAGTCATCCGGATGGGAAAATTCTTCTGTCTGCTCTGGAAGATTCTTATCGTTTCTTACTTTTTCCACGAACGGTACCTCCTTTCGCTTTTGTCAAAATTTTCTTTTTTTCATAGAGGTTTTCCACCTCATATTTCCGTACCGGGGGACGGATAAATTTTACTGTAATCACGTTTTTGAGGACTTTCTCTAAAGGAAGTCCATCTTTCTCATACATTGCAAATAAAAAAGCCGGAAGCATCAACAGACACATTCCGGTTGCCGCATTACTCGAACCAATCAATCCCCTTGACAGGAAATAAAACGGAAGCCCTACTGCCGCTGCAATACCAAGGCAGATAAGCTGTCGTTTTGTAAGGTTGAGAATAATTTTATTTTTCACTTTTGTCAGATCTTTTGGTACTGATACAAAAGCCATTTTCATCGTCTCCTTTTCCACATTTAGTGTGCATTAAAAATACTCTTCGAGAAATTAGCTGTTTTCATAAGACTGAAACACAGTATCACCGTATATGCCATTACACTGAGCAGTGCCGTATGCACATTGTCTGATACCTGTATGTTTGCAACCAGCACAGAATAAATGCCCACGCACACCATGATAAAAAATCCCTGGAATGCCAGTGCGAACAATCCTCTTAAATAATTGCTGCCAATCTGTCCCCATTCCCGGTTGCTCATAGTGGCAAATGGAATTGCACCGATTGACGAATACAGATAAATTTCTATCATACGGCCATATAAAATGACCGTTATAAAAACGGATATAACCTTTAAGCACAGGCTCGCCAGAAGCGTTTCCAGTGCCAGTATAATCAGCTCCCCTACTTCCATTGATTCCATTGCAGTCTCCATCGAGGTGACTACTGAATCAATGTTAATTGCCGTCTGCTGGTTGATAACACCTGCCGCCCGGTTCACTACATTCTGCCCGACATCAAAAATTGCCATTGTGATCGTAAAAGCATTGCTCACGAACCAGACTGCTACCCACATCTTGAAAAAATATTTAAAAAACATCCATGTATCTATGTCATGCATGTTGTTCTTTTCGGTGAGCATGGAAATCAGCTCATAGCACAACACAAAGGTTATGATCATTCCGGCAATCGGTACGATCACAGAATCCGACAGATTTTGGATCAGACTAAAAATACTGCCACTCCAGCCCTGGGGCGTTTGCCCAACCTGACTTGCAATATCACCGGTTTTTTCATTCACATCGGTAAACATGTTCGTCAGGTTTGAGCTGACCATGCCTGTAAGGAGGTTACGCATCCATTCTTCTATGGACTCAAAAATCTTATCCATGCGTGTTCTCCTTTCTTACTGCCTCGGCTAAAACAAATTCGCCAGTAATGGTACAAGCTGTGTACCGATCAGAACGACACCTCCACCTGCCATAAGCTGCTTGATTCCCTGGGACTTGGCTCCAGGATTGTCATTTCCATATCCTTCCAGGAGATTGATAACTCCCCAAACTGCCAGACCAGCTCCGATTGCAACAACCAGAGTCTGTAAAATATTAATTGCGGATGTAAAAAACGCCATAATCTATGTTCTCCTTTCGTAACTGCTGTTTTCATTGTGATTTTTTAACGGTTACTACTCGGAGGGTTCCGCCCTGATGGGCGGTCTTTCATGCTTACGCATATCGCTACCTCCCAAAAGGGCATAAAAAAAGAGCTATGTATGTTTTACGTTACATGCTCTGTGCCTTCATTTTCACTATTTGATTGTTCTTCCAGTTCACTGCCTTCATACATATAAAGGTCGAACTGTTCTTCCGGATCTAACCGGACTTCCATCTGATGTTTCATGTATTCTTCCACATGGAACTCATTCTTTTTATCATAATCGGATAACTGCTTATACCGTTTATGTTTTGTAATATCAAATTTATCACTGTAAAACGGACGGACACCACGAAGCTGTAAAATACACTTGTTGCCGTCCATGACTGCCAGTTCATCCCGGCTCATCAGTTCTTTTCCTGTTTTCTGATAGTTCAGACCATAAGACCTGCTCTGTCCTCTTGTATCAGAAGTGTTATATAAGTCAATGGTTTCCTTACCCAGTGTTTCTGAAATTTCTTTCAGAGTGGTACTTTCCTTACCTCCAAGGAATAACATTGTGTCGCAATTCCCAGTAATGGTTTCGGCTGCATCCTTGTAAATGGTCTTGAGCTGCGACTGGGACTGGAGTATAATAGAAGCAGAAATTTCCCTGCTTCGGATCGTTGCAATCAGCTTATCGAACTTCGGAATCTGACCGATATTTGCGAACTCGTCACAGAGGATTCTTACATGATAAGGCAGTCTTCCATGATGAACGTCATCGGCTCTATCACATAACAGATTGAAAAGCTGACTGTACATCATGGCAACCACAAAGTTAAATGTATCATCCGTATCAGAGATTACAATAAACAATGCAGTTCTTTGATCTCCGATCATATCCAGCTCCATCTCATCATAAGACATAAGCTCCCGCAGTTCCGCAATATCAAATGGAGCAAGTCTGGCTCCACAGCTAATCAGAATCGACTTCGCTGTTTTGCCTGCAGCCAGCTTGTATTTTTTATACTGCCTTACTGCAAAATGATTCGGCTCGTCTCTTTCCAGCTCCTCAAATAACAGATCCACTGCATTTTTAAACTCTTCATCTTCTTCCCTGGTTTCACTGGCATTGATAAATTCCAGCAGGGTTGAAAAATTCTGTTCTTCCTCTGGTGCTTCATAATAGATATAACCAATCAAAGCACAATACAGCAGACGTTCCGCTTTTGTCCAGAAATCCTCGGAAGATTTTTCTCCCTCTCCTTTGGTATTTACCATGATCGTATTTACCAGTTTCAGAATATCTTTTTCCGAACAAATGTAATGAAACGGATTATAGTGCATACTTTTGGCAAAGTTGATAGTATTCAGCACCTTGATTTTGTAAGGAGCCATTACCACTCTGCCATTTTTATCACGCAGGATTTTCCCATTTTTATCTTTCTTCGGTGTCCCTCGTGCTAACATCTTACCACATTCTACGATAATTGTCCCCTTGGGATCAGTAACCACAAAGCTCACATTATCCGGCATCTGCATAAGCTGTGGTTTCACATAAAATCTGGTCTTGCCGCTGCCAGATCCCCCGATTACTATGACATTCTTGTTTCTGGCATACTTTGGTTTCTTCGGTCTGCTGTTCATGGTCAGACGTTCCGTTTGTGTCAGCAGAATATTGTTCTCAAAGACCGGATCAATAAAAGGGGCTATATCCTTTTCATTTCCCCATCTGGCAGAACCATATTCTTCTCCCTGGCGAAACTTCTTTCCATTTTTTCCCTTAAAATATACCACTGCCCACACACTGACTGCAGCAATAGTTCCCGCAGCCAGACTTTTCGGTTGTATACTTGGCAGCAACTTTTTAAACGCTAACGGATAGTTCATAAAGAGAACCATCAGCCTGTCCACCACTGTACTGCCTCTGCAATACTGATACAGCCAGGTACATTTATTTACCACATAAAATACAACCACATACGGAATATGCAGAAGAACCTTTTTTATCACTTCTGCGTTCGGGGGACGCACCTGAAATCCTTTCAGTTTTTTCTTTATATTTTTTATCCCACTCATAAGGTCGGCTCCTTCTGTTTTTCTTTCGATTTTTCCCGTTCTCTCTGTTTATCCTGGCTGCGGGCTGCGATTGCCTGCTGTAATTTCTTACGGACAGACGGTTTCTTTGTTTTATTCAGCGTCTTTCCGGTAAATTCCCGGAATGCCGCAGTCATCACATCCACATCCCTTGCCTTGAAGAAAACGAAATATCGGGGTGGATCTACGGACTTATCACGTTTCAGGCTAAAATCAATGCCATACTTTTTTGCCACTTTTTCAAAAGCCTTGATGTTGTTATCCGTAATCTCAATGTTGGAAAGCTGAACATTCTGCTGTGCCAGCTTCTTTAAACTCTGCTTTCCATGATAATCTTTGTCTGGCGGTCCCTTTACCTGCTGTTTTCTTGCTTTCTCTGCTTTTTCTTTCTCCATCGCTGCCAGAAAACGCATCATTGCCTGTTTCAATAAACGGGCTGTCACTTTTCCACCAGTGATACACAGGGACACTGTTTTTTCATTCACTTCTTCCTGCATTAATCTGTTCCTTTCTATGGTTTTCCAACAAACGATCTTCCTTTGCTCCTACCCGGATACAGCAGTACAGAACAAAATTGACTGCTAACACCAGAAGAATCCCTGCAATAATCAATAACATTCTCATTTTATACCCCTTTCATCATTCAAAAGGGCATCTATGACTTTGCTGCCCATAAATGCCCCTACATTAACTTTTATTTTCTTTTTTTTGTAATCCAGACTGCTGATACACTGCCTGCCATGCCTGCAATCGCAAGCAGAATCCAAATCAGCATGTGTGTATCATCTCCGGTTTTCGGTGTATCTGTTACCTGTGTAGACGGTGTTTCCGGTGTTGGTGTTTCTTCCGGTTTTACCTCATCTTTCATCACTACTTTCTGGATCTCCCCAGTATCCTCCACTGTGAACTTCACATCTTCCGCTACCAGATATCCATCAGGAGCTGACTCTTCCCGAAGTGTATACTCCCCAATCGGAAGCATTTCTATGTAATGTGGTTTTTCCTCAGAAGTCCAGCTCTCTACTGTCTTACCATCTTTATCAAGAATTGTCAGTTTTGCTCCTGGCAGTTCCTTACCGGAAATATCTGTTTTGGAAATTTCTACCTTGGTCACATCATCTTTCATTTCGATTTTCTGTGCCTTTGCAGTATCTTCAACGGTAAACGTGATGCTTTCTGCTGTCACATAGCCATCTGTCGGTTTTGTTTCTGTCAGAGTATATTTCTGTCCGACTACCAGTTCTTTGATGATATGAGCTTCTTTACCGGAAGTCCAGGAATCTACAACTTTACCGCTTTCGTCAGTTACCTGTAACTTAGCTCCTTCCAGTTCTTTTCCGTCTGTCAGGGAAGTCTTGGTGATCTCGATTACAGTCGGCTCGTCCTCAAAGGTAAAAGCATAAGATACTTTTTCCTTTTCTGCACCTCCATACTCAAACGTGAACTCCTGTGTTTCATCTGTCGTTGCAAATCCAGGTGCCGGAGATGTTTCTTTGATATAATACGCAAAACCAATTGGTAAATCTGCCGTAAAAGTCAGCTTTCCTTCTTTGTCTGTTGCCAGTTCCTCGATCACAGTATCTGCTTTCAGAATTACTTTTCCGTCTGCTCCTGTAATATCGTCCTTGGCACAGAGGGCAAATACCGCACCTTCCAGTACACGATCAGAATCTTTCTCTTTTTTCACAACTTCCACTTCCGCTTTCTGGCGGTTATTCTGCCAGTCAGCAGAGTAAGTAACCTCTGCAGTATCCTGATCCCGGTATGTCAGATCAATCTCTCTTGCTTCATCATCCAGAACAAAGCCTTCTACTGTAGCTTTTTCTTTTACATAGTATTTACCAAGCGGAAGTCCGGATATTTTTGCAATACCGGTATCATCTGTTGTAATGGTTGCCACCAGCTCATCTTTTTTATAATAATCTTCACTTTCTCCGTCAGCAGATTTCACGTCCTCCAAAGCAAATACTTCAAAAGTAACATCTTTCAGGCTGCCTGTTACATACTGGAATAAATGGCTGATCCATCCTCCAACAGAATCCAGTGCAGTTACTTTATCCAGAAATTCTCCCTGTTTATTGATGATAATCGTTCCTGTCGGCACATCATCTTTCATTTCCACTTTCTGGATTTCCCCAGTATCCTCAATCATAAAGGTGATCTCTTCTGCCTTGAGGTATCCATAAGGAGCCATTTCTTCTCTGAGAGTATAGGTTTCCCCTACGGTAAGTCGTTCAATCAGATGCTGCTCTCCTTTTACAGATTTCCATGTATCAACTACATTTCCATCTTTGTCCAGAACAGTAAGTGTCGCACCCGACAATTCCACGCCAGTAGTTAAATCAGACTTGGAAACCACAACCTTTGTAGGCTGGTTCTTAAATACAGAAGATAACTGTACTACCTTAACATCCTGTCCCTGATATTCTGCTTTTACTTCCAGAATTTCATCAGAAGATACATAACCGTTTGGTGCTGCAAGTTCTTTGATATAATACTCACCGAATGTCAGATCCTGTGTAAATACAGCCTTTCCATCTTCTCCGGAAACAGCTTTTCCAAGGAGTGTGTCAGCTTTCACAATCACAGTTCCATGAGCTTCCATGTCATTCTTCGCATAAAGCCCAAACTCTGCTCCTGCAACGGCTGCTTTTGTATCAGCATCCTGTTTTACCACAGAAATTTCTACTTTCTGACGGTCATTTTCAAAGATAGCTGTCTGCTCAATGACTGGTGTTTCCTGATCTTTGTAAGAGAAAGTAATGATCTGTGCTTCACTGTTTAAAACAAAGCCATCCGGTGCTGTCTGTTCGACAATCTTATAACTTCCAAGCGGAAGATTTTTCAGAACCGCTTTACCATCTTTATCCGTTGTGACCGTTTTTACCAGTGTTCCTGCCGCATATTCCAGAATACGATTTCCATTATCATCTTTCTGGAAATCTGCAGTATAGATGTCCTCGGCAGCGTAAATCTCAAACTCTGCCCCTTCCAGATTTTCTGTCTGATATGTAAAATCATCCTTGAATCCGTCCAGAACTTCGCCTTTTTTCGCGATAGTCAGTTCTCCCTTAACTGGATGGTTCTCATAAACTGCTTCAATAATCACATCCCCGGAAGTTCCATCCATCTGATATGCAGTATTGGAATCAACTGTTACCTCATAGTAATTTTCATTCAAAGTATATCCATAAGGTGCATTTACTTCCTCAATGCGGTAATGTCCGATTTTAAGATTCTGCGGAAGAATCAAATATCCCTGCTCATCTGTAAAATAGGATTTATGTTTTACCGTAGTCGGATAAGTTGTTACCTGCTCCACATATTTTTCAGTGTCCATATTGAAAATCTTGAACTCTGTATTCTTCTGAAGTACTGCCTTTTTCGTCTCATCATCCTGTTTGATAATTTTCAGTTTCGCTTCAAACTCGTCATCCAGAAGCACTCTCCATGTCTGTGGCTGGTTCGGGTTGTTCTCAGTGATACGCACTGTAAAATCATCTACCGGAGTGTAATTATGAGGCGTTGTGGTTTCACGCACAATATAAGTTCCATAAGGAATCGCAATACTGCAGGCATAACCTTTTTCATCTGTAAAGATTTCTGTTGCACCATTTTCTCCGATCACTACCGGTTTTGCAGAATCAAAATCATAGCTTCCATCCTCTTTTACTTTCAGGGATGATGCCAGATAAGCAGTAAATCCTGCCCCTTTCAATAAATCTGCGTCAGTCTTTCCATTATTTGCTGCTTTGATAATCTGGAATGGCTGTTTCATTACCTGCTCCAGAGACAGACACTCACGATTTACCTCTGCTACAAGATCTCCCTCATAATTGCAGACCAGATCATGTTCTTCTTCATCCGCCAGATAACCAGTTGGCGGAGTAATCTCTTTCACATAGTAATTACCAAGATATAAGCCATCCACAGAAGCCTGTCCATTCTTATCTGTCGTAAGAGTGGCAACCTGCTCTCCTGCTTTATAGATCACACCAGTAGCACCATCCGGATGCACAATATCTTCACGAGCATACAATCCATAAACTGCTTTTTCCAGAGTTGCATCGCCCTGTGGAACTGCCTTTTTTGTTTCTTTGTCCTGTTTCTGCAGAGAAATCTTAGCTGTTACACGTTCATTTTTGAATGTATGCTTAAATGTCTGTTTTGCTTCTTTATCATTCGTATAAGAGAAAGCAAACGTATAAACATCATCTGTTTTTCTCACATACCCTTCCGGGGCCTGCACTTCTTTCACATCATAAGAAAATCCAAGCGGCAGGTCTGCTGTAAACTTCGCTGTTCCGTCTGTTCCTGTTGTCGCTTTCTCGATCAGTGTCCCTTTCTTTACAATGATGGTTCCATCCACATTGGTAATATCACTTGCAGCATAAAGTCCAAAAATTCCGCCATCCAGCGGATTTTCTGTATCTTCATCCTGTTTTGTTACCATTACTTCTACTTTTTGTCTGTCATTAGTAAAGGTTGTCTCAGTGAAAACAATGTCCACATTCTGCCTTGCATAGGATAATGTTACTGTCTTTTCCTCTCCGGCATTATAGAATCCTGTCGGAGCCTGTTTCTCTTTTACGATATATGTACCAAGATACAGATTTTTAAGAACGGTAGCTCCGTTTGTATCTGTTGTCAGATTCTCTTTTACCAGATCACCCTTGCTGTAAATCTTTGTACCATAGGCAGTTTTAATATCTTCTCCAGCATACACATCATAAACAGCACCACTCTGTCTGCGTTTCTCATACTTAAATGTTGTGCCATTTTCTGTCACATCTGCACCAACCAGAACCTCACCTTCTTTATAAACGGTAAGCTGTCCCATCTGTTCTTCATCTGGAACAGTAACAGTTGTGGTCTTGCTGACTTCCAGTTTCACGTTATAAGCTGTCGCATTGATACGGTATCCGCTTGGAGCTGTAATCTCTTTCAGATATACGGTATCCTGTGTCTTGGTGATCTGTACGGACGCTTCACCGTTTTCATCCGTCGCAGGTAACTGTGTGATCAGTTTGGTACATTCTGCATCACTGTATAATCCAAACACAGCACCAGACAGCTTTGCGTCTGACTTGGCATCTTTCTTGATCACCTTAACACTTGCCTGCTGTACCCAGGATACTTTAAAATCTACATATTTCTCATCGTCAACGCCTTCGCCAAATACTAGAGCCAGATCCTGGTTTCCGGAACCTGTTGAAATCTTATAAGCTGAATAATCTTTGGTAATGCTTCCTTTCATGGTTGCAGACCAGCTTCCTGCCACATCACTCACCTGTGTTAATGGTGCGGACAGATAAAACTTTGTACCACCACAAATTTCCACACTTTCTCCGGCTTTACTTGTTTTACCTGTTGTCAGGTTATGAAGCTGTACACCTGCCGGAAGTTTCATGGTAATGGTCTGTAACGCATCCGCATTAAATGTAATATCCTTTGTTCTCTGACTGTTGCCATCCACATAGGCTTTTACATCTGCATCCGAAAAGGACATTGCCACATCTGGAATTTCCGGCTGTGAAATACAGTAATTATAGAGTTTCATTGCCAGATTCTGTGCTGTACTATTTGCACCTGAAAAAGCATCTCCACTTCCATTTGCATAAGATGCTGCCAGATGTACCAGAATAAATCTGGCTCCTGCACTTAAATTGCCGTATCCGTTTTCCTCTATAAAAAATCCATCATCACCGGAAGCCTTTGTACCGTAATAGCATACTTTCGCAAGTGCTTTTCCATCGCCAACCTTGTTGATCGTATAAGTTCCACTTCCAGGCCCTGGTTTGGATGGCTGCACACAGTATGCTGTGGCAGATATATTGCCGAATTTTACAGTATACTGATAAGTCAGATATGTTCCATATCCATAATCTGCATATCGGTATTCTGCCCCTCTGGTCACAGAAACCTGCTGTGAACTTCTGGCATTGCCTGCCGCAGCCATAAAGGTTACTGTTTCGCCTTCATTCATTGCATACAGATCAATTCCATTACTCTCTGCCTGCTCCAGTGCTTCTGAAACGGTTAATTCAGATTCCAAATCTGCTGTGCTTTCAGAATTTTGTGTTTCCCAGTGCGATTCCGAATCTTCCTCGCTCTGCTCTGTATCTCCAGTATCATCTTCAACATTTACCGTACTTTCTGAAGCACGCTCTGACTGTACTTCTGTTTCCGGTTCTTTCACTGTAATGTTTCTGCTGATTCTATAAGCAGGATGACCGCTGACTGGTTTTACTGCATAGACAGCCTTGTAAGTATCTGGTGTATGTGTGTCAAAATCTGTACCCGTTTCATTCTTTGCTTCATGGAATAAAACCTTAATCTTACTTTCATCTACACCTTCGATTCCAGACAGATCAACTTCTACATCAAATTCCTGCCCATAAGAAAGTTCAATATCATTTGCCTTTACGATCTCATCCGGATCAAGGGAATCCTGAACATCTTTTAATTCTGCATACTGCTGTTCAAATGGTATTTCTTCTGGTTCTAATTCAGAAGCCGAAACTGCTACTGGCTGAATAATGACAGAAGCCAGTGTTGCGACTGCCATAAATCCGGACAAGAATCTTTTGAATCTCATTTTCATTTTGACTGAATCCTCTCTTTCTTCTATTATCTGTTCTATTTTCATGCAGGCTCACACCTGCATTATTCAATCATTGGAACCACCTCCCACATCTTATTGCTGATACAGAAATACCTCTGATAACAGCACATTCATATGGCAGTGCCTTTTACTGAAACACCGCCACATGGTATCTGCTGTCATCCTGTAAAACAGGAATGACACTCAGGTAAAGTTCAGGATCAAGCATTAAGCCGCAAGAGGTAATTCGTAATCGTTCCTGCAAAGGGTGCCTCCCATCTGTATCCCTTCACGTTTTCACCGGATTCCCGCCGCAAAAATGCGTAGCTGAAAAATTCCGGGTATCCTCTCGCTGCTGGTATGAAATTGTCAAGGTGCAATTTTTAAGGGGATTTATCTTCTTGAATTGCAAATAGACATTTGCCCCTTCACTAACTGCATGTGTGAAAGGGCAAAAATTAACCTGTTTAAAAAATTTTTTAGATATTTTTATTTCAACATTGTTTTATGTGTTTTCCAGTTGTTCTTTTAATTTCTCCAATACTTTCTTCCTCCGGTTTCTGATCGTCTTTGGGCAGCACCCAAAATACTGTGCTGTTTCTTTTACTGTAAATTCTTCAAAAAACAATAGCGTTATCAGTTCCGCATCCTCTTTAGTCAAATATCCCAGAGCTTCTTCCAGTTCCTGTATTTCTGACAATCTGATAATGATTTCTTCCGGTGATAATACCGAAAAAGAACAGTCATAGCCTTTTTCCTGTAATTCCTCCATACTACATACTCCATGCCTCTGCATTTTTTCAACCTGGTATCGCTCTTTTCTTCCAGCCTGATACCAAGCCAGATATACTGCCCTGGTAACTTCCACAAGCGTATCATTTACACGCAGCATATAGCGTTGTCTTTCTTTTGGCTTTTTACCAGGCATACTTCCAGTCTCCTTTTTTCAATACTCTGGCAGAGTCATCCGAATTATTCCGCATTTTCTGCATTGCCTGTGAAATGCACTTTGATACTGCCGGAACTGTAATACCCAGTTCATGCGAGACTTCTTTTTGTGTCTGCTGCTGAAAATAAATACGCTGGATCATCTGTCTCTGTCGCTCTGTCAACAGATTCATCAACTCCCTGACTGTTTCCTCTGCAATGATTCTTTCAAGCAGACATTGTCCTTTATCTGCCAATTCGCACCATTCTTCGGAAATACAGCTATACGAAATGCAATTATTATGTTCTCGTGTTTCCCTGTTTCTCCACAGCCGGTCTTCGCCTTCTAATATCAGCCTTACATACCAGGGTTGATCATCAAAAAAATTCTCCTCAACAACTGCTATTTTTCTTTCTGCTTCATACACATAATCTCGACAGGTAAATAACGGAAAAACCGTTGCATAGTCCCCCACACAATAGAGAACATATCCGGTCTGATATGCGATAATTTCCGCACAATCCATCAACCTTTGCTTCGCAACTGCTACATCGTTTTCTCTTAAATATTTAGCGGACGGAACCTTTCTTCTTTCTTCCCTGTTACTTACAACTTGTTTCAATTCCTGCAATGTAAGCATAATTACCACCTTTCTGCCTGCTGGCAACAGGTGCCCATCGGCAGAAAGGATAGGATTCTTACTGATCAACTGACAAAAAGGGCAGTAAAAAACAGCTTCCGGTACACCCGTTTTTTTTAACGAGAGCCTGAAACTTCCTTACTGCCCTTTCTAATAGTTACAATATTCTCTACTTTATTTTCCGTCTGATGCCAGGATCAGACTTCTTGGTATTTCTTTCTGCTTTTATGTTCTTTTCATTTTCCATCAAAACAGAATAGTCTCCCATTGCATCATAAGGACACTGCCTCCTATAAAGCAAATTTTCTTCTCTGGTCATCCATCCTATCTCCCTTCTTTATCTCTCTGTTTTCCATTTTAACAACACAGGATTCTATTATCCTTAGCATATATGGGGAGTTTTTTTATTTTACACCCCATATATGGTGAAATTTCACCTGTATTCATTAAAACTGTCTATCAGAGAATCTATGGTCTGCATGATAATTTTCTGCTCTTTCCATTCCATCTTCTGAATACGGTAAAGCACTTCCTGAAATGATTCCTGCTTTTCTGTATCACCTGCCTCTTTCCCCAGCAGGATATTGGCATCTATTTCCAATATCTCAATCATCTTTCTGAAAATCTCAACAGACATTGCAGTTTGCCCGCCTTCAATTCTGCTGACCGTATTGACACTGATACCTGCTTTTTCCGCAAAAGATTCCTGTGACAACTTCATTTCCTGTCTGCGTTTTCTGATCCGTTCTCCCAATTCAATAAGTTCTGTGGAAATTGCACGATTGCTCAATACGGTGTCTCCTTTCCTGCAATTTGTTCCAACTTTACGCCATCGTGTCGCAAAGTTTCCCGAAAAAAAGCAGCTAATTTTTGTCTTAGCTGCTTTTCAAAAAATCTATTTCATTTTATTCTCGGTATTTTATGTATTCCTGTAAGAAGTGTAATCAGAAAAACGCAGAGATAAATGATCGCCTGTCCAATCATTGCCAGAAGAACGATGCTTCCTATTAATCCTCCAATCAGAAGATTCATTGTCCATACTGCCAGCGTTCCTCCGAGGTCAAAACCTCTTGGAACCATCCAGACACACATTTTTCCTATTCCAAACGGTATCCCCATCAGAAGTAACAGCAAGAAATAATTGCACTCTCCATCCTGAATACAAAACGGTCTTAATACTGCAAACAATACCGTAATCACCAGCACTGGGGCTATCACTTTTTTAATCATCTTCTTCATGTTCCTTTATCCTCCATACATATCGTGATTAACTTCTGCCTGATAATAACTGTTTATCGTTGCCGGGGCATTATACAGGGCAGTCAGAAGATAGGCTTTAATATTTCCAACCTTAGTTGTATTTCGGTTCAGGCAGAACAACACATATTCGATATGTGAATAGTTCAGTTTCATAAACCTGCTTTTCACCAAAGCAACTGGTTTTTCTACTCCTGCAATGCGAATCATACTATCCTCCGGCATCATCATAACTTCAATTATCAGTTCTACCAGTTCATCTACATCTTCCTTGGCATGATATTGATAATCTATGTTTTCGTGAATCACTTCACGATATGCTCTCATCTCCTCCATCACATCTTTTTTCTTTGGGAAATTATTTGATGTGATTGGATAAGATTGATTTATCTCAGTTTCACTAATATCAGTCTTGTTAATATCAGTATTATTAGATTGTGATTTCGGGTATTCTGGATTTGTGATTTCCACTATTCCGGAATGATGATTTTCACTATTTTGGAATTGTGATTCTGGAAATTCTGGATTTGTGATTTCCACCATTCTTGAATTGTGATTTTCACTATTCTGGAATTGTGATTCTGCCCAATCCTGAATTGTGGTTTTCACTACTCCTGAATGATGATTTTCATAATTCAGAGAAATGCCTGTTTTCCCCTTGTTTTCTGCTTCTTGTTGCAAATTTGCACATTCCTTATGTCTTTCCTGTTTCGATTGCAAATCTGCAATTTTTTTATGATCTTCCTGCTCAGATTGCAGATCTGCACAATTACCTGTCGGCTTTTGATCTGGAACCTCTCTGATCATAAAATTTTTCACATAAATAACATTCGGTTTTCCCAGTCCCAGACGTTTCTTCTCTATCAATCCAATCCCATTGCTGCTGTCCAGCTCTTTTACCAGTTTCACTGCCTTTTGAGTTCCGCAGTTCATCAGCTCTGCAATTTCTTCCACAGTGAAGATAATGTATACTCTGTCCTCTGAATCCAGCCATCTGTTTTTAATGCTCAGGCTCATACGGTCCAGCATCAGACCGTATAATACCTTTGCTTCACAAGAAAGAGTTTTAAAGCAGGATTCTGTAAACAGCACTTTAGGGACACGATAGAAGCTGTATTGTTCCGCTTCCATCCCTGTAAAATAATCAAACTGTATCTTCTGCATCTGCTACTCCTTTTTTGTTTTCTTTCCATTTATCCAAAAGCATGAAAATGACTTCTTCTATCTGTTCTTTAGAATATGTCTCCGGAAAATAATTGCCGATTTTCTTTGCCGGGATCGTCACATTGATCTTACTGCTTTCCTTTTTTAATAAAACAGCATAGATATAACTCTGGTTTAATTTTCCATTTGCACTGCATTCTTTTAACTGTTCTGCCTGTTGCTTTGTCGGAAAGATACTGCTATTGGCAATCACTTCCAGAAGCCACTCCTGTTCCTCTGGTTTCAGATAAGACAGCTTTTCTCCCACAATCATAGGAATCTTATTATTATCTACATATTCCAACAGAGCATCGGATAATGCTGCCAGACGGATATATCTCTGTACAGTTCTCCCACTGTCCCCGGCAGCTTCCCCTACCATATCTGCTGTATATTTTTCGCCTTTACTTCCCTGATGCTTCATTGCATCATATTTCATCTTATAGGCATGAGCTTTTTCACTTGGCAGTAGATTTTCACGCTGAATATTGGAATCAACCATAATAATGACTGCTTCATCATCCGTATAATTTCGGACAAGAACCGGCATGGTCGTCTTTCCGCACAGTTCACAGCCTCTTTTTCTTCTGTGACCGGAAATCATCTCGTATCCACCCTCGGATCGAGGTCTTACCAGTGCAGGAGTCAAAACACCATAAGTTTTAATACTCTCTACGGTTTCCGCCATTTTTTCATCATCATTTACATGAAACGGATGATTTTTAAAGGGATAGAGCTTTGCCAGATCTATTTCCACAACCTGGTTCATACTCTTTTCCGGTGTTTCCTCTAATCCCAGTAATTCATCATAAGAGGTGAGCTGAATATCTTTTTTCGGTCTACGCATGTTTCAACACCTCCTGAACCAGTTCCAGATAACTGTCTGCCCCTTTGCTTTTTCCATCATAAGCAAAGATACTTACACCCTCCGATGCTGTTTCTGCAAGGCTTTCTGTTCTCGGAATCGTCTGCTCAAAAATCTTAATGTCATTTCCATATGTAGTTTTAATCGCCTGTTTGTTTCTCTTCGCATTATTGTAACGGCAATTATCCATTGTGAATAAAATGCCTTCTATCTGTAAATCCGGATTGAATCTCTGATGGATTCCCTTTACCATCTTCAATAATTCCATGAGTCCATCTGCCGCATAATATTGTGGCTGCACCGGAATCAGAACACTGTCCGCTGCACTTAAAGCATTGATCGTCAGCATTCCCAGTGATGGCATACAGTCAATCAGAATATAATCATACTCATCCTTCAGCAGTTCCAGATACTCTTTCAATACCTTTTCTCTGTCCTCTACTGTAAATAAAGACATATCCATTCCGGCAAGCAATTTATTGGACGGAATCAGGTCAACACCCTCTTCATGGTGCAGAATTGCTTCTTTCGGATCAAATTCCAGTCCCATGATAATATTTTCTATCATACTCTTTAATGTTACCTTGAGATTTTTGGGAAATCCCAATCCCATTGTCAAATGCCCCTGTGGATCAGCATCTACCAGGACTACTCTTTTCCCTGACTTCACCAGTCCAGCTCCCAGATTGATTGTTGTCGTTGTTTTGGCTACTCCGCCTTTCTGATTTGCAATAGCAATTACCTTACACATATATACTTTCCTCCGATTTACTCTTTTTCTTCTACTTCAACATAAACACGAAAATATTTGCTTGTTCCTTTATTTGCATAAGCATCCGATACTTCCAGAACATCCAATTCTTTATGCTTTTCCAAAATACGACGGAACCATTGAATATCCTTTAAAGTACCCTGTAATCTAATTTTCAGCATACATATCCTCCCAGTCTTTGTAAAAACAATACTCTGGATAACGGATTTTAATGGCTTCCCAAAAATACCGGGCATATCCGCAGCAAAACAGATCTTCTGCGGTATAATACTGGCACTCTTTTAACTGATCTTCCTCTGCTTCATAATCTCCGACACTTGGTGTCCCATTGCAGTAAAGATTAAATGCCATGCGGACGATCCGTAAACTTCCACTGGTCTGCCATCCTTCCTGCAGGCATTCCGTTTTTACACATCCAGTTTTAAAATTATAGATTTTATCCACATTATTTCTCGTATCTCTGTCAATACCCAGGCAATAAACCAGAGCCTGATGGTAGACATCCTGATATCTGCATTTTTTCAGATATTCCATATAAAATTTTTCGTGTTCCTTGCTTTTGAAAGTAATTGTGCGAGAATTGCTATTCCCTGCTCTTAACGCTGTGTTTGTCATTGCTTCTTCTCCTTTAAACTGTTATTTTTTACTTTAATTTGGATTTCGACTACAACAAAAAAAGGACACTTCCCTAAAATTTCTCTTAGGAAAATGTCCTTGCGATACATTTATAAAGCTCAATTCATAAGCACAACAACGTAATATCAAGTGTTATCACGTATTATACAACAAAAATTTGTTGTACTTTTGTTGTAGTATGCAACTTTTACAAACACATTTTTTGATTTTTAGTATAACTTCGCACCTGCTGGAATATGGTCATCAACCATCAGAAGATGAAGTTTTTCTTCGCCCTCTTCCTCATGGATTGCACTAAGTAACATTCCACAAGAATCAATTCCCATCATAGCTCTTGGTGGCAGGTTTGTGATAGCGATCAGTGTTTTTCCAACCAATTCTTCTGGCTCATAATAAGCGTGAATACCGCTTAAAATGGTACGATCTGTGCCTGTTCCATCGTCCAGAGTGAACTGTAACAGCTTCTTGGATTTCTTAACTGCTTCACATGCTTTTACCTTTACAGCTCTGAAATCTGACTTGCTGAAAGTATCAAAATCAACCATTTCTTCGAATAATGGCTCAACTTTTACTTTGGAAAAATCAATCTTCTCAACTGGCTTTGTTTCCTGTGCTGCATTGTTTGCTTCGTTCTTAGCAGCACCCTGTGACTTCATTGTCGGGAACAGCAGTACGTCACGGATTGCCTGGCTGTCTGTAAGCAGCATAACCAGACGGTCAATTCCGTATCCGATACCACCTGTAGGCGGCATACCGATCTCCAGTGCATTCAGGAAGTCTTCATCTGTGTGGTTCGCTTCCTCATCTCCTGCGTCAGCAAGAGCATCCTGTGCTTTGAAACGCTCTCTCTGGTCAATCGGGTCATTGAGCTCGGAATATGCGTTACACATTTCCCATGTATTAATGAACAGCTCGAAACGCTCTACCTTATTCGGATCAGAAGGTTTCTTCTTTGTCAGCGGAGAAATCTCGATCGGATGATCCATGATAAATGTTGGCTGGATCAGTTCTTTTTCACAGTATTCCTCGAAGAACAGGTTGATGATATCACCCTTCTTATGACGTTCTTCATATTCAATATGATGCTCATCTGCAAGCTTCTTAGCTGCTTCATCATCTGCAACTTCATCAAAGTCAATTCCTGCATATTTCTTGATCGCATCATTCATGGTCAGACGTTCAAAAGGTTTGCTGAGGTCGATCTCGATACCATTGTAGGAAATCTTCGCAGAACCACAAACCTTCTCTGCCAGATAACGGAACATAGACTCAGTCAGTTCCATCATGCCTTCATAATCTGTATACGCCTGATAAAGCTCCATCAGAGTAAACTCCGGATTATGACGGGTATCTACACCTTCATTACGGAATACACGTCCGATCTCATAAACTCTCTCAAGACCACCAACGATCAGTCTCTTCAGATAAAGCTCAAGAGAAATACGAAGCTTAACATCTTCGTTCAGTGCATTATAATGAGTTTCAAACGGTCTTGCTGCAGCACCGCCTGCATTTGCAACCAGCATCGGAGTTTCCACTTCCATGAAGTCACGATCTGCAAGGAAGTTACGGATTTCTTTCAGAATCTGGGAACGTTTGATAAATACGTTCTTGCTGTCCTGGTTCATGATAAGGTCTACATATCTCTGACGATAACGCATATCTGTATCTGTCAGTCCATGGAATTTCTCAGGAAGAATCTGTAAGCTCTTGGAAAGAAGAGTCATGCTTTCTGCATGGATAGAAATCTCACCTGTTCTTGTTCTGAATGCAAAACCTTCCAGTCCGAAGATATCACCGATATCGGATTTCTTAAAATCTGCATAAGAATCTGCTCCGATCGCATCTCTTGCTACATATACCTGAATATTTCCCTGTAAATCCTGGATATTGCAGAAAGAAGCCTTACCCATAACTCTCTTGAACATCATACGGCCTGCGATCGCTACGTGGATCGGGCTTGCGTCCATGATTTCTCTTCTCTCTTCATAATCTTTCTTAACAGCTTCCTTTGCCTGTTCTTCATCAAGACCTGTTACATCTACTTCTGCACGATCTTTGAGAAGTTCTGCCTCATGTGCTTCATAAAGACTCTTCACTTCCATTGAGTGATGAGTCTGGTTAAACTTTGTGATCTGAAATGGGTCTTTTCCATTAGCCTGAAGATCTGCCAGTTTATCGCGACGTACCTTCAGTAACTGGTTTAAATCCTGTTCCTGCTTCTGCTGTGCCACCTTGGTTCCTCCTTATATACTTGTATAATTATTATTTGTTCATAACTGTTCAGTACCTTCACAGTTACGAGCCAAAATGCATTAAAAATCACCTGCGGTGATGGCATTTTGGCTTGTATGTCTCGGGATTTTGGTACTTACGTGCCAAAACACCTCGCGGGATAGTAGACTACTGAATAGTTACATTTATTCTACATTTCCATGTGATATCAGATGTAACAGAAGATTCCATTCAACAGAATCCTGTATTTTCAAATATCAATTTATCAGATATACAGACAAAAATAAGAAATAACAAACTTCTTATTGTCTTCTTATTATCTGCTTATATAGTCAGAGAAAGGTGCGCGTTATGCCTTTGCATGATAAATCTCTACGCGCACCTCAGTCATCTGTCTCTTATACGTTTCTCTGGATCTCCAGAACTTTGTATTTCATGATTCCTGCCGGCATCTCTACTTCTACTACATCACCTGTATGCGCACCGATAAGTGCTTTTCCTACGGGAGATTCGTTGGAGATTTTGCCTTCAAGGCTGTTAGCCTCTGTGGAACCTACGATCTTCAGCTCGATGTCTTCTTCGAATTCAAAATCGTGTACTTTAACCTTACATCCAACGCTGATCTTGTCAAGATCTACTTCGTCCTCTACAACAACTTCAGCATTCTTTAAGATCTTCTCGATTTCTTCGATACGTGCTTCAATGTCTCTCTGTTCGTCTTTCGCTGCATCGTATTCCGCATTCTCAGATAAGTCGCCCTGTTCTCTGGCTTCCTTAATTTTCTCTGCTACTTCTTTTCTCTTTACTACCTTTAAATCATGCAGCTCTTCTTCTAATTTTTTAAGTCCTGCATAAGTTAGTAAGTTTTTCTTTTCTTCCATAATAACCTTACTCCCTTTCAACATCCGGTATAGTCTTCTGCGTTTCTTTTCGCCCCGGATCACTACATGGATTTATGTGCTTCCTGATACATCATACCTGAAAAAGGGCAGACTTATTCTAGGATATTCACAATTTCTGTATTATACAAAAAAGCACCCGGATTGTCAAGCATTCCGAGCGCCTTTGCTATTGTTTATATTTCTCATTTCACATGGTTTTAACTTTTATGCTAATCTTGATAAAAGCGCCTCCAGAGCTTCATAACTTTCTATGGTGTTTGACTCTCTTCTGAGCCCTGCGCTGTGACGCATGCCTGCAGTATACCAGGCAACGTGTTTACGCATCTCACGGATTCCTACGAACTCCCCTTTTAATTCAATCTGTTTTCTGGCATGACGCAGAATCATTTCACGTATTTCCTCTACAGACGGACGTTCCAACAGTTCTCCTGTCCGGAAATAATGGTTCAGTTCGCGGAACAACCAGGGATTTCCCCTTACTGCACGTCCCACCATAACAGCATCACATCCGGTCTGTTTTACCAGTGCTTCTGCTTTCAGCGGAGAATCTACATCTCCGTTTCCAATTACAGGAATGGTAATCGCTTCTTTTACCCTGCGGATCGTATCCCAGTCTGCAGTGCCGGAATAGTACTGCTGTCTGGTGCGCCCATGCACTGCAAGTGCTGCTGCTCCCGCATCCTCAATACGTTTCGCGATCTCAACAATATCTACCGGTTCATTCTCAAATCCGATTCGCACCTTGACAGTCAACGGTTTACTGATTGCAGATGATACTTTTCGAACGATCTCTTCAATCAGATTCGGGTTCTTCAACAATGCAGATCCCTCGCCGTTATTGACAACCTTCGGCACAGGGCATCCCATATTGATGTCCAGGATATCGAAATCTCTGTCCTCAATGGATTTCGCAACCTCTGCCATAAGATCCGGTTCACTGCCAAAAAGCTGCATGGAAACCGGGTGCTCACATGGATCAATCTCCATCAGGGCAATAGTGTTCTTATTGTGAAAAGAAATCGCTTTTGCACTGATCATTTCCATACAGATCAGTCCGGCCCCCTGCTCTTTACAGAGCGTTCGAAATGGCAGGTCTGTGACACCTGCCATTGGTGCAAGAACAAACGGATTATCAATCTGTACGTTTCCTATTTTCCACTGCATCTCCATGAATGGTTCTCTTGCCCGTACCGGCTCATTCCTTGTCTGCATGGATTCAGTCCTCACTGCCCGATGTTTTCTTCAGTTCTTCTTCCGGGATGTCTCCGAGAAAGAATACTTTATAATACATTTCCAGAGATTCCAGAAGTTCTTTCTTGTCCTGCTGAAGCTGTTTGATCTTCAGTCCGCTTCCGATCTCATCGTAGCGGGCATCTGCTTCCAGAGCTTCTGTTTTAAACTGAAGTCTGCCGTTTTCGTCAAATTCCAGAGTCAGGATTCCTCCTACATCCTCTGTGTAAAGAACACACATGATCTGAAGCTCTTTCTTCACATGATCCGGAAGTGCATTGAAATCCTGATTAAAATAAAATTTCTTCTCATAGGCACTTGCGCCGCAGAGAGTAATGTTGTCCTGATACATAAATTACTGTTTCCCTCTTTCGAAATTATTCAGAATCTTTATACATAGCTGTAAAGCCCACGCACTGAAACCTCTCCTGCGCTGACTTTCACAACTTCTTTATTCTGCCTTTCCACAAGCAGTTCACCTTTTTCATCAATTCCCCTGCAGATTCCTTCGAAACTTCTGTCACCATCGATCACTCTGACCGGCTGGTTCAGATTTGCAAGGATTCTGTGGTAATCATCCAGCAGATGAGTAAAATCACAGGTCTGGATAAATTTCTCATAGTTGATCTCGAAATATTTCATCACCTGTGCAATCACCTGATTTCTGTCATATTCATGACCGCCCTCCAGAATCAGTGAAGTCGCTTTGTCCTGCATTTCTTCCGGAAATTCTTTCAGGTTTACATTGATTCCTACTCCGATGAGAACATAATTGATCTTCACACCATTTGTTCCCATCTCGGTCAGGATACCACAGATTTTCTTCTTAGAGATCACAATATCATTGGGCCATTTAATACTTACGTTAAACCCCAGTTCCTCTGCTGCCTGTGCCACTGCCATTCCCATAACCAGTGTCAGCATAGACGCATACTGCGGTGAAAATTCCGGACGTAAGAGCAGTGTCATCATAATAGAGCTGCCCTCCGGCGCTTCCCATCTTCTGTCAAAACGCCCTCTTCCCGCAGACTGAAATTCCGCAACTGCCAGAGTTCCATGCTCTGCACCATCTTTTGCCAGACGCTTGATCCATGAATTGGTAGAATCTGTTTCTTTTGCAAAATGGACGGTTTTGCCCGCCCATTTTGTGTCTATCGCCTGTGAAATTGTTTCTTCATTATACAGATGTGCCATTATTTGTTCTCCGGCTCTCCTAATGTTGCTACCATAACAGCTTTGATGGTATGCATCCTGTTCTCTGCCTCATCAAATACTTTGGACTGCTCAGATTCAAATACTTCGTCTGTTACTTCCATGTCTGTCAGATTGAATCTCTCGCCCATTTCCTTGCCGATCTTTGTCTTAAGGTCATGGAATGCAGGCAGACAGTGAAGGAAGATTGCTTTCTCTCCTGCGTTCTTCATAACGTCCTTTGTTACTTTATAAGGTGTCAGATCATGGATTCTCTCTGTCCATACCTCATCCGGCTCACCCATGGATACCCATACGTCTGTATAGATAACGTCTGCATCCTTTGTTCCTTCCTGAACATCCTCTGTCAGAGTGATGCTTCCGCCGGATGCTTTTGCATATTCCTCGCACTGAGCAACTAACTCTGCATTCGGGAAATATTTCTTAGTTGTGCAGGCTACGAAATGCATGCCAAGTTTTGTGCAGGCAATCATCAGGGAATTACCCATATTGTAACGGGCATCACCCATGTATACAAGCTTACGTCCTTTTAAATCTCCGAAATGCTCACGGATTGTCAGCATATCAGCGATCATCTGTGTCGGATGATATTCGTTCGTAAGGCCATTCCATACCGGAACACCTGCATGTTTTGCAAGCTCTTCTACGACTTCCTGACCAAATCCACGATATTCGATACCATCATACATTCTTCCCAGAACTCTTGCTGTATCTGCAATGCTTTCTTTCTTACCGATCTGAGAACCTGTCGGATCCAGGTATGTGCTTCCCATTCCAAGATCATGGGCAGCTACCTCAAAAGAGCAGCGGGTTCTTGTACTTGTTTTTTCAAAAATAAGTGCAATATTTTTGCCTCTGTAATATTCGTGAAGCTCGCCGGCTTTCTTCTTTGCTTTAAGTTCTGCGGATAAATCAATAAGATATGTGATCTCCTCCGGTGTAAAGTCTTTCAGTGTCAGAAAGTTTCTTCCTTTTAAGTTCATAATAATTCTCTCCCCGATGTCATTTATTCTCTTTTGTTATTTGTCTGTCTCCGCTTTCGGATCAGTGACGATCTCTTTCAGCGAACTTGCCAGACCTGCAATTCCCTGAATATCCGACGGAATAATGATCTTGGTTGCCTTACCGTCTGCTGCCCTGGCAAATGCTTCCAGACTCTTCAGTGTCAGAACTGCCTCATCTGCTCCTGCCTCTCTGATCATGCGGATACCCTCTGCATTGGCATTCTGAACTTTCAGAACTGCCTCAGCCTGTCCTTCTGCCTCCTTGATCATACGCTCTTTCTGAGCCTCTGCGCGGAGGATTGCTGCCTGTTTCTCAGCTTCTGCATCCAGAATTGCGGATTGCTTCTTACCTTCTGCAACAAGGATCGTAGATTTCTTCTGACCTTCTGCAATCAGGATTGCTTCACGACGTTCACGCTCAGCTTTCATCTGTTTCTCCATTGCATCCTGAATAGCTGCCGGAGGAATAATGTTCTTCAGTTCCACACGATTGACCTTGATTCCCCATGGATCAGTAGCTTCATCAAGAGAAGCTCTCATCTTAGTATTGATCGTCTCACGTGATGTAAGTGTCTCATCCAGTTCCATGTCACCGATAATATTTCTTAATGTTGTTGCGGACAGATTCTCGATTGCCATGATCGGATTCTCCACACCGTAAGTATAAAGCTTCGGATCTGTGATCTGAAAGAATACGACAGTATCGATCTGCATGGTTACGTTATCCTTTGTGATAACCGGCTGCGGTGGAAAATCCACTACCTGTTCCTTCAGATTTACCTTTCTGGCTACTCGTTCAATAAACGGAACCTTGAAGTGAATTCCTGTACTCCAGGTTGCCTGATAAGCTCCCAGACGTTCCAGGATTACTGCATATGCCTGTGGTACAATGCGGACGCAGGATGCAAGGACCCATACCGCAATAACGATAATAACTATCAGAAAAACCACGCCCATAACTAATCCTCCTTATTCTGTTTTACGATAAGTTTCACACCTCGGATCTCTTCGATCGTTACAACGGTGCCTTCGCCGATTTTTTCGTCATCAGCAGAACGTGCAGTCCATTCAATGTCATTGATACGAACCTGGCCTGTCTGCGCCAGATTGTCAATCTCCTGAATCACAACTGCTTTCTTTCCAATCAGACTATTTGCATTGGTCTGTATGGTTTCTTTGTTGAAATACTTCATTGCCAGTGGTCTGGTAAAGATGAGAAGTACCAATGAAACACACAGAAACAGCAATATCTGTACAGTGAGGTTCGCTCCTGCATAACATGCAATAGCAGCGACCAGTGCGCCGCCGGCAAACCAGATGGTGGTCAGTCCTGCAGTAATCGCCTCTACAACAAGCAATAACGCAAGAATCCCAAGCCAGATCAAAGGCTGCATGAAACTCCTCCTTTCGTCTGCTATCGTCTCTGACGAGCAGCTTCATACATGAGAATTCCGGATGCCATGGCAGCATTCAGAGATTCTACTTTTCCACACATAGGAATCCGTATCAGACAATCAGCACTGTCTGCCGCTTCATCTGTCAATCCTTTTCCCTCATTGCCGATCAGGAAAGCAGTTCCTCCTGTGTAGGATTCCTGATCATAAGAGTTCTTACCATGCAGATGCGCCGCAAATGTGCGGATATTTCTGTCTTTCAGTTCCTGTGCTAATGATACCACACTTTCCACATATAGGAAAGGCATTCTGTAGACAGAACCCATGGTTGATCGTATAACCTTCGGGTTTGTGATATCCACGCAGGTCTTTGTCAGAAGAACTCCGCTTACTCCGGCACCCTCTCCTGTACGGAGAATAGTTCCCGCATTTCCCGGATCCTGCAGATCTTCCAGAATCATAACCAGCGGATTTTTCCCGCCGAGAATATCTTCCATTATATAGGAAGGTTTCTTAAGCACTGTCATAATTCCCTGCGGCGTCTGCGTATCGCTCATCTGTCGAAAAACAGAATCTGCTACTATCTCATATGGAAGTTTCTCCACCTGAGCCATCAGTTCTGCATCACCGCTGAGAGCTTCTGATACATACACCTTCGAAATCCAATCCCTAGGTGCTTCGCCGAACATTTTTCTTCCTTCTGCAACAAAAAGCCCTTGTTCTCTGCGGGCTTTTGTTTTCTGGTTCAGCTGTATGATATTTTTTACCTGTCCGTTATTTACACTGGTGATCATATCTTATCCTCAATTTTCCGAAACCTTATTCAGGTCACTGTTTGCTCCTGCTGCAACAACTGTGCAGTCTGCCGGAAACACTTCATCCGGCGCCACATTCATATTCATCTTATCGCCATGCTTCAGACCGATCAGATTAATGTTATACTTTTCCCTGACCTTCAGCTCCCGAAGTGTTTTTCCTATCCATTCCCGCGGGATCTTAAATTCTGCCATACTGAAATCAGAAGAAAGCTCAAACATATCGACAAATCCACTGGAGAGAAGATTTCTTGCAACTCTGATACCCATGGAATGTTCAGGATAAATCACCTTATCTGCCCCTATTTTCTCCAGTATCCTGCCATGAAGAGAATTCATTGCCTTCGCCATGACAAAAGGAACTCCAAGTTCTTTCACCTGCATCGTTGCTGTAATACTGGCCTCCATATTCTCGGCTACTGCGATGACCGCAACATCTACGTTCTGAACTCCAAGCGATTCCAGAATTCCCGGATCACGCACATCTGCCTTGACAGCATAGGAAACTTTCTCTGCGATATCCTGCACATTATCATCTTTATCGTCAATGGCAAGTACATCGCAGTTCGCTTCTGCCAGAGTAAGGGCTACCGTCATCCCGAACTGCCCAAGACCGATCACTGCATAAGATTTGTTTTTCATTTTCTTCCTCATTTCTCTTTCTGAACATATATTCATTATCCTCTGCGAATATCTGCCTGACTGCCAAACCGTTACTATCCAATCATAATATCTTCTTCTGCCAGATGTGAATCTGCCGGCATTTTCTGTACACGTACAGTCACTGCAGTTCCCAGAGTCAGCGGACCGATTCTTCCCAGATACATAGTCAGGATCACGATCCATTTGCCTGCTGTATTCAGGCAGGGTGTCAGCCCTCTGCTAAGTCCTACCGTTGCAACCGCAGATGTAATTTCATAAACAACATCTTCTATAGGTGCTTCCGGCATGGCTGCACACAACAGCATACTCATGAGAATAAGTACTGTAAGTACCATACCTGTCACTACGATCGCAGAACGGATATAGCTGTCTCTGATTCTCCTGTGGTGTACTTCCACATCCCGTTTTCCCTGAAGATTGGATTTCAGACTCAGCAGAAGGACCGCAACTGTTGTTGTCTTAATTCCACCTGCTGTTCCCATAGGGGAACCGCCGATCAACATCAATATCAGGCACAGCATATAAGTTGCATTGGAAAATCTCTCCTGGCTTACAGTGAAAAATCCGGCTGTTCTTGTGGTAACTGACTGGAACAAAGATGCCATCCACTTCGTTCCCGGCGAATATGTCCCAATACTTTCCGGATTTCCATGATCAAACAGAAAGATCAGTACTGTACCGCCCACAACAAGTATCAGCGTCATCATCAACACGATCTTACTGTGAAGACGGAGATTTTTAAATATACGTCCCACAGGAAGTTTCCCTCTGATGACTCGTTTGATCTTATCCCAGATATCCCACCAGACCACAAATCCAAGTCCTGACATAATGATCAGTCCTACGCTTGTAAAGTTTACGATCGGATCAGCAACATACTGAGCCAGGCTGTCCTCTCCCAGCAGATCAATACCAGCATTACAGAATGCAGATACTGCCGTAAAAACAGAGTATCCCAGACCTTTTGCCAGACCGAACTGCGGAATAAATCGAACTGCATAACACACTGCACCGATTCCTTCTGCTCCAAACACACAGATCAGAACTTTCTTCACCAGCCTGACCATCCCGCCCATTCTGTCCATATTATAGGACTCCTGGATAACACGCCGGTTCCTCAGCGATATTTTCTTTCTCAGACTTATAAAAATAATACTGCCCAGGGAAATCAGTCCCACACCTCCGATCTGGATCAGGACAAGAATAATAATCTTGCCTGCCAGAGTCCAGTGAGTTGCCGTAACAACTGTCACAAGCCCTGTTACACATATACTTGTGGTTGCGGTAAACATGGCATCTGTAAAAGATGTGTGGTATCCGGGTGCCGTACAAAACGGCAGCCACAGAAGTAATCCCCCTAAGATAATCACCCCCGCAAAACCGAGGGTAATTATCTGAGCAGTATTTAATTTATGCAGTCTGTTATATAACTGCATCTTTTTATTCATTTGTTATTTGTTGTTTTTATCATAGTTATGAGAAAGTGACTGGCATACTTCCCACTGATAGTCAGAGATACCTTTCTGCATAGCAAGTGCTTCATTGATATCGAAGTCTACGAATTCACCGTGACGATATCCGACAACGCGGCATGTCTTGCCTGCAATAAGAAGGTCTACAGCCAGAGCACCCATCATAGATGCATATACACGGTCTTTACATGTCGGGCTTCCACCACGCTGCATGTGTCCAAGGATTGTAGCACGTGTTTCGATACCTGTGGCAGCTTCGATACGTTTTGCCATTGCTTCAGAATGACCGATACCTTCTGCATTGATGATGATGTGATGCTTTTTGCCTTTCTTACGACTCTCGATAATGTTATTGATCAGCTTCTGCTCATCATAGTCATATTTCTCAGGAACCAGAACGTCCTCAGCACCGTTGGCAATACCGCACCACAGAGCAATATATCCTGCACCACGTCCCATAACCTCGATGATACTGCATCTCTCATGAGAAGTGGAAGTATCACGTACTTTATCAATTGCTTCCATTGCTGTGTTTACAGCTGTATCAAATCCGATGGTATATTCTGTACATGCAATGTCAAGGTCGATTGTTCCGGGAAGACCGATTGTATTGATTCCGAGATTCGCAAGCTTCTGAGCACCTGCGAAGGATCCGTCACCACCGATGACAACAAGTCCGTCAATTCCATGTTTTCTGCAGATCTCTGCTCCACGTTTCTGGCCTTCTTCTGTACGGAATTCTGCACAACGTGCTGTATAAAGGATTGTACCTCCACGTTCGATTGTGTCAGATACATCTTTTGCGCTCATGTCAATAATCTCTTCGTTTAACAGACCATTGTATCCTTTCAGAATACCTTTTACATTTAATCCATTGCTTAAACCTCTTCTGACAACTGCACGAATTGCAGCATTCATTCCAGGTGCGTCACCACCGCTAGTAAGGACACCAATGGTTTTTATCTTGTTTTCTGCCATCTTTTCTTCCTCCATCTTCTGAATCTATCTCATTTTTACTATACACATATCCGGGTATAGTTTAGCGCATTTCTATAAGTTTTTCAATCCTCTTTCTACAACTTTAACATTGGTTTTACCATATTTTTCGTACATATAGTTCAGCCATGAGTCCTGAATTTGTGCATGATATCCAACCGGAAGCTTCTTTATGGCCTTTACGTCTTTCAGGTAGATCACAACAGCACTGTCACCCGGTGAACGTCTGAGGTCTGCAAGCAATTCCTGAGATTGCTGTGTGTAGCTTTCTTTATTGTCAAACTGTATCCAGATTTCCCTTGGCATATTGTCAAAGGGACGGATTTTTTCAAGGATCAGTTTGCTGGCGCGATCGTCCTCTGCAGATACTCTGCCCTGAATAAATACTCTGCCTTCTTCATTCAGGAACTGCTGACTTTTCTCATAATCTCTGGGGAACACAACTACCTCCACTGTTCCTACCAGATCCTCTACTGTAAGGAATGCCATAACCTTATTATTCTTTGTATATTTGATGGTTTTATCCGTAATCATTCCACCGATAATTACTTTCTGACCATCCATGACTTTCGGAAGATTTGTTTCTTCATCCTGCTGAAAATCCGAGGTTTTCGCAGAAATGGTTTTCTCCATCATTTCCCGGTAATTTTCCAGAGGATGACCACTGAGGTAGATTCCCAGAACTTCCTTCTCATATCCCAGAAGTTCCTCTTTTCCAAATTCCTCCACATCGGGCATACGGATTTCAAATTCTTTCTTGTCCTCCTCGCTTACCAGATCAAAAAGACTCATCTGTCCGGCCAGTGAATTCTTCTTCTCCTGACTGATGTTGTCGGAAATCTTCTGATAAACCAGCATTTTCTGGCGGCGGTTACCATCCAGGCAATCCAGCGCACCTGCTTTGATAAAGTTTTCTACTGCTCGCTTATTCATCTGCGGAGAGTTTCGTTCCATAAAATCCTTCAGGGAACGATATTGTCCGTTCTCTTCCCTCTCTCTTACCAGGCTTTCAATAACCGGACGTCCCACACTCTTTATAGCGGACAGGCCATATCGGATTGCACCGTTATCTACAGAGAATCCATACATTCCACAGTTCACATCCGGCGGCAGGATCTTAATCCCCATCTGTCTGCAGACCAGAATATATTCTGCAACCTTATTTGGAAAATCAATAACCGATGTCATTAATGCGGCCATAAATTCCACAGGATAGTAATATTTCAGATATGCAGTCTGATAGGAAACAACTGCATAGGCTGCTGCATGGGACTTATTAAAAGCATATTTGGCGAAATCAATCATTTCATCATAGATTTTATTTGCCGTTGCCTCATCAATTCCATTTGCAATACAGCCTGGAACTCCCTCTGCTTCATTTCCGTAAACAAAGTTCTGGCGCTCCTTTTCCATGACAGAGGCCTTCTTTTTGGACATTGCACGGCGCACCAGATCACTTCGGCCCAGAGTATAACCTGCCAGGTTACGAACGATCTGCATAACCTGTTCCTGATAGACAATACACCCATAAGTAGGCTTCAGGATTGGCTCCAGCTGAGGGCAGTCGTAACGGATGGTATCCGGACGGTTTTTGCCCCGGATATACTGAGGGATGAAGTCCATGGGGCCCGGACGGTAAAGAGAAATTCCTGCGATCACATCTTCCAGACTCTGAGGCTTCAGTTCCTTCATGAAGTTTTTCATTCCCGCACTTTCAAGCTGAAATACACCATCAGAACGACCGGTGCCAAGGGAATCCAAAACCTTTTTATCATCATAATTAATCTTCTGCATGTCCAGAGTCACTCCTGCATCCTTCTGGATCAGCTTTACTGCATTCTGGATCACAGTCAGAGTACGAAGTCCCAGGAAGTCCATTTTTAAAAGTCCCAATTCTTCCAGTGTTGTCATGGTAAACTGTGTGACAATGGAACCATCCGACGCTCTGGAAAGCGGTACATATTCAGAAACATCTTTCTGACTGATAACCACACCGGCAGCATGCATGGAAGTATGTCTTGGAAGTCCCTCCAGACGTCTTGCCATATCGATCAGATAATGAATTTCATCCTGCTCTTCATATGCTTTTTTCAGCTCAGGGTTCATAGTAAGGGCTTTATCTATAGTAATATTTAATTCCTGCGGGATCATTTTCGCAATGGAATCCACCTGTGCATAAGGCATATCCAGTACACGGCCCACATCCCGGATCACACCACGGGCTGCCAGCGTACCAAAAGTAACGATCTGAACCACACAATCATCCCCATATTTACGGCGGACATATTCAATAACCTCCTGCCTTCTTTCGAAGCAGAAGTCAACGTCAATATCAGGCATAGATACTCGTTCCGGATTCAGAAATCGCTCAAAGAGCAGATCATAGCGAATAGGATCAAGCTGTGTGATGCCCAAGGTATAAGCAACCAGACTTCCCGCTGCAGAGCCACGTCCCGGTCCTACCATAATGTCATGATCGCGGGCATATTTAATAAAATCCCATACTATAAGGAAGTAATCCACGTAGCCCATATTTTTTATAGTAGATAATTCGTAATTCAGACGAGCTTTTAATTCCTCTGTAACCGGCTGATAACGTTCCTCCAGTCCCTCGAAGCATAGCTTGTTCAGATATTCCCAGGATGTAAGACCATCCGGCACATCGAATCTTGGAAGCTTGGTCACGCCAAATTCAATCTCAACATGACATCTCTGTGCAATCTTATGAGTATTCTCCAGGGCCTCCAAAGCATATGGGAAAAGTTCTGCCATTTCTTCCGGGGATTTCACATAATACTGGCCGCCCTCATAACGCATTCTGTCCTCGTCTGCCAGTTTCTTGTTTGTCTGCAGACAGAGAAGAATATCATGAGGATCAGCATCCTCCGCCCTTGTATAATGCACATCATTGGTTGCCACAAGGTCAATCCCTGTTTCTTCGTGCATACGGAGAAGCTCCTGATTTACCAGTCTCTGCGCAGGGATTCCATGATCCTGTAATTCCAGGAAGAAATTCCCTTTGCCAAAAATATCCTGATAACGAAGAGCTGCTGCCTTTGCATCTTCGTACATTCCTCTCTGAAGATACCTGGCCACTTCACCTGCAAGGCAGGCACTTAAGGCAATAATCCCTTCATGGTACTCTTTTAATACCGCAAGATCTACTCGCGGTTTATAATAGAATCCTTCTGTAAAACCCTTGGACACAATTTTCATCAGATTTGCATAACCCTGATTATTCTCTGCCAGAAGAACCAGGTGGTAATATCTGTCTTCGCCGCTTCCTGCTTCACGGTCAAATCGGGAACCGGGAGCTACATATACCTCACATCCCAGAATCGGATTGATTCCCTCGGCTCTTGCTGCACGATAAAAATCAATCACACCATACATAACTCCATGATCTGTGATCGCCGCACTGTCCATGCCAAGTTCTTTGACACGGGCTACATATTCTTTTATCTTATTGGAACCATCCAGCAGACTGTATTCTGTATGGACGTGAAGATGTGTAAACTCCAACTCTATTTCTCTCCTGTTCTAATATCTGCAATTTTATCGCAGCATATTTTTATAAATTTAACTGAATCAGGTAAGTCCCATGCTTCAATTGCGAAAAGCAATAATCATTGGGTGGGGACTTGCTTGTCTGTTACTATTTCGCGTAGATTCTCTTGTCCTTAATCTCTACTTTGCCTTCCTTCATCAGATGGCCAATGGCACGTTTAAATGCTCCCTTACTCAGACCAAATTCTCTCTGGATCACTTCCGGTGATGCCTTGTCATCAAATGGAAGAACACCTGCAAACTCATTGATCACTTCAAGGACATTCTCCGCATCCTCATTGATTTGCAGGTATGCCTTCTGGCGGTCTGTGACATTCATTTTTCCGTCTTCTTTTACTTCGCTGACACGCAGCTCAAGAATCTTGCCCGGGCGGTATTTTCCCTTGGCTTCTCTTGCAGGGATCAGTGCGGAATATTTATCATCAACTGCCACAAATACACCGAATCTGTCGCTGATCTCATAAACACGGCCTTTCACCATATCTCCCACTACATAAGGAGTTCTGGTGGAAAGATAATGATAAACCTTCATAGTTGCGCAGAGACGACTGCTCTTGTCAATATAGAGTGCTACCAGCACATCTTCTCCCTCTCTTACTTTCAGAGTCTGTTCATGATATGGAAGCAGAAGGTCTTTCTCCAGTCCCCAGTCAAGGAATGCACCAATCCTTGTTACCTGAGAGACTTTCAGAACTGCTGTCTGACCTACCTGAAGCTTCGGTTCTTTTGTTGTTGCAATAAGACGATCCTGAGAATCCTTGTAGATAAATGCTTCAATGCTGTCGCCTTCCTTTGTTCCTTCCGGAACCTGTCTGGACGGAAGAAGAACACGGTTCTTTGCATCTGCCTGCATATCCTCACCCAGATATACACCAAAATCTACGGACTTCACTACTGTTAATTTCTGTTTTTTTCCTAACTCTATCATATAATCTCCATTTCTGTTGTGATAGTATCTTTTTAAAAAAATTAAAAATATACTATACTTTCATCATCCTCTGACATTAGCTTTATATTTCAGTATAACATAAATAATAAAGGCGGCACAATGCCGCCTTATTATTTTTTATTATCTTATTTTACGTTACTGTTCACTATAGATCAGAATGTATTTTATTCCAACTCGATTTCACATACACTCAGACAGATTCTTTATCGTGTATTATATATTCTGCATCCACTTGCACGCCAGTTCCATCCAGGACTGGCATTCTTTCTGTACACAGCCGCCGTCTTCGTGGCTTGTCTCTTCGTTTGCAAGACTTAAACCATGTCCGCCAACCGGATAAAGATGCATTTCTACCGGAATTTCAAATTTGCGCAACGCATTGAAGAACAACAGAGAATTCTCTACAGGAACACAATCATCTGTCACTGTATGCCACAGGAATGTGGTTGGTGTATCTTTAGATACCTGGAATTCCAGAGACTGTTCTTTTCTCTTATCAAGATCATTATAATCCTCTCCAAGCAAGCATTCAAAGGAACCTGTATGTGCAAACTCACCGGAAGTGATCACCGGATAACTTAAGATCATACCATTTGGTTTCACCATATCAGAAGTTACCCCAAGTGTCTGTGCAATAAAATCTTTCTTCCAGAAAACGCCAAGACTTGCTGCCAGATGACCACCTGCGGAAAAGCCCTGCAGAACAATTTTATTCGTATCAATATGAAACTCTGCAGCATTTTTTCTTAAAAAAGCAACAGACTTCGCAAGCTGCAAGAGTGCCAGTGGATATCTGGCAGGTTCTACGCTATAGCGCAGGATCACTGCATGATATCCCCTTACCAGATACTGCATGGCGATCGGTTCTGCTTCTCTGTCAGAAGTCATAGCATACCCGCCTCCCGGGCAGATCACAACTACCGGACGCTTTCTGTTGATATGCATTTCAATGGAATTATCCAGAAAATAAGTGTATAAATCTGCAGTTTCTTTATATCCGTCTACTGCAATTTCAATCTTCTTATAAATCATAAGTTCCTCCTGTATATTTCATCATTTTTTCCATTTCTACTCCCCATTCCGCTAATTTTTGGGGAATATTTACAGCTACTTTTCTCAGTTTTGTTTTGCCATCCTTTGCTGCCAAACGCTTATATAAATGTATATTTCCATCTGCATCAAGAACAATATAAAAACACTCTAAAATATGACCTGATCCTACAATTTCCCGTGTTGTATATATATATCCTGCTTTATTCTTTTTTCTTTTAGAAAAAACAATCCCTCTGCTTCTCCTGTCTCGGAAACTTGGAAAATAATCTTCACGTATAATTTCAAGTTCTTCCCATTTATACATTTTTTTGAAAAACAGATACGATATTTTGCAGCCTTCTTTACTTAATGTTACGACTTTTGAAGAGAAAAACAATAATGGTGCATCAATCAAAAACTCAAGAATCAATATTGGAATTCTTTCTCCCTCTTCAGCAGACAGCCCTGTCCAAATAAGCAGTACCGTAATAAGTATTACCATGGTTATCTGCAAAAAATCTCTGATCTTTATTACTTCTTGCTGATATTCTTTTAAATTTGTATAGTCTGCTCCTTTGCTTTGAATTTTTTTTCTTTGTTGCCTCCTCAATTCTATCATTTCATCATATTGTCTTTGTTTTTCTTCTTCTTTTATTCCCTCTCCTTTTTCTGCCTCCACTCCCCATTCCTTCATTTTTTCACGAACATTTACGTACATTTTTCTAATAACTTGCTTTTTTCCTTTTTCTAATTTATAAGAAAAAACATTGCCATGTTCATCAAAAGTAATGTAAAAACAATCTGAAAGCGGAAACGCATCAACGATCATCCTGGTAGTATATTTCTTTTTCTTCTTATTTACTGCATATTTGGAAAATACAATCCCCTGATAACGTATGCTCCCTCCTTTACCATATGTATACCAGACATCCTCTCTGATAACAGCAAGCTCTTCCCATTTATAATTTCTCTTCCAAAACAGCCAGGATACCGTACAGCCTTCTCTGCTCAGCACAACAGTTCTCATATAATACAAGATTAACAGCAACATTAATATTTCCACACTAAAAATTATAAATTCATATCCCTCTGTTCTTATTTCCTTTCTTTCCAGGAAAATCATCAGCATTCCTATGCCGAATACAAACGCTGATATAAATAATATCAGTATTATATGTGGATCTAATACTCTTATTTTTTCCTGCTGCTCTTTCATATGCATTTCCTCCGGTTGTCTGAAATCCTTACTGTTACTATTCCGGTATATCAACCTAATTTCTTGCATTTTCTTATGAGTTCATTATAAGGTAAATATATGTAATTGTTAACGAATCATGAAAGCTTATCTCAGCCTATAATGAAAATAGGATACTGACTCCAC
>OBXH01000105.1_pt1 | contig 117888 bp, 101 predicted proteins | sample 1538101 | NCBI WGS metagenome assembly OBXH01 (sample SAMEA2580141, study PRJEB22360) | human gut metagenome | biome: human gut; feature: human-associated habitat; material: faeces | place: Denmark | collected 2008/2010 | reverse complement strand
TAATAGAAATGGTTGAGACTATACTGATAACTTTGTTAATAGTTGCTATTTCCCTGGTATTATTAGGGGTGAAAGTATTCTTTACGAAGGGAGGGAAGTTCCCGAACGGTCATGTGAGTGGGAATAAAGCGCTGCGTAAGAAAGGGATTGGGTGTGCACAGTCTCAAGATCGCGAAGCACAGAAGAAGCCACGTTTTTCTATTGATGAGTTGGAAAAAGCCTTGAACGATAGTATGAATTAAATTATTAAAAACAATACACTTATTAAATTATGAATAGAATGAACTACCTCATGAACGGTTTGGCTGCTCTTGCGTTTATTGTTTTATTTTCACAATGTGCCGGCAAAACTGACAATCAAACTTCAACAACTCCGGCTCAGGTGAATGCCGAACTGTCAGGAATGAAAATCGCCTATGTTGAAATAGATTCGCTATTAGCTAAATATAACTTCTGTATTGACTTGAATGAGGCAATGGTGAAGAAGAGCGAAAATGTTCGTATGACACTGAATCAGAAAGCTACTGCTTTGAATAAGGAAAAACAAGACTTCCAGAAGAAGTATGAAAACGGTGCTTTCCTGTCACAGGATAGAGCTCAACAAGAATACAATCGTTTGGCTAAGATGGAACAAGACTTGCAAGAGTTGAGTAACAAACTTCAAAACGGTTTAATGGAAGAAAACAATAAGAACAGTTTGCTGTTCCGTGATTCTATCAATGCTTTCTTGAAAGAATATAATAAGACACATGGATATAGCTTGATTTTCAGTAATACAGGTTTTGATAATCTGCTTTATGCTGATAGCGCGTTCAATATCACAAAAGAAATCGTAGACGGGTTGAATGCAAGATATTCACCTGCTGCTAATAAGTAACTTTTTTTAGCTTTTCTCTTATAAAAGAGATTTCATTGTTTATATTAGAAATATGTAAATTATAATGTTCCTGTTCTAGGCTGTGAAGTTTTGGACAGGTTTTTTTTATGCCCTTTCCTTTTCTTCTTCCTGTGGAATACGGAAGGCGGTGTAGAGTTCGAGTATGGCAGCAATAGTGAGGCAGGCAATCCATTCATTGCCTCGTGTGGTAAACATGAAAGCACCAGTCAGTATAAGAGCGAGTGCTCCGAATATCTGCTGAACACGGAGACGTTTCAGTGTCTTGCTTTTCCCTTTTACCGGGGTGTTTACTTGTGCCAGTGCAATGAATCCGGCTCCAATAGTATATATGTAGGGTGCATAAATCCAGCCTGTAATGAATACGGCTGCTCCTGTGAGGGCCATTACGGCGCCTACGCCAAAGAGGGCGGGTACTAGTTGCTTCATTCTTTAATCTTCAAAAACGTAAATATCTTCATTGGGTTTCTTCATCAGATACTTTTCGCGGGCGATCTGTTCGATAGCATCCGGATTGGTACTTATTTCATTAAGGCGCTTGGTATTCTCTTCGTAATCCGCCCGGTACTTTTCTATTTCTTCTTTCAACTGGCTGATCTCCCGTTCGTATCCAAGACGGCGAAGCAGGCTGTTTTCATCCAAAAAAACGATAATGACAGCAAATGCGACGATAGTGATAAGATACTTGCGTCGGCATATAAATTCCCAGATACTGATTAGTTTACCCATAATTAATCTTTTTAATCTCCGCAAAGATAAAACTAATAACTTAAAAACTTATCGCTTCTGCTTCAAAACTTCTCTCTCTATCCCTTATTACTTATCACTTTTTTGTGTACATTTGCAAGCAAAGCAAAAATAGAGAAAATCCCGGATATGGAAAACTATATTGTATCGGCCCGTAAATACCGTCCCTCCACGTTCGAATCGGTGGTAGGACAGCGGGCGCTGACCACTACGCTAAAAAATGCAATTGCTACTCAGAAACTTGCTCATGCGTATTTATTTTGCGGACCGCGTGGGGTAGGAAAGACTACTTGTGCACGTATCTTCGCCAAAACAATCAACTGCATGACACCTACTGCCGACGGTGAATCTTGCAACCAGTGTGAATCTTGTGTTGCCTTCAACGAGCAGCGGTCGTATAATATCCATGAGCTTGATGCAGCCTCCAACAACTCGGTGGACGATATTCGTCAGCTGGTGGAGCAGGTGCGTATTCCGCCACAGATTGGCAAGTATAAGGTTTATATCATCGACGAGGTACACATGCTTTCGGCTTCTGCATTTAATGCGTTTCTGAAAACGCTGGAAGAACCTCCCCGTCATGCTATTTTCATCTTGGCCACGACGGAGAAGCATAAAATTCTTCCGACCATTCTTTCCCGTTGTCAGATTTATGATTTCAATCGTATCAGTGTGGAAGATACGGTGAATCATCTTTCGTATGTTGCTTCGAAAGAAGGAATCTCAGCAGAGCCGGAAGCACTGAACGTGATTGCCATGAAAGCAGATGGAGGTATGCGCGACGCATTGTCTATCTTCGACCAAGTGGTGAGTTTTACCGGAGGAAATATCACGTATAAAAGCGTGATTGACAACCTGAATGTACTTGATTACGAATATTATTTCCGTTTGACGGATTGCTTTCTTGCCAATAAAGTGAGTGATGCGTTGTTGCTTTTCAACGATGTGTTGAATAAGGGATTCGATGGAAGTCACTTTATAACCGGATTGTCTTCTCACTTTCGCGATTTGTTGGTAGGCAAAGATCCGGTAACACTTCCTTTGCTTGAGGTGGGAGCGAGTATCCGCCAACGTTATCAGGAACAGGCGCAGAAATGCCCGTTGCCTTTCTTGTATAAGGCGATGAAGCTCTGTAACGAATGTGATTTGAATTACCGCATCAGCAAGAACAAGCGTTTGCTGGTAGAACTGACCTTGATACAGGTTGCGCAGCTTACCACCGAGGGGGATGATGTGAGTGGTGGGCGTAGCCCTAAACAGACTATAAAACCCGTGTTCTCACAACCTGCCGCCGCTCAGCCGTCGCAGGTAGCTTCCGCTTCATCTGTACAGCAGGCTCCTGTTCATTCGTCACCGGCTTCGGTTACTGCTAATGTCACTCCCAACAGGCAGCCGCAGATGGCTACGACGGCAAGGCCTGTATCGCCTTCTGCTACGAATACGACTTCATCCGCTCCTTTGCCGGGCGCAGGAATTCCTTCGGTTGCCAAAGAGGAACGAAAGGTTCCGGTGATGAAGATGTCCAGCCTGGGCGTATCTATCAAGAATCCGCAGCGTGATCAGGCCGCGCAGAATGCAACTGTAGCTCATGTTCCCAGAGTACAGCAACCGGAACAAGACTCTAACTTCAATGAACGGGATTTGAATTATTATTGGCAGGAGTATGCAGGTCAGTTGCCGAAAGAGCAGGTGGCTATCGCAAAACGCATGCAGGTGCTTCGTCCGGTGTTGCTCAATAACTCTACCACTTTTGAAATTGTAGTGGATAATGAGATTGCTGCAAAGGACTTTACGGCATTGATTCCTGAGTTGCAGGATTATCTCCGTGTCCGGTTGAAGAATAGTAAAGTGGTGATGACGGTACGGGTAAGTGCACCGACAGAAACGGTTCGTGCAGTAGGTCGTGTGGAGAAGTTCCAGATGATGTCTCAAAAGAATCAGGCATTGATGCAGTTGAAAGAAGAATTCGGATTGGAACTGTATTAGTTTCGGGTAAGAAATTCCCGCTTCCTTTTTCTGCAAGACAAGAATAGAAATGACAAACGCCGGCAGACTTGCAGTGTTCTCACTCAAGTCTGCCGACGTTTATTTTTAGTGTAATCGGTTGTTCATACGGTCCTCATATCCATCTCCCGGTCTTCTTTCCGGCATTACGATCCATAGGATGATATATATGATGATTCCGGCAAAAGCGGTGAAGATTGTTGCTAATACATAGACGATTCTTAATAGGGTGGGATCCCAGCCGAAATAATCGGCGATTCCGGCACATACCCCTGCAACCATTCGGTTACCGGCGGAAGCTCTGGTTAATTTTTTGTTATTTTCCATAATATACTGTTTTTGTATAAGAAAAAAGCTCCGAATATTACTACTCGAAGCTTTCATCAATTACTCTTATTGTTGGGGGGTGGAAGACCGGACTCGAACCGGCGACATTCAGAACCACAATCTGACGCTCTAACCAACTGAACTACATCCACCATGTCTGCGTTTCTCTAACGCGGTGCAAAGATAGATATTATCTTTAAATCTCCAAAGAATTCTATTACTTTTTTTTATAAAAAGTGTATTCTTTTATTCCCCGATTGTGCTTGCTGAAAAGGGATCGCGCATCATTCGTGAAGATTTTCAACGAGTTACGGGCTTTTAAAGGAACTAACTCTATCGGTAAGTTTACCGGAAGTAATTGGTGATTTTTTTTCTCAGATTGAACCGGTCGTGCTGTCCATACTAAGCTATACTCGCAGTTGTTGAGGCGGACAGTACTATCCTTTACCAGTTCCATTTTTACCATGAGTCCGCCGTCGGTACGGCGGGCGGACATATTGGAAATATAATTTCCCAAAGAATATACGACAAGATGTTTGTCATTTGTCAGGCTATCCGTACGGATTTCAATTGGTTGGACAACGTGCGGATGTGAACCAATGACATGGTCTACTCCTTTTTGAAGAAGCCAGCCGGCAAGGAACTTTTGCTCTTTATCAGGAAGGGATTGATATTCGATTCCCCAATGCATACAGGCGATAATGGCATCCGGATGCAGTGTCTTGCTCACTTCGATGTCTTTGGCGATAATAGCCGTATCAATATAGTTCACGATATTGGGAGGAGTAACGGCGATTCCGTTGGTTCCATACGTATAGTTGAGCAGGGCGATACGAAATCCGTTCTTTTCTAACAGGAGTGGATATTTCTTTTCGCGTTCTTCGGCATTGGTGTACGTACCAGCATGAGAGATATTCAGAGAGTCGATCAGAAGAATAGTACGTTCCAATCCTGATCTTCCGCGGTCGAGACTGTGGTTGTTGGCTGTCACCAGTACGTTGAAACCGGCGTCGTGAATGGCGGTGAGGAATTCGTCGGGTGCGCTGAAAGCAGGATAACCTTTATAGGGCTTTCCACCCAAAGTAACTTCCAGATTGGCTATGGCAAGATCTACACTCCCAATTTCTTCTTTCACGTATTCAAAGCAAGCGGAGTAATCATAAGTCCCTGTTGCGGTACGTGCAGCATTGATCTGTCCTTGATGTTGCATGAGATCGCCTACGAAAAGAAGCCGCAAGGTGTCGGCAGACATGATGCTGTCGGGTGTCGACAGAGTATCAGATAAGGTATTAATAGAATCTCTCCTTGCCTGCGACCGGGAGGTGCAGGACAAGGAGAGAAATAAAATCATCAGAAACAGTGCATGTCTCATTGATAAATGGCTTTCTTACCGGCTAAAAGTGTATTTTTCATTAACGATACTATCGTCATCGGACCAACGCCACCCGGTACGGGGGTGATGTAAGAGCATTTTGGCGCTACTTCGTCGAACTTCACGTCACCGGTCAGCTTGAATCCGGATTTCTTGGTTGCATCCGGCACACGGGTAGTACCTACATCAATTACGACTGCACCTTCTTTTACCATTTCAGCCTTCACAAAGTTGGGCTGTCCCAAAGCGGCAATGATAATGTCGGCTTCCTGACATTCTTTTATCAGGTCTTTGCTGCGGCTGTGACATACGGTGACGGTTGCGTCTCCCGGATAAGCCTTCTGCATCATCAGGGCAGCCATAGGCTTGCCGACGATATTGCTTCGGCCGAGTACGACACATTTCTTGCCCGAAGTCTCAATTTTGTAACGCTTCAGTAGTTCGAGGATACCGTTGGGAGTGGCAGATACATAACACGGAAGTCCGATAGACATACGTCCTACATTAATAGGGTGGAATCCGTCTACGTCCTTACGGTAATCAATCGTTTCGATAACTTTCTGTTCGGAGATATGTTTCGGTAACGGGAGTTGGACGATGAATCCGTCTACGTCACTGTCTTCATTCAGTTCACGTACTTTGGCAAGCAGTTCTTCTTCGGTCACGTCGCTTTCGTAGCGGATGAGGGAAGATTTGAACCCACAAACTTCGCAGGCTTTTACTTTGGCGGCTACATAAGTTTCGCTGCCACCGTCGTGTCCCACAAGGATAGCTGCCAGGTGGGGACGTTTACCGCCCTGAGCCACAATTTCGGCTACTTCGGCTGCAATCTCTTGTTTTACTTGTTCGGAAATGGCTTTTCCGTCTATCAGAGTCATATTTTCAGAGTATTTATTGGTGATAGGCAAAAGTAAAATAAATAACTGAACTCTCCAAAAGGATTGTTGTTTTTGTCGGGATACAAAAAAAGCAGAGGCTCTATTTAGGTGAAACAGAGCCTCTGTTTACCCCAAATAGAGCCTCCATTTGATGCAAATAGAGCCTCTGTTCGGAAACAGGCTAAAAAGGACTTTTTCCTGATTAGATTTCCATATTCTTATTCGTTAATAGCTGTCCTTTGTACTCTCCGGTCAGTGTGCGGAGGAAGGCTACAATCTTATCTACTTCCTGTTGTGGCAAATCGATGCCCAACTGATATTTAGCCATTGCACGGACTGCGTCATCCATAGTAGCCATGCTGCCGTCGTGGAAATATGGAGCGGTCAGTTCGATATTCCTCAGACCGGGCACTTTGAAGCGGTGGCGGTCACGTTCTATTTGAGTCTGTTTGAAGCGGCCGTTGTCTTCTTCAGTCATTTCTGCCTGTCGATCGGCAAAGTAATCGTGCTGTACGCCTATCAGTTCATAAGATTTTCCTCCCAGGATTTCTCCTACATGGCAGGTTGCGCAATCATACTTCTTGAAAAGTTCGTATCCGGCGATTTCGTTTTCGGTGATTGCATCTTTTTGTCCTTTCAGATAGCGGTCGAAGCGTGAGTTGGGAGTCAACAAAGTCTTTTCAAACTCCTGAATGGCGTCTGTGATATTCTTCTCGCTCAATCCGTCGGCATACACTTCGTTGAATGCGGATACGAAATCTTTGTCTTCAGCCAATTTATCGATAATCTGGTCGAATGATTCGCAAGCCATTTCCACCGGATTCAACGGAGGACCGGCAGCTTGTTCGGCAAGAGTTCCGGCACGGCCATCCCAGAATTGAACGAAATTGTATGCGGCGTTGTATACTGTCGGGGCATTGACGCCACCAAACTGTCCGCCTACACCTTCGGAATATTGTTTGTTGTCCACGCCGCCTGTATCCAACCTGTGGCAACTGGCACATGATACGGTATTGTCAGCAGATAAACGTGTGTCATGATACAACAAATTACCCAGAACGACTTTGCGTACATCCACTGCGATAGAATCGGCAATGGGACGAATGGGTTCGTTGGCAAATTCCGGTGCTACTGTAATGTCCGTATACATTCCCATACGGTGACTTTTTACCCAGTTCAGTGCGACTTCCTTTTTTGCGTCATTGAAGGAAGCCCCCCAATGCACAAGGTAATATTTTGCCTGGGGCATTTTTCCGTCGAGGATCACTTTTTCTATTTTGGCCAGGTCTGCCGGATTGAGGGGCTGTCCTGCTTCCAGATCTGCCTCCATTTGGGTCATGTCGAAGGCACGGTATGCCTTGCTGACGTCTTCCATTACAATTTTTCCGGCCACAGGCATGCTTGCATAGAACGGTAGGTCCGGTGTTGAGGTATGACATCTCAAACATCCTGCATCCGTAATAATCTGCTGCATCTGCGCATTTGCTTCCAGATCGGCAGAAGGTACGCGGTGCATAAGTCGATAAGTGACTGCTAATGCCGCTACCACTACCAACAGTGCCACAATTAGTTTTGTACTTTTCTTCATTTCACATTTGTTTTTTTAGATTAGTTATTACGATTATATAAGTGTACGCTTTGTTGAGCCGCCGGTAAATAATTTACTCCGTACCAGCACATCTGCAAAGCCAGGAAGGACATGATGAGCAACACATAAAGCGTTTTCCGTCCCGTTTTCCGAAAAAGACGGAGGTGTACGTAAAGTAAATACCCTGCCCAAGTGATGACTGCCCAAGTCTCTTTCGGATCCCAGCTCCAATAGTTTCCCCATGCTTCTTTTGCCCAAAGGGAACCTAGCAGCATACCAATGGAGAGGAATGCTATTCCCGCATAAACCAAATTGTCGGCTGTGTGCAAGTATTCTTCCTTATGGCGGAACAACCCGGTCAATGCGATTATAAAAGCACAGCCCAATACAGAGTAAGAGAACATATATACGGTGACATGGGGAATGAACCATATGCTTTGCAGAGCCGGCATTAGTGACTGGTCGTGTATCTCGGGTTTCATCAGATTGATAATGACAAAGACTGTGGCGAGCAGTGCCGAGAAAGAAAGAATCCAACGATACTGCCATCTGATATAAGTCAGTAGTCCGGCTATGCCCATGAAGAAAGAGTACCACAAACGGGTTTCCCCCATAGTGCGTAACGGAGGACGTTGCAGGAAGAGCCATAATCCGGTAATGAATACGGCCAGAACGATAATTCCGCCTGACGTAAAACCGATTGCTGTCTTACTTCTTGTTGACGAGCGAAGGGCAAATACTGCTCCTATCAGCCATAAGCAGATAGATACTGCTGCAAATACATAGAAATTATCCCAGTTTATCATCTGTTTTAGGTCCGTTAATGAATAGAAGAATAGCTCCCGCAAGCATCATCAGGATACCTGCTACTATTATATATTTCCAGGGTTGTTTTACTACCTGCAAGATGCAGTACTCACTCTCGTTGCCTTTAGTTACATCATAGCCGGTGAGGTAAATATCTTCTCCCAACCGATAGGCGTATGGGTGATTGACCTCAAGCAATGCTTTTTCATTTCCCAGACGTACATTGGCGGCAAAGCGGGAAGGACGCCCGTTCGGGTAGTATTCTACGGCAAAAGAGTTGAGTTCGATTTCATAATCCAAATAATGCGATGCACCGTTCATGTCGAATGCTTCGCGTGATGGCTCACCTTTATATATAGGTATACGTAAAGTCTGTGTGTCACTGCTTCCTAGAAAACCGGCAAATAGAGCCAGCCATAGGCCCGCGTGATTCAGGATGAATCTCCAACGTGCCTGTTTGCGGTAATGATAGGCGTGAATGGTAATCATTGCCAGGTTACTTAATAAGAACAGAAGTATGGCGATGAATATCCAGGAAGTCATAAAGTTATAGCAACCTAAAAAGGCTGGAAGCCCTTCACGCATTTTTGCTTCCGCATCGGATAGTTGAGGGAAAAGACCTATTATCAGGCAACCGCAGATGAGTAATCCGATAGATAGGATACTTGCTTGGGAAGAATAGAGGAATCGGGTAAATTTTGCAATTTTATATTCCTTATACAACATCCATAACAAGAAAAGCCATAGCGCCGCAAAAACAAGATTGAGCGGAAAGGCGAAAAAGGAAACCGGAAAATTTCCCGTAAGTAGTTGCATCGCAACTGCCAGTGAAATATATACCATTACGTAGACGTAGTGCATATTCGTGCTTTTGTTCTGTTATTTTTTGCAAAGTAAACAAATAAAAATGAATATACATATAAAATCTATGTAAAATTGTAATCATTACAATTGAATGACAGAGCTGATGTGATTATAAGGAGAAAATCACATAAAGTAGATGTAGGAAAGGAGAGGAGGGGTTTAAAAAAATAAAGAAAGGAAGCCGGAAGCTTCCTTTCTTTATTAGAATTTGAAACGAAATCTTTTATTTCTTCATCTTAGGCATCATCTTACCCATTTTGCTGCTGGTTACCATTTTCATCATTTTACGAGTCTGGTCGAATTGTTTCAACAGACGGTTTACTTCCTGAATCGTTGTACCACTACCTTTCGCGATACGTGTGCGGCGTGAACCGTTCAGGATTTCCGGGTTGGAACGCTCTGCCGGAGTCATGGAGTAGATGATAGCTTCGATACTCTTGAAAGCATTGTCGTCGATATCAATGTCTTTGATTGCTTTTCCTACTCCCGGAATCATGGAAGCAAGGTCTTTCAAATTACCCATTTTCTTGATTTGTGCAATCTGGCTGAGGAAGTCGTTGAAGTCGAATTGATTCTTGGCAATCTTCTTCTGTAAACGTTTAGCTTCTTCTTCGTCGTATTGTTCCTGCGCACGTTCTACCAACGAAACGATATCACCCATACCGAGGATACGGTCTGCCATACGGGCAGGGTGGAACTGGTCGATCGCGTCCAACTTTTCGCCTGTACCTACAAACTTAATCGGCTTGTTGACTACCGAACGGATAGAAAGCGCCGCACCACCACGGGTATCACCGTCGAGCTTGGTCAGTACCACACCGTTGAAGTCCAGACGTTCATTAAATTCTTTGGCCGTATTCACAGCGTCCTGTCCGGTCATGGAATCAACCACAAACAGAATCTCGTTCGGATTGATTGCTTCCTTGATAGCGGCAATCTCGTTCATCATCTGTTCGTCTACTGCCAGACGTCCGGCTGTATCGACGATTACGAGGTCGTATCCTTTGGCTTTAGCTTCCTGGATAGCGTGTTGCGCGATTTCTACCGGGTTCTTGCTTTCCAGTTCGCAGTACATCGGTACGTCAATTTGCTCTGCCAACACACGCAACTGTTCGATAGCTGCCGGACGGTAAACGTCACAAGCTACCAGTAATGGCTTGCGGTTCTTCTTGGTTTTCAGCATCCGGGCCAGCTTACCGGAGAAGGTAGTCTTACCGGAACCTTGCAAACCTGACATCAAGATTACTGCCGGGCGGGCATCAATATCAACTTCGACAGTCTCGCCACCCATTAACTGGGTCAGTTCGTCGTGCACGATTTTCACCATCAACTGGCTTGGTTTCACTGCTGTAAGTACGTTCTGTCCAAGAGCTTTTTCTTTCACGGTATCTGTGAAATTCTTTGCTACCTTGTAGTTTACGTCGGCATCAAGAAGTGCCTTGCGTACATCTTTCAGCGTTTCCGCCACGTTAATTTCGGTGATTTTGCCTTCACCTTTCAGAATCTTGAATGACCGTTCTAGTCTTTCACTTAAATTATCGAACATAGTTATTTAATTACGAATTAATATTTTGAGCCTGCAAATGTACAAAAATCTCTTGTATTTATATCTTTTTATTCTGCCATTTTGCTTTTTTGAGATAAATATAACTCGTTATCAATAACAAGGTATAGTACACAATCTCAATGGTAAAGCAGATTTCAATCGGTGCTTTGAGCCACATCCCGATGAAAATGATATACGAGCCGTAAATGATAATTGTAATTGTTTCGAGCAGTAAGGCGGCTTGTGTGTTTCCTGTGCCCGAGATACCGTTGAACACAACATTGGCTACCGATGCGATGAGCATGGCGATACAAATCACATAGACTGAAGGGACGGATTCTGCAATCAGTGCTGCCTCACTGGTATAGACGGACAGCAGTAGTTGCGGGAATAGTGCTGTGACTGCTACCAGCCCCAGCATAATAAAGAACGAGAATCTCGCAATTTTATTAATAAGCGGCATTACGTGCTTGATACCTCCCGCACCGATAGCATTACTGACAAGACTGTTTGTGGTGGTTGCCAGTGAATTGACCGGAATCAGCAATACGACGTAGATACTCCGGACTATGTTGGCAATCGCCAGTTCCCGTTGTCCCAGCCGTTCTACGGCAACAAAGAATACGAACCATGTAGCCATTGACAGGAAGTATTGGAGCATGGTGAAGCAGGAAATGCTGAGAATCCGCATCAACAGTGCAGGGTCGAACGAACGCAGACGGTTCAGTCCGTATTTCTTTAAGTCGATAGTGACATATGTGTAGATGAGGAAGAATAGGATAGAGGAGGCTTCGGCCAGTACGGAAGCAATGGCGGCTCCCTTGATACCCATTTCGGGCAGACCGAATTTCCCGAAGATCAGTGCGTAGTCCAGCACGACATTAGTCAATGCCATGACGACTGCGTTAATGGTCAGCACTTTAGTACGTGTGATTCCGATATACAGTGCCCGGAACATAACATTGACGAATGAGAAGAAGAATCCGTAGATACGCCAGTCCAGAAACTCCATTGTCCCTTTGTAGATTGATTCCGAGGAAACCAGCAACCGCATGATGTTGCCGCCGAAAGCCTTGGTGAAACCGAAGAGTAGTAATGCCATTACAAATAGGAACATAACTCCCTGAATCATCACCGGACCTACATCTGTGTAGCGTCCCTCGCCGTTACGTCTCGCAATGACGATTTGCGAACCGGTACTGAATCCGAATGCGATGGTGAATACACATATATAGAATAGTCCGCCCATAGCAGAAGCTCCCAAGGCAACTTCACTTACGTGACCCAGGAACGCCGTATCGGTGACATTGATGACATTTTGTGCCAGCAAGCTGAGTAGTATCGGGTAACTGACACTCCAAATCTGTTTGTTGGTATACATATTAAGCGTTTAAGTTTACATTTTGCAAAGATAGCGCTTTATTCCGAATCGGAAGCGATCGGGTAGGTGAAAACAATTTCCGGACCCTCCGGGGTTTGGGTATTGATTTGATAGGTTCCTCCGAAATGTGTCAGCAATAATTGATTGATTTCGTGCCGGATGACAGTTTCCTGTGAGACAAAGGTAGTATCCGCCAACGGCGAATTAATGATTTGGAAATGAAGCATTTCATCTTTCCGGCTGAGTATGAAACGGATGACGCGTTCCTGTTTTTGGTCTTGCTGGTATTCATACGGGTAAACCAGTGTGCTAAGTATCATCTGTGTCAGGCGGGCGGTATCTGTGCGGACGGGCTGTGACTTCGTTTCTGTGTAGAATCGGACTTGGATGCCTGTCGTTTCATTCTTCATACGTGCCATATAACATGCTTCGTTGCATAGTTCGACAGCATCGTAAACTTGTATTTGGAATTTCATCATTTGAGCTTCCAGGCGTGATAAGTCGAGCACATCGTTGACAAGTCTCATTAACTTTTCTGAGCTTTGGTGGATTATGTTCGAATATTCCTTCCTTGTTCCTTCGTCAATATTCGGTTCGCACGCTATGAGTTGCGAGAATCCTACTACGTTATTGAGCGGAGTGCGGATGTTATAACTCATGTTCGAAAGAAAGCGGTTCTTTATTTCATTCGTTTCCCGAACGGTTGCGGCGGCTTTGCGGATTTCGTTTTCCGAACGTTTCAATGCCTTTCGTACCATAGCCAGACGGAACATGAAAATGAATAATACAAATAAAACAACGATAATCACAGCCAGAAAGATGAGGCGAATCCGGTTGTTGTGCCGTTGTTGTTCCATATTGATTTTATCCAGTTGATAACTGCTCTTTATTTGTTCCATTTGATTGTTTGCAAGCGACATGGAGGCGGAATCTTTAATGGCAAGTGCCTTCTGATATAGTGGAACGGCCTTTTCGCTATCGCCGGCCTTTACCCATATTTTAGCTTTCACCAATAACTGTTCGGCATAGTCGCTGGCATAGTTGTCTTTCAGCATAACTAATGTGGTGTCGATATAATCTGAGGCTTTTTGATATTCACCGATATATTTGTAATATCTGGCGTAGGTGTCGAAATAAAGTACCTGATACATGAAATAGTTGTTTTCGTTCTGATATTCCTTAGCTTTCACCAGATGTTCATAGGCTCTTTGCGGCTGTTGGGTATTCAGGTAATAATAAGCATAGAACAATTCGTTGAACAGAAATACGTCAGAGAAACCGTCTTTAAGAGAAGGATTTTCCTTGATATGTTTATAGAGTGTGCTTTCGAGTTCTTGCAGGTATTTAAACAGCTTGCTGTTATTCTTCATTTCTTTGGTGACAGATACCAATTGCGACAGTACCGAGATGCGAACTACCGGATTAGCGTCCGGAGCAAGTAGCTTGTAGGCTTCTTCCAGTGCTTTGATGCCTTCCTCCCAACGTTGACTGCCGATGTAGGCATTGCTCAGACACTGATGAGCGGCTACCAGTCCCCGATGATTGTTTTTTTCGAAAGCTTGTTGCTTCATCTTGTTTGCCTCGCTAATGGCACGCTCGTATTCTTCGTTGTAAGTGTACAAGTCGATCTGGAAACGTTTGGCGTCGAAGAAATAATCCCATATATCGGATTTGTGGACGTGTGGTTCCATTTGTGTAATCCATTTCGCTACGCTGTCTGTTTTGTTGTGGTTATAATAGTACAATAGGTGATAATAGGCTGCCAGTCCTGCGTATTTATCATCCTTCTGAAACAATGCTTCTTTCATTAAAGTGTCCGAGAACTGGATGCATTTAGGATTATTCTGTTCTATTCTTATAATGTTGTTTAAAGCTACAAGACGGGTTGAGTCATGAGGCAGGTTTTGAAACACCTGTATCAAACTGTCCGTGTTCATTTCATAATCGGCTTTTCCGACAAGAAAGCAGCAACAGACTATGTGCAGTAGTATTAATCGTTTCATCTTGTTTCCTCCTTTCCTTGGTCGCTTTTGTCAATAGGATGTGTAAACAAGAAACGTGAACCTTCTTCGTAATCGGGGTCGATCCAGATACTACCTCCCAGTTGTTCGATGATGAGTTGGCAAATCGATAGTCCGAGCCCCGTACCTTGGGCATTTTCATTGAGCTTCTCGAAACGGTTGAATATCTTTTTCTGTTTTTCTTTAGGGATTCCTGTGCCGGTATCGGTGACAGAGAAAAGTGCCGTATCTTCCGTTTGTTGCTCAAGTTGCAGAGTGATAGAGCCTTGTGAGGTGAATTTAGTTGCATTGATAAGCAGGTTGATCAGTACTTGTTGCAGGCGGGCACTATCTGTCAGTAGTTCCAAGGAATCGAGAGGAGTGGAGAAGCGGACGTCTGCATGGGTCTGCTTTATCTTTTCCACCATATCAATGACGTTTCTGCATAGTCCTACTGCATCGCATATTTTGAACTTGAATGTCATCTTTCCAATTTCAAGGCTGGATAAGTCAATCACGTCATTAATCAACTTTAGCAACAGTTCCGAATTTTGCTGGATAATATCATTGCACTGTTTTCTCGTTTCTTCATCAATGGATTCTTCCGTCAGAATGGTGGAAAAGCCGGATAAGGCGTTGAGTGGAGTACGAATCTCATGACTCATGTTAGAGAGGAAAAGGCTTTTAGTGCGAATCGAATTTTCTGCCTGTTTCTTTACTTTTTCTTGTTCTTGTTGCGATTGGATCAGACGTTTGTTGTTCCTTTTGATGCGGAAGATGAAGAATATAATTAAGGAGAGGACAGACAGGATAATAAACCAGTTCCAGTATAAGATTTTCTTTTGCCTGTTTATGTTGTTTAATTCATTCTTGTCAATCTGATAGAGAGTATGCAATTCATTGATCTGGCGCAGATAGCTATTGGCGTCAAGTGAGTCTTTGCGTGCGTTAATCACTTCATATTCCTCACATGCTTCTTCGATACGTCCCATTAATGAAAGAACTTTTGCCCGTTCTTGTGATATCTGTATGTCTTTGTACGAACCGGATTCTTTGACGTATGGCAGTAATTCATCATACGATTGCAATGCTTGGGTATATTCTTTTGCGGCGATATGGTAGGAAGCATATAAGTATTTGATTAACAGAAGAAAATATGGATACGGATGTTTGGCATAGATTCGCTCCATTTTTTGCAGATGTTCCAATGCCGAAGGGAGTTTGTCTGACTGTATCTCATAAAACGCACGGCAACAGGGAAGATAAAAATAGCAAGGTGAATCGGGCCTTTTGTCGCAAAGAGCTTCCAAGTAGTTGATATCTTTCTCAATTCCTGCCATTTGCCGGTTATTGAGCTTAATAAGTATCATTTGAGATAATGCGTTTTTTAAATAGATGTCGGCTTCGGGTATCTGTTGCATAATCTCTATTGCTTCTTCATAAGAACCTATGGCAACTTGTGGTGTTGATGAGCTTAAATATGTATTTCCGATTGCACGTAGTGCAAGAGCTGTTCCTAGCGGGTAGTCTATCTCTTTAGCTTTCTTATACATTGAATTGGCGTTGTCAATAGCCAGGCTGATATTTCCTTCTGTTATTGATGACTGAACCGCCATTGCTTTGAGCTGGAATAAGATGTCGTATCGTTGCTGCTTTTCAAGTTCAGGTGTTAACAGCTTCTCCCATAAGATAATACTGTCTGTGGTGACGCCGGTGTTAAAAGCAAGGTCATACTGAATGAGCGGCTGTAATAAAGACAGACGTTCTGCATTAGTATGTGCAGCGTACAATGTTACCGATATGAATACCGTTATAATTGTAGTAATTATGTGGTGTAAGTTTCTATTCACCGGATGTTTGTTTGCAAGGTTTTATGCAAAAGAAACAAAAAGAGCGAAGACTGACAAGAATCTTCGCTCTTTTTTTCTAATTTATTTTCTTTTGATAATATCACGTGCGCTAGGGCCTTCGTGGTTGGGGTAGCCGGGAGTATGATTTCTGCATCTCGGGTCGGCGTCTACTTTCAGACTGCGGTAATTATCTTTTGACCGGGTGATGTAGTCGTCGAGCATGGCACGGTGTTCTGCAAGAACCTTGGCATATTTGGGATTCTTGGCGAGGTTCTTACGTTCACCCGGGTCGTTCTTCATGTCATAGAGTTCTTCTCCGTTGCCTTCCAAATAATGGGTGTACTTGTATCTGGGGCCACGTACCATACGTCCGGGAGTAACTGTGTATTCATATTCACTATGCCATTCGGATACAACATATGGATGAGTCTTCTTTTGTTTTTCTCCTTTTAATGTCGGTGCGAGGCTGATTCCTGCCTTTTCTGCGGGAACAGGAATGCCGGCTAGGTCACAGAGGGTTGGCAATAAGTCTAGTGTAGGCTGCGTGAGTAAGTGGTCTACCGGTTTTTTCTGATGCTTGATACCGGGACCTGCAAAGATAAATGGTACGTTTGTCATTTCATCATAGAAACTGATGTGCTTGGTCACCATACGGTGTGAAGTCATTCCGTCACCATGGTCGGCAAGGATAACAACGATTGTGTTCTTTCCTGCGGGGGTGGAGTATAATGCTTTCAAAACACTGTCTACTTGTTTGGATACCATTTTTGTATAGTGCTGGAAAGCGGCGATGTAATGGCGGTAATTTTCCTCACTCCAATGGGAGGCTTGCGTCATACGCCGGTGGCTGCAACAGATGTATTGCACCGGGGTAGGTATGTTGTTCCAGTCTTCTACATCGAAATTGTCGGGCAGTTCCGGAAGTGTGCCGCTGACAGGTCGGTCAGTATGTACTCCTTCATTTTCTCCTACGAATCCGCAGATATTATGGGGATTCTGAAAATCGGCAATGCATATGAAAGGTTTTTCCGAAGGATTGCTTAAATAGGAAACAACGTCCTCGCAGGTTCCTACGTCCAGAAAACTATCATTATTGACCGGAAATTCCGGGTCGGTAAATGGCTTTGCTACCGGTTCTTTATGTTTGAATCCTCTTAATGAACCCATATCGTGCGTTTTTCCGAAGTGTACAGCTTCGTAACCGTTTTCCGAAAAAAGGCTTCCTAATGTCGGAACGTTTTCCGGTATAGGTGTATTGATCGGTTCGCTGGAGTTGGAGCGTACGTTAGTTTGATGAGGCATCATGCCACTCCATAAAGCGGCGCGTGACGGTTGGCTGAGGGGGCAGCCTACATAAGCATTGGAAAAGATAACTCCTCTTGAAGCTACTTCGTCGATAGGAAGGGTGCAATCTTGTGTATGACCGTAGGCGCCAACGACGCGTTGTGTAAGATGGTCGCATTGGATAATCAGAAAATTGGGCTTTTCTTGTGCTTGGGCTGCTATGCCGCAAAGAGCCAATCCCATGAAAGGATTAATTGTTTTCATTCTTGGTTAGAATTAAGTGATACTTGATTTTGAAGCAAAAGTAGGAAAAAAGGGAAAGCAAAAAAGGGGGGAATACTTGTTTTGGACGCAAGTGAAAGTTTTTTGTACAAAATTGGAATAAATGACGGGTGATAAAACTATAAACGGTGAACAAACTGCGATTATAACGCATTCTGTTCACCGTTCATTATTTATGGTTTACTGCTAATTAGCTGTTCATGCTCATCAGGAATTCATCGTTGTCTCTGGTTTTTTCCAGACGGTCTTTTACGAAGTCCATTGCTTCGATCGGATTCATGTCGGCAAGATATTTACGGAGAATCCACATACGGTCGAGAGTTGTCTTATCAAGTAACAGATCGTCACGACGAGTACTGGATGCGGTAATGTTGACTGCCGGGAAGATACGTTTGTTGGACAGGTTGCGGTCGAGTTGCAACTCCATGTTACCTGTACCTTTGAATTCTTCGAAGATAACTTCGTCCATTTTAGAACCGGTATCAATCAATGCAGTTGCGATGATTGTCAGTGAACCACCATTCTCGATGTTACGGGCTGCACCAAAGAAACGTTTCGGCTTATGAAGTGCGTTTGCATCCACACCACCGGAAAGTACTTTGCCCGATGCAGGAGATACTGTGTTGTATGCACGTGCCAGACGAGTAATAGAATCAAGGAATATAACTACGTCGTGGCCGCATTCTACCAGCCTTTTTGCTTTTTCCAATACGATACCTGCGATTTTCACGTGGCGCTCTGCCGGTTCATCAAAGGTAGAAGCGATAACTTCGGCATTGACGCTGCGCGCCATATCTGTTACTTCTTCCGGACGTTCGTCGATAAGCAACATAATCATGTATACTTCCGGATGATTGGCTGCAATGGCATTTGCAATGTCTTTCATTAAAATTGTCTTACCGGTTTTAGGCTGGGCTACGATTAAAGCACGTTGACCTTTACCGATTGGAGCGAAAAGATCTACTACGCGGGCAGACATGGAATCCGAATAACCGCCTTTGCAGAGTTTGAACTTTTCATCCGGGAAGAGCGGCGTCAGGTGTTCGAAAGGAACACGGTCGCGAACGAAAGCGGCGTCACGTCCGTTAATCTTCGATACCTTTACTAACGGGAAATATTTCTCTCCTTCTTTGGGCGGGCGGATAACTCCTTCTACCACGTCACCGGTTTTCAGGCCAAATAACTTGATTTGCGACTGTGATACATAGATATCGTCAGGAGAAGAAAGGTAATTATAATCGGAAGAACGGAGGAATCCGTATCCATCCTGCATAATTTCCAGTACGCCTACTCCATTAAGGATGTCATCGAATTCGTAAGGCTTTTCACGCTCAATAACTTTACGTTCCTGCTGCTGTTGTGGTACCGGAAGATTTTCGTTCGCGTTGTTTGGCTGGGCAGGACGCGGCATCGGTACACGCTGCTGGTTCTGATTTTGGTTATTGTTACGTTGGAAGTTATTATTGTTATTATTATTGGCGTTATTGTTACTATTGCTAGCATTATTATTGCCATTATTGTTGTCACGCGGACGGACAATGCGTGGACGTTGTTGCTGTTGTTGCTGATGAGCCTGTTGTTGTGGCTGTGGTGCTTGTTGTTCGGTAGCAGTTTGTGCCGGTTCAGTTTTGGTGGCTTCGAATTTTCCAAAAAGTTCGGTGGGAAGTTCTATCTTTTCTGAAGGCAGATCTTCGATAGGAATAAAATCATCGTCGTCGGCACCGGATAAGATATTGCTTTCTTCGTCTATAACGGGTTCGGCTTTCTTTTGCGGTTGCGGTTTCACTACTACTTTCTTCTCTTCAGCAGGTTTGTTGGCTTTTGTTTTCTTTTCGGGAGCTTGTGCCGGGACTGCTTTTTCTATTACTTCAGGAGCTTTCTCAGTAACTACTTTATCTTCCGTTACTTTAGGAGTTGCCGGAGTTGCAGTTTTCACGCTTTCAACTTCTTTTTGCTCTGCTGCATCGGCATTTTTACGCGGACGGCCTACTTTACGTTTAGGAGCTGCGGTATTTTCTGCTTTAACTTCAACAGCAGGAGTCTCTTTTTCTTTATTTGCACTTTCCTCTTTTTTAGAAGGCTGTTGTGGCTTGGCAGGAGCAGCTTCTTTGGCTTTCTCAGCTTCTCCTTCCTTGGTTGCGGAAACTACTTTGTTATCTTTCTTGGCAGGCGCTACGCGTGAACGCTTTTTCTTTTGTTCTTCTTTGCGTTCTTCTTTAAGCTTGTCTGCGGCAACTTTCTTTGTGGCTCCGGCGATTGCTTGTTCATCGAGTATTTTGTAAACAAGGTCTTCCTTTTTTAATGAGTCTGTTTTTTTTATGCCTAACTCTTTGGCAATAACTTGAAGTTCCGACAGATCTTTGTCGTTTAATTGGATAATGTTATACATATAGTATGGTAAGTTATTAATATTTCTTTTTTGCTGAATTATGGACAGCATTACTATGACTCTCCGGTCACAGATATGCGAGCATACGTTTTGTTTTTATTATGAATTAGGGATGTATATGTTGAATCGTAGAATGTTTCAACGGGGCAAAGATAATAAATTTTTTTGGTTTCATAAACAATCAAACCTTTTTTTCAACGTAAAAGTGTATCTTTGCTACATAAAAGAAAATAGTATGACAGTAAATGAAGCTCATTTAATTTATTTTTCGCCTACACACACATCAAAACAAGTTGCCGAGGCGATTGTTCACGGAACAGGAATAAAAAATATTCTTCCTGTTAATGTCACTTTGCAGACTACCGGGGAAGCTGTAATTCCTGCATCTGCATTGGCTATTATCGTAGTTCCCGTATATGGAGGCCGTGTAGCTCCTTTGGCAATGGAACGTTTGCAGAATATTCGTGGCTTGGATACACCTACTGTGTTGGTTGTGGTTTATGGCAATCGTGCTTATGAAAAAGCCTTAATGGAATTGGACGCTTTCGCCCTTCCCCACGGATTGAAAGTGATTGCCGGCGCAACTTTTATCGGTGAGCATTCATATAGTACGGATGAACATCCGATTGCTGCCGGACGTCCGAATGATTCGGACCTGGCTCTGGCTACGGAGTTCGGGAAAAAGATCATAGAAAAAATAAAAACGGCTACCGGCCCGGATACTCTTTATCCGATAGATGTCCGTGCTATCAAACGCCCGAGGCAGCCTTTCTTCCCCTTATTTCGTTTTTTGAGGAAGGTTATCAAGTTACGTAAAAGTGGCACACCGCTTCCTCGTACTCCGTGGGTAAAAGATGAGAGTCTGTGTACACATTGTGGGTTGTGTGTGGTTCATTGTCCGGCGGGTGCTATTACAAAAGGCGATGAACTAAATGTAGATGAAACCAAATGCATCAAATGCTGTGCTTGCGTGAAAGTCTGTCCTAGGAATGCAAAAGTGTATGATACTCCTTTTGCGGCTTTATTATCGGATTGTTTCAAGAAGCAGAAACAGCCTCAGACTATTTTGTAAATAACAACGCGTTTCGTTGTTTCATCAATACGGAAGCGGTTATCTATTCGTTCGCCTATCAGCCATGCAATGCGTTCTCCGCAACAGAGCACCCATTGACGCTCTTTCTGACTGATAGAAAATTTGCGGTCGGTCAGGTAATCGCTTATTTTTTTCTTGCCTTTCATTCCGAAAGGAATAAAAGTATCACCGATTTGCCATTTACGGTGATAGATTTCTTCATTCAACTTGTCAGCGTCAAAACATGCTGTTCCTTTTTCCCGTGGAATCTGAAAATTTGACGTGTATTCTTTCTCTTCTTTAATTAATTGAAAAGGGGGGATGTCTTTTTCTTCAGACCGGATTTCTTCCAGTAGCAAAAATTCCCTGTCTTTAATCACTCTCCATTCTTTGCTGGCAAACTGTTTTCCCGATTGTCCATGAAGTGAGTTTGCAATATCTTTGATTTGTGTGGAGTTAAAGCCGAGTGGATGCAGAGTCTCGAATAAAATAGTTTCGGGTACAGCTTCTTTTAATAAACTGCTGATCCGGATTCCTTCTGGTGTGACTATTCTTGCTTTTGTTTTTGCTATACATTTATTATATATAGTAGCTACATCATTCAGATAATTACTCGTCTCCACCAGACTATTCTTGACGGATGGATTAATCTCCTCCATAAGTGGAAGGAGGTTGAGCCGGATCTTGTTGCGGGTGTATTCATCTTCCAGATTTGTACTATCGGTTACATAATCCTGTTCAATGTTTTGTAAATATTGAATGATCTCTTTGCGGTTGACACAAAGGAGTGGACGTACAATAGCTCCGTTGCGAGGACGGATTCCGAGTAATCCGGTGATTCCTGTGCCACGGATTAGATTGAGCAACATTGTTTCTATACTGTCGTCCTGGTGATGAGCAACGGCAATGACATCGGCCCGGTATTTATTTTTAATTTCTTCAAACCAGTTATAACGGAGTTCCCGCGCTGCCATTTCTATCGAAATATGCTTTTCGGCTGCGTATTGGGTTGTGTTGAAATCAGTGGTATGCAATCGGATGTTGTATTTCAGGCAGAGTTGGCGGACAAATGATTCATCGCGGTTTGATTCCTCGCCGCGTAAATGAAAGTTACAATGTGCGGCTTCGCAGTGATAACCTGCTGTGTGGAGAATACGTAGCAGTGCCACAGAGTCGGCGCCGCCGCTCAATGCTACCAGAATTTTGCTGTCTGATGAAAACAGATGATTCTTTTCTATATATTGTGTAATCCGTTGCTGTATCATGTTTGCAAAGATAATAGTTTCTTGCTTAGTCTTTTGAATTTTTCAGGAACTTCTCCTTCTGTTTCCTCTTTTTCTGATTACCAGATCTTTTTTAGTGAGGAGGTTTTTCGATTAGAAATGACTCTTATTTAAAAACAATCTAAATAATTTGCGTGCTCCGAAGTTATGAATTATCTTTGCCGAAAATTTAGAGAGTTATGCGTTTGTCCGAATTAACAACAGGCGAAAAAGGTGTCATCGTAAAGGTGCTGGGACACGGTGGTTTTCGTAAACGTATCGTGGAGATGGGTTTTATTAAAGGTAAAACCGTTGAAGTTTTATTGAATGCTCCATTGAAAGATCCCATTAAATATAAAGTCTTAGGTTATGAAATTTCTTTGCGTCGTCAGGAAGCTGAGATGATTGAGGTAGTCAGTGAAGAAGAAGCAAAAAAACAAGCCGGCGAAACTATTTATCACGAAGGTTTGCCTGAAGATGTTTCTGTAAAAGAAGAAGATATGAAGCGGTTGGCGTTAGGTAAACGCCGTACCATTAATGTTGCCTTGGTCGGGAATCCGAACTCGGGCAAGACTTCTCTTTTCAATCTGGCTTCCGGTGCCCATGAGCATGTCGGAAATTATAGTGGTGTGACTGTGGATGCCAAAGAAGGGCATTTTGATTTTGAAGGGTATCATTTTCGTATTGTAGATTTGCCGGGGACATATTCGTTATCTGCATACACGCCCGAAGAAATTTATGTCCGTCGTCATATTATAGATGAAACGCCGGATGTGATTATTAATGTAGTAGACTCCTCCAACCTCGAACGGAATTTATATCTTACGACGCAATTGATTGACATGAATGTCCGTATGGTGGTGGCTTTGAATATTTATGACGAATTGGAATCCAGTGGGAATACATTAGACTATCATTTGCTGAGCAAACTGTTTGGAGTACCGATGTTACCTACTGTCAGTAAGAAGAACCGTGGATTGGATACCTTGTTTCATGTCGTAATCAACCTTTATGAAGGCGTCGATTTTTTTGATAAACAGGGGAATATGAATCCGGAAGTATTGAAGGATCTGACCGAATGGCATGATTCTTTGGAGGACCGTAAGAATCATGAAGAGGAACATCTGGAAGATTATGTACGCGAACATAAAAGGACCGGGCGTGTGTTCCGCCATATTCATATCAATCATGGACCTGATTTGGAGAAAGCTATTGAGGCTGTAAAAGAAGAAGTTTCCAAGAATGAGTTCATTCGCCATAAGTACTCTACCCGTTTTCTATCAATAAAATTGTTGGAGAATGATCCGGACATAGAGAGTTTTGTACGTACTTTGCCGAATGCGGAGGAAATCCTGCGTATTCGTGATAAAATGGCCAAACGCGTACAGGATACGATGAATGAAGATTGCGAGTCGGCTATTACGGATGCGAAATATGGTTTTATCAGTGGTGCGCTGAAAGAAACTTTTACTGATAATCATTTGGAACAGGCGCAGACTACAAAAGTGTTGGATTCCATTGTCACTCACCGTATTTGGGGATATCCTATTTTCTTCCTTTTCATGTATCTGATGTTTGAAGGTACTTTTGTGCTCGGGGAATATCCGATGATGGGGATTGAATGGTTGGTGGAACAAATAGGCGATTTGATTCGTAACAATATGACGGATGGTCCGTTGAAAGATATGTTGGTTGACGGCATTGTGGGTGGTGTAGGAGGCGTTATTGTCTTTTTACCAAATATTCTGATTTTGTATTTCTGTATTTCATTAATGGAGGATTCCGGTTATATGGCTCGTGCGGCGTTTATTATGGATAAGATTATGCATAAAATGGGGTTGCACGGAAAATCGTTTATACCTTTGATTATGGGATTCGGATGTAATGTACCTGCTATTATGGCTTCACGTACTATCGAAAACCGGAAAAGTCGTCTCATTACGATGTTGATTAATCCACTTATGTCATGTAGTGCGCGCTTACCTATTTACTTGTTGTTGGTAGGAGCTTTCTTTCCGAACAATGCGAGCTTGGTATTGTTAAGCATCTATGCAATTGGTATTTTTCTGGCTGTACTGTTAGCACGGTTGTTTAGCAAGTTCTTGGTGAAGGGTGACGATACTCCGTTCGTTATGGAACTCCCGCCGTATCGTATGCCGACTGCGAAATCGATCTTTCGCCATACATGGGAAAAGGGAGCGCAGTATTTGAAAAAAATGGGCGGAATTATTATGGTCGCTTCTGTTATAATTTGGTTTCTGGGATATTATCCGAATCATGATGCATACGAGACAGTTGCCGAGCAACAGGAAAATTCTTATATCGGTCAGTTAGGACGTGCGATAGAGCCGGTGATAGAACCTATGGGGTTTGACTGGAAACTTGGAATTGGCTTGATTTCAGGAGTGGGGGCAAAGGAGCTGGTGGTAAGTACATTGGGAGTGTTGTATGTCGATGATCCGGATGCAGATTCGGTAAGTTTGGCAGAAAGGATTCCGATCACTCCGTTGGTCGCATTCTGTTATATGCTTTTTGTACTGATTTACTTCCCGTGTATTGCGGCATTGGCTGCTATAAAACAGGAGTCCGGTAGTTGGAAATGGGCATTGTTTGCAGCTTGTTATACTACGGTATTGGCTTGGCTTGTATCCTTTGCCGTTTATCAGATTGGAGGATTATTTGTATGATTAATTGGCAGGAATGGGTAGTAGGAGTACTGGTAGTACTCTGTATTGCTCGTATTATATATGGAATCTTTCTTTTTTTTCGTCATACGCGAGAAAATAAAAATCCTTGTGACAGTTGTGTAAGTGGCTGTGAACTAAAGGATATGCTAGAGAAGAAGCGTAAAGAGTGTGGTGTAAAGAAAAAAAGTACAAAGAAAAATTGCTGTGGATAGTTGGTAATTTCAAAATTTGTACTACCTTTGCAACCGCAAACAAGAAAAATGGTTCCTTGGATGAGTGGCTTAGTCAGCGGTCTGCAAAACCGTGTACGGCGGTTCGAATCCGCCAGGAACCTCGGAGAAGGTTAATATGCCGGATACAGAGATGTGTTCGGCATTTATTTTTATTGATATTCAGTTGATTAACTACCTTCTCTTTTGTGTGACAAGCTGTGCAGGTGTAGACCGGTGTCAATTCTTACCTGCAAAAGGAACCATTGTAGCTCATGGTAACGATAAATATATATCTGAGAAAATACGGAAGCGAGCCAACATCTGGAGTCGTTTGGTTGTCTTTTTATATCAATCGTGAAAAAGTAAACTTTTCTACGAAAGTATCAGTTGATATCAAAAACTGGAATGACAAGAAGAAATGTGTTGGTCTTGGGGATAAATCAGCTAATGACAAAAACTTGATCATTGAAAATATTTTGGCAAGGATAAACAATGTGATTGTGAAATATCGACTTCGCGACAGAAAACTCACTCGTGCATCTTTTCTCAAGGCTTACAACCGTCCGGACGATTATAAAACTTTTTTTGAGTTCGTTAGTGAGTATCAAAAAAAAGAATCATTGAAATTGGAATATTCTACTTTTAAAACTAACCTATCTGTTATAAAGAAGTTAAAGGAGTATAATCAGGATTTGCATTTTGATGACATTACGAATGAATGGCTTGATGGGTACTTCTCTTATCTGATGCATGATCTTGATAACAATCTGAATACTGCGTTTAAAAACATGGCCACTATCAAAAAATATGTTACGGCCGCTCATAATGCCGGTTATATGGACGACAATCCTTTTAGGAGCTGGAAGATAAAAAAGGGGTTGCCTTCAGGTGAATATCTGAGTGAGGATGAACTCCAAACACTAATGGGAATCTATATTAATGGAGAACTGGATTATAAATATCATAAAGCTCTTGAATTTTTTCTTTTTTTATGTTTCAGTTCTCTGCACATTGGTGATGCTAAAAAATTGTCCTTAGAACAGTTTACGGATGATACATTTACCTACTTTCGAATAAAACTGAAAAATAGAAAGCCATTTCCAATTCAGGTGCCGATTTCAGACCCTCTCCGGCAGTTATTGAGAAATATATGTGGGACCAGGAAGAAAGGACCGCTCTTTGAAAAGTTGCCGTCCGACCAGACTATGAACAGGTTTTTGAAAGAAATAGCTGCTATTGCCTGTATCAAAAAAAATGTTACTCATAAAGTAGGGAGACATACTTTCGCCACAATCTTTTTGCGGAAAACTAAAGATATCACTTCGTTAAAAGAAATTCTTGGCCATTCCGACTTGCGTGAAACATTGGTATATGCTCATGTATTGAATGAGAGCAAGCAGGAAGGGGTACAGTGCTTTAACTGTTTTACCTTTTAAATTGTACTTTTGTACGGGAATTGCTTATTGTACTGATAATCAAAGAATAATGGACGCACTTTTTTGTACTAAATTGTACGAAGAACTGTGCGCCCGTACTATTTATGGCCGTATAACAACAGTTGGAGTATATCCGAATTCAATAGCAGCATCGAAACAGGGGCAGGATTTAATCCATTCGCTAGGCTCTACGATACCATTATCGTTCAAATCCGGAGATGTATCCCGATGTCCGAGTACTTCTATAATATTGAACTGTTTTTTGAGTCGGGATACTAATTCCACGAGTGCAATCTTTTGTGCTGGAGTACGTGTGTCTGCAGGTTCACCGTTGACATTTAGTCCTCCGATATAGCATACGCCAATACTATGTTTGTTATATGACATTCCAGAAGAGCCTTTTGTATTACAATGAGCACCTATCATGCTGAGTGGCCTTCCTTTTTCGATAGTACCATCTAAGTCGATAACGAAATGATAGCCTATCATGTCGAAGTTGCGAGCACGATGCATTCGGTCGATGTCTTTTGCTTTGAGATTTTGCCCGGCGCGCGTGGCCGAACAGTGAATGATAATTGAATCAATAGTTTCCATTTTTCCTTTCCGCTTTTAAATATTAATACTACTTTTGCTGCACAAAGGGGATATCTCCTTTGTTATATTTGTGTGCAGCCGTCTTACTCGTGATGAACAGGACGGCTTTCTTTTACTCCATTTTCTTCGTACTTTGGGAAAGTTCATTTTCTTTTATAGGTAACTGATAACCAATTGCAGAAAAGTATTAATCGGCGGGGCGTCCTATTACAACAACTCGAAAATCTATATTCATAAGCCCCTTATTGGCATCAAGTGTCTGTATATTAAAATGATCATTGTACCGTCCACACTCTATACCTATAGTCCAACGATCGCCATCGACTGCCCAGGGAGTCGTTTGTACAATTACAATATAATCAGTATGCCCTTGTGAGTGATATAAGGTATATTGTCCGGTACTTGTGCGTTGTATGCGTGATATTATCATTCCGTCACCCCACCTTTGGACAGAATTTAAATCTCTTTCAACAGCAACAAAACCAAGGACTCCGGGCATACTCCAATGGTCGTTCTTGTCCATTTTCCAGTCAACGCCACCAATAGCGTCAATGCATAAATTACAATACCCCCCAAACATCATATCCTTTCTCATCGTACTACCACTGGCGCGAAGCATGAGTGCCCTGTTGAAAGAGTTCCAATTTCCTGTAGCGGACATATAAGCAGACACGTCGAATCCGACCATGGCGGACAATGTGTTTCCAAGTGCCGCTTGCCTTTGATGATCACCAAAATCCGTTTGGACGGAAATTATGGCATCTCGTCCGCTAATGTTTTTAAGCCCGGATCCTTCAATTTCAAAACCACCAATAACGCCGTCATTTGCATTTACCGTTCCAGTAAAAGTTCCCTTATTCGCGAACACCTCTCCTTTGAATTTGTACTTTTTATTGACTGGATCAAGCTCGAACACTACTTCATCATCAACCAATGCGAATATCCCGGTACGCTTCGTCCCGTCAGCTCCGGTGAGACAATCACGTCCCATAGCGACGCCTGTCAGCTTCCCGTTACTGTCTTTTGTGCCGGAAAACATCTTGGGAGACACCATATACTCACCTCCTATTTCCGTCTTATTATTGTTCCATTCCTCAATCCACGGAAGAAGGTTCGCATCTTGACCGTCTTTTCCTCTGAATCTGATAGGAGTGCCCCATTCACCTGAATCTGCACTTTCTGCCACCTTCTGTGAAATCCAAACGACGGATGCCGTTGAATTTGTATGCCAACCTTCGGTTGTACCATTCCCTGTAGGAACGGCAGGTTCGGTTTCGCTGTCATGATAGGTTATGTAAACTCTCATACCATCCTTACCGTTTGTACCGTCCGTGCCGTCATTACCATCTGCCACCATTAATTCCCAAGCTGTGCCGTTATAGATGTAGACACGCCCGTCGTCAGTGTCACGATACACCCAGTTTTTTACAGGGTCAGCTGGAGCGGTAGACAAGTCACCTTTCCATACAATGTCCAGACCATCCTTTCCGTCATTACCGTTAATTCCGTCCAGGCCATCCTCACCGTCAACGGTCATTACATACCAAGCATTATCTTGATAGACATAGTTCTTCTTGTCGGATGTATTGCGGTAATACCAGCCGTTCTGAGGATTGGAGGGATGAGAAGTGAACTCGCCTTTATATACAAGACTGCTACCGTCTTTCCCAGGTTCGCCTTTCAGGTTCCTTTTTACTTCACTATCCAAGTTATCCCAAGTAAGTTTCACGCCGCTTCCGAAATGGAAACCGTCAGTGTCCCAATATATAGCCCTGTTGAATATGTCACCGTTGCCTTCCTTGTCCCATCTGATATTGCCTTTTGCAATGAATCCGGAACTGTCGGGATTGAACTGGTACAGGATTGTCCCGTCATCGTCTACACCTTTCAGCATACCGTTGACGCAATAGAATCCTTTCAATCCATTCGTTCCCGGTATATCACCGCCCACACGAACCTTCAGGCAGTTGCTCCAGTCCTTTGAATAAATACCGGCCAGCACGTCAATGGCAGGCTGTGCATTTTCATCAGCGTGCATATAGATAGCGGAATGCCTTCCTGCGTACTGTGTTTCGTATGAACTGTTACCAAATTGCACTATGTCGTCCCCAACGGAAGGGGGATTAGAGACCGACACGTGCCCCGATTCATCCGCCACCGTTTCAAACTCGCTGACCGGGATACGGATAACCCCGTCAGCAACGGACTCTATCTCTACATGATAAGACTTCTGATTTCCCGTAAATTCCTTATAGCGGATAAAGTCATGCTCCACAAAGCTCATATCCTTATCCTCAATCGTGATAAGATAATACAGGCCGTCTTCCGACAATTCAGCGGTCTTTATTTTTCCGCATCCTTGCGTGATGGCCTGCGCCCCGATAATAGCGCGTATCTTGGATATCAGCAACTCAAACACCGTGAACTGTCCACGTACACGGATAGCGTCAATTTCAAGCATCCACTTGCCCTTGACATATTCCCAAATTTTCCAACCATAACCCGAAAAACCGGATAAAAAGAATTCTACGATTTTCTCACCCATCTTTATTCCGGATGAGATAAATCCGACAATTGCCGAACTGGATAATCCTGCCATATTATAATATTAAGATAGTTTTGTAACTTCGACTATACAGATTGGGGATATTCTGGAGTAACCGGGTTCTGCTGAAGGATCGTTATTATAACCTTGGGCAACTAACAGATAACCATCTGAATCCACTGCTACATCGTCGAATGTATACCAATCAGAATTATTGTTGATTACTTTAGTAGACAAGTCGGATGCTAATACTTGTTGCACAGCATTTTGAACGTATAAATTCCAAGGTTGGGTATTGGGTACAGAATTTTTGTCTGATAATAAAAGTCTGACCTTATAGTTACCCGGAGTTAACCCCTTTAATATTACGACACTTTGAATTTCAGCCGTGTAAGAAGTGAAATTACCACGTGTGGGAACAACGATATTTTTGGTAGAGCCATCCCAAATCATTGAGTTGGGATATTGTACTTCCGCTCCTAATGTCACCCCTTGCCAATAAACAGGAGCGCCTGTTCCGCCTAGGACATCCTTGGACAACTTTGCTCCCATAGCTGCATAATCAGCTTTGTTATATGGTATATATCTACCTGTCAAGGTTCCAACGTTGTTTCCCTGAATATCTTTTAGATCCACAGCCGCATTACCGGAGTTTATAGGCTGGACAAAGCCGACGCCATCCACATTCCCTGCCGATGGTATGTTTGCCAGTAATATTATGACAGGCGATTCTGTAAGAGTTACGGAATCGCTGCCAACGCTTGATTCAGAAACTTCATTCTTCAACTGTCCATACAAAGTTTTAGCTCCAGAAGTTGCAAATTCGTAAACAATATTATCTTTCCATGCTTCCCATGCAGCAGACGCCAAGCCTGCTGACGTTTCCGCCAATCTGTAATGCGTTGGAGTTCCCTGACTGATTTCAAATGAAACAGGTACGGTATAGCCGGCAAAAGAATCTTTCCCTTCCGCCAGTGTTATGCTTGTCAGGCCAACGGGTTGCACTACCTGTATAGAATCAGACTTGATCGAAGATTCTGTCGTCTCATTTCCGACCTGCGCATATACTGTCAAATTACCATCCACTATTTTTGAGTCATATTGAACTGTCGAACCGCCCCACACAATCCAGTCTGTACAATCAGACAAATCCGCCTGTTGGCCGATCTTGTATTTGGTGATGGTATTCAACGTCTCAAATTTAACCGATACAATACCGGAATCTGTGCTGGCATCCCCATTGTTGACAGTAATACTGTCCAACCGTGCCGTAACAGCATCTATCAACTCGATGGCGGCTGATCTGGATACCGTTTCAGTAGTGGCATTTTTCAATTTTGCATACAGTATTTTGTTTCCATAAGATGCGGATAGTTGCACTATCGGATTTTCAGTGAATTCCACCCATGATGCTCCCGCAAACGATGAATTTTCCGAAACCATGTAATGAGTTGGATATCCGAGGTAGTCAAATGTTACATTTACATTTCTCTGTATCGCCGAAGCTGCTCCGTTATCTATCGTGATGCCTTTCAGAGTCAATGTCGGCTCAAGCAGAGTTATACCGGCTGATAATACTCCGGTTTCCCCATACGCATTCTTTAGCTTCACATAAACGGTTTTAGCATTGAATCCGGAGGACAACTTGAATGTCGGTTTTTCCACATATTCAATCCATGAGGCTCCTGTAAACGACATATCCTCTGAAACCATATAATGGGACGGAGCCTGACCGCTGTAGGTAATGTTTAGTATAACATTCCGGTCTTGAGTGAATTCCTGCCCGGAGTTGATCACAAACGATTCAAGTACAGGCGGTGACACCCATTTATTGATTCTTGCCAAATACGGCTCCTTCAATCCCGGTTTCAACATCTGAACAAAATAATAAGCGTCATCATACGCATACTCCGCATTATAATCTGCCTCAAATGATTCCACATACTTGTTCACCCGTTCCAACAACAACGGGTTGAAGTCAAGGTTAACCAGCAGCCTGCCGTCATTCATAGCGAATGATGTTCCATACACATTGTCCCCCGATGTGACAGACACCCCTTCCAGTGACGGAACACCTGATATGAGTACGGACAAGTCCCTGAAAAAGAAATTGGCGCCCTTCGGCACATACATCCTGTAATGTACCCCCGTTTCCGTCACAGTCTTAACAGACAGCGTGTTTTCCCTCATATACCAATATTCAAAGAATTCATCTAAAGTAGGGAACCATAGATTGTCTAAGCCGATATCTCCATACAATCGATGCAGATTCTTAATGAATACCGATTCCCAGTGCGATCCTCTGTGTGTGGAACCTATCAACCAGTAGATCGATTCCTTGTTTTCTGTTGCATTAAATCCGGATAGAATATCAAGTAAATCCTGCGCATATTGAGGATTATCATTATCGTATACCATATCATCTCCGTAAGCGAATAATCTCTGAATTGTTACATTATTTTTGCTTAAAGTAAAATCGGGACTGAATGGATAAACTTTTTTAATACTGGGGTCTCCTCCCTGCGCAGTAATGACCTGAATGTTGTCATTAACCCGGCTGAAAGTTATATATTTGTGGTCGCCATTCGGTTCCACCATTAATTTTGGGGTAATGCCTATGTACTCCTTGAAAAGTGCGACCGAGTCCTCGACACATTTATCAAATTTTGCCTGTGTGTCGGTAGTAGCAGTATCATAGCCTATCAAATCGTGATAGGCTACCATGAACCCGAAGTCAAAAAAAAGTTTAAACTCCTTTTCTGACATCCACGGTAGAAAATAACCGAAATCCTGGCCTATGTATTGGTTTTTTAATTTATCCGGCCAAGTAGCAACAGTAGTTGCATATCTTTTCTTTATCCCGGCACCATCAGTACATTGTGCGGGTTTTTCCGGATAATAAGCGTCAGAAACATACTGCTCTATCTGCGGGTCACCCTGCATACCCAAATGCCATGTAAGAATCCTATCATCAGGCAATTTAAATCTTTTAGCTATATATCTTTTATTAATCAGCGAAAATATATACTGGTATATAGCATAGCTATCGTCCGTGATATAGCTAAATACCATCTTCTTATTATACTTCAAAGGTGGAATCTCCAACGAAATAGCCTCCTTATTAACTGAGCTTGGAAGCGTAATATCAAACTCAACCACATCACCCCGGAATTTGCAATATTGAATGTGCATCAGACCGTTTACCTCTTCAGATACCGTATTCCTGCATTTCAGCACAACACACGTCTGCAATTGAGAATTAATGTAAAACCGTGTAATGTCATAATTGAAATTGAAAAACTCCTTATTCAATCCTTTTCCGGTTGAAGCAACGAATGATTCTACGTTAACATACGTCCCAAACCCTAGAGGCTCATCCGCAATCACATAATCTTTCGTTTCTCCGGCAGCCTTTGGCAAGTTGGATAAAGATACTGATCTTTCATAGATATCTATTACTTCTCCATTCATCTTATATTGACCGGCCAATTGTTCGGTACCGGAAATAACAAGAGGTTTGACGACCTTGTCGTTTAAATCCGAACTTAACTGGTTATATAAAGAGCTCTGAATCTTCGATATTTCATCCGGGAACCGTTTATCCATATTAGCTACCGCAGCATCTGCCCGTGCTGCGCCATCCAACGCCGGTTGTTTCAACGATTGAAGCCATTCTTCTTCGCTGCCGGGAAAGCCATTGTCGACTGCCTGCTGATACGCGCTTTTTCCTTGAGACGAAAGTTCGTACCAATATACCCCGTCATCTGCCGGGACTACACCGGTTGAATCTTGTAAAGCCAAATATTTGGCATTTTTATAACGCCAAATATCATTATATTCAACTTCTGTCTTATCGTTCCAGTCTCCTCTGGGAGTGATGGATATCTTGCCTAAATCTATATCATTAGCCATTTTGCTGCAATATTAGGTGTCCATTAGTTACTTTGAATTGATTCTCATAATTATTCGTCGGTACACTTAAAATCAAGTGTCCTGTGCGTACATTGATGCCCATTGTTGGATAAACAATCACGCCGTCTTTACCCTTCATTTTGTCCATTCCGATCGTTTCCCATAGAATTCCGCCTTTCTGCTTAACAAGTACTACGTCTTGGGCGTCAATATCATCTGCTCTATCTGATACATTGTCCAATCCGCCTAAAGTGCCGGTTATTCCCTCGTTTACAGGTAATTCGAGTAATGCAGTAGATAATGAACCCTCATCTCCAAGTTCTGTGATAGAGTCTTTATCCAACTCTGATAACGAATCGGATATTTGAGATTGTAATTCTGATAGTGTTTTATCAGAGCGGACAACCAAACCTCCGTTAGCTCTTAATAGAAAATCGGTGCTATCAGGTTGGTCCTTCCTGATATATTTTCCATCATCGATCCCTTTTACTCTTTCATTCAAAAAGGATAATGCTGATGCGACATGACGATTAGAAACACTATTCTTAAGAATAGCTTTATCAATGTAGTCTATTATTTGGTCCAAGACCTCCTGTTGTGTTGACATATCAGTTGAATTGTTGGGTGAACTGTTCGGTGTGTATTCGTGCCGATCCAAAGTCATCCTCGGTAATTGAACTGGTATAACGTTGTTCTGAATCAGCAAAACGAAGAGATAGTTTTATACTTTCCGGAGACGTTGCGCGTGATGCTCTCGTAAGGTTCTCGGCAGTGACATTTACTCTGATGTTACGTCCGTTTAGCCCTAAGATCTTGATATCATCAGATGACAGCATGTCAATCAAATGTATAAGTTCATCGTTTGTGCGGTATCCGGATTCGACGGTCATGGATTCACGTCCGGACAATCTTTCCCATGATTCAACATAATCGTCTATAACTTCATCATACGTACTGAATGTGTTTTCTTGCTCTGCTTCACGCTGAATACTACCAGTACCGGTAATTTCAATCAATTCGTAAGAACCATACGAATTGAGGAATTGCAGGAGATATCTTTCTTGGCTGATTGTTCCTGGAGTAATGACAATCGTACAAGATTTAATCTCTCCGACATAGATTTCAAATACAGATGCAAATATGTGATGAGTGTCGAATAGTTTTTTTCGAAGGCGGTATAGGTTTAGGGCAACCGGTTGACCGGTTACTCCAATTAAAGTTGTTTCTATGTTGTTGGCAACGACTTTGATTATTCCTCCTTCGGGGTAAATGAAGGGAATAGGGAGCAACTCCGTTTCGCGAATTGTGATAAGCTTTCCTGAGGTCCTGGTTGTTTGGAAAAAATTGCCCTCAGGATTCATCAGCTTCCAGATGAATACATTTTTGTTTTCATCATTGAGATGCCGTAATATTCGTTTGCTGACTCCTCCTATAAAAACCTTCAAAGAGAGTGTTTGCGTATTGCCATCGTTGTTCGATATATTAATAGTAATATTCTTGGAGCAGTTTTCTGCCTGAAGCAGAATATCCTCTGACTCATTATATAACTGTGCCGGTTGTACCACATTGGCAAGTATCTCTTGGATGAAGATAAAGAAATTTCCTTCCCCACTGCCGGTAAAGATTTCCTGATTTCCGATTGAAATGATATATGTGGCCAGAGAACTACTATTAATAGACAACTTGATAGGATTGCCGGTTAATGCCATATTTGCGGGAGATATGTTTGCGGTCAGACTCATATTACTTGATAATTAGGTGAAACGATTTCTTCTTGCACGATGTATATGCACGAACAGTACTCTCGCAGAAATTCTTCTCTCTCTGCTGTGGGATGAGAGAGAAAAGAAAAAAGGTTGTCAGAGGTAGCAGATGCGTTACCTGTATATTGCTGATAAGCGCTGATTAACTTTTCCACGTCATTCGATTGTATAGTCGCTGTAATGGTCTCTGATGTATTCATATTGCAAAATTGTATGTTATACGGTGAAATGTAAAGGACATTTTATAGTAACTCGGCACGTACAGATAGATCATATTGCAGGTCGTAATGCACTCCTCCCTTTGGCTCGCTTATATCATAGATAATCTGACCGCTAGGAGATGAACCTACAAAAACTTTAATTCGGTAATATAGGTCGAAGCTGTAATTGACTTTTCTGATGAAATATTCTCTTTTGTTATCATAATCTTCTTCGGTAGGTACTGAAAGAGGTACCTTGACAATGAGATCTGCTGCATCAGTGGAAACATTTTGATATTGCAGATCATACAAACTATTGCCCTCTCTATTCGCTTCCTCTCTCCAGGCATCCTTCTGGGCTTTTACGGCTGCTTCGACAACTGAATTCTTGTTATCAAATGTTGCCCACTGGTACTTCTGTTCAGTGACGGGGACTGTTTGTTCTTCCTCCAGGTTAAATGGCTTGAGTAGTTTGGTCGTTCGGAGTTTAACGTTTGCCGGGAAGGATGAAGTCTTAGGTAATGAATAACGGATAGTATCAGGCAGCATTCGTTGGCCATCTAATAGAATAGGAGACGAGAAATCCGGATTCATGCATTGTTGGGCTGATAAATGCATATCGGCTGTGATTATATGATTGGCATGGCGAAGTATTGCATCGTATTCTTTCCAAAAATGGTTGAACAAGCCATTTTTCCCTACAAAAAGAAGTGATATGTCACAAGATTGTCCGTTAGGTTTATTCAGAACAGGCTTTCCGGAGGCGTCCAGGCAAATTTGTGAGCCATACGGGAGTGAATACTCTTTATTAAAGAAGGAGAAACAAAATGCAAGCGGGGTTTGATAATCTACGTTTTCAGACAATTCGATATCCGAGCTTGAAATCGTAGTGTATCGGTGTACTTTTCCGAAAAGATATAGGGGTACATATAAGTAGGAATATAAGTTTCCTTTGAAACGTTCTAGATAGACAGGTAGAAATTCATCAATAGAACTAATTTCTTTATATGCCATGTCTGCGCCACGGTCCCATGGAAAGAAATCCGTGGATACCAATTCTGAACGTCCGGATACATTATCTGTCTTATAGTAAAATCCGTATGCCTTATCGTATCTTAAGTATCCTTGTGCCTGGGTGGATACAATATAGTGATATGGTTTTAGGAATTTGTCCAGGGACTCGGATGCCGGTGCAGCCGTCCACTCCGGGATCTGTCCGCGAACATTGGTGGAAGCCGATAACTTTAATTGTTGGGGCGCTTCGAAATCGGTTGTTGGTGTGGAAGCCTTCAATAAGGTCCAATCTGAAGAAGGATTTGACTTGAGTATATCCCGTATAAATTTCAATCGAACTGTCCGGGTGTTACCGTCTACAAAATAAAGCAACCCAAAGCGACACCACAGTGCTTGCATAAATTCATTAATAGTGCAATCCGGCATGAGGTTGGCACATTTTAATACACCTTTTACACAACAATCTGCCGCGTTGTTGAGTACGACTAGCTGTTGCAGTTGATGATGACTGGCGAATGGGTTTTCAACAACCGTATATCCGTATGTCGAAAATATGGCTTCAAGGATATTCCTAACTTTCATAAATGGTACGATACCGTATCCTTCAGGCAGAGATACTTCTACCGGTTCACCATTGATGATAAAGGTTTCGGTCCGAGCTTTCCACAGATAGCCGTTCTGAATATTATTAATTATTTCAATATAATCGGTATCTGTATTATTTTCTGTTTTTCGGTTGCAGGTTAAAGCGACAGGAAACAGGCAAAATGGAGAATCATCATTAAGTCTGTTTTCAAAAATGTAGGATATAAGTTCAGGTACTCCTCCTTCGGGCTGATAAACGGGTAATTTGATGGACTGCAAAGACACAGCATTCCAGATACTATACAATTCGGATTCGCCAAATCCTACATTAAATGTAATGCCTTCTTCTGATGTATTGACGATATTCATTTTCCCGATACGATGATACACCCCGTCTGCGACCGTGACACGTTCATCTGCAACAGGTGCAGAGTCGATATCCGTTCGTTGAATGTGTCCGTTCAAACGAAAGTTGTTTTTTGTGCCCGGTATTGTTGCTGCAATACTTTGTGAACCACGCTCATTATAAATGGGCGAACTGTCTTCTATTTCCGTGCTGAAGTCTTTCGATAGATCGAAGGTACCGGATGCGTTTGAAATTCTTAATGCCATATTAGTTGCTATTTAGTTGAACGTGTGAACGGTTTCTTTGACTTTTCGTCTAGCTCTTGGGCCTTTCGTATGTCACGTAGTGAGACGTATACTTTAAGATTTTTGAGTGTGTTGATTAACATTCCAATTTCTTTGATCAGTCTTTCAGATTCAGAAGAAGAATAGCCTGTGTTTGTCTTTTCTTGGCTATCGGGAATGTTTTTATCTATTATAGAGTAGTTACCTGAAGCTCTTTGGGAAATGTGTCCGGTACGGGCATCTTCAATTGCTGATAAAACTAGTGGATAGTTTACGTGTTTTTGTAGACGTACCAGGTCTTCAGCATTAATGATTAACTCTGCACCATTTTCGGATATTAAAGAGGTACGCCGTACAATTCCGGTAGGAGCGTTTCCAATATAAGGAATATCCCGGTAACTTTTACCGTCATCTTCCCCGATAACATCATACCGGCCGGATGCCCATTGGGAGACACTGACAGTTGCACGCTTGGGGGCATCAGTAGGGGTGGAGCCTGAATCGCTGGAAGAATCTGATGAATGTTTTCCGCCAACTAATCCTTTTAAGGCTGTTTTGGCGGTTGCGAGTGCTGCCATAATCAATCCGGAGAGGATAGCAGCACGAGCTGCGCCGGAAGCACCGAATGTGGCTACCGAGTCAGGCATGGCCATGGCTTCCGCTGTGGATCTGGCAACAGCACCGGTTGCTGTAGCTGTTGCTTTTACAATTTCTGCTTCAACTATTTTTCCTAATATATCGAACACGATATCAATCATAGTATCAGCAAAGCCTTGCATCGCGTTTTCCTGTCCGGAAATAAGATTGCCCATTGCAGAACCTAGCTCGGAACCATATTGCTTGTATGTTTGAAGTCGGTCTTGGTATTGTTGCTGCTCTTTTCGGGTCTGGGCTTCAGTCTTTTTTTGTTCAGCATCTTTGGCTTTGGCGTGGGCGTCTTGTTCTTCCTTCATGCATTTTACCTTGAAATCAAGTAGTTGTTTCTCTACTTGCTTTCGTTGTTCGGCATTCAGACCGGTAAGGGAGAGCATTCGTTCGAGATGCATGATAGTGAGTTGTTCCATCGCATCATTGTATGCAGCCTCGGAATTCAGGTTATCATCTTTTCCGGAAGCATACAACATTTTTAAATCCTGTTGCTGTTGTTCATATTGAGCTTTTTCTTCGTTGAGTTGTTCTTGAATGTGCTCTTTCTGCATTTTAAGCTTCAGATCATTAATTTGATTTTGAAAATCAATACCTTCTTTAGATTTGGTGCCAGCTGCTTTCAGAGAACGTTCCAGGTATTCCATTTGGATGCATTCCATTTCCTTTTGAAGTTGTTCTTCTGTTTGCAGAGTTTCATCGCCACCTTCCAGGTACATCTCTTTTAAGAAGGCTTGTTTTTGGGTATATAATTTTTTTTCTATTTCAAGTTGCTCTTTGAGTTTCTCTTGGCTTTTTTTTTCATCATCAGTAGTAGTATTTTTTGAGGTGGGTTTATTAGCTGTAACCACCACTTCCGCTAATTGATTACTTTGTGACTGTTGGTTACTTCTTTCTGAAGGTAGATAGGGAGAAAATTCATCTTGTATCTTTTTTATGTCTTTATATTCTTTCTTTATTGTTTTGGCATAATCTTCTATATCGCCTATTAAATTTGTGGAAAGGTGTCCGTTATCGTAATATACTCTACGTATAGTATTGTATAAAGATTTAGCAATAGATTCGGCTGTCTCTCCTTGCTCAATGAGTTTTTTTGTGGTTATATCTATACCTTGGCTAATCTTGTTAACCTGAGAAGCGGGAAGATCTGCCAACAAGATGTCCTTTACATCCTTCATCTGGTCTATTTTTTTATCCATATTATCTCTGGATATTTTTTCGGATCTTTCGTTCAGTATTTTTTTTGCAATGTTTTGTTCCATTGCCGTATTAATTTCATTATAGGCCTTCTTGATGTCTTTTAGAGATGAATTCTCATCTAACAGGTTTGTCAGATATTGACCATATTTAGAATTTATTTCTTCTATCAACTCCTTGCGTCGTTGAGTGCCGTCACCGGCTTTCCCGGCAGCATCCGTCAACTTGCGTAATTCGTCTCGTTCTTTATTAGATGCTTTAAGAAAAGAGTTGAGAGCATCTTCCGCTTCTGATGTTCGTGTAAAGAATTTGTAGAAAGCCATAGCTGCTGCGATTACGGCAGAAGCCACTAGTGCGATTAGATTACCTTTGGTTGCAGTATTGAAGGCTCTCATTGCAGTTGTGGCCATTTTAATGTTTCCGGATAATGCAAATTTAGCGGCAGACAGAGCTAGTGTAGAAGCTAAACGAATTTTACTCCAGGTTTCTGCTATTTTGTCCGTAGCAATGTTGAGTAGTTTGGCATTTCTAAGTTTTGTCTCATAAAATTCGGTTGCTTTTACTGCAAGATAATAAGTTGTAATGGCAGTAGTCAGGGTAATAATGGTACTTGAGTGTTTGACCATGAATCCGATCAGGTCAATAATCTTTCGGCTCCAGTTTACAGTGCCGTTTACCACGCTTATGATTGAAGGATTGAGCTTTTCCATTAGCTCCATTCCCATTTCATTCATTTTGTTTTTGGCTTGAGCGAGTTTGGCAGCCGCTGTATCGGATTTGGTGGCTGCTTGTTCCATTGCGACACTGGTACCGGTGACAGCCTTAGTATAGTATTTCACTTTTTCAGTCTCGTTGATCAGGACAGAGGCAACGTTATATCCTTCTTCACCAAACATTTTTTTGATTTGGGCTGCTGATAGTTGCTTTTTCTGCAAGTTATCCAGTGCGGTTTCCAAACCTACTATTTTGGGATTGGTCTCGTCAGCTCCGGTCTGTAAGGTCAGGAAGAATTTCTTTAAGCCGGTACCGGCAATTTCATCTTTGATACCCTTTTCTGCTAAAGTTTCGATAGTGCCTACTAACTGCTCGATAGGGATGTTGGCGGATGAAGCGGCGACACCTGACTTGGTGACTGCGGTAGTTACCGATTCAACGGCGGCAGCACCGTATTTAGAACCGGCGGCCATGACATTAGCGTAGCGGGCTGCCTGATCAGCACCGTCCCCATATTGATTGAGTGAGAGAGTAACGGCGTCAACAGCATCTTTTAATGACATTCCGGAGGCGGAAGCCAGAATAAGAGTTTGTTCGGTTACTTCCGCTAATGCTTCCTTGTTCGATAATAACTCCGGTTTGGCAGAACCGACGAGCTTGTAAGCGTCAAGGATTTCTGTTGCTGATTGCCTGATGCGGATTCCGGAATCTGTCATTTGAGTAGAGAGGCGGACTGCTTGTTGTTCCAGCCAGTCGATGCTGTCTTTCGACAAGCCGGTTAATGCTTCTACATCGGCTTTAGCGTCTTCGCGTTCGTTGCGTTTCTCCCGAAGTTGATTCAGTTTCAGAGTTAATCCGGTTACGGCCGCTATGACGGTGGTGACAACAGCCGCGTATTTATTGAACATTTCCACTGCTTTCCCTATTGGGCTGGCTTGACATCCAACTTCTACGCGCATATTTTTTTGTGCTCTGGATACGGCTTCGGTCACCCGTCTGTTTTGTTCCAGAGCTGCATTGTATTGTACGGTATCGGGTACGGCCGCACGAAGTTCTTTACGGACGTTTTGACTGACAGCAAGTAATTCGTCATAGGTTGCTCCGGAGAGATTCTTCAAGACACGGTCAGTCTCCGAGACTTTTTGCTTGTAAGTGTTTAGGGTCTTGTGCTTGTTTTCCAGTTCTTTTTGCAGGATCTTGGATTTCTTGCTATATCCGGATTCTGATTTATCGAGAGAAGATATTTTGTTTTCTAATTGCGTGATAGCATCTTCTATCTTCTTAACTCCGGCAGAAGCTTCGGTGCCGTCGATGAATATTTTTATACTACGGTTCAGGTCGTTCATAAGGTCTGTTTTTATTTTTCTATGTATATTTTGCTCGCGTCGATAATCATGGTATCGAAATAGCGCATACAGATATCAGCAAGTTCCGGAAGCCGGTTCTTTATAACAGGATCGAACCAATGATATGCGAGCCGGTTCCCTTCATTCTGCTTACCAAGTGAGGCGGGATTTGTATGGCGGATGATGCTTGTATTTATTTCAATTCCATTGATTCGTTTTAGATAACTCCATTTGCTACCGGAGAAACCGCCTTGCCCACGCCCGGCTCCCTTGTGGATGTAGACACCATGTCTGGGAAAAGAGAAACCTAGACGATTGATAAGCCCGTAGCTGTCTGTATATGCTTTGGGCTGCAACTCGCGAGCTATCCGTAGACTACGTGATGCAATAGAGGCTTTGAGTTGTTTGGAAACGGAATCTTGCCATTGCTCTATTTCTTTATTAAACGCAGTTGACCGATCTGCATCTTTAGCCAGGTTGAACCGTTCTATTTCTGAAATCGTCTCCATTTGAATGAGGCGTGAAGAAGGCGATGAGGAGAACTTCTCGGCTTTTCGTCTGGCTGCATTGTACCGTCTGACTTCATTCCTGTTTTCTGATAATCGTTTATAAAGTCCCATTATAGAAAGAAGTTTTCGTCAATGATATAGTCTTCCGGAACATTCAGAAAGAAAGTCAATACGGTGCCATAGAAATTGTCACCGATAGGTCCAATGCCATTAATCTGTGTATTTCGGTCTACATATTCGACTTCCTTCAGCAGTTTGTTGCGAATCTGCTTGCATATACATTTACATTGTTTTGCAGCCTGATTGATAGAGTTCGGATTTCCGGAGACCGTACTTTGGGCGACGATGAATGAGTAGACTTGTTTGTCGTTGAGTGCGTCCGCTCCATTGTCTTCGGAGTCGGATTCGCAACCATCAACAGCAATTAGAATGTTTCCGTCAACAGAAGACAGGCTGTCGTTAAGATCCGTCAGGTCCTCCAGTCCGAAAGCTGTGAAGAATCTTTTCTTCTGTGGGCTGTGTGAGATGTCTTTGAGTGACGAAGCCAGTGCTTCGCCATAAGCGAAATGGTCATACTCCATAACTGCATGATATTTAGGTTATGGAGACAAAAATAGCCCGCAGCGGGCGGGCTATAAAGGACAAAACCGGAGACTAAAAGAGTAGGAGTAGTCCTAGCAAAAGAAACATTAATATAATCCAGAATGCTTTTGCTAGAAAAGAGTGCGAGGCTTTAAAAAAGGCCAGGCACAGTAGTACTATTCCGGATATGCTTACTATCGTTAATATCATTTTTGTTCTTCGTCTGATTCGGGAAGCAAGATACGAATTAATTCAGAAAGTTGTGCGGCTGCACGTTGTTTTTCGTCCATTGCTGCTTCCGGATCTAGTAACTTGTTTATTAATTGTAAAGCTTCATGTCTATTCATAATGTTATTTTTTTAGAGGTTGAATATTACTTATTGCTTGGATATGCTTTTTAATTATTCTGATTTCAGATATGAGTGTTAGTCGATTGACAGAATCGATGTCCGGAGAATCAATGTCAAGAGCTAAGTCAATTGCTTTTTCCAGTGTTGCTTCCATCCAAGAGTGTTCTCCTTCTTGGATAGTTTTGATTGATGAGATACAATCATCGGTGAGGATGATGCCATTGATTTCTGTTGGTATCATGGCTGGTCTCCTTTCTGCTCCAGTAGGTGAGATCCTTCTCCAAAAGAATAATGACCGCGTACTTTACTGTATGAGATATGACATACAGGACTGCTGTCATCATCACCTAACTTTATACTCCATTGTCCGCCGGAAGAGTCTCCATTATGCCCATTAAACTTGAGAACTTTTTGATGGGGATATTTGTCATTCAGTTCCTTGACAACTTCTTCAAATTCGCATTTTAGAGAATCCATAGCACATTCATCTTGTACTAAAATTCGGTCGTATGCCTGGGCGAACTCACACATTTCCTGCCCCTTGCGGTTTACATTCTTGTAAGTCTGTACATGGTGGATGAAGAACATCATTTTCGACCTCCTTTTTGACACTTCTTTGCTCGATAGACACAGATGATTGCTCCGATCACGGCTGGTGGAAAGATGAAGGTCAAACAAAAACAGGCGATAGCAGAGACGTAATAGGCGTCTGATGCGGAGTTGATAGCGCAGTCTTTTTTCAGTTCACGGAAGTAACGCTGTTGGAGCGTGTTTACATCTGTTCCTGTGCGGAATGAGGGCACGTAGTTCGTGCCCTGGGTTAATTGTTTCATATACTACATTTGGTTTGGCTGTTATTGGCAAGTTCTCGTGTACCTGGATGGTACACGAACGGCTGCCAATTTCCCGTAGTCGCCAAACCAAATGTAGTATAACCCCGAAGAGCTGTAATACAACGAGAAGAAAGACAGCCGTATTCTTTTATAAATAAACTTCTACTATTTCGTATATGAATTTGCCAACAATATTAATATCGGAAGCAAACTGATGGACATAAAAAAAGCCCAATTTCGTATTGAGCATCTAACCGTTGCTCATCGGGATAGATTATCTATCATTTGATTTGGCACTACAAATATGAGGATAATATTCGATAATGCCAAAAGAAAACGCTTTTATTTAAGAAGTTCATGTAATTCTTCACGATATTGTTGTAATCGTTTCTCTGCATTGTTGGCGATAATTTCTTTATCTTCTCGAATAGCTTTCTCATAAGATTTTAATGAGTTACGAATGTTATCTCGTAGCTTTTTTAACACCCATTTTTTTTCTTCTGATTCAACAGATATCTTTTTTAGTTCTTCTATTAACTCGTTCATCCATTTAGGATATTCTATAGGCATCAATAGCTTTGGGGGATTAACTTCTTCTATTTCTTTATTTCTTATTTCTTTTTCAATCCTGATTTCTTCATCAGTAGGTGTATAATAGACTCTAATAGTAATGAATATGGCATCTGAATATTCAGAGGTAATATCTTTACCGGAATCAATTACTTGGATTTTATAGATCTGCTCGTTATCAATAAGTTGTGTGACTTTAGATGATTCATGTGCTGGTACATATCCAATCCTTTTTCTATCATGTACTATTTTAATAGCAAATTTGTCATAAGGATTATTGGGCTCTTTGATAAAATGGATGTCTGATAATATATCTAATGATAAAATAGTCTCTTTCGCTAAAGCAGTACGGTAATGTATTCCTGCTATATCAAATTCAATATATCTATATTTATTGTAATAGTCGTTATTTAGACGGTCTTCTTCTTCCTTTATTTGTGCCTCATGTTTCTCTTTCCATTTAGAGAAAGAAACATTATCTATAGTTACTAATGTGTTATCATTTTTATTTCCGATAGGGGTACTTTTTGATGAAGATTTATACCCAATAATCAAAAATATAGCAATTACAGATATGATTAATATTATATATATCATATTATAAATAGACGAATTCCTTATGTCGCGTGCCAACTGGAACCACCCAGCCACCCGATTTTACGGGTGCACGACATAAGGAATTCGCGAGTTAGTTTGTTCTGGCAGTTGCTAAAGTACATTCTTTTTGGGAATCTACAAACAAAAGTAGAGTTTTTTTGCTCTGCTTTTGTTTGTAGATTTAATATAGACTGAGAAAATTATATTAATTAAGAACGTGATTATTCTATATTATAGATCGCAAAATTTTCCAGTAGATTAATTCTTTGAGTAAAATAATGTAAAGGTACTGCTATATTACGTTGAGATGTCCATTCTAAAGCTGAAGACAAAAGTTCTTTGTTGATCGTCTTTACATTAAAATTGATTACTAGATTTGGTTGAGAAGGATCTCTAGTTAAGAGTTTATCGTTCTCATCGGAATTTTCATACTTAAAAGTATAACATCTTAATAGTAAGGCTATGGTGAAATGAAATTGTCTACTAGGAGAAGATCTATACTTTTCTTTAATCTGTAAAATTTGTTTTGGAATTATACTCTCTAATTGATCTGTAAGTTCTTGTATAGTATAACTTTCGTGGATTATTTTTGCATAACAATCGGATTCACAAATACGAAGGTATGTTAATAGACATATTAAATCAGCATATATGACTTGGTCATGTCTATACATATTCAAAGATAAACGAATATGAGCAAATATTTTTTCTATTTGTCTTAGTGATAGATTCTTATGCATAAAGAGAATATTGGCTATAGCCAAAAAAGATTGTTCTATTTCTCTAGTACCTCTTGGCCTTTCATATGCTTCGAAGCCATAGTAGTCATATAAATAGCTACAGAACTTCTCTACATCAGGATCAGGTAAAGCATATTCAATATCAATAAATCTTTTAAGATATTCATCGGCATTTATTGATTCACTTCCGTAATATCCGCGTATGGAGTTGCTTAATTGTTCTTTATCTATGGATAAGACAAATATAATATTAGGTATGTTGAAAAGATGTTTTATTCGTTCTAGTACCTTTACAGCATAATGTGGGTTACATCGATCAAGCTCGTCTATGATAAATATCAATGGTTTCTTTTCGCAAACTTCATCTACAAATATTTCGAGCTTTTTTCGAAATTCTAGTAGACTTCCTTTTTGGCTTTCATAATTATCTATTTCTTTTTCCAACATGGAAGCCCCTTCTTCGGCACAATCACAAAGAATCTCAACTACTTCTTCTCCTGCATATTTCTTAATTACTCCCTTGAACATTGCAGGGACTGCCTTTAGTACAATTCTTCCCGCTGTATTTATCATGGATGATGCTAAGTCCTTTGTTCTTTTAGAAGAATTTATTTTGTTAAGTTCACCAAGTAGACCTACAAGAGGATCTGAAATAAAGTCATTTTCCCAAGCATTAAAGTATAATGTTTGGAAGTTATCTAGTTCTAGGTATGCTTTCCACATTTCTACAAATGTGGTTTTGCCTGTTCCCCATTTGCCGTCTATAGCTAAGACAAATCCTTTTTTATATGTAGTGATAATAGTTTTAAGTACTTCTGCGTACTTTTCTCGACCTAATTTGCAATTTAAAAAGGGCTGGTCAGCCGGGATTTCTAATTTTTCAAGTTTACAATTCATAGTACGTGTTTTTAATTTGTTACAAGTGCAAAGATAAGAGGAATAAAATTGAATGTACTAAAATAATGTTGTATTTTAGCTCAAAAATAGACTATGGAACAGAAAAGTATTATATCAGAACAGACACGAAAGGAACTTGACAAAAATACGGTTGACTTCTATTTAAGTGAAGCTGAAAAACAATTGGATGGCGTGGTGGATGTGTCTAATAGAATAACTGAGAGGGCATATATTCTATTAACAGGTATTATTACTGTACTGACTGGATTTGGATGGATATTGAATATGCAGGAAGGAAATATAAATCTTGTTTTAATTTCTATCATTGGTATATTGGCTTCTATTGTGGTTCTAGGTATTTTGATATTGAAAATTATATGTATTCATACAGTTTGGCTACCCGGTAAAAAACCGTCCGAACTAGATATTGATATCTTCATTGATTATTATTGTTCTTGTAAAATAAGAGGTGATAAGCGATATGTGAATATTGTAGCTGATCATTTGGAGGCTATTGAAAATAAAATAGCCCTTAACTTGGAAGATATCAGGGTAAGGACTACTTGGTATGGGCGTTGTTTAAAGATATGCTTTTTTACGATCTGTATAATAGTACTTATACTGGTTGCAGAGCATTTTACTTCTGTTTGGGCTTTGGTGCACCATTGGTTTGAATTCCACTGCCCGGTCTGATTTGAGGTTTGATCGGTTTACTTGACTGTGTCCCTTTTTTCATGGTTAAATATGGCGAATCCCTTATCACCGCGCGCCAAAAGGTTATATAAAGACCTTAATCCGATTTTACGGATTACGCAATGAAAAGGGATTCATATTTTTATATAATTATTTGGCGACAGCTAAATTACAAATACTTATGAAGATCGCAAAATGAAAATCGTTTTTTTTGAAACTTTACTTTCATATAAATAGAAAAGCAACTGTTATTCGGTTGCCTTTTTAAACTCCCTGAGCTGATCAATCGCTGTATTGAATGTCGGATTTTCCCAGTTCTTTGATACCATTTGTATCATAGTGCTTAGGAAGGATCCACAATCAAGAATTTTAGTGCTTTTATTTAGTTGAATATTTCCTTTTGGATAGGCTTTATTCTCTAATATTTTCTGTGCCCAAGAGAGTATCTCTTGGACTGATTCTTGATTATAAGTTTCTGCCATCTTTATATATAAATAGGAAATAGGTTAATAGTGCCCATGTTCGGTAAGTGTGGAGTTTACATTATCTGTTACTTGATGTAAAAAAGAACCTGTGTTCACTATATCAACAATAACTGTTGGATCAGGATGGTATTGCTTTTTGTGATTACTGTCTGTACAGACAATAGATATTGAACCTGGATTTATTATTGTCGATCTAAAATTGTGTTTTGAACCATGATGTGGTATTTGTATTGTTTGGATAGTTGCGTAGAGATTTTGTAAACGTTTCATTAGTCTATTATAGAGTATGTCTTTATCGGTATTTACATCGCCGTAGTATATGCAATTTAATCCTGTTTTATACATTTCGTATCTTCCTGGTTGATAAGAAAAAAAAATGTAGGGAATGAAATTTAGGTGCATTCCAGAGAAGACCACTAAGGATGTATCATTAATATTTCCAGATAAATTTTTGTATACATTTTTGATTCTATCATAGTTGTTTTTAATATAAGATACTGAATCGAGCTTAGAATGATCTAAGCCTTCAGCCTTTAATGCGACTTGCAATTGTTTGACTTTAGCAGCATAATTATAATTAAATGGAATGAAGCACCAATCAGCAATCGGTACTCCAATGTATGTAGCTGTAATTGATCTACCGCTAGGCATTGTAAGTTCTTCATCTCTGGTTTCATTGTTGTTATCCTCGCTTTCTTCTTCTGGAAGTATCCGGATTATTTCTGCTTCATTCCTAAAATAGTTCTCAGTATTGGTGATAAGCTCTTCATAACCAGCTAAATCTCTATTTGAGTATGCGAATAGTACCCTGTCGCCTTTGGGAATATAAGGTATCACTACTCTTTTTATTCTGCAGTGTTTCATTAGCTTTGGGATTCCGCTAATGTGGTCTTCATGAAAATGGGATATGAAAAGAATATCAATTTGTTCTCCTTTATTGAATCTAGATTGAATCATCAAATCTAAATTAACTCCAGCAGTAACAGTACCACAATCGTATACGATATTGAAATATTTCATAGTATGTGGATCAACGTGTTTTTCGGTATAGAAAGCACCGAAGCCTACAGGGTGAAAAATCCGTGTTAACTCCATAATGAAAATGGGCGAATCCCTCACTATAGTGCGCCCACCGGTGTTATTAACCGGAACCAGATATCTGGTTACACTATGGCAGGGGATTCATGTTTTAATAACGATATTGGGCAGGTGCTAAAGTACAATCTTTTTCAGATTCGGCAAAAAGTAAGCGGAGTTTTTTGCTCCGCTTACAAATGAAAGTTAGAAGTTGGCTACTTCGTAATATTTAAAAAAGTAATATAGCGCTACCTTGTGCCATTTGGTCAGCTCTTTGTCACCGGACAGAAGTGAGGATACGGTACATTTGTCAATACCTGTATAGTTGCTCAGGTGCTTACTTTTTAATCCCAAGCGTTCCATTCGTCTTTTTATCCAATCAACGGTAATACCGTCGATGTCTTTACGGTCGAAGTTTACGGCAGATACAGTCAGCTTCCAGTTGTCCGGGATTTCTCCTTTAAACATTTCACGGATGCGTTCAGTCAGTTCTTTTTTACTAAGGAACTTGTCATTTACCAGATCTTTTTGTTCTGCTCGAACAATTAACCGGCCTTCATTATAGGAGACAACTTCAATGGAGATGTGCCCCATGCGCTGATACTGCCTTGCAAATTCATCTATTCGCTTTTTACTCTCGGCAGGGAGAGGTAGTAATTCAAGATTCTTCATAATTCATCAATTTACGTTTTGATAATCGGGTATTTAATAATACAATATACTTTGTAATGGAGGGGCTTTCGCCCCTCCGGATCACAATTTGATGAGTCTCATTTGCCCAATGTCGAAAATAGCGATCTGCCCATTTTCACGTCCGAATTGCTTGGCTTCTTCGAGATTAGTGAAAATCCTGATGGAGTCGAAATAAAACTGATTGTTTTCTTCGTTAAGCCATCCACCGACTTTCTTTTCGTGCATCAAAGCATGATTAAGAACTCTTTTCAATCCTTCTTCTCCGAAACAGTCTTGGGTTTCAAGATAGGCGACTGAAATACCTTTTGTGACCTTTTTTAAGGTTGTGAGGTCAACCGTGAATCCGTCAGGATTCGCATCTGCTATCTTTAGGATAGCCTCGAACAATTGTTCCATAATATAAAAGAACTTATGCGGACGTCACCCGCGTTTGTTTGACACTGCAAATATATAGAAAAGTTTGCTACTAACAAACTTTTTGTTGTTTATTTGTTTGCTACTAACAAACTTTTATCTGTTTCTTAGACTTTCTTCGGTTTCCTCTTTACGTCTGATCGATTCGTCCATTGCGTACAAGGCATCAAGAAAAAGACCTTTTCTGATTTCCGGCTTTTTGGTCATGTCTGATTGTGCAAGGGAGTCAAGTAGTCGGAGCTGCGAATCAAATACACGACCGTTACTTTTTCCTTCTCCGGAGAATATTCGTGGATAAGCTTCGGCCATGCAGGAGAGACTTCCTAGAATGTACCAGTACATAGTTATTTTTTTATCTTCAGGGAGATGTTGCAGAATGGCTGCATCTTTATCCAGACAATTGATATCGAACTCTTTTCCACGATGCCACAGACAAGCTAACAGGTGATTGATCTTTTTAGGATCTGATTGCATGGCGTCCAGGTATGTTTGCAGATACATGAATTGTGCAAAGGTGATATCGAATAATTGGTCTTCCGGGCCGGTGAATTTTCTTAAGCGGCAACGGAGGGTTGGATAAGGATTGGTTGTCAGTTCAGGGTTAATAAGGTATTGTTTCAATGAGGTATTGAGGCGGTTCTCTACTTTACGAATCAGAAAGTTGAACTGATCAGCAAGCAGGCTGATTTCTTCCGGAAGGAGAAAGTATTGACGGCTGCGAATCTGGAAACGGACAGTTTCACTTTCCTGCCCGATTTTTATACGGACATATTCCTTGAATATTTTTTTGTGCCGGCATACGTGCGCTTTTAGACAATAAAGCATCATGTAGACTTTAACTTGCTCTACCGGTACATTTGATTGGGTAAGTGCTACTAGATAAAGAAGCTGCTTGGGGGTTAGTTCGTCCCAGTTTCCCGGTATCTTGTAAATATCGTCATTGATTTGTATTGTATGCATGATATTATGATATTGAGGTAAATAGCTTTTTGTCTTTGGAATTGAAGTTCATAGCTTGAGATATTGTTTCAATTCCAAGTTCCGTCCCGTTTTCTGTCAGGTAGGAGCGTATCTTGCCGGCGTAGTATGTTGCCTGATCGGCGAAGAAGTTACCGTTTGCGGACGGATCTTGATAAATCGGTCGGATAGTGGGGGAGTATTCGATCTTTCTACCGGATATACGTTGCTCGGTTGTTTTCTGTGAGGTGTACAACTCGGCTGTTTTATTGGCAAGATAACGGATAATATATTCAATAAGTATCTTCTGTTTGGGTGTTTCCTTACTTTTAGAGAATGCTTCTTTCATTGCTTCATATACTTTGTCCGATATCATTTCCCGGACGTTATGTTCCTGAAGCTGGCGAATGGTAGGGAACATGATGCGATAAGATAATATGGAGTAGTCTATATTTACCATGCCGATATCTTGAAAATCCGTCGCATTACGGATAAAACAAAAGCGGGAAATAGTGTCAGCGACATAGTCAGAATAATCCGCCTTGTTTTCTTCCAGGTAGGATATCAACCGGTCGAGAGCTTGCATTCCCCGGAAGCATAGGTTTACTTTGGCTGCTGCAATTTTTGTGTCACTGGCAGGAGAACGTTGCCCTTGTACATTACTTACTGTGATGCCGCTGTCTCCAAACATGACACCTAATTCGTCAGTAGCAAGCATTAGGGTCAATGGGCCGAGTGCACGTAGTAATCTGTCGCATAATTCAGATTCTGGGCATTCTTTTGCTTTTTTGATGACGGACTTTCCGATGTATGGCTCTATGTAGATATCCAATGCGTCTTCGATATATGGTTCGATAGACTCATAAGGCAGCGAGGCGTTTATTTTGACTACCTTTTTAAAAGTTTCGATGTCGGGGATGAGTATATTCATTTTTGTTCAGTTTCCGGGGTTAAACCTGTGTTCTTAGTTGCTCCCGTACCTTTGTCAAGTGTGGTCAACTGGCAGTTAGTTACGGCAAAATAGATGTCTTTAGGCCACTGGTTTATAGCCTTGACAAAGTATAGAGGTTCCAGAGTTAGATCTTGATACATTTTCATTAGTGCCTGTTCAATAGTGAATAGCTCGCGGGCTTCGGTACCATTGATACTTTTTCCCTTTCCCGGAGCTGCGCCGATAATGCTGGGGTGTACCCCCATTCCGTAACACATCATGTTACTGACTTCTTCACTGTCTTCGATGTATTCTCCACCTTTGAAGAATGATTCGAGAGGGGTGATAATGATATCTTTATCTTCAAATCCTTTTATACGGTCATAGCGAAAGTGGGATATAAAACCTTTGCCGGCATTTTCTTCGCCGGCTAAGAAGTCGTTCATGTCTTGAAGGAATTTACCTCTGCGGATTGCCTTTTCATCATCTTTGACAATCTTTTCTGATGCGTATAGCTTCTCCCAAAAGGTTTCTTGGATATAGATAATGTATCTGAGTGCTATTTGATTCTTGATCAGTGATTTTTTGAAAACAGGGATTGCACTGGAGAAATCATACCAGCCGGACGCAAAAACGCTCCACCAATACGGATGGCTGTAATAAAAACGTCCTGGAGTGGAGATACGAAGATTGTGGATGAACCTACGATCTTTGCCTACTATTGTTTTTCCGTTGTTGTTAGGCGCAAGCCCGATTCTTATTTTTAAATCGAGCAATGGAGATTGCCTGTCGAGCAGGGGAGTGGCGACAAGATCTTCCGGTGTTCCTTTATGCCATTCGGCTGAGTAACCGTGCCACTCGCTTTTCCCGGTCTTCTCGTCAATCTCACTTATTCGGGAACAGGTAGACTCTTTTGCTTTGATTTGCACGATACGGGGAGATTTATCATCATTGTTAAATATATACTCCAGATAGCCGTCATAGAATATAACAAGGTCATTGGCTAACTCCATACGTATAAAATTGAAGTTGTTGTTTTCGAGGAATTCAAAGATTTCCGGCTGTTCCTCCGGGAGGACTTCTTCTTTTATTATTTTCTTTGTAGCCTTATCGCGATACTTGCGATATACGAGTATGCTGTCTCCGAATACGACTTTGTTCTTGAATTCAATGTTGCTTCCTACGGTAACATTAATCCCTATTTTTTTCATAATGTCGTAAGGCATATTATTATTTCGTCCACGTTGCATAAATTTAATTGGAGCCGCTTTTCCTTTGGGAGTAACTTCAATAGCGGATGTGTTTTTGTCAGTGGTGATATCGGTGTTATCACTGAATTTGATAACATTATTGCCACCTTTTAAGACGGCATAGGTATCATATCCTTCCAGAATAAGGTTAGCTGGTGCCTGTTGCAGTTTTTGCTGTTTCATTAGAAATATACTTTGAAATTATTGAATTTGGTGACAAGGCACCGGCGAATCTTTTTGGGGGTAACTTCTCCACAGGGTAATACATTGATTGTGCTTCCGCTGCTATGGAATGAAGTTAATACTGCTCGATCGTAAGTAACCAATTCGCCATTGCTTTTTTTGCAGAATTGGATAGAGAATTCAAGAGGCTTTCCGTCTTTTCTGCGTTCCATTATCTGCCAGATCTTACTTTGATGTATTCTTTTGTCTTTTAGCATGATTGATAAAGATTAAGATGATAAATACTATTGGAATCCCGATGATTAGTCCGTATTTGATGCCGTTGTCTATTCCGGTTGCGACGGAATTATCGGCGTCTCGGTGAGACTCTAATTTGCTGTCTTGCTGAAACGTGATATCAGTTTTCGTCTTTTGCTTCTCAGATATGTGTACAGTGTCATTTTCTTGTAGCAGGGTTTTGATATTCTTCTCGCTCCCCTCAATCTCGATATCCGATATCGGGGGTAGGCCGGTAGCCGGATTTGTAGCTTTCGATGTGTCGAAGTTGACTTTGATCTTCCAACCTTTATCGGCTTCTTCCTTATTGAAGTTGAATCGGGAGTAGATATCTCCGGTTCTATCGTACAGAGTTGAATCTGAGATAGAAAGATTACTTTGCTCTTGAGCGCTACGATCTTTTTGATAAGTAGTACGGCAACTACACAATAGCCAAGTGATAGTAAGGCTAGCAAGAAGAATGAGGGTGTGTACATGATGTTTCATTGTTTTCGGTTGTTACACAATAGGTTTATACATTTGAATCGTTTCAGGTCGGCTATTTCGTTTTCGTTATCCGCTATCTTTTTATCCTGATCTATTTGATTGTTTTCTAGCTTTTCTATACGGGTAGCCCACTTTGTTTCGCTTTCTATTCTCTCTTTCTTCATAGCTTCTTTGTCGGCTCTCAAGTCAGCGATTAGTTCCTGATATACATCTTGTACGGAGCTGAGAGCTTTGGCTTCCGCTTGTTTTTTTGTGTACTTGAGTGTAATCACCCCAGTGATGAATGACAGGAGACCACCACCGAGTATGAATGTGAGTAGATTCTGTGTAATGATATCGTTCATGACCTTCTTTTTATGCAAAGGTATCAGCTACCTGGTAGGTCATAAAGGACACGCCTACGGCAGAAAAACAAGTATCACGAGCGTGATGATTTTTGAGGGGACAGGTGCTGCATATAAGGGAAATTGAAAAACTTTAGGTCGAAATTTCTTTTCAGGGCGGTGCGTGGTCTTTTGACCGATAAAGGGGAAATTTTTCCCCTTGAGAACCCTTTATTGGTTGGACGACAGCTTCTTGCATTTTTTGTTATGGGAATTACATGAGATTAAAAAAATGCCGGAAAACGGTTCGGAAAGCTTTATTTGTTTTTTGTCGCAAACTAAAACAATTTAATCATTCCGAACCGTTTTCCGGGAATACGCCCTTTTCTCATCTTTTTTGGTGGGGCAGAGTGGTATTTCTGTTTTGTTGTCTCTTTCTCCTTTTTCTGCCTGTCGCCACTTCATAGGTATGTCTCTTTCGAGGTATGTTTTCCGACTTTATTCCGCGAAGGTAAATGTTTCTTTTCCTATGCAAAGCTCAAGCCGTCTAGTTTATCTTAAAATCTCCACGCCTGCGGGTTGTATTTAAAGATAAAAACTTGGCGTCGTTGCAAGAAACACCTTCTAGGGCGGCATAAAGGCGAAACATACCCCGAGCGAAAGCGACGGAATAAAAAAAGCTCCAGGTAGGGAGAAAGAGGATAAAGGCTTACACCCTCCGGACTTCAAGTTCAAGAATAAATTAACAATAAACACAGTATAATTATGAAAACAAGAAACGTACCGGAAAGTTGGAAAAGACAGTGGTCAAAGTTTATGTATTGCTTTTTTGATTATTTGCCCGTCAAGTATGAAGCGAATGAAAGAGAATGGAAAGTACGGAAAATGATTTGGGATTTTAAAGATGGGAAACGTAGTTTAGCGGTGGCAGAATTGATTGCAAAGAAGATACGGGAACAGTTCGGGGCGGAATGTGAGAATATAACGTTTACCTGTATTCCAGCCAGTTCTTCAGATAAGAATGAATCACGTTACAAGAACTTTGCGGAAGAAGTGGCAAGGCTGACAGGCTGTAAGAATGCTTACCAAGCGATAACAGTAGAAGGAAAACGGTTGGCTATTCATGAATACAAAGGAGCCAAGGCGGTACAGGAAGTAGAAGTTATCAATTTTGATGAATCTTTTTTTAAGGACAAGAAGGTACTTGTATTCGATGATATCTTGACACAAGGAACGAGCTATGCACGTTTTTCATGTACACTTGAAAATATGGGCGCAGAGGTTTTGGGAGGATATTTTTTAGGTAGAACTTTAATGATATAAGAATATGAATAATTTATTTGATATAGTAGGAGAGAGCAGACATCTAAGTGATAATGAGCTAATATATAATATAACGAATAGCGAGCAAGCTGTTTCCCAGTTCGTGGAAGCATTAAGTCACAATGAAGATTTGTCCGTAGAAATGTTGTTTGAGGGATTAACGCCAGGAAGAAAAAGAGTGGCGTTGGCAGCAGTGGAACTGTATAAGAGAATGCAGGAACGTAAATTTGAAAAACAGGTAGTGAAATCCAGTGAAGACGTTTATAAGATAATGTGCCCTCTGATTGGTGAACTGGAGATAGAAGAATTTTGGGTACTGTTACTGAATCAAGGGTCTAAAGTTATCAAGAAGATAAGGTTGTCAAGTGGCGGCATTGATGGAACATATGTAGATGTAAGATTATTATTGAAACAGGCTGTATTGAATAATGCGACGAGAATAATAGTTGTGCATAATCACCCGAGCGGAAATAAACAGCCGAGTATGATAGATAATAGGTTGACGGATAAAATAAAAAAAGCATCTGAAGTAATGGAGATACATTTGGACGACCATTTGGTTATCTGTAATCATAGCTATTATAGCTATTCTGATGAAGGTCGTTTATAAAGGGAAGGGTGCAGGGGCACCCATTCCGTTTTGCTCGCACGCTCGCAAAACGGAATGGGACCCAAAATAGGTATTATTTATTTGATTTTCGTTCCTTGAATCACGAAGAGGCGTGAATGCTATTGGTATATTATTTATTTATTATTCAGAAAGAAGATTCCTCCGGCACGTGTACCCGGCAGAGTGAAATAGAAATTCATTCCTAGCCATAGTGTGTCAAATGCATCTGTGATGTGCGTTTTATATTCGTCCGGATTATCAGGTGTGTCGGGTGTTCCTTCAGGTGTTTTATCCTTTTCAAATCCGTTTTTTCCCTGTTTGACCCCAGTTTGTTCCATTGCTATTTTCAGGAATTCGTTTTGATGAAGGTTTATTTGTATCCAAAGAAATTGCGGATCTCCTTTTAAGGTTAAGTCAATGTTTAAATGCTTCCATTCGTGTTTCGGAGCTTGTCCGACATATACCATTGTGACATGATATCCGTTTTCTTTGAATACACGTTCGATGATGTCTGCATAAGTTTCAGTAGAAGATCCGGATTCCCATGTAAAGGTATGGTCATAGTAGATGACTACATCTCGATTAAGCTTCGGACGGTAATAGTCGGCTATCATTTTGACTAGGTCTTGCAATTTTCCGGGAGTTTTGACGTAAAATGACTTGAGTACGCGCATCGTGTGATCATCCAGCTGTCCGATGACTGCGGTGGATATGGATGCATTGGAGTCAAAGGCCAGATGAAGCTCCTTTGAAAAATTGAGGTCACCGTCGCCCAGACAACCACATGTCGTTAGTTTGTTCCAGTTACTGCCTAAATCCCGGAGACGTCCGTTATCGCCAGGCGTGTAGAAGTGAATATCATCATCCAGAGCCGAATAAAAGCAATTTTCAATCCGGAATAAACGCTCGTTCATAAAAGCAGTACGCCAGATCAAAGGAGGCGAGTTCCGGTACATCTGCCAAATGAAGTCTTCACCGAGTACTTCCAGATTGTCGAACACATCATATTCACCGTAGAAGACGGTATATTCCTTTGTTTTTCCCGGGAGAGGTTTGATAGGAGGTTGATATCTCCGTGCAAGGTCTAAATCGCGTTGATATTCTTTGATCATGCGCATTACATGGTCAGTGAGTGGCTTTCGTTTGTATTCTTGTAGCTTGAGATACAATGTTCTGATTAGATTGATATGTGCAGGCGACATCTCGTCTATCTTATCGAGAATCCATTTTCCCATAGAAGCAGTCGGCATATCTGTTGAGTAACTTACGCTGTGGTGATGAGGACAGTCGCCGAAATATTGCCGATTACCACGATTGGCGGGATCTACTTCACTTTTAATTTTCTCATAATTGAGAAACTTAGCTTCGGGACCTATCACCCAGTCGAGTGACATAGAGTTTGCGGACATTCCTTGATTGAAGGAGAGAATTACCATGACGGTACCATTCCAAAAATGAAATGCATTGCTCCAGCCATCGCCTAATACCGGGCGTACCGGTTTGGCGAATCCCATGCTTTCTGGAGCTTTGTGGCCAACGACATAATGTATTCCTTGTATATATCCCCACTCAGCAAGTGCTTTGCAGATTGCCGGTAATGTGTTTCCCCATGCCTTGGCGTAACTCGGAGAGATTAGGCCGCCTAAAGAACCCGGCATTTCCCATACGTTGCGGAGAATGATGCGTGCGTCAATCCCTTCGGATTTTCCGGTACCACGTGAGGCAACTATATATTCATCATGTGCATTGATAGACATGGCATGGCGTTGCATCTTATTGAAGAACTTGTCTACAACCTCATCTCGTTTTCTGCGGAGTTCATATGCGGATAGGGTAGGAGAGTTCTGCGGATTCATTCTTTCTCCTCCTCTGTAATAGGTTTGATGTCTACTGCTCTTTTACTTAGCATTCCTTTAAACAAGGTGCGCAGCTCTTCCCGTTTTTCTTCAAGGTTTTCAATCTCTTCAAGTCCTTCCAGGAGGGTGACGTCGTCCGAAGGTTCGAATGACGGAGGAATCATTTGTGAATAATCGAATTTATTATCATCTTTATCTGCACGTGTATATTTGCCTATTTTATCCAATGCGGCAGCAGCTCCTTTTGCATCTTCTTTGTCCATTGCCATATTAAAAGCCCTCTTACCACCTTCTACAATCATATACCGGTACCAGGATGTTGCAGCTAGTTGGATATTTCCGACTAACCGGTTGATCATACCGATATCCCGGTAGGCTTGTGATTTGGAAATCGGTTCTGCATTTCCTCCACAACCGTGTATTAGGAAGTTTACCAACTCAGTGTCCGGAATAAGTGGTTCTTCCATTTTTTTACTGACACATAACATCATACGTTTTTTGATTTCCATTTCCCTGGGGGAAAGGATGGTTGTCGATTCGTCCTTATCTTTGTATAAAGCTCGTTCGATTCTCTCGTATGTAGGATCTTTCTTTGGCATTATTCATTGATGCTTTGTTCTTTCATGTATTTATCAGCAAGAGGTTCGGCGGCAGGACTGCCAGCAACGGCCAGTTTGATAACTGTTTTCCGGAGATTGAGCTTGGTCTGAAGTCTCCCCTGATGATAGGAGGTATATATAGGTGAACTGCAATGATTTTTACATATATCACAGAAGTAGTCACGTTGATCAGTCGGGATATCTGGCAGTATTGCGATTTCTGCCGGAGGTAAAAGTGCTGCAGACATATCTTTTATTTGCTTTAATATTTCTTCGGACAGAGTCATTATTCTAAACTTTCATAGTGGATAGCGTCTTCATACGCTTGATTAAACATATTTGAGAAATAATCGAAATGCTTTCCGGAAGTGAAATAAAAGCCGTTTTCCCATCGGTGGTTTTGATTAAGGTTAGCAGATCCTGCAATTCCAAATTTATATTGTTCGTTTTCGACTAGCAATAGTTTGGCATGGCAGGAATCAATCCGGATTCTCGGACTAATATTTGAAGCAAACAGTAATAGATCAAGCTTATGACGTTTTACGGTCGTATCCAGCAAAAGAGTAAGGCTTTCGATTTTCTTTTCGTCTGAAAGGAAGAAAAGTGGACGCAGACTGTCTTCCGAGATACTGAATGTTGCTATTTTTATGTGTGCCGGGCCTATATCCGATAAAAGAGAGGGCAACACTTCATGTATTGCCCATTCTCCCTTGTGCATGAATGGCTCGATAGAACCGGGGCACAATGCAAGTGGAAAGTTATCCTGCACTCTTTTCACCTTGTGTTGCTGTTATCTCTGCTTCCAGTATGGCAAGTTCCGTCTCATACTTCTCAATGCGGTCCAATGCATTCTGCATGACAGTCTGTTTGTTGTCCTGCTTGGCTCGTTCTGAAGCGGCTTTACTGTTGGCTATATTATTTTTCAAACGCTTGATTTGGCGGGCAATTTCAAAACCGCGTACAATACTGTTTTCACTTAGTATTGGCCGCTTTTCTTCAAGTTGCAGTTCACCTTTCCCTTCCGCCCAGGTATCGATCTGTTTCCAGAGTTTGCGACGTTCATCATCGAGCTTGCATAGTTCTTCGGCTATCGGTTGTCGTTCTTCTGGTGGTATGTCTTGGTTGGCCACATCATTATGCAAACTTGCATATAAAGGTGCTATTTCTTTGATACGTGCGTAAGCTTTCCGGATAGAAGGACTGAGTGATTCTTCCGTGATAATCTTGACACCCGGAGTGTTCAGTGTTTCGCATTCGTTTCGTAAGGCGGATAGTTCAGACATTTTTTCGTCAAATTGCTCCTGAAGGGATGCCAGTTCTTCGGTATGGCTTTCGCTGTCATTTTCCAGATCATCAATACGGGACTGCAATTCATTGACTAATATTTCAAGCGAAGTGATATTTGCTTGTTTTTCTTCGATTACTTTTTTCCGTTCACTCTCGTTTATGGTCCTAACCACGGCAATTTCCTCAAGAGCGGCAGGATATAGTGAAGGAGAATATTTGATTTCCTTGTCAATTTTCGACAGGCAATTGACAAGCTGGGTGAAATGCGGGTCAAAAATATGTGGACTTTCCGGAGCTGTATCTAGGTAAGCTGCGTATTTCTTTTTCATAGACTCTTTAGCAAGAATCCCGAAAAGAACCAGACCGTCAGCATATTTGCGCTGGCGGTCTCCTAACCATTGGCTGAGTTGTTCTTGTCTGATCATATTATTCGATTGGAGGCGTTGGGGCCGGTTTTAATCCGCCTATGACTTCCATATCGATGGGAGTTTCCAGGAAGATCGCAGAGTAATTGGAATCAGCGGTAGCCGTATAGGTGGTACCGCGACGGTCGCTTCTTGCTTTTCCTCCATTGAATGAAGGAGCGGTAGAAGCATATAATCCCGGTTGCCCCATGATCATTTGTCTGCCGTCAGAGTCTTCAAAAACGTAATAGCCTGCTGTGTTTTTTACCAATGCATTGAATGCATGCATTTCAGGAGTATTGCCGGGGAAGAAGAAGCTCAGTGTTTGTTTATAGCTGATCCCGTCAGCTTCACCTTGCTGCTCCGCTTTATAGTCGACTGTTGCATCTGTACTATATAGATAAATAGGTTGCTTATACGTCCCTTCTGCAGGAAAAGCAAATGTACCGGCTGCCGTCACTAGTGCTTCATTGTCTGCTGCTTTGCCGGGATCCGGAACGGTGGGTACTGTATTGGGTGCATCAAATGGGACGAACAGTAACCGTCCTTTATATCCACCCATATTATTTTGACCGACATTCCATTTCAGCGGTGCGAAGGCCGGACCAGCTGCCAACATGGTCAATGTATTTCCATCAAGATGACATGTCTGAGGGTGTAGTTCCGGGATTGCAATAACCAAAGCCACAAAGAACATACAGAGTATTAGGTAAGTATATTTTTTCATTAGTGTAATTGTTTAGAGTGAATAGGATAGAGCGACCAAAATGGCCGCTCATTTTTTTATCTCAGTTTAGGTATAAGCACCGGTTGCGGTTGTAACTGCGCCTTCCACGACAGTCACTTCCTGATCGGCAGGTTTAGTCTTACCGTCTACAGCAGTAAATTCAATAGTGTACTTGCCGGGTGTGAGACCGATGATGCATTGACCATTACCACGTTCGGCAACTTTACCTTTGATGGTCCAAGCAGCATTCTCCGTTCCTGTGATGTCGACTTGTACACCTCCGGTCTTGCAATAATCCCCTGCAAGGTCTAGAGATTCGTTCTTTTGCTCGTTACAGCGGTATACTTTTTCGTGCCAGTCGCGGATACGGGTATCATAACCCGTTTGTAACCAGAATTGCCATTCATTCGGATCTTCGTAGATGTCACGAATTTGACAGAATTTGGTTGCGGCCTGAGTGTTGAAAGCGACATCCATGTTGCCTTTTTTCTGAAGAACCAAACGCGATCCTTGGCCTAGTGCTTCATGGGAGAGAATTTCGAGAGCAGGGCACATTGCGTCTTCACGCAAAAGTTCAATCATACGCTGCATTGAAGGATACTCCTGCATACGCAGTTTGTTGCGGAGAGCAGAGCGTGCAGCTATTAATACCGTTTCAGCACAAAGCAGCTGTGGAATTCCTGACTTGGAAGAACGCAGGTAAGTGTTTGCACCGCCAATCCATTCGACCAAGTTTTCATAAGCTGCGGAGTCTGTTTCTTTTGTGGGTAGAGCAAAGATACCTGAAGGGGCAAAGTTGCCGCGAGCGGCATTGACATCACCTGTTGTAATCAGCATATCGGCTTTGGTAAACAGACCGTCAAATGCGCCTGAAGGTGAGGTTGAGTCTTCGTCACGTTCTGCATGAAACAATGTATATACCACGTCCTCGATATGCGATTTTACCAACGTGAAGGCTACACGGGTTTCAAGAGGATGTTTCTTGTTGATGTTGCTGACCGGCTGACCTCCTACGATCAACAATTCACCGTCGTCGTATTTTTGGGAGTTCTCTTTAGTGATACATACAACATCTTTCGGTTCGATGACGGAAGGTTCATAACCGAGCAGCTTATCAACCAGACGGAAGTCTTTTCCAATCTTGTAAGACTGGGTTCCGCCGGCACGACGGCGCTCATTGATTAGGGCATGTTTGCCTTGCAGATCCATCACGTTCAATCCCAGTTTGGCGGCAACTTCCTGTAAGGTGGCAAATGGGAGCGCGCGAAGAGCCTTATCGTAGGTGATTAAGGCTTCGTTCAATTTCGATACGTCAATTAATTTTGGAGACATATTCTTTAATAGTTAAAGTTGGTTAGTAAATTAAAGGAGGCCGTCAGTTTTCAGGCGTTCTGTGATTTCCAGATAATTGCCGGCATTTTTGTCGCAGTAAGCAGCCAGATCTTCCTTCTCTCCGCTTGCGGCAGGTTCACTCTTGGGAGCTGGGGATCGTTCACCCGGCGCCGGTGTTTTCTTCAAATTAGCTACTTGTTCTTTGAGTTGGGTGATATCTGAATCCTTGGCACTTACCTCGGTTCTCAGATTAGCGACCTCTTGGTCCTTTTCGCTTACCGTCGTTTTGAGTGCGGCTATCTCAGTAGTCGCTTCAGATAATTTTTGATCGATCTCCTGTTTAGCTTGTACGAGAGAACTGTTCTCCGATTTCAGACGGGCGAATTCATTATGCAGGGAGTCGAGATTCTCTGCTGATAGTTCGGTCGTTACTGCCTTATCTTGGCTGATATTCAGAAAAGATAAAAAAGCTGACCATGATTCTTTTAAAGTCATTTTGTCTTTGAATGAAGTTGATAATACTGGCACGGAATTCGTGTCCATACCCGCTGCCAGGAGAACGGATGTGGAACGATCATAGAGGCGAACGGCATTGGAATTTGCCGGAATATCCACAATAGATGCTTCCATTAACTCGCATTCCGTGACAGTTTCACGGGTTTGACCGGGTACTAGAAGATCTTTGTTTGCTGAGGTAGCAATAATGCGGATTCCGACGCTTGCAGCGTTGTAAGTCCCTGCTTCGTATTTTGCGGCAATTGCTTTTGATAGATCATCAACTTTGTCGAAAATAGGAATGGCAGAAAGTTCGTCGCCGTTAAGTTGTATATCCTCCCAATGACCGATAGCTTTTGAATCTCCCCAAATGGGAGAACCCTCATCACGGAAATGCATATATAGCATGACCGGGTTTTTCTTGAATGCTTCGATTAGCATTCCGGAAGTAAGTACCCGGTATCCGTAACGATTGAGTGAGGAATCGGAAAGAATGATACGTTTTTGGCTCATTATACTGATTTTGGTGCAATGATACATTTATTGAAAATGGTACGGAAGGACGAATTATAAGTTGTAGTACTGAAGTATCGGATAAATAGAGGTTCCTGATAACTGTAATTCATAGCCGCTATAATCAGTCACTTTTTTCCCGATGATTTTATTCAGACTTCCCAATAGTGGATATTGTGCTGTACCATAAATATATTCATATCCGTTGGTATCTTTACAACGGAGAATACATCCTTCGACAATTTTATAGCGTAAATTATCAGCTTCTTTTAGGCTGATAGCTGCTTTGAGAAGCCGGATGTTTGTTGAATATTTATATATCGTACCTCCGGAGGTTTCATTAGGGGTGACAGTCGGAGCTTCAATAACACCTAGAGTGTGGAGGGGATGCCAGGTGTGTCCCTCTGTAATTTTGATACACGCAGTGTTCTGATGAACAGCAAACAATGCAATTTCATTTTTAAATAGGATATCGGCACTTAATATGCCTCCCATATTATTATAATTATTCATAAAGTGTTGATTTTCAATTAGTACGCATTTTTGAGTCGTTTTTCGAACATTTTTCGATCAAAAAAAGGACAATTAACTACACTTGCCCGGCTATTTTTTTGAGCGATTATAACCTCTTTTTTTCTCTTTCCGGCGAATTTCGGCTCTCCACCGGTAATAGTTCTTTTTGAATGCATCCTCTGTGATTGAATCAATTCCATACATAGTCATGAAATTATGTATCGCATTGATATAAGTGATACCATAGGTATGCTTTTGTTCGTCCAGGAAGTCATGGGCTTCTGCCCATAACATTCGATCGATCTTTCGTACGAGGATAATCTGTGAACGTATTCCCAGATAATTGTATGTTTTGGGATTTTTGCCTAAACTGCGTTCCGGCAGGATAATTTCTAGATTTCCATGATCAATGACGTTGCATGGACGTCGTTCAAGTAGGTCGTAGATAAAGTGGTAGATATCCGTATTATCCGGAAAACGAATCGGAGAGTCCTGCATATTACAGAACTTTCCGATAAGATACTCCTTAAGATGTGGTGGTACTTCAATCTTAGTAGTAATCATAAAAACGTTTGGTTTAGGTATGGAGCTAATGTACAAAAAAGAAATGAAGAAACCTTGTATATCAATGAAAAAAGAGTGTATTCAGTGTATCACCCTTTCCAAAACCGTACTATTTTTTTGTGCGATTGTGCAAAATAACTATGAACTTTTACTTAAGTGCTGAATATCAATTTGTTAACCCCGTACAAAATGATGTACTTTTTGGCACAAAATCATTGTTTTGCGTACAAAATGCATTTTTGTGCCTTTTTGTACGAATCGTACGTTTTTGTACGAAAATCGTGCAATGTGTAAATATCTGATTTTTAATGTAATAAATGAAGAAAAATAGGTGTCTGCACGAAAGCACAAAATTTTATCGTGTTTTTGGGTAGGGTATTTTTAAAGAAGAAAGAAAAATAAAAAATATATATATGTGTTCCTGATTTTGTCCGGCACTTACTCCTGCACATTTGTTCAAAACGTTTGTGATAAGATGAAGGGGAGGCGAGGGGGAATGAAAAAGAAAGCCCGGTGCGCAGAAGCACACCGGGAAATAATACTAATGCTATATATAACAGAAATGAACCGACTTGCGTTAGCGTAAATCATCAGGATAAAACACTTGAGAAATGAGTTCGTATTCGCGAGGCAAGGACTTGACGCCGACTACAACACAAATACCCCTTGCGGCAAGCTCATACAGCCTTTGGGTAGTGATGATAGAACTGCGGAAACTATAGTTGCTGCATAGCACAAAATAAGCAGTAGCCAGGTCTACGGAATAAATATCTTTGCGTATTATCTTTTTGGCATCGGATGGGACTTTTGCAAAGCCAAGACGAACGGCCAGGCGTGATATAAGTAACTCTCGATCATCGGCAGACGGAGCAACAATCACCATTATTTTATTCTCTTTTTTTATCGGCATAATGTTGTGTATATCAATGAAAATTTGTATCTTTACAAAGTAATAATTTGGAGCAATCTACTCATCTGCGATTCGAGTAGAAGTGGTGCCAATTAACAGCCGGTACTACTTTAGGTACGTGCCGAATAGCACTGTAATCATCAGAAAACTCTAAAAAATCATCTAGTACGTCCTTTCTTGTCGTTTCTTCTATAATATACATAGCAGCTATTTTAATGAATAGATCACGTGATGCGGGCTTGCAGTGTTCGTCGATGCGAATACTGCTCCCTTCAGGTATTGCAGCTAGGATATTATTGACGGCATGGTAGAAGCGCATAAAACGTTCCGGATTCTGGTGATAAACAGGAAGAACTTCTTCTAATATCTCTTGATACGTAAATGGCATTGTTATCGTTTATATTGGGAATCTGACCAGCTTTCATGTAGTAGCCTTTCATGCAGAGAGTTTTTTCCCGTTTGTTTATAGGTATTTTTTCAGTTCTTCTCGATCTATAAAAAAAGCACATGCCATATACTTACCTGGTAATCCAATTGTCTGTGCTTTTGCATCATCCCCACAATCTTTTTCAGTCCCAAAGCCAACAATTGAGCCGCGCGGATCATCCTTAACATCGACTATGGTAGTGGACATTCTCAAACCTTTATTGTCATCTGCTGCCATTTTCTTAATAGCGTCCAGAATTTTATTACCATCATTATTCATATCTTATTTATTCTAGTTAAGATTTTAACTTTTCGTATCTAAGTCCGAAGCACAATTTTATCATTATGCGTTGTAGCCAATTCATAGACTTAAAAACGGGAATAACTGATTTTGTGTATTCATGTACCAATTGAGCTACTGCTTTAGGTTGATCAATGAGAAAATGCGTATTATTATCGTTCATAATGTTCCTTTCTAAATGGTTTTGATTTAAAACTATTTACCGAATATTTTTCCATAATATTATAATTTATGAAAAATGTGAATTATCTTTGCAGCAGATTATCAACATACTACAAGATGAGTTAGTAATAAACTTAACCATAATGATCATGATTGAATCATTTCTTGGCAGCTTTTTAGCAAGCGTATTGCTTCTCTTTATTGAGAAAAAAATTATGAGATTACGTAAATAAGTAAGTAGATGATCTAGGTAACTATAGCACCGGGGAATCCACCTCTTCCCATTCCGAACAGAGAAGTTAAACCCGGTTACGCCGATGGTACTGCGTAACAGTGGAAGAGTAGGGCGTTGCCAATTAAAATGAGTATCAAACTTAAGACATGAAGAGTAGTCGCCGGAGAAGCGATGCTCTTCCGCCATCAAAGCTGTCTTTCTATTTAGAGACTTGTGTAATTCAAGATTGAATTTCCGTCTCATTAATTTAAACTTAATAAGTTTATGAAAAAAATAGAGATAGCTGACAAAGCAATCGATTGGGCATATAAAATTGCTCAAATGATATTTATCGCTTGCAGTCTTGGACTCATTTAATCGCTTTGGGGGTGTGCGATAAACACCCCTTTTATCGTCATTCATTTTTAATTTGTTCTGGATATCACTTTTGGCAATCTAACCAATTCAAAGCACTCTGTAAGCTATTAGTATAATTGGCGTTATAAATATAAGAGACTTCTTCGCCCTGCCTATATTCACGATCATTGTCTGTTTCGCCTAGAATAAACTCCATATTGGTAGTTCCTAACCTAAACACACCTATACAGTAGGTTACACCTTCACGTTTCTTACTCTTTTTGAGTCCTAATAGAAAAATTCCTTGTTTTTCTGACATAATATTATCCCTTTTTAAGTTTAAAAATCAATTTGCTTTTGTTCATATTCAGAGTTTATATCATCTGAATCATTATTACCGGTATAAGTACCTGTACCAACTGTAAAGTATTCGACTCCACCGGCTTTGTCGTCAATAACAGGGCGTCCGTCTTGGTCGACTTGAAAAGGATATCCCGTTTTGCTATCATATTTTTGCGGATTGAAAATATAGCCTTTCCATTCACAGTACATGATAAACTTCTTTTTGAATGCAGTGGGAGAGATGAATTTCCGTTGTGCGGGATCATACGTGCAAAAAGCATCATACAAATCTTTTCTAGGAAGACGTACATTAAGATGTTCAGCGCAAGAGAAGTACTCATCTGCCCAGGAAATGAGAGTTTCACCCATTTCTTGTCGTAACTTACGCTGTTCTAGTCGTTCGCCTGGGCCTGTATTACCCCAAAATTGAGATATAGCTGAATGCAGTTAGCTAATAAGTTCCAAGTAAGATTCCATTGATCGAAATCCCACTCAGAAAAGAAAAGAGAGCCGAAATCGTCAACCGGTTTATGATTGTCATTGTAGAAATCGGAAAATGCCAACAACCATTGCCTGTCTTTAAATGAAGAACCGCTACCTTTTAATGCATGATTGGTCGCAATATATATTTTGGGAGAGGCTGAGAAGGGTATAGTAAACCGCCCTTCTCCTTTGTGATTAACACTCCAGTCTCCTGTGATATTAGGAAACAGAAACTCGAAATTGAAATTGAGCAACACATCATCTATAAAAACGATTTTCGTGTTTTCTTGAATATCATTCCAAACAAATTGATCATTGAATATATCTGGTCGTTTTCCTGGAATGTAGACAGTGGGAGTGACATGTCTCATGAGTTCTCCAAGTAAAGATTTACCGGAACGACCATTACTTTCTCCGACTTCAGATTGTTTTCCATCCATGCCAACTACCGCCCTGGCTACATTGTTATCCTTAGCTTCCATTGCTAAAAAACCGATAGCACAGAGCTTACTCAACAGATGCATCTTGTTTTCGGCATTTTCATCCGATTCTACTTCTTGCGCTGGTTTTCGCCATGTGAAATTTGATGCGTTTTGGAGAAATTGAAGAAAATGACATTTTTCCCCTTCCTCAGAAATCTCATAGAAATACTTTCCTTCAGCATCCCGTTTGAATGTAATGAGCGGTTTACCGAGATATTTAGCTTTGATTTGCTTACGTTGTTCTTCCCAGATGTGGTGGGTAATGCTTTCATATCCCATTTCTAACACCTTATCTTTTGTAATGTACCAACAGGCGCTGTCGAAGTAGAAGTATTGGCTTTCCCGGTTAGGTTTTATAAAGTTTGGTTCAATGAAATTCAATAATGATAATTTGTCCGGACCAACATATTGGGATACCCCTTTAATAAGCATTTCATTCACTTCTTTCTTGCAGTAATGTTTTGCGAACTGAAACAAATAGTCACGCGCATCAGAAGCTTCAATCATACGAACGACAGGAGGGTCCAACTGAATAAAACGGAATGACTTGTCTAACATTCTTAGGCGGCCAAATCCTCTGTTTTGCAGGAAATTATGTGAATTGACATAGCAAAACTGGTATTCAATGCGCGTATCTCCTCCTCGAATGTTCTTTTCTACTTCTTCCCAGAATTTTTCATCATCATCGAAAGGTTGTGCTAAGACAACTTTACCACTATCATCGAATTTCCAGCGATATCTTCCGAATACAAATTCCGGAAGATTTTTTAGTACATCTCTATGTCTCTCTGCAAAAGATTCATACGAATGCAAGCACCATAATTCTTGAAGCTTGTGGTCGGTCCAAGTCGTGATCTTAAACATTTCCACGTATTTGCCCAGACCTTTCTTCTCGTTACAGGCTGCTTCTATATCTTTTGCCAATTCTTCCTCATGCCCTTTCAAACTATTGGCTAAAAGGTCATCCAATCCTTTATCTCCTGCTTTATTCTTTTGTATATGGCCAATAAATATTTCAACATAAATATTACGATTTTTCAAGGTACGCATATATTCCTTGAAATTACGGGCTGCAAAGAAAAAACAACTAGGTCGTTTCTCGACTCTGTCATTGAGTCGAATGTTTGTGCTGATATCATCCCAATCAGAGTCGAAGATAAAAGCAACCTCCTTTACTCCACAAGTTGTAATGATCCGAACGATATCTTCAGGGAGCGCACCATTTAGACCGAGATTCTGTATACCGCTAACAGCGATAGACGGAATCCCGTGCTTACAAGCTTTTTCAGCCTTTTTTTCACCTTCCTGAATGTAGAGCCGGTCAAATTGTTGCTTCTCTTTATAAAGCCTCCGCATTCGTTCCGGGATGTAAATAGGGGTGCCGCTTCCAATCGGAGATTTGTATTTGAACGGCTTGCCGTCTTTATCAAGATGTGCGTCAGGAAATTGCCAACGGATTCGATAGTATTCTTTTCGTTCACCAGTCTCTTTTTTACGATGATCTTTCCTGGCATAAGTGACAGGCATTCCTTCAAGATCATAATACTCGATAATAACATCATCACCTCTAGGATCTATGGTTCCATTTTCTGCGAGTGTTCCTGGACGAAAAGTGCGTAATTTGAATATAGATTCGTTTTTTCCTGTTTTATAGACATTTGCTGTGACGTCTTCAAATGTCAAACCCGACTCTGCAAGCATTTTTGCACAGAAACTATTAACATCATTTCCTTTGGCTTTTTTGCTGCCTTGCTTCATCTTTACCGGCTTCTTTTTTTGTTCGGGAACTGCATCCAGTAAAACACTGAATTTGCCGGCCAGATATTCAAGCGCTTCCGGAAACTGTTTTCCTTCTACTCGCATTAAATAATCTAACGCACCGACACCGGCAATTTGATGGCAAGAGAAACAGTTGTAAATATCCTTAGCGGGATTTACACTAAATTTTTTAGATGCCTTGCAATGCGGACAGTCGCAAACGTAACTTGTCCCGGATTTGCGTAGGTTCTGGAAGTCTTGTACCACATTCAATAGATGCCCGGTTGATGCGTCCTTGATGCGTCTTATATCATCATCAGTAAAAAACATAGTTATGGCTTTTTATTTGGTACGTGGAAAACATATTCTTTGAGGTGCAAATGAAGTTGTTTTTTAAGGGTTTCAATGGGACGGGATAAAAGTTGCGTATCTGCCTGCTGAATTATCTCTAAGAGACGTTGAGCTTCTTTTGGCGGAATGTCATTTATAGTGAGTAAACCACGATTATCAATGTCTACGTACATAACATTATCTTTTTTTGCGTCCGCCTACGGCTTTACGGTGATAATTCAACTTATACCGTTGCCGTAGTTTTTCCGCATATTCGGCAGTTGCATCTTTGGGATCAACGAGGACTTGCGTTCGGGCATCTATTCTTAATAATATCTTATTTGATTCCTGCAAGGCAGATTGCTGGCAGAGTGCTGCAACTTCTTCCGGAGCATCTTTTTCAAAAAGATTTATTTTTTCTCTTTTTGCAGGATTGCTGGATGGACTGGGAGAGTGTACAACTTTCATAATTTGCTTTTATAAACCTTTGATTAATTCCTCGATATAGTCTTTTAAATAAGGAGGTACTTCTTTGGTGTTTGCTTTCTCTTTTTCTTGAAACTGATAGTATTCACTTACTGTTAAAATGATGTTGCGTACCTCTTCAGATTCTTGCATTATCTTTATTACTGCTGGTATGATGTTATAAGGAGAACCTACTACTATTGCTGGGGTGGCAACAAGTTCTTGCTGCTTCTTATATAAGATACAAATTGCACTCATTTCATTTGACTTGAGAATGTTAGAGATGTGAATTGTAGTAGCGAAGATCTGCTCTTTTGTTTCTTTTAAATTTTTCATGACGTTTCTTTTTTTATTAATAATAGAAATGTGGGTATTCGGGAATCGAACCCGTCTGCGGTGAAATGTTGAAAAACCGTTGTGCCTCCTTACACTATTACCCATGTGCCGGGATTCTCACCCGGCAATTTTTGTGTAACAAACCTAACCAGGGGCTGGGTACCCTACATGCCTCCTTGAGCACGGCTTTTAAAAGGTTGATAATTGAAATGATAAACTTCTATTTTTTCATTAAAATAATAATGTATAACTAAAACACCGGGCTTTTCCCGGACGCACTCCTTATGCGTATCTTGATTAAATAATGTATGGTTGATTGATAGAAGTTTCTTGTCTTCTAGCCCTATACTCCGTACGGCTTCTTCGGGAACGTCTGGTAGTATAAGGTGAGTCTGTAGAAATTGAGATTTCTCCACTAATAAAAATACATAGTAGTATGACGGATATTTGCCTTCGAACAAAAGGAGAGAGGTCCAAACTTATATTGTGGTGCGTGCAAAACCACCATGCAGAGATTTCATTGATTTTGTTTAATCCTAATTTTTCTTTGACCTTCCGAAGGGTATTGTCTACGGTACGCACGCTAATTTGTAACAGTGAAGCAGTTTCTTTATATGAGCCTCCCCATGCGATACATTCCGTTACTTCATTTTCGCGTTTTGCAAGTATAACATTTAAGTTCATAGTTATATTTCTTCAATAGTCCAACAGTCTGTTATATCATATTTCTTAAAAACGTCTGTGATCGCAGAGAATAGAGTCACAGAGATATCAACAATTCCGGCGTTCAGCTTTTTGGAGAAGTACGATCGTGAGGGATTATTTAAAACCTGTATCAAGTCTGACTTGAGTTTGTCTTTATCTTCTAAAGAGACTTGCAGATATCCTTTTTTAAATGAATAGCGTTTTTTCGCTATTGCAGGTGTTCTAGTTTTGTTGTACATTTGTTGCAATAATTTTGAAATCACTGTGCAAATATAGAGCATAAATTCTATATAAGCAAAATAAATTGAGAATATTTTCTATGAGTGAAGAAAGATTTATAGATAGACTGGAGGCTTTTATGAAAGCTGAGGGACTGAATGCTAATAAGGTAACTGTCGCAGCAGAACTTTCTAATGGTTTATTAGGGAAAGCGTTGAAAACGCGAGGATCTATGAACTCTGATAGTATAGAACGTATTCTATGTGCTTACACAAACTTAAGTGCCGAATGGCTAATGACTGGCAAGGGTACTATGTATGTGAACGATCTGCCTGGAGACACATTTAATATTTCCAATTCACTGAACAATGATAGTTTGGTTTTCTTTTTGCGTGATAGGAATAAAGAACTTGAATGTGAAAACAGGAGATTACTTGTCGAAAACGCATCACTGAAAACTAGATTGGAGTTACTTGATAATTCCGAAGGTAAAACTGGATGAAGATTATTAAAGGGGGAAAATTCCCCGATAAATAGAATAAATTATATGAATTAAATAACTCCCAAAAGCCAGTAAGAGTTTTGATTCCTTTTACATTTGTAGCTCAGTTGTAAGATAAATTCCTGCATATTAGTACTTAAAACAGTACGCCAGGAACCTCAAGAAATCCTTGCAACTAACTGAAATTCAGTAAAAGTTGCAAGGATTTTGCTTTTAGGATTAAAAAGAGGATTAATCTCTAATGAAGTTCTGAATCGCCAGATAGAGCGAATCAAGGAGATAGAATAGTTATTCGCTTGCTCGTTTCAGCCTTTCCAAAATTACCTCAACAATACTGTTTATGCTGTCATCTATCCCGAACTTACATTCTTATAAAGCAACGAAACAAATGGGCATCGTTTTTTTTCATTTGTGTAGCGAAAATTGGTTGAATCTATGAATCGTATAAAAGGTATACTTTATGCAGCGGTATCCTCCTCCACTTTTGGGCTGGCTCCGTTTTTTTCTATCACTTTGCTATTAGCCGGTTTTTCGGCTTTCGAGGTACTTTCTTATCGTTGGGGAGTGGCGTCGATTGTATTGATTGTGTTTGGTTGGTTATCCGGTTGCAATTTTCGATTGGCTGGAAAAGATTGGGGAGTTGTTTTTCTGTTGAGTTTGTTGAGAGCCGTTACTTCATTTAGTTTGATTATTGCTTATCAGAATATAGCTAGCGGAGTGGCTTCTACCATACATTTTATGTATCCGTTGGCTGTTGCTTTGGCAATGATGTTTTTCTTCCGGGAGAAGAAGTCTCTCTTGGTGATACTTGCAGTATTGATGTCTTTGCTGGGAGCAGCTTTACTTTCATTGGGAGAGTTGGAGGCGAAAAGTGGAAATACAATGGTTGGTTTGGTTGCTGCCTGTGTTTCTGTTTTTTCATACGCAGGGTATATTGTTGGAGTGCGGACAACGCGGGCCGTACAAATAAACTCTACGGCATTGACTTGTTATGTTATGGGGTTGGGAACTATTTTTTACCTCATAGGCGCCTATTGTACTTCCGGACTTCAACTTGTGTCGGATGGATATACCTGGCTGATTATTCTTGGGCTGGCATTACCGGCTACGGCTATTTCCAATATAACTTTAGTACAAGCTATTAAATATGCCGGACCTACACTGACTTCCATCTTGGGTGCAATGGAACCATTAACGGCTGTTGTAATCGGAGTTTTTGTATTCAAAGAGCTTTTTACTGTGAATAGCGCTGTTGGAATTATACTAATCTTGTTGGCAGTAAGCATAGTAGTGTTTCGCAGGCAAAAATCCTGAATGATATAATCAATAAAAAAGCTGTTTACCATACGGATAAACAGCTTTTTATTGGTGAGCCTCTTGTCGGATTCGAACCAACGACCCCGAGATTACAAATCACGTGCTCTGGCCAACTGAGCTAAAGAGGCGTTATTTTCTTTTGCGGGTGCAAAGGTATGAAATACTTTTAAAAATGCAAATACATCGTATACTTTTTTTATATTTGCATTCTCACTAATAATTATAAGACAATGAAAAAGAAAATTATGAATGTGTGTGGTGTGGCGTTTGTAGCTGTAAGTCTATTAGCTTGTTCCGGTCAGAAGAAAGGAATGGCTGCCACTGAAATGGCATCGGATAGTACGAAAGTAGTTGGAGACGTGATAACTACTCAAGCAGATAGCACGGGATATATCGTGAAGGTAGGTGAGGCAGCACCAGACTTTACCATAACTCTGACTGACGGTAAGCAGGTGACTTTATCTTCTCTCCGTGGTAAAGTGGTAATGTTGCAGTTCACGGCAAGTTGGTGTGGTGTTTGTCGGAAGGAAATGCCGTTTATAGAGAAGGACATTTGGTTGAAGCATAAAGATAATGCAGACTTTGCCCTGATTGGTATTGACCGTGACGAGCCGCTTGATAAAGTGCTCGCCTTTGCAAAGTCTACCGGAGTCACTTATCCTTTGGGTTTGGATCCCGGTGCAGATATTTTTGCAAAATATGCATTGCGTGAGTCCGGCATAACGCGGAATGTTTTGATAGATAAAGAAGGAAAAATAGTAAAGCTAACCCGTTTGTACAATGAGGAAGAATTTGCTTCACTGGTGCAGACGATTAATGAAATGCTGAAATAGGATAAAGAACATTTCATCAGGTGGTATCTCAGGAAGAATCGTAAAACTTTCGTGTACAATAAAAATAGTAACGCTATCACAACAGGATAGCGTTACTATTTTTAGGATATGGCGATACTATCGAAAGAGCATCCCGTCACTATTTTATAAAGAGCATTCTAAACAATGCTAAGCTTAGCCAGATAATCATAATGCTTTCCTTCTTTCACAAGTTCTGCTTTAAAGCCACATTCGGAAGCGTATAGGCTAAGTGTTTGAAAATCTATATATAACCAGTCGAATGTGTCTCCTTTTATACTCTTGTATTGCATCCGGAAATCAATTTCTCCGTAATAATCTCCGGCTAAGTCGATAACTATGCTGCCGTCTTCTTCTTCGAACAGATATCGTAAGTCGCTGGAATCCATTAATATACATCCGCCGGGGCGGAGGATACGTTTCATTCGTCGGAAAAAATCGGGCATATTGCTTAGTCTGCCGATGATTCCCGAGCCGTTCATAAGCATAAGAATGGTGTCGAATGTTTCGGTGAATGTTTCATCAAAGAGGTTGATAAGACGGGAATCCTTAACTCCTCGTTGCTTCATTACTTCGACAGATAGCGGAGAAATATCAATGGCACAAACCTCTTTTCCCATATCCTGAAGTGCCAGGGCGTGACATCCGCTTCCTGCGCCTACGTCCAGTATTTGTCCTGTGGCCATTTGTAGGGCAGTACGTTCCAGCATGGGCATGGAGGGCATGGAACGGAACAACTCCTTGACAGGAATTTCATCTTCTTCGAATTGAGAAGAAAAAACTCGCAAGCGGTCAGCTCTGTGGAGGTTGAAAAAATCGGAGATAGCAGCCCCCATTGGGTCTTTTTCCGGGATGAGAATTGTTGTTGCCATATTGGTCGTTACGATTGTTTTAGTTGGCAAAGATAAATAAATCCGTAGAAAAGGGTTATCTTTGCTGCCGGAAATATGATACTAATAACTTAATATATGAGTATAGAAGAAGCAATCATGGGTGGAATTTTCTTAAAAGGAAAAAAAAAAAAGCCACAGGAAGATGAAAAAGTGAAGACAAAGGCTAAGAAGGCAACATATATTCGTGGGCAACATGGTTCGGGTGCAGCGAAGATGAAAGCTGATATCAGGAAAAAAAGAGCAAATCGACATAAAAAATAAGAATCATATTTGTATTATTTTTGTTTGCTTTTATATAGGAACAGTTATTTTAGGAATATGCTATTTATTTTCATAGACAATGATAAAAAAGCGGGGCAGGATAATCATCCTGCCCCGCTTTTTTATCATATGAATTATTTCTGCGGAAGTATCTCAATCCAATAATCGTCCGGGTCATTAATGAAATACAGTCCCATGGCGGTATTCTCGAAACACACGCAACCCATTTCTTTGTGATAGGCACGGACTGCATCATAATCACCTGCTACACGAAAGCAGAGATGACTCTCGTTCTCACCCAACTCATAAGGAGCCGTATGATCTTTCAACCATGTTAATTCCAGAAGAAATCCCGTCTCGTTATCTGTCAGGTAGACGAGGATGAATGAGCCGTCGGAAGCTTCTTTCCGATGATGTTCTTTCAATCCGAGTGCTTTCCCGTAGAAGGCAATACTTCGTTCCAGATCGGTGACGTTGATATTAAAATGGTCAAATCTACTTTTTATTTCCATTGTTGTGATCTACTTTATTTTTTCATTAAGAGCTTCACGATCTCACCGACATAAGTACGGGGTTGACCAGCTTGCGGAGTAGTCTGTGAGGCCAGTTTCTTACATTCAATAACAGCCGAAGGCGTTGTTTGGTTCGGAGCGTAGAGTTTCAGTGCATAACTGTCTGCCTTCTCCATTGCTTCGTAAGACTGGTCGGGGGAAAGCGTGCAGTAAGCAACGGCTTTACCGGACTGATAGCCCAGTGCACCACCGGCATTGGCAGTCATATTTGTCATATTGAATTCGTCTTTTCCGATAGAAATCACTAACTTGCCGCTTCCCATTAAAGCATATACTTCACCCGGAATCTGTTTCAAGTCGATTTCTACATAACCCGGCATATCTGCCGAAGCTTTGCCGACAGGAGTTGCAGGAGTCAGATCGGCGGCAGGAACTGCATTTTGGGCAGGTTCGCCGATTGTCACTTTGATGTCAGTTTTCTTATCTGCACCGCCAATAACAATCGGCCCTGTGGCTGTAACGATCGACGGAGCCTTTTGTTCTTCTTCTTTCTTCTTTTTCTCTATTTTCGGACGGGTATCCGGAGCTCCGAAGGCTACAGCTACATCCATAAATATATCATCGGCAAAGTCTACCGTTTTTCTACGCCATTTTGCCAATCCGCGGACTAACTTAGTCTTTGTTTTATTAAGTGCGTATTTGTCGGTAATCCATTCTTCCGCTTTGTACTTTTCTGTATCACGGTATGTGAAACGGATTTTTTCCAGTTCCACCAGACAGTTGCCGGGTTTGCAGGTAACGGTGATCTGGTAGTTGATTAGCGTACGGTCTAATGAAAGAGCGCTGGAACTGAATACGATCCACTCTTCTCCGATACCGGCAATGGTTCCTTTGTCTTCATCGGCATAGACAACGCGGCTATCAACATTTTGGTTTTCTTTCAGACGTTCGGTCATCCACTTCATGACCGTGTCATAGATTTGTGCCTGACTCATTCCGGGAATCTGAAATTCCTTAGAGAATATAACTTTGCCGTCTACTTCGGGGACAGCTCCCACGAGATACCTGCTGTCGTCTTTTTTTTCTTTTGCTGAATCTGCCTTCATTGCTATCGGCAATGCGAGGAACAGGGTAAGAAACAGGATTGTAAATTTATTCATAATTATTATGTGTTTATTTGGTAATTTCAAAACTTTCGCCCCGATGGGTGATGCTGATAAACCGGCATCCTGCATTTTCGGCGAAATTACGAAGCGCATTACCGCCTTCATAATCTTCACTAAAGTGCATGGGCACAAATATAGTAGTTTTTATTTGTTCGATGAACTGTTTTGCCCCTTTCATATAATCTTTTCCCATTCTCCGGTCCACCGGAAACAGCACTAAATCAATGTCCGGCGCTTTTTCTTTTAAATATTTAACTTCTGCAAGGAAATCTCCGTTTGCTTTTCGTATCTCTTCTTCGGTAGATTCTTCGCTCCAGTGCCAGTTGTTTAAATCGCCGGCATGGAAAACACTCCAATCTTGCAGGTGAATCAAGAATGAACTGCCCACATCCGTCGAACCGAAAGCATCGATGCGGAGCGTCTCGTCCTCATATGTTTCTCCTTTCTTTATATAGATGGCATCTTCGGCCTGGGCACGGTGAGATTTCAGGATGTCTTTAGAGAAAATATAATGGATGTCAGGCCGTTGTTCTTTCCAGGTCAATATTTCGCGGTTGAAATGGTCGGGGTGGAAGTGAGTGGCTAATACATAGAGCTTACCCGGCTTTTGCAAGAGGTAATCATGCACGATTCCCCGGCTATGTTCGGCTTCCGAGGAGTCTTTGTAATAGTCGATAATAACGGTGACGCCTTCTGCTTCGAGGGCGAAACCGCTATGATAAATGTAATCCAGTATCATAAGCTGAATATTTTTGTAGTTGCAATATTACGTATTCTAGTTGAAGTTGCCAAGAAAAATCGACGAAATCAAGGGGCAAGGCGACTGATTTGCCATTCTCCATTCTCTTTCAGGATATACAGAAAACGGTCGTGCAGCCGGTTCGGTCTTCCTTGCCAAAACTCAATCCGGTTGGGGGTGACGGCATATCCGCCCCAGTTGCCGGGCCTTTCCACTTCTTTCCCTATCCAATGGGCGGCTTCTTTCACGAAAGCGCGTATCAGCTGCATCCGGCTCTTGATAGGCCGGCTCTGTGGAGAAATGCGTGCACCAATCCGGCTTTTATAGGGGCGTTTACGGAAATATTCATCTGATTCCTCCGGCGGGACTTTCGTTGCAATTCCTTCTATGTGTACCTGTCTTTCGAGAGCGTGCCAGACAAAAGAGAGCGAGATATGTGGATTCTGTTTCAACTGTTTTCCCTTACGGCTTTCATAATTAGTGTAGAAGATAAACTTCCCGTCATGAAGACCTTTTAACAGTACGGTACGCGTAGAAGGTTTCCCTTCGGGAGACACCGTACCTACAATGACGGCGGTAGGCTCGTCTACTTCCGCGTCAATCGCCTCTTGTAGCCACCGGCTGAAAAGCGAAAGCGGGTCGCCGGGAAGTTCATTTTCCCTCAACCCGCCTTTCGTGTATTCTTGCCGGATATCTGCAATGTTTATTTTTACCATAAGATTATCTGGCATTTAAATTGTTCGTTCATTACATAGGAACTTCGATCAACAGAATATGTGAATCTTTTAATGTCTCTAGTTCGAAGTTGTTAGTATCATAAATCCCCATTCCGTCACGGCGTTTCATGACTTCACCGTCTACAATGATTTCTCCTTCAATCAGAAAGATGTAGACACCCGCATGACTTTGGTGTGTATGGTATCCAAGTTTCTTTCCGGCTTCTACTTTGCCGATAGAGAACCAGGCATCTTGCAGAAGGGAAGCGGGAGTGCTTCCGTCGGGCGAAACGATAACTGCCAATTCGTTCGGGCGTTCCAGTTCACTGATATTGAAGTCCTGATAGACAGGGCGTGTGTTCCGTTCTCTCGGCATAATCCAGATCTGGAGAAATTCTACCGGTTCTACGGGACTTGCATTCATTTCGCTGTGGAAGATACCTGTTCCGGCACTCATTGTCTGGATTTCTCCCACGGTGATGATGCGGCTGTTCTTTTTACTGTCACCATGTTGCAGATGTCCTTTCAGTGGAATGGAGACAATTTCCATATTCTTGTGCGGATGCGTCTGGAATCCTTCTCCGGGTGCCACTTTGTCGTCATTCAATACACGAAGTGCACCGAAGTTGATACGGTTGGAATCGAAATATTCATCGAAACTGAAAGTGTGGTAACTATCCAGCCACTCATATTTAGAATGTCCTCTTGTATCTGCTTTATGTATAACTTTCTTCATAATGTTCTCCTTTTTCTTGTTGTTTATATGCCTTATGAACAAAGAGGGTGGGGGAAAGGTTTTATTTCTTCACTTCATTTAGCAAAGGCTTATGGTTGATAAAATCTCTGATATTTTGTAATGTCGTCATTGCGATATTCTCCAGTGCTTCGTGTGTGAAGAAGGCTTGGTGGGAGGTCACAATGACATTGTTGAATGAAAGCAGCCGGGCAAGCACATCGTCGTCGATGATGCGGTCGGACTGGTCTTCGTAGAAATATTCGCTTTCTTCCTCGTACACATCCAGTCCGGCAGAACCGATTTTCTTGTTTTTTAAGCCTTCAATCAAGGCGTTGGTATGAATCAACTGTCCGCGACCGGTATTGATAATCATCACTCCGTCTTTCATTTTGCTGATAGAGTAGTCATTAATCAGGTATTTGGTAGCTTCGGTAAGCGGACAATGGAGGGAGATGATGTCGGAACTATGGTATAATTCGTCTAATGAAGTATATACGATTTTTTCTTCGCGGGCGAAGTTATAGTCCGGATAAAGGTCGTAGGCCAATATGTTCATGCCGAACCCTTTCAGGATATGGATCAGGATCTTTGCAATCTTTCCCGTGCCGATGATGCCTGCTGTTTTTCCGTGCATATCGAACCCCATGAGTCCGTGAAGGGAAAAGTTTCCGTCCTTGGTACGCCAGGAGGCACGGGGAATTTTCCGGTTGAGGGATAGCATGAGAGCTACGGTATATTCGGCAACCGCATAGGGTGAATAGGCGGGGACACGTACCACCGTGATTCCGGCAGCTGCGGCAGCGTTTAAATCTACATTATTAAATCCTGCACACCGCAATGCCAGTAGCTTTACTCCGTTGGAAGCCATGATGCGGAGTACTTCCGCATCGGCAATATCATTGACGAAAATACAAACTGCATCTACCCCTTGTGTCAGTAATACATTGTTTTTATTCAGGTGTCCTTTGTAGTAGCGTATCTCAAATCCGAACTCTTTGTTTTTATCAGTGAAAGAAGATTCGTCATAAGGCTTTGTGCCGAAAAATGCAATTGTATAGGCCATAATATTTTCTGTTTTTATTCTTACATAATAAACACTGAAATAGGGTGAATTGTTTATCCTTTCCTATGTCTTGAATATAAATCGTTTCATTAGAAACTGTTTGGCTTTTCAATTAAAATAGGGGGATTAATGAAAATAAATGCACAATCATACCTTCTATGTGCAATTATATCGTATCTTTGCGCCCGAAATAATTTAAAAAAGATTTAGATGAGAAAAATTTCCTTGATTGGATTTGTGATGTTAATCGTTTCAATTCCAACTTTTGCCGGAGGTCTTCTGACAAATACTAATCAACATGTGGCTTTCCTTAGAATGTTAGCACGCGGTGCTTCCATTGATATTGACGGTGTTTATTCCAATCCTGCCGGTCTGGCTTTCTTGCCGGGTGACGGTCTTTATCTTTCTTTGAACGGACAAAGTGCTTATCAAACGCGTAATATAGATATGACGTTTCCACTGTTCCCGGAAGACGGGCACAGACGTTATTATAAGGGTAAAGCTTCTGCTCCTTTTATTCCTAGTTTCCAAGGTGCTTATAAAAAAGGAGACTGGACTATATCCGGTAGCTTCGCCGTTGGCGGTGGAGGAGGAAAGGCTTCTTTCGATGACGGTTTGGGAATGTTCGATTCAATGGTAATGGGACAGATTTATCAAGCTGTAAGTGGCAAGGTTACTCCTAATATGTACACAATCAATAGTGCAATGGACGGAAGCCAGTTCATTTATGGCGTTCAATTAGGCTTGTCATATAAGGTTAACGATTGGCTGGGTGTTTTTGCCGGTGGACGTATGAACTATTTCAGTGGTGGTTATGAAGGCTTTCTGACTGCGAAAGTGAAAGCAGATTTGCCGGGTATGCCGGCAGGTACGGAATTAGCAGGTATCGAATTGGATTGTGACCAGACAGGTTGGGGAATTACGCCTATTCTTGGAGCCGATGTGAAACTGGGTAAATGGAATATCGGTTTGAAATATGAGTTCATGACAAGTTTGAATCTTGAGAATAAGACCAAGAAAGCGGAAGTTCGTCAGATGGGGAATGTAATGGGGGATGAAGGAAATCCGTTGGCTGATTATAAGGACGGTGTAAATACGCCGAGTGATATTCCTGCTTTATTGACTGCCGCCGTTGGTTATGAAATCCTTCCTACACTTCGTGCAACAGTAGAATATCATCATTTCTTCGATAAGGCTGCCGGTATGGCCAATGACAAGCAGAAAGCTTTGAAACATGGTACACACGAAATTCTACTTGGTGCAGAGTGGGATGTGACTAAACAACTGACGATTAGCGGTGGTTATCAAAATACAGATTATGGATTGGCAGATGATTTCCAGAGCGATATTAGTTTCTCATGCGATTCTTATTCACTTGGTTTTGGTGCCGCAATCAAAATGACGAAGCATTTGACGATGAATGTTGCTTATTTCTGGACAAACTACAAGGACTATAATAAAATGACAGAAACAGCTCTTGGAGCTTCATCAACTACATACAGCCGTACTAATAAGGTGTTCGGTCTTGGTGTAGACTACAAGTTCTAAGATTTCATAATCCGACCTTTATATATAAAGAAGCCGTCTCGGACATTGTCTTGAGGCGGCTTTCTTTATTTTTTTGTCTTAGAAAGAATACTGCACCAGCATATTCAACCGGTTTGCATGGCTCGTTGAAGAACTGAAATCACTGCGCCAGCCTCTCAAGTATTCGACACCGACTTGAAGATTACCGCTTACATTCCAAAAAGCATTGGCTACAAGATATTGCCCTTTGCGATACGAATCGGGGTTTGCACTAGGATAGCCGTTTTCAGAGTAAAGTCTGGATAAACTGTACGTTCCGGAGACAAATACATTCGGCGTAATGTTGTACTGCAATCCTGCATACCAACCCAACATTGGAAGAACCTGCATCTTGCCTTCATTGTCAGGGTCGGGAACAAGGTCAACATTCAGATTGCTTAAATCATTCAGATAAGAACCGATCCCTTTACCATAATTGAATTGTCCGTATGCCTGCAATTTCTTTGTGATATTAAACGTTGTAGAGGCTTGCAGGCCGAATCCGGTCTTTGAGTAAGCCTTATCGTGCACATTGCTCGAATAAGTCATATTGCGGACAATCGCACCTAATTTAATATGGCTGTTGCTGTTCCAGTTGAACTGTGCGGAAGCGGCGAAGTCCGGCATTCGTTGAGTATTGATTGCTACGTCATTGTTGGTCGTACCGTCTACCGAAGGCATTTCCATAGAAACTCCGAATTTCCAGTTTTTCAGTTTATCGCACATATAACTTAGTTGCGTGGTACGATAGAAAGCTGAACCGTTCGGACCGGCGAAGTCGATAGTAGGAGGCAGGGCCGAAAGGTCCATAAACGAACCGTAGCTGTATCCGATTGTGAAACCGAGGAACTGTGCATAAGCATTTTGCAGTTCGAAGGTCTTTCCGTCGCCACGGAAGTTACCGGCGGTATAAACCACGAAATCACCAAGATGTTTGGTGCGTCCTACCAGTTTGAGAAACAGGGTAGAAGTAGTGATATCCATTTGGAACTGGTTTTTGGCAAAATTACCCTTTCCCGGTCGGCCGATCAATGCCGGATAGAAATCCACATCGTCAACGATTCCATTAAAGTCATACTCTCCCGTAGCACGAACGTAGCCACCGATACCGAGGGCGAATTTTCCCTTTTGGTCGGTAAGCAGGAAGCGAGGCGCGTTCGGGTCATGGAAACGCATCTGCGAACGGTCGTTCATGATACGGATGATTTCATCGCCCGCTTTATCCCGTGAGACAAACATGATCGAATTGGGTTCCTCATCTTCGATGACTACTTTCTTTTGTGCCTGGGCACAGACGGGGAAAACTCCTATCCCCAGTAGCATAGCTACCATTTTAAAGCTTGTTTTCATTATAAGTTAAGTTTTAGGTGAATGCCCAATGAACAACTAAAAAAAGAAATGGTTGAAAGGCCAAAGGAAAAATTGCCAAACTAATCGGAAGAATTGCTATTTATAATGATTCTAAAAAGGCGGATCTTTGTACCGTACCAATTAGATAAAAGAAATACGACGATGGAAAAAGTAGAATTTACTCAAGGAATACTGGCGATGGAATCTGATCTGCATCGCTTTGCATATAAATTAACGTCGGACCGTGACTCTGCCAACGATTTAGTTCAGGATTGCGTATTGCAGGCTTTGGATAACCACGAGAAATTTGCGCATGCCAAGAACTTGAAAGGCTGGATGTTTACAATTATGCGCAATATTTTCGTCAACAACTATCGCCGTACCGTCCGCGAGATGAATATTATAGATGATACGTATTCTATCAATCAGCAAAGTCTGATAGAAGATGAAGACAGCGACAGATTTGAATTTGCTTATGACATGAAGCAACTGTATCGCGTGATACATTCGATCCCCGAAGATATGAAAGTTCCTTTTCAGATGTTCGTTTCCGGATTTAAGTATAGAGAAATTGCCGAGAAATTAGGATTGCCGATGGGGACAGTGAAAAGCCGTTTATTCTTTATCCGCAAGCGGTTGAAGGAAGAACTGAAGGACTTCTCCTGATACAGTTCTTTTTAATTGAGTGATGTGTTTTAAGGTCAAAGTGAATGAGCCTTCCTGTCTGAATGCGAAACTGATGGGGAGGCTTGTTTTACTGTTAATCCGGCATTTGATATATTCTCTGTCCGGAAAAGAAATCTAGGTAAGATTCTGCTGAATATTTTTTTCAGTTCGCTTTCCGATGTGATAAACAAGAACATACGCTAGCACTACAACACACCAATACTTGGATTATCTTTTGGCTTTTTTACATCTCTGTCAAGAGTTTCTAAATAGAAATTTAATTGCCCTAAATATTCAGGCTTAAAGGTATCTGTTTTGAATTCAAATACTACTAGACACATTGGAGCTCGCGATGATAAAACAGTAAATCTATGCGGAAATCGTTGGTCATACAATAGATTTCTATAGTTTTACTCTCTGAAAACATAGCGGTAATCGTTTAAATGTTATAATTGGGTATTATAAATTTAATACTTTTATCGCTATGTTTCTATCTTTTAAACAAACAAATTTAAAATTCATATCGAACTGACGTTATATTACAGCAATATCCATCCGACATCCCAAATACTTGAGAATAAAATAATAATGAACTGTCATTTATTAAGCTGTTTCTGACTTATTGCATATTGTTTTGGAGTTTTACCAAACTCTTTTTTAAAATTTAGACTGAAATAGCGTTGGTCTGAATAACCTACTTCCAAACTTATATCAGCGACAGAACGTGAAGTGGCTTCTAATAAATTAGCTGCACGCTTCATACGTATATTTCTGATTAAATCAATAGGAGTCATATCTGTTATATCTAAGATTCGACGATATAAGGTAGAGCGACTAATATTTAACGCACTTGCCAAATGGTCAATATTAAATTCTATATTGGCCATATTTTCTTCAATAACTTTAATGACACCCACTAGAAATTTGTCATCATCGGATGTAATGAGAACCTCTTTGGGATTAACGATAAGTTCTTTTCGCACATGATCTTTAATGATTGCACGTATATTTAATAGTTGTCTGATATGCGCTTCTAAAACACTGATATCAAATGGTTTGGTGATAAACACATCTGCTCCGGCTTCATATGCTTTACGCTCTATTGTGTTGGTATGGAGGGAAGATATGAAGATAATAGGTATAGGGGATAATATATAGTTTTCTTTTATTGCACAGCATAAGTCGAACTTATAATCATCTTCCTTAATTACATCGAAAATAATTAATATAGGTTTCTTTTCAATTAACAATTTTATATTTTTGGAACTGGTAATGAGTTGAACATCGTATTGTTTTATGAAGATGTTTTTTATAAAATTGTCAATTTCTTTATCACCTTCATATAAACATATAACAGGTAGCAAAGAGCCTAATTTTAATTTATTGTTTTCTATTGTTTCATTTGCAGAAGACCTTGTAAGAGGTAATAGAGATACGCTTTTACTGTTGTTTAATGATTTCAGCTCCTTCGGAGTATAATGTGAATTACCGAGAGAAAGAGTAAATGAATATTTTCTTATCTTACATTTATCCATATTTTTAACAGCCAGTTCACAATGATGCAGTTTCAAGTAGTCATATGCAATAGAGAAACGTGTATTTAGATCTTCTTCTTTTATCATCTTTTTTTCGCTCTGTTTGGCTATGATGTCTATACTTAAATTATAATTCTGTGAGTTAACAGTACATTTCATTTCTATTTTTCCATTTTCGAAAATGTATGAAATTGCGTCTTCTAATATATTATATAGAGCGACTTCTATTTTTGTAATGTCAATGTAGATATTGACAGATTGTATGTTTGATTCGAATGAATAAACGATTTGTTTTTCTGACATTTCTTCAACAAACAAATTATATACGCCTTGCAGTATAGGAAAGGCATCTACGCATGACAGTTGCAGGTCGGTTTCATCTATTGATATTTCTTTGAATTTGATTAAATGAGAGACTTGGTCTGAAAGTTTGGATACACTTTGAGACATTGTATATAGCATCCGTTTTACCTCAGGTTCTGCCAACTGAGTATAATTCTTTAATAAATATTGTAATGGAGCATATATCAATGTTAGTGGGACTTTGAAGCCATATGATAAGTTTGTGTAATAATTCATTTTCCATTTGCTCATTGCATCTTTTCGTTTGAGTTTAGCGCCTAAATTGAAAATTCGCATAATCAGAAATATTATACTTAATATAGCAATAAAATATAGTATATAAGCCCACCATGTTTTCCATGGGGCAGGTTTAACTATTATTTGAATAGTTTTGATATTATCCAGCCAAATTCCTGATGCATTAGTAGATTTTACTTTAAATGTATAGTTTCCTGATTTTAGATTAGAATACGAGGCGTAGTGTCTGGAGGCATCAGTAATAATCCATTCTTTATCGAAACCTTCTAACATATATGCATACTCTATTTTCATAGGTTCTTTATAATATAGCGAACTGAATGATAAAGAGAACTGCTGATCCTTGTAAGATAAAGTTAGTTTACCTGATATGTTAATATCTTGTGTTATATTATTGTAATTAGATGAAGCTTTTTTATTTAATATTTCTACATCTGAAATGGAAATATGGTGTGGATGAGTATCTGATACAAGCATGGTGGGATTAAAAAAGTTTAGTCCGTTAACTCCTCCTATAAATATTTCTCCAGACAGATTGTGACATAGTCCTAAATTATACCATGTCATTACAATATCCTGATTGGTATTTAGTTCGTAGTAATAAATAATATTTTCCAAATTTATTTTATAAATTCCTCTTAGCCCAACTGCCCATATATTCTCCATATTATCTTGGATTATGCCACCAATATAGGTACTTTTTCTGGAATAAGGAAACTCAAGTTTCTCAAAAATATCTTGTTCTTTGTTATATTTGTATAGACCATTGGAGGTCCCAATCCACATTCTATGACGTTTGTCGATAAATAAAGTGGTGATCCATGAACCGCCAAATAATTCTTTGGAATATAGTTTAGGTTTGACAACTTGTAGGTCATTTGTTAATTGTAAACAATACAATCCATCATCATCAGATGAAACCCAAATATTACCATTCATATCTCTACAAATAGCCCTTTGCTTGGTAATAATATTCTCTGGAATATTTAATCTGGAAAATTTGCCAGTCTTTGTATTGATAGCACCTACACCTTCTAAAAACGCAAACCATATATTGTTATAATTGTCTTTAAAAGTAGAGCGCACAAATCTCATGCCATATGTATCTAGTGTATCGCTTAAGCTTTTATCATCATAGAATATATTTTTTTTTGCATCAAAGAATTTGATTTTACTTTTTGTACTGACTAAAAAAATATCGTCCTTGAATTCAGTGATACATTGTATCTTATTATTAGCCATTATATTATTGATATCTCTGGAGTCAGTATATTGAGTGATTTTATATTCCTTTTCGTTTTCCCATTTTACTTTGTTGATGCCTTTAGATGTAGCTAACCATAGATTATTATGTTTGTCGCAAAAAATAGACGATAGGACATTGCTGGAAAGTGAATTTTGTTGATTTTTGCTATATTTAATTGTATAAAAGTTAGGATTCTCATTTTTGTCACATAAATATAAACCGTTTGGAGTACATATCCATATATTGGCTTGGATATCTTTATAAATATCAAAAATGGTATTTTTTAGATCGCTATCTTCTGTTTCATCCATTAATAGATGTCTGGTCAATGTTACTTGTTCTTTTTCGTTATATTCATAAATAAAGACTCCTGCACCTCTAGTGCCTACCCATATCTGATCGGCATGTTCAAATATAGACTCAACTTCTGTGTTATAAGAAATATGTTTAAGTTTATGGAGTCCATTAGTAATGGCGGTTTTTTGATCGCCATATAAGATTTCTTCTCCCTGACAAATCCAAACATGTCCATGTGTGTCAAAATGAATACGTGGTATTCTTCTTCCTTTGTATAAGTTTTGAATATGTGCTTTGTTATTATCCTCTGTACGGATGATAAATAAACCAGATTCTGTTCCTAACCATATATTCCGGTTATTATCAATGGCCATACAAATAATATGATTGTCTACCGGGCTTTTTTTATGTACAACAATTCTATTTAAAAATTTCCATGAGTGATCAAAAAAGAATACATCTTTACTTGTAGCTACGACTTCATAATTATCAAATGAATGATAGGCTATGATATCTTTGTCTCTAAGAAATTCAGAACAAAGTTTACTTTTATTATTAATATAGTCATAATCAAAGAAGCCATTATTGGAACCTATATATAAATGACCAGTTTTATGTTTAAGGAAATTGATGTAGAGGTTACCTATTTGTTGGGAGATAAATGAAAGTGTTGAATAACCATCAAAACGGTAAATGCCTTCATTGGTTCCTAACCACATGAAACCGATTGAATCTTGGACAATGGATATTACGGTGCTGTTAGGGATAATTTCCTTGAAGTTCAATGATTGTGTATTCTGTGATTGGATACAGATAGCGTAAATACTCAAGAAAACGGGCATAAACCAACGATATTTGATGATACGATTTTTCATGTTACATAATTGTCAGTTAATGATTCGATATTTGAATATGATCGTTTGTCTATATTCTTCGGGTTGATGTTCTACACTTAAAGTAATAGGATAAGCTTTAAGAGCAGGATATGAAAAACAATATTTTGATTCATTATTTCCTAATTGTAAGAATACATTTTCTGATTCAATATGTAATTCTATTGTGCTGTCTTTAGAATGAATGCGAACGGTTTTTTTGTCTATTGGTATGAAAATCATATCGGGATATTGTATGATCGGTTCTATTATTTGAACTTTATCGGTTGCATTATGATAGATAAGTTCTATATGCTTTTCTATAAAACTATCTCCGATGTGATGTGTTAATCGATACGATATACCACCTTCTTGCTGATTACAGTTTTTGAGTTCGCCAAGACTGATTAAACGAAAATGATTTTCTTCTTCACTGCATTGAAGCGTAGCATCGAACTCATATAGGTTAGTGAAATAACCTAAACTACTGGTAAATTCAATTCTAGGTGTTAATGGAAGTGGTTCTGGTATTTCAGGAAAGTTCATGGGTTCCCACCTTTTATAAATTGTTTGTGATGAGGCTTGAAAGTATCCGTGGCCTTTCAACCATAAATTGCAAATACTACCTCCGGTCGGACGATGCATATACTTGCTTTTTGCACCAGCCGGGTCCTTATAACCGTAAGCTGAAACGGTAGCACACCATTGAGATGTTCTTGCTGTTGCAACATTTAAGGTGGGGTAATAATGCAAGCCTTTATTGTCTAAAGGAAGAGGAGGCATTTTGCCAATATCGGATGTTACATATTGTATGGACATAGCCATGCTTTTAGCTTTAGCAAATGTCGAATAAATACAGGGTAATGTTTTAAATATGTTATAATACATAGGACCGAAACCGACATGTCCATCTTTCAAACACTTCTCCAGATAATTCATATTTCTAATAGCGGCTGTACGATAGACGTCATTTTTATTTGTCCATAGACTAAATAAAATATGGCAGCCGTCGGATGTTGCACCGCCAAAGCAAGTCCATTTATTGGAACGAATTCCCCAGGAATTGTCTATGGTACCGTTTGGATAAACGAATCCGATATGCCGTTTTAATGCTTCTTCTACATGGTTATTAATCAAAGTATCATTAGCTAAACGCGCATATAATGTTAATCCCCATAAAGACATTTCTAAGTTGTATCCTAAATCTACTCCATATTTTACATCAAAAACACGTCCCCCTTCTCCTGTAAGAAAGTAGTCAAAATCCATTTTGGCAATTACTTGATGAGCTAATTTATGAGCCTTGGATACATATTCTTGCTTGGGGATCAACGTATTAACCTGCATTAATGTAGCGGTTGTTGTAGCGCAATAATTGATACTGGCAAACTCTGGAGACATTACTGTGGTTAGATAATCACTGGCTTTTTCTATAGCAGATAACCAGTTCCTTTCCTCAACTTTTGTCAGGTATGGTTTTAATATCGGGAAAGCTAGAGCCATCATTAAAGTTTGGTCGGTTGTTGTTCCTGTCCACTCTTCCGGTGTTTCTTTCCAGGAACCATCAGTTTCTTGTTGCTTTATGAGCCAATTTCCCAAATTGATAGCAATTTCTCTTAGTGCACTGTTTTGAGTTTGTTGGTATTCATAGGATAATGGATAAACGGCTTCTGCTGCTCTCGTATGATATATCAGACAATGAGGGCAGAGAATTCCACCATAATCAGAGTTTTGTTTATCTTGTTGTATGTGCTGTATTAATGCTCCATTTAACTTTGAAAGAATTCGGAATGCGTGTGTACTTATTGTATCTACGTCCATATCTTGGGCATAGATGATACTATGTGCAAAAAATAAAACTAATAAAAAGCAATAAATTTTCTTCATGGTCTTTGACTATTTTATTCAAGAATCCTTTTCGGAAACAAGTAATCGCATGAAAGCAGAGTAAAAATATGAAATTTATTTTAATTTTTATAAGATTTGATGAAAAAAAGTTGTAGGTAGATTTATCTTACAAACTTCCAAGAAATAGTCTATTACAACTTTTTTTCTAATTTTAGTAACTTTGAGATGCTACGCCTGTTTTATGTGTAGAGAGATTATATTTTATTTAAAATATCTCTATAGAAACTTTCTACATCGCTCCATTTGTAGAAAGGAAACATGTCTGTTTTTACAGGGATGCGGGCTTCACTTTCATTGTGTAGAAATTTAACTAGAATATCATCAGGCATCTTTTCATTCCGGAAAAAGATAATTTGGAGGTTGGTCGCCATTGGAACTACTTTATAGTTGCGCCAATATTTATGAACTTCATTAAAATCACTTACCGATACAGCAAAATCGTTGATTTGCATTAGTGATAATAGAGGAGAAATATTACCGTCATGTCCGAAACGCAAGTCTGCCACTTTACCGCCATGTTTGATCACTTGATTGGCACTGTTTAAAATATTGGTTAACAAACGCTTTTCACTAGCAGGAATTATCCCTTTGCCTTCAGCATAGTTAGCACGTTGAATGTAGCATTTGAGATTGGAAACTTCCCATAAATCGTACAGCTCATCGGTAGTGAACAAATCGAAAAATGATATATTGTATTCTATGTCTTGGATATCAGATGCGATAGAATATAGGTCGCCCATTAAGTCAACAGGATTTACATGTTTCAGTATAAACTGTGGGTCATTGAACAAACTATTCATCAAGCGTTCGGGATGATGGTGAGAAAGTTTGAATTTGCGAAATTCTTCCACCCATGGTCCTGTGACATCATTTTTAAAGGCTTTTCCTTGCGGTGGCATATAGTTCATGTATTCCATGAATTTATTCCCGGTATCATAGTCCATCTGTATATTGGGATTCAGTTGTTTCAGTTTATCGCCGAAGTATATCATGCTCATATTACAGCGTAGTGATACGGTAGAACGCAAACTGACAAATGGACTTCCTTTGAATACTTCAGGGAATGTATTGAACATACGCTCTGCAATGTCACTATGTTGGCGTTTGCCAACAAGGGATAAGTCGCCTGCACGTAGACTGGCTTCTTTCATAAGTTCTTGTAGCCGTTGGTATACGTCTTCACCCAGTGCAGTAAGTACATGTTGCTTATGAGCTGAGTTGAATATATCTGTTACCCGTGTATAGCTGGTGTCCTTAGTAAGGTAACGTGAACCATGCCGACTGTAGTGGCTGATGTAGAACGGTTTATACCCTTTGGGGGCTTTGGTTTGAGGGGGGAAGTTTTTTGTATAAGCATAATAGCTGCCACCACACTTGTTAAGATCAGCAAGGATCTCTTCTTTAGCTGTTTGGCTCCATACTGAGCAGGCTCCAATCGCTAATAGGATGAGAATAGAAGTTAATTTTTTCATAAACTGTGAGTTTTATGTGATAATTTTAATGCTTACTGTAATATTCATGTATTACATACCAAGCTTTTTTACGATAACCTTGGTCGGAGATCAGTCCTTTCCGATTCCAACAACTTTGTTTAGTGGGATGTAGACGTCTGGGAGAACGGAAGTCAAATAATATCCATGGTGAGATTCCTGCTAAATTAGGAACTTGCTCGAACATCTTCAGATTATCTCTATAAAGTTGTTCTTGGTAATCTTCACTCCAGGAATTGGGTATAGTGGCATCACCAGACTGACCATATTGTGCTTCTCCGCCAAACTCTGAGAAAATCACTGGTTTATTGGGAGAGATATTCCAACAGACTTTAGCTGGTTCTGTAGGCCATGCCATATACCACCCCATATATTTGTTGATTGATACTACATCAAGGTAATCAGGTAATGGGTCATTCAATTCAAATGTATTTGTGCTTTCGTTGAATGTCATGTTGTCGAATGCGGCAGTTAGCAATCGAGTAGGGTCTAATTCTTTACATAAATCAATAATTTGTTTCAGGAAGTTGTTGCGTGCATCTGTTACTTTGGTTTCATTTGCTATACCCCAAAAAGACAAGGCACATCTGTTGCGGTCTCGCATCATCATTTCGATATACATGTGTTTGGCTTTTTCTAATGTCTGTGCATTGGTAAAGTCAATGCTTTGCCAGATAGGAATTTCTTCCCAAAGTAAAATACCCATTTTTTCGGCCTGCCGGATAATGTATTCATTCTGTGGATAATGTGCCAGACGTACGACATTAGCTCCCAGTTCTTTAGCTTCTGTAAGTAGTGATGTGGCATCTTGCAGGGAAAATGCTCTACCTTTACGTTGGGCTATTTCTTCATGGAAACTGATGCCTTTATAGAAAAATGGCTTACCATTTAACTGAATTTGGTTACCTTTTACCGTAATGTTTCTGAATCCAATCAGTTCCTCGACAGTGTCGGTTGCGGATGATACTCTTATTTGATAGAGTTTAGGTTCTTCTGGAGACCAGCGAATCAATTTTCTTACTTTGATTGAAATTTTTGCTCTGCCGGAAGTGTCAGTAATGATGTTTTCTTTCAAATGCAATTCGGGTATCTCTATTGCTATTTTCTCACCAACCTTTTTCTCAGATAATTGTATTTCTGCATGAATGATGTCGGCTTGTTCCTTATCCAATTGGATAAAGTAGTTTTCAATGAATGTTTTGGGGGTTGAAATTAGCATAACATCGCGGGTTATACCACCGTAATTCCACCAATCGTAATGTAATGCGGGGATAGCATCTGAAGTTCTTTCGTTGCTAACCTCAACAACCAATAGATTATCACCAACAATGATTTTATCTGTAATATTTAATTGGAAAGGAGTGAACCCACCTTCATGTGTTCCTACCGTAGTGCCGTTTAGATAGACTGTGCATTTATAATTGACAGCACCAAAATATAGGAATAAGTTCCCTAGAGGTTGTTCGTTTATATTGAAATGTCGAGCGTACCATATAGTCCCTTCATAATAGGACAACTCGGGTGCTTGTGAGTTCCAGTCGCTTGGGACATTCAAACGTAGACCACCTTCAAATGCATATTCTTTGAAATCAGTTTTTCCTTTTAAAGTTCTGTCATTGTATATGGTGATTTTATGTCCATGTTTGTATGGATCGACAATCGCATTCCATTTTCCATTAAGCGAAGTGTAATTCCTGCCATAAACATTTGTCATGGCATATTGTGCCGATAATGGTTGTAGATTGTTTGTTACAACCATTATCAGACATGTTACTAAACATCTGATTGTTTTCATATTATTTCATTAATGATTTATATCTTAACAGAGCCTCTACGTAATAATAGTCGGCATAGGTGAGAGGTACATCTAACTCTCTCTGCTCTGGAAAGTTGCCTACAGAATGTTTTAGAATGAATCCGCCATTAGTGCCGGGTGCCGCTAAATATTCATCAGAAGTGAGAGTTCTCAATTGTGTTGTTGCGATGTCTAAGTATTCTTTTGATAAATTCTTATCTACGTATGTACTTAGTTCAATTAGAGCGGATGCTATTATAGCTGCTGCCGATGCGTCACGAAGGGCATTAGGAATTTCAGGAGCGTCAAAGTCCCAATAGGGAATCTTGTCAGTAGGCATATTGGGATGATTCAATATGAATCTGGCAATATTCTTGGCGAATTCTAAATAGGCTTTATTCTTTGTTTCTCTATACATCATAGTATAGCCATATAATCCCCATGCTTGTCCGCGCGACCATGATGAAGCATCTGCATAGCCCTGATGAGTACAAATACTAAGCACTTTACCTGTAATAGAATCATAGTCTACCACATGGCAAGAACTGAAATCTGGGCGGAAATGATTGAGCATGCTCCGATCTGCATGGCTTCTAGCAATATGGTCAAATAATTTGTTGTTTGACAATTTGTATGCTTCTTCGAGCATTTCCAGATTCATTAAATTGTCAATGATAACTGGATATTGCCATTTATCGGTACTATGATCCCAGGAACGTATAACACCAGTTTCCTCTTTATAACGGCTGGCCAATGATTTTGAACTTTGCAGAATCACATTCTTGTACTTTGCATCACCGGTAATCCGATAAGCATGACCATAACTACAATACATCATAAAACCTAGGTCATGTGTATCTAATGAATATTGTTCTTTTTCGATACGATCCGTGTAATTTATTGCGTAATCTTTTAGAACTTCTTCTTTGGTGTCATTATAAAGCATCCACAATACTCCACTAAAGAAACCGCTACACCACCAGTGAGAATCGGAGGTAATAAGTGTACCATCGGCTTCGGCACTTCTAGGCAATAACTCCGGTTCATCAGCAAGGCTTGTTGCTAAATACTTAGCCTGCTCTACACTACGTTCAAGTCCCTTTTCAATTACGGCATTCATTGAGTTTTTGCTGGTGGTAGTGCATGATGAAAGCATGGAACCGACCAGTATACTCATAAGGATAAAAGTTTTGTTCATTGTTATTTAATTATTAGTTGTTTTTCCATTTATTTAATGATTGTATCTCTCTTGACAGATCAAAAACTCCTTCGGGTATAAGTTTGACCATCAAAGTTTCTTGTTTGTTCGGATTTAAATCAGCTTCGAATCCGACAAAGACTGTATTCGAATTTTGGGCATCATAACTATTGGGTGATGTAGTACTCCACATTTTTGCTTTTATCTTTGCAGTAGATTCTACTTTTATTATAAGTTTTCTATTTTGTTGGGTGAGCTGAATAGTATGATTATCAAGTATTTGAGGATTAGCTTCAGTTAACATATTCCAACGGACGCTAGTCGGCTTATTCAAAGTTCTGATTTCATCCCTTATTACATAGTAGCGTTCGTCAACTATGGCCACTCCGCGTTTGGATTCTGCTATTTGATCCTTGTAAACAGGGGTCATGTCAACAATCGCATACATAAAATCTGATTTGTCAGAATATTCTGTGATTGGGGAATAGCCGTTTACATCCTGGTAATGATGATTAAAGGTCAGAGTGTTATGTGCTTGATTGTTATATCTGAATACTTTCCAACGCTGTGAATTCTGATCTTTATCCCAAAGATTGACTCCTTGTGATTCGAGAGAATTATAGTCTTGAGGACCAAAATCTATTGCCCAACGAATGTTATTGTCTACAATAATGAAACTACCGACATCAAGATGTGCATGGCCTGTTTGAGCAGTTCCTCCCTTTATAGCCATCGACAACCCTTTGTTAAAATTCCAGCAAGTTCTCATCATTGCAACGGGGACTTTAGTGTTACTGGATATCCACATTTTTTTTGCGGGAACATTCTGATTATCCATATTGACTTTGGCTCCCCAAATAATGGCATACAAGCCATAACGATAGTTGATTAATTCAGTTTTATCAGCTTTGTTGAGTAGATATTTTTCACTCAAGAGTATCTGTCGATTGTCACTATGCTTAGCTAGCCAAAACATAGGAGGGTACATACGTCCGGAGTTGTTACAATCACCATAATTAAACGATTTGCCATCAGAGAGAATCATATTCTGAATAAATTCTCCTGTATTAAGGAAGCCTGGCATTTGTGAAAGACCATAATCAGTACCTATTGTCTTTAGTAAGGCATCGATCAGTAAAATATTATAAGTAGTTCCATAAGCCCAATAACTATATCCTTCGGCATAGGCCCCATCAGGTGCATATACTTGCATAGGTAGTTTTATGGAGTTTATAGCACGGTTGATTATCCGTTCTGCTAATTGGGGAGTTTTATCATAAATCGCTAATGCTCCCAAAGTTATACCTGCATTACACACTTGATTCCAATTGTTGTGATTAGTAAGCCAATTCTCATTATATTCTTTTTTAAGAGATGGTTTTAATCCTTTTTCTTCAATAGCTTGTTCTACCAGTGTTTTAGTCTCATCGCTGATAAAATTGAATAACCAGTCGTATCCTATAGCCATGGCCGTAGTCATTTCTGCGACATCAAGAAAGTGCGTTGGATTCCAATCAATGAACTTCCCTACATTACTCATCTCGCTTTCTGCCCGTCTGGCATATTTTTCCTCGCCTGTCAACCGGTATGCATAGCCTAGTAAAAGCATACGCCGCAAGCATTCACGGGAAGTATCAAGCAGGCGTCGTCCCACAACTATTCGGTCAAGTACAGGCATCACGAGGATACTGTCAGCACCTTCAATCATATAACTATGGTACTGTTTCCATGTGCTGTCTGTTAAAATCGCATTTCTGACGTCTTGTTCGTCTTCATTCGACATTACCAAATAAGGGTGGTTCTTATCTCTGATACTTTGTTGAATATCAGCTTGGGTATTAGTGCATAAGGTACATAATACCGTCAGAATGATTATTAATGTTTTTTCCATTTTGATTTTTTTTAAAAATGTGCTCCTATAGGCCCTCCTGTAGTGGAGGCTGTTGCCGATTTTGATGAAGGAGAGTAATTAAATGTAAAGGTCTCACCGTTTATGATACCATCCTTGCCGTCTTCATCAATATCGAATGGATCTGTACATTTACTGATTCCCTCGTTTTTATGAATGAAAAAGTATTCCATATATGCAATCGGTAATTTAGGCGCATAATCAAAAGATAGAACTTCTGTGAAGTTATTTTCATAAATAAACCTGCCTTCTTTTTCCATTTGAATCGCATCTTCTGACATCCAAGTCGTTTTCTTATTCTCGGGATACTTTTCATATAAGTTTGTTAACTCGGAAGAATCGAAGAAGTTGTTATTGCGAATTGTAATTTTGGCAATCTTAGATCGCTCATCACGACTCTGTAACAGTACATCCCACATAGTACTTTCAGAAGATTTCCAACCGTAATTCGCGAAGATATTATTTTCAATGACAAGTTCCTGTAGATAATCAAGAACTAAGCAATGAGCTTGATTCCAGAAGGTATTGTTTGAAAGTTCAAAATATTTTGTACAGGAATTATCAAGTCGCAAGATGTGTCCCGTAACATTGTATATATAATTGTTATGAAAGACAATCCTTTCTTGTTCGTGACCACGTGTGTCAATCAATCTTCCATTTGAAGGACTTGTTGCGTTAGAAACATTGCGGAGTGTACAGTTTTTGAAAGAGATTTTATTATTGGCATCATCACAGCGAACTACGCATGATGTACTTGACTCTAAAAAACAATGGTTCAGTTCTAATGTTAGACCGGCAGCTTGAAGTCGAAAAGCACGTGAAATTAGATTACCTGTTGCGGCATCCTTCCCTAAAAAAAAGATATTTTCGAAAAATGCATTGCCTTCCAGTTCCATGATATAAGTAGGGGTTTTACCTTGTTCATCACAAATTGGCTGAATTTGTGGTAAATTGCCTGTGCCGTTTTCTGCTTTTACTATAATGTTGTTTTTAAATACGTTCTGTCCTTCCATATAGTAGATGCCATCACGACGTAATACATAGGTACCATCACCATTTTCTTCAACAGCTTTTGTCAAGGAGTTTACAGAAGTAATGCCATCGTCTGGTTCAACGATAATTTCCACACCATCTGATACTTTTTTTTCAAGATTTATATTCTCGAGTGTGAATATGTGCTCATGTTCGCAACTGGTAAATGATACAGACAGCAAAATAAGCAAACTAATGGCTGAAGATATTTTAATTGATTTCATAATAAATGCTTTTAGTGAAAAATGTAATTATTTAAAAATATCATATCTGAATCCAAGATAGAATGTTGAACCGTAATATTCAACATTTGTTGGATAATTGGTGATGTCACGACGTTTTCTATCTGAAGAATTGGTAAAGTTGGAGAAAGTGGCATACAGGGCGAATTTTTTACTTAGATTATACTTTAATTGGGCATCCCATTTGGTAAAAGAACGGGTAGACTCTGTATCGGCTGCGTCTTGCCGATGTTGTTCTGATATGAGTACACCATCTTGGTAGTTGCATGATATACGTCCCGAGAAACGTTTATAATCATAGCCTAGCGAGACATTGAATAACAATGATGGTTGGTTCAGCAAACGGTCATTATATACAATTTCTGAGTTTATTGGATTAAAAGGTTTTTCTGTCCCTCCTGCTACATAATTCGGATTCTTCTCTCTAGATTTTAGTGTTTCAAAATAGTTCATTTTGGAATCCATAAGTGTCAAATTGGCACTGAAGACAATTCCCTTAAGAAAATTATTCAATTTTCTGAATTGAAGCTGTAAATCAAGTTCTAATCCTTTTAATGTTGCATCGTAAGGACTGTTTAGTGAGTAAGTAATATTATATCCGGCAATACTTGCTGGCAGATCGAAGTTTGTAGGATCCGTAACTGTGCCATTCAATAAGTAGGCAGAGCGGGTGTAAATGAAGTTTTTAATTTTTTTATAGAAACCACTTACAGTAAACAGTCCATAGTCTGGTTGATAGAATGTCAGGATAATATCATAGTTGGTGGAAATAGCCGGTTTCAAATTAGTGCGGTTCCATGTTACGTCGCTTGCAGTTGGTTTGATGATAGTTCTTGGTGCAATCAAATCATAGTCTGGTCTTGATAATGTTTTTGTATATGCAAGGCGAATATCCATCCAGTCAATAGGCTTTACACGTAAGTGTATCTGTGGCAACCAATAGCCGAAACTTTCTGCATCAGTTGTTTTTTCAATGTCGAGTGAGTATTCATACGATTCGCTATCCGGTACATTTTCACCGCTATAAGCATGATATTTCAAATGCGAGAAGTCGTAACGAACACCTGGAATAAAGGTAATGTATTTGCCAAAGTTCAATTCGCTCATAATATAACCAGCCCACATATCTTCGTGCCCGGAATAATCTTGACGTATCATTGAAGTTGGTGTATATTTATAAGCATTTTGATTTTGGTTGTAAAAGTTTCTCATAGCATCTTGACTTAAAGCAAAATCATATTGTAGATTAGGATATTTACCATTCAAAAACTTGTGAGATTTGAAATCTGGGTCGAGAAAGTCCTGAATACCAATTAAATTTTTGAAAGATGAAGTCGTTATGTTTGGTGTGTTATCAAACACTGTAGCATAACCGCTTTCCAAGTCCATACGACTATAATTGCGAGATGTTTCTAAACTTCTTTCTTTTTGACGGAACTTTCCTCCTACTTTAATGTATCCATTTATGTTTTCATTGATATCAAATGGTTTTTTCCAATCTAACCATGCACTATATTCTGTTTCTTTTGCCAGTTCTTTTTGGAATGTAACATCATACATGTAGTATTTGGAAATGTCACTTTCGTCAATAAACTGTTCATTCATAATTAAATATGGAGCAAGGTATGAAAGTGCACTAAGATCTACAGTGAAAGGAGCGTCAATTCTGAATTGCATTTCATGTGAATAGGGTGTTCTTGCTCTTGTTGTACTGCGACCGGCACCAAGGCTCAATGTAGAACTGTATAAGTTAAAATCACCTTGTAAGATATTCGTCATATTAGTGGTATGTGCATCTATATCATTCTGAGTGAATCTCAAGCGGTTACCACTAAGGTCATAACGTTTCTGACGGATGTTACGATTACGATTCATGCGGCTGAATAAATTAGACATTTTAATTTTAGAACCGTTTCCAAGTTTCCAGTCTATATTTAGATTGATGTTGAATCGTTGGCGTTTTTCAAGATTTGATTCTAAACTAGCTACTGATATCCAGGGCATTGTGTAATCCAAACCTTCAGTAGGTGTATTACCGCTAACATCATATGTAGCATTGAATGTATCATTGCTTCGGTCAGTTTGGTCCGCACTGGTTGTAAAAATGACACCTAACTTGTCATTAAAGAAACGGTTGCTAGCAAAGATGCTGCCTTTATACCGACCTATACCGTTGATTTGTGAATGATATCCAGATTCGCCAGATACATTCATTTTCAGACCACTTGACGCATCTTTCATAATTAAATTAACAGTCCCTCCTAAGCCATCGGCATCTTTATCAGCAGTACTTGCTTTTAGAACTTCGGCACCTGCAATCATATCTGGAGATATCATATTTAAGTCGGTACTACGATCGGTTGTACTAGTCGAGGGAGCATTCATTCCATTGATAGCTACTGTGTTATATTTAGGGTCTAAACCACGAATAATGATTTTTTGTCCCTCACCACCATCACGCTGAATCATCAAGCCCGGCAGGCGTCCGATAGCATCGGCTACATTGGCGTCTGGAAGTTCGTGTAGCTTCTCTTCTGATACGGCATTTATAATACCGCTTGCATTCAACTGGTTTTTAATAGCTGCTGTCTGTCCCTTAGCTTGTGCGCTTACTACTACTTCATTAAGAAGATGTGCGTCAGGTTTCATTACAAGATTTAATGTTTTTACTTCATTAGGTTTAAGCTCAATCTCAAAATCTTGTGTTTGATAACCAACGAATGAAAATTCAATGGTTTGTTTTCCTGTCGGGACAAATAATGTATATTGTCCGTTAGCATCAGTAATAGTACCTTTTGTGGTACCCTTAATTACAACAGTTGCACCTATCAGATGGTCTTTGGTTTCACTATCGGTAATAACACCTGTGATTGTTGCATTCTGTGCGAGAAGACAGTTAGTCAGCAAACAGAATAACGAAAAAAATAATAGTTTTGCTTTCATAAGTATTAATATTTAGTCTACAACACAAAATTAGCTTTTTAAGAAATAAAGTTTGTATAGTAAATAATACAAAAAAACGGCTCAAATTATTTTTTTTGAGGAGAAATATGATAAAACAGGTCAAAATATAGTATTTTTTTGTTCATACAAAAAATCCTATCTATATAAAGAGGTGATTTACCTTATATATTATTTATCTCGGATGCTTGGGTTGTTTCGGGAAAAATAGCTCAATAAAATCTTTATATTGACGGATTAAAATAACTATTCAAAAGATTTTTCTGCTCTTTTAGATCCTGTTTAATTTTTCTTCAATGATTCATAATAGAGCACGTTATTGGCAGTTGGTACGAATTTATCATCGTCACTTCTCCATTGTTTTTTTGCAAAGTTGTGTCTTTTCAGTGAGAAGGTATGTCAATCACTGAATTTCTTTTGTTTTTTCATTGTTTTTCCTATACCTTTGCAACGCAAAAGAATAAAGAGACGTATGATGCCGTGAATAACGGTCGTGTATTCTAGAACACCACGTAAAAAACAGGAATTATGAAAGAGAAAGTATCTGTACCCTTTATGCTGCTGGGCATTCTTTTTAATGTGTGCCTCATTGCAGCCAATCTTCTTGAAACGAAAGTAATCCAGATCGGTAGTCTGACCGTAACCGCCGGATTATTGGTTTTTCCTATTTCTTATATTATCAATGATTGCATCGCCGAAGTTTGGGGATTCAAGAAAGCGCGCCTTATCATTTGGAGCGGCTTCGCTATGAATTTCTTTGTTGTTGCTCTTGGGCTGATAGCTGTTGCGATCCCTGCCGCTCCTTTTTGGGAAGGGGAGGAGCATTTCGATTTTGTGTTCGGCATGGCACCCCGTATTGTGGCTGCCAGTTTGATGGCATTCTTGGTTGGTTCATTCCTCAATGCGTATGTGATGAGTAAGATGAAAGTGGCCAGCCGGGGACGGCATTTCTCGGCACGTGCCATTCTGTCGACTCTTGCAGGTGAGACGGCAGACTCGTTGATTTTCTTCCCGGTTGCTTTCGGAGGTATCATTGCGTGGCGGGAATTGCTTATCATGATGTGTATTCAGATCATACTGAAATCCATGTATGAGGTTATTATCCTTCCGGTGACTATCCGTGTAGTGAAAGCCATTAAGAAGATAGACGGTAGCGATGTCTACGACACCGATATTTCTTACAACGTGCTGAAAGTGAAAGATATATAATTGAAATAGAGAACATAACCTTACCCTTTTATAACTTTATGAATATGAATAAAGAAAGCGCATTGGTGGTATTCAGCGGTGGGCAGGACTCGACTACTTGTCTGTTTTGGGCAAAACGTAACTTCAAGAAAGTATATGCTTTGAGTTTTCTGTATGGGCAGAAACATGAGAAGGAAGTAGAGCTGGCGCGAGAGATTGCCCGGAAAGCTGAAGTGGAATTTGATGTGATGGATGTTTCCTTCATCGGAAGCCTGGGACATAACTCATTGACGGATACGAGCATGGTAATGGATCAGGAAAAACCTGCGGATAGTTTTCCGAATACATTCGTGCCGGGACGCAACCTGTTTTTCCTGAGCATAGCGGCTGTCTATGCCCGTGAGCGTGGCATCAATCATCTGATAACGGGAGTTTCCCAAACAGATTTCAGTGGCTATCCCGATTGTCGCGATGCGTTTATCAAGTCTCTCAATGTGACGTTGAACTTGGCTATGGACGAGCAATTTGTAATTCACACTCCGTTGATGTGGATTGATAAGGCCGAGACATGGGCTTTGGCGGATGAACTGGGAGTGCTGGATGTGATACGTCATGAGACATTGACATGTTATAATGGTATCCCGGGGGATGGTTGCGGACATTGTCCGGCTTGCACGTTGCGCCGGGAAGGATTGGAGAAGTATTTAAAAAGTAAGAATCAATAATATCTCTACATAGAGATTAAAATGCATTTTTTGCTGTCACATCCTGCTGTCACAAGAAAGTTCTCATTTATAAAACAGCCGTAAGTTTCGTTTGGAACACGCTGGGTTAAATTAGTTTCAGCAGCTTGAAACAATAGTTTCATCAGTGAGAAACTACAGTTTCACCGCCTTGAAACTGTAGTTCCAAAGGCTTGAAACTAAAAGTTTCCTATAAGGAAACACTTTGTTTCAAGCCAAGAAACATTCTGAAACCCGTGGGGAACGGATACAGTAGCCGTTGGTTAAGAGTTGAAGGTGATAGGTGATAGATACGGTGATAGGTTGAAAAATGAATCTATCACCACTTAAATGTCTGTTAATAAGATGTTTGAGCCTGTCCGGTGATAGGTGAAAGAGGAAATGCATTTTTTTATCTGGGTAGAGGTTGTAGTTTAACAAGAGTAATGACTGAATTAAAAGACCAACTTTCCTTATTGGGAAGAAAGACCGAGTATAAGCAAGATTATGCTCCTGAAGTACTGGAAGCTTTTGATAATAAGCATCTGGAAAATGACTATTGGGTACGTTTCAACTGCCCGGAGTTCACAAGTCTGTGTCCCATTACCGGACAACCGGACTTTGCCGAAATACGTATCAGCTACATTCCGGAAGTAAAAATGGTAGAAAGCAAAAGTTTGAAACTCTACCTTTTCAGCTTCCGCAATCATGGAGCTTTTCATGAAGATTGTGTAAATATCATCATGAAAGACCTTATTAAACTGATGAACCCCAAATATATCGAAGTCACGGGAATCTTTACTCCGCGTGGAGGCATCTCTATCTATCCGTATGCCAATTACGGTCGTCCGGGAACGAAGTTCGAACAAATGGCGGAACATCGGCTGATGAATCGGGAATAATAAAAAAGGCTTGTCAAACATCGGCATTGCTTATGCGGCACTTCTTGAGGAAATGGATAAAAGGCTGGATGATTTAATGAATGGTTTAATATTGTAGAAGATATTTCGGAAAAATAATCTTGTAGAAGAATACCTGATGTAGTAAAGAAGTTATCTGAAGAATTAGGTGTATATTTACGGAAAAATTATGCTCAACGTCTTTCTTTTAAAGAGACGGGGGAAAATCGTTCCTTGGCCGGATGAAGTTCTATAATAAATTATTTAATCCATTAAATTTATGAAACATATTTTTATGCTATGGAAAGTACTAATGGTTTGCCTGTTGTTAGCAAATCCGTTAGCGTCTTATGCTGATTTTCAACCTTCTTATTCAACGGCAGGTTTTTATTCGCTGCCCAATACCGGTCGCACGGTGTATGATATGAATCCCGCCTGGCGTTTCTACAAAGGGAAGATAGAAGGTGCCGAACAGAAAAACTTCGATGATAAGAAATGGGATATCGTATCCTTACCTAATGGGATAGAATATCTTCCGGTTGAGGCTAGCGGGTGTATTAATTACCAAGGCGAAATATGGTACCGGAAACATTTCACACCTGATGAAGCCTGGAAGAACAAACAATTGTTTCTTCATTTTGAAGCTATAATGGGGAAATCAAAAATATGGGTTAACGGTAAACTGCTGAAAGAGCATTTCGGAGGCTTTCTGCCTGTTATTGTTGATGTATCTTCTGCCCTGAACTTTGGTGAAGATAATGTGGTCACGGTATGGGCTGATAATAGTGACGATCCTTCCTATCCTCCCGGTAAGACGCAGGAAACACTGGATTTTGCTTACTTTGGCGGGATCTATCGTGACTGTTGGATGATAGCTCACAACCGCGTATTTATTACCGACCCCAATTATGAAGATGAAGTAGCAGGCGGCGGGCTGTTTGTTTCTTATGATAAAGTGTCGCGGCAATCGGCTTTGGTAAATCTGGATGTGCATATACGTAATACTTCGGGAAAGTTCTTCAGTGGAAAAGTCAGCTATGAACTGTATGACCGTGATAACCGTCTTGTGCTTTCAACAGAGAAACGATTGTCCGTGGGCAATGAGCATGCGGCAAAAGTGGCCTCTCGTATGAAGATTGACAGTCCTCATCTTTGGTCGCCCGATAGTCCTTATCTCTATCAGTTGCACGTCTATGTGAAGGATAAAGCCGGCAGCATTGTTGACGGATATCGTCGTCGCATTGGTATCCGGAGTGTGGAGTTTAAAGGAAAAGACGGTTTTTGGCTGAACGGTGAACCGTATCCCTATCCGTTGATTGGGGCTAATAGACATCAGGATTATGCTGTGATAGGCAATGCCTTGTCTAATAACCTGCACTGGCGCGATGCAAAGAAATTACGCGATGCAGGGTTGCGTGTTATCCGTAACGCACATTATCCGCAAGATCCTGCTTTTATGGATGCGTGTGATGAGTTGGGACTCTTTGTTATTGTCAATACTCCGGGATGGCAATTCTGGAATGATGAACCTATCTTTGCCCAAAGAGTATATAGTGATATCCGTAATATGGTTCGCCGTGACCGCAATCATCCTTGTGTGTGGATGTGGGAGCCGATTTTAAATGAAACCTGGTATCCGGCAGAGTTTGCTAAAAATGTGGTAGATGTACTGAATGAGGAATATCCTTATCCATATTGTTATGCCGGCTGTGATGTTACGGCACGTGGACACGAACATTTTCCGATCCATTTCACTCATCCGGTAATGGGGGGAGGAGGGGCCTTTAATACGGAGACTTTGAATCCCGATGTTTGTTACTTTACCCGGGAATGGGGAGATAATGTGGATGACTGGTATTCGCATAATTCTCCGAGTCGTGTGAACCGTGTCTGGGGAGAAGTGCCGATGTTGATACAAGCGCAGGGATATGCAAACCCCGATTATAAATATACGTGCTATGATGTACTGTATAGAACTTCCAGACAGCACATGGGAGGTTGTTTGTGGCATTCCTTCGATCATCAGAGGGGATATCATCCCGATCCGTTTTATGGAGGAATTATGGATGCGTTCCGGCAACCGAAGTTCTCTTATTATATGTTCTGTTCGCAACGTCCTGCGGAGGAAAACAAGGAACTGATTGCAGATAGCGGTCCTATGGTGTATATTGCGAATGAGATGACTCCTTTTTCTCCGAAAGATGTTACGGTGTATAGTAACTGTGAAGAAGTTCGTCTGACTTTCTGCAAGAATGGCAAGCAGCATATTTATCATAAACCAATCGATAAGGTCGGAATGCCATCGCCTGTTATAACCTTTAGCGGTGTTTTTGATTTTATGTATGATAAGCAATTGTCGCGAGGAAGGAAACAGGCCGATTCGTATCTTCTGGCAGAAGGTCTGATAGCCGGAAAGGTGGTTGCAACACATAAGGTGATGCCGGCCCGCCGCCCCTCTAAAATACTACTTTGGGCGGATGACGAGAAGGTGAGTATGAAAGCGAACGGTTCGGATATCATGACTGTAATAGCTGCTATTGCAGATGATAATGGGAACATCAAACGATTGAATAATTATGAAATAACCTTTGAAATAGAAGGTCCCGGACAACTGATTGCTGACAGTAAGACGTTTACAAATCCGGCTCCGGTTCGTTGGGGAACTGCGCCTGTATTGGTAAGATCTTCTACTGTTCCGGGAGAAATCAAGGTGCGTGCATCCGTGGTATGGCAAGGTAAACATACTCCGGTTTCGGCGGAGTTGATTATTCCGACTTATCAGGCGGAGCATATTTTGCTGGCAGATAAAAAGGAACTGGAACGATTGAATTCTGTTTCCGGACAGAAAGCAATGAGCACTGATTTTAAGGGACAGAACGGAAACAGCTTGAAGCGACAGCAGAAAGTCAGCCGCTCGAAGTTAAAAGAGGTGGAAAAACAACAAAGTGATTTTGAATGATAATGTAAAAGAATCAATATATAAAGAATAATCTATGAATTTCCCCCAATCATACATTTGGATATTGTAAGATTGGGGGAACTCATTTAATTGGATTTCACTTCTTTTCTTTCTCCATTCGCCTGTACTGCATATATCTTCATGCTATCATTCCAAGGAATGGATGCCGGAATATCAAATGAGAAGAAATTAGAGAAATACATTATCTCACTACCTTTTTTTACTTCAAATGCGACAGCTTCATCACCCGAACTTATTGTAATATGTTGCCCGGAACGGGTATATGTTACATTCTTTGTAATCTTCTGGTCATTCTTGAACTGTGTATAATAGCCTACATCACCTACCTGATATTGTTCAATACCCACATCATTATTCTTTCTGTCTTCAAGATAATAAAATGCATGTTTAGGTGCAGGAAACTGGTTCATGTAGCTCACTGCTTCGGCAATCATGGTTGGTGTCACATTGTAGTTCCATTTACCATACTGTTCAATCTCCACATTATTTACCGGTTCGAGGAATCCCCACATCCTGAAGAATTCAGTCAGATTCTCATTGGCAGCCTTACTTGCCATCTTTGCAAAATGTAACTGACCTGCTCCCGGATTAGATTCAACAATACGATCTTCCCGCAAGAGTTTGAAGAGTTTCTGCCAGAAATCTGTTTTATAGCCACAACGATGATAATAATTCCAAAGTTGCCAGTTCATACGCATATGTATTTCCGTATCCTCATTCTGATGAGTGGCGCTACCCATATTCCACCAAGCTTGTTTATCAACAAAACGGGCTTTTGCCAACGCGCTTAATTCCGATCCTCTCGAACAATATTTTCCCAGTTTAAACAGTATGTAATTTGAGAAAAGATTATTGGATGACTCTGTTGAACTGGGCCAGTTGATGGCACGCTGGTGAATATGTCCTATTTCGTGAGCCGGTCCCCAGGCATTGTCTTTAGCAGCCATCACGTTATCATAAAGCAAAATATTATTGAGATAAGTATATACGAATCCAATCCTATAATCTGATGCCCACATATAGCTACCTTCCGGAGAGATGGCAAACAAATGATTGTTGACCTGTGACGGGCGGACGTCATCAATACCCATCAGTTCCTGTTGCCAACTAATGATATCATCCCAAAGATTAATGGCAGACAGTATATCGTAGGGAACAGCCTGCATCATCTTATCTCGATGGAAGTAGAACATAATTCTTTCACCACGTATGCAGAAATACTTATAAGTAGCTTTATTTATAAGCTCTTTATATTTATCATTAGTCTTATCCGTTTTTACATCAAAGAATCCGCTGACATATCCGCTACCTAAAGGAATATGTATCTTCACAGGTTTTGCATTGATATCCTGCAAGTTAGTGTTATACATAAGGAACAACATCCCTCGCTGTGTAAATCCAAGTTTATTGACTCCTTCTTCAAGGAAACGGGTTTCTCCGCTTGCTGCTGTTTGCACATAGTCGCCGGACTTTTCTTCACCGATGCATTGAATAGACAAACTCTGTCCATGGGTGTCACCTACCAACACAATGACCGAATCTCCGGCTTCCACATAAATACCCGTAGGATTGTCTAAGTTGCTGTATCGTTTGGTCATCAGTGTTTCTGCCCATTCCTCTACATTGCTGTAAGGGTGATAATCTTGTATACGGAAAGACTTTTCCCATTCGTCATATGTGTTTCTCTTTAATTGAATGGCTATATTGGCAAAATAGCCGGGAAGTGCATTTATCTGTGCATCGGTAGCTTCATCTCTCACCTCCGTACAAGTTATATCTGTAAAAACGCCCAGCAATTGTGCGTCAAGTTTCTTATCCGGATTCTTTTGATAGAACTCCATTTCATCACAACTTACAAAGTCTCCCAAGCCGGAGTGAACCTCAAATTTTATTTTAGTAGCTTTCTTCAAACTCTGAGCAAACACCACACGGCTTGAAGCATTCTGCATCTTAAAATCGAATGAACCGTACTTCGTATATTCGGGAGCATCTTCTGTTGCCGTGTAAATATCCAATTTGCCAAAATTACCATTTCCACTACGGGTGTGATAAATCAAGTAATCTATGTCTTTTGTGCCATCAAAAAAATATTCGAGAGTAACAGGAAAATTAGCCTTTTGATTCCAAATTGAATGATAGGGGGTTCCACCAAACTTGCCATCAAAAGAGTTCTCGATTCCTTGTCCCGGCTGGTGCTCACTATCTTTTCCTCCATTGGGAGATATTTTCAAATCACCTTCTATCTCTACATCCGAAACGCCGGAATCTTTAGCATTTTGTGTAACTGAGCATAATGCTCTTATCTTGTCGTCTTTAGTATATATGTAAGTGAATGTGACAGTACGTGTTTCATAATATGGGTTGGCATCTACCGTATATTGGTATTCTTTATCTGTCAGCGCACGGGTGGCAGGAACAGTTTTGATCCAGTCACTGTTTTCCGATTGCTCTATTGTGTATTCTATATTCGAAGTGACAATAATGGAAAGAGGACCTCCAGCCGCATCGATTATCGGATTGGGATTCTTGACAAGGATAGCAGGACCGTACCCTAATTGACGTACTTGAATAGTATAGTTTTGCACAGAACTCTTTAATGTGATTTCTGCAGAGCGTACGTCCGGTTCTTCATTGGCATGTACCAATACTTTTACCGCGGGCGAAGAACCCGACATGTCTTTTGCTGCGACACACCAGTCTTGATTTGATGAGACTACCCATGCGTCTGCGGCCAGATTAGTTTCCACAGGTATTACAAGCGATGATTGTTTTTGATCGAAATCCTGTTGTAAATACTCCTCTTTTATTGTGAATACAGGAGTTTTATCACCCGGTTCATCATCGCTGCAAGCCAGGAACAAAGAAGAAAAGATGAGAGAAGTAATCCCCCATAGTAAGAACAGATATTGCTTCATAAAGTATTGTATCATCAAAAGATTATTCAAAGTTAACCATAAAAGTTAATGAGAGAGAGAAAACATTCTCTCTCTCATTAAAATATTACTTAGGAGAAAAATCAGTCTGTGCTCATCCAGAACTCTGCAAATGCAAAACTGTTTCCTGCTGACGTTTTATCTACTTGTACCCGCAAATATTTAAATGGTTTGCCGACGAATACCGGCGATGTATATTTTGCTTTTGTTGCCGTTGGTAGATTTTCTGTAACCGTAGTGATTTTACTGAAGTCAGTACCGTTCAGACTGCCGAGAAGAGTATACTGTAGAGGAGCGCCATTATTGTTGTTATGACGTACTTGATATCCTATTGATACTGCTGTGGATTCTTTCGGCAGAGTAATTTGAATCCAGTGAGGCATTGGTGCTACTTCGCTCCAGTTACTATGGTAATACGTATCTTCTTTTCCGTCGAGCATTTCAGCAATAGAACCTTCATTTGTCGGATCCGGGAAAATACCAATCATATTTTCTTTCAGGTTGACTTTGGTTAGTTTGCTTGCATCAGGTACATAAGAGATAGCATATAACGATGTATTTCTTTCTGTGTCGATAACAAATTGTGGTTTAGTGCATGAAGACAAACAAATCGGAAGCACATAATTACCATAACTCAAACCGGTACGGTCTACTTCAATATTTGCCTCTTTTACACTTTCCATATCGTTGGTAAAGTTGACAGTTTTCTCCAGCGTGTAAGCAGTAGAAGGTAACATTGCATAATCACATTCGTTTGCTGCATTATATTCGTCTAACAATTTCGAATCGATCGTTAATTCACAAGAGAAGTCCCATTTGCTTGGAATAGGAATTTCCAATGGCAAAGTGAAATTCATTTTAATAGGGCCGTTGTCCGAGAAAAAGTTTTGAGTATAGCCGCTCTTTGAAAAGAAAACTGTCGGAGTTTGTACATTTGGCTTAATAAAAACCTTTCCTAATTTTGAATTGATAGAGTCCTGTGAATTTTCCAGTTGCAATGGTAGCACATACTCTTCACCGGTATTCAAGGCGGGAAGCCCGTCAATCAGTTCCGTTTTCAGAGTGATATCCATAGTTTTATACAGTTCATTTGCAGCAAAAGTAAATTTTCTATCGCCATTCAATTCATAGCAAGTGGTGGGAATGGCTTTGTATTTTACTCCCTGTTCTGCATTATATATAGCCAATGCAGCATCATCCATCGTTCCTATACTTACTTCCGTCACTGCGTTGAGTTCTGAGCCTCCCTTGTTTATCACAACCTGGTAGTTGGCATCTTCCCCTGTGTTATATACACTTACAGGTATTTCGCCACTATTTCTGAAATAAAGTATAGTACTGAAATCATCCAGAAATTCATCCTTGCCATCTTCGCACGCAGTCTGCGTTAAAAGGAAGGCAGATACGAACGACACTAATAATATATTTTTTCTCATAAATATTTTCTTTTTATTAATAAAGTGGTTTTATGTGTATTTCTCACTACCATCCATAGTTTCTGGTCAGTAATTTATTACGATCCAATTCACGCTGAGAGAACGGATAGAGATAGTGGTTGGATTTAAACACGCGTGTTTCAAATACGGTTCTTTTCCAAAATCCGTCAGGAGTCACTTTCGTATCACTGCCTTCCAGCGGACAGGTTGCATCCATACCATACATTGGACCGTTGTCCGTTTGCTCCGCAATCATCCAAGTACGTGTGTCGAAATAGCGATGTCTTTCAAATGCCAGTTCCACACGACGTTCTTTACGACAAAGTTCAATCAGTTCGTCCACGGAAGCATTGGGATATACACTTGTAATCGGAGTCAATCCCGCACGGTCGCGCAAATCCGCCCATTTTTCCATTGCCAGTTCTTCATATCCTGCCGGCAAAGCAACATTCCTCTTCTTACATTCCAGAACAGATTCGATGAAGTTCAGATACATCTCTCCGAGACGGAATACCGGGAATGTCAGATTACCCCATTGTCCATCACCGGAGTTCAGTGTATGGTCATAAAAACGATTGCACAGGTAACCACTCTTAGGATAGTCGTGGCTCTTGTTACCATTACCTCCTTTGGCAAAAGAGATCATTGTGCTGCCAGCACCATGCAACCAATAGTTACCTCCAAAGAAAACAGTGATATAAAAACGAGGTTCACGATCTTTATACATGTTAGGAGCAGTGATATTGTAGTTCTTAAAGTTGCTCCATCCTTTTGCTGGATATTCCCAGTCTGATTTTTGCAGTTCTTCTTCCTTGCTGTATCCTGAAGCATTGTCTATTATCGGATCACCTGATGCTTCATACCCTATAATAGGATAGCGTCCGTTGTTCATCGCATAAGCATCTACCTGTTGCTGTGTAGGACCTACACCACCGTATGCAGTACCGGGTAGTCCGGTGGGAGCTGTATTTACTCCCCAACTATATCCGCTATTGTAACGGTCTGTCCAGATCAATTCACTATTCCAGTTCACATGGGTGATACCATAATAATCTTCATACGGATCACCGTTACCTGCACGATAAAGTTCGTAATCAGTATCGTCTAACAAGACTTTAGCAGCCTTTGCTGCTTCCAGCCATTTATTGGCATCGTATGTTTGCGGGAAAAGATCCACTCCCGAAAGTTCGGGGAACTTGTCTGTTACCGGGTTCTTTACCGTACGATATAGAGCATTACCGTTGAACAAGTCGCGTGCCGAATAAAGTTTCAGACGTGAAATGACTGCATAACAGGTACCTTTAGTCGCTAAACCGTATTTACTGGTCGACAGACCCTTCTGAACAGGTACAGCACTACTTTCGGCACATGCAGTAAGTTCACTGACTACATAATTTACACACTCTTCCCATGTGTTACGAGGACGGTATAATTCTTCTGTAGAAGCTGCAAAGTCCAGTAATTCGTCTCCAATCAGGAAAATAGGTCCGTAGTCGCACATCATACTAAAATAGTAGTAGGCACGGGCAAAGCGCGCCTGCCAATACCATTCGTCAAGTTGTTCCTGGGTAGCCAGAGGGTCTGAGCATTTATATACATTCTGCATGAAAATATTACATTCACGGATACCTTTATAGTATTTGTCCATTTTGTAATAAGGTACATTTGAGGCATTCCATGATCCGAAGTTCATAGAACGGTAACCACGGTCATAAGTAATGGTACATTCGTCCGATGCTCCCAAATAGGGTTCATTATCTCCAATGAATCCTCCATTGTAGTTAGGAAGAAATGACATAGCATTGAGCCAATACTGCTTGATCGTATTTCTTGACTCCCAGATTTTTTCGAAAGTCAGTTTTTCGTCTTCTTGCCTGTCAAGGAAATCTTCACATGAAGATAACAACATCGCGCCGGTAGCGAAGCATAACAGATAAAGTGATTTTATTTGAAGTTTCATAAGTTATACAGTTATAAGATTTAGAAATTAGCATTGAAGCCGATAGTGATCACTCGATTCAACGGATAGCCGGAACCTTCTCCTCCACCTTTTTCAGGATCCCACATATCGAATGGAGCAAATGTGAACAGGTTGCTTCCCGACACATAAAAGCGGAAAGACTTAATGAATGTTTTACTTGTCAACGATTTGGGAAGTGTATAACCAATCTCCATATTCTTCAATCGTATGAAAGAACCGTTGCGTTGCCACCATGTGGAAGTTTGAGTGTTGTTAGATGCTCCGGCACCTCCGCTACCATTGCTGAGGCGCGGGTAGAGTACATTTGCATTCTGTTCTGGGGTATTAGTGGACATCCATACATTGTTGTATATATTTTCGTTCACAGCCGAACGTTCCAAGTTTCCTGAAGAGAAAAGACTCTTAACTGATGATCCGCTTAAGAAGAAACTTGTGCGAGCCGCTCCTTGAAAAAATACATTGAAATCCCAGTTCTTCCATTGTGCCGTAGCACCGAAACCATACATGATTTCCGGTAAGTTAGTATATCCGATAGCGATTTGGTCTTGAGAGTTGATAACTCCGTCACCATTGATATCCTGATATTTAATATCACCTACACGGTATTCTCCGAAACTTTGTACAGGGCTGTTGTCTATTTCTTCCTGACTCTGGAATAACCCTAAGGCTACGAGTCCGAAAGGCTGCATGGAACCACCTGAACCAAAAGGTTTGCCTATTCTGTTTTGGTATTTATATTCCCAGTCAGGTTCGTCGTTGTTCTTCAATTTGTTACGATTATATGTAAAGTTACCTCTTGCCGTTACATAAACATTACCTATCTTCTGTGAGTATTCGATATTACTATCGAAACCCTGGTTCAGTGTTTCACCGATATTGACATAAGGGATAGTGGAAATACCGACAATGGCAGGCAATCCGGCACGTTGCAGGAAGATTCCGGTACGTTCTTCACGGAAGTAATCGGCCTGTACTTTAACCTTGTTGAATAAAGAGAATTCGATACCGACGTTCAATTTCAGAGCTTCTTCCCAAGATGCGTTTAGGTTTTCAACTTCACCAATACGAATACCATCACCTCCTTGATTGGCACTTTGACCGTATTGCCAGTTTCCTCCTCCTACAATAGAAGATTCATATACCCATCTTCTCTGTCCGCCGATGTCATCATTACCTACTTTACCGTAAGAAGCTTTTAACTTTAACATATCAACAGTGTTAGTTATAGGTTCAAACCACTTCTCGTTAGACATCATCCAACCGATAGCTGCTGCAGGGAAAAAACCAAAACGATGTCCGCGTGCAAAGTTTTCGGAACCGTTATAACCGACATTTACTTCAGCAAAATATGTATCTTTGAATGCATAAGTAACACGTCCTGCCAAACCTTGGTTTTTATAAGGAAGTGCAGCGTCTCCGCTACCGGCCTGTGTGTTAGTATGTATTTTCTGATTGTATAGTAACAATGCGCCTACACGATGTTTTTCTGCAAACAAACGGTTGTAGTTCAATGAGCCTTCCAAATAACGTGTCATCGTTCCGCTACGTCCGATTGCGAATCCCAAAGACTCACTTCCGGTATGTACGGGGTCCCATTCACCGTCACCATTATTATCGTCATATATCAGATTGCCTTGGTCGTCTCTCCCACGGGCATGATAGAAAGTCGGTGTTTTGGAGCGGCGTTGCAAGGTAGTGTTCCACGCATCCCATGAGAATTTCAAGTTGGCAGTTAATCCCTCCAACGGTTTCCAAAGTTTACCGATATCTTGCGTAACACCGACAAGTGCTTGTGCCGAGTTCCAGAACTGTTCACGGTATCCGGAGTGAACCAGCATATTCCATGGGTTGAAACCGGAATCGGTAGAAGGTCCTGAAAGTTTTCCATCAGAGTATTCTATCGGGAATGCGTTAGGGGAAGCATTGAACGTATATCCCCAAATGTCGTTATCGTTGTCACCAAATCCGGGACCAAACGATTTTTCATAGATATTAGCCAGATTGACATTCAGTACTGTGCTTTTGGTCAGGTTGAGGTCTATATTGGCACGGAAGTTGAATTTGTTGTAATTAATAGATGAATCGTATCCATATATGTTTCCTGCATTTTTGTAGATAGAGCTTTCATTATAGAAAGAGCCTGAAACATAATATTTCACGATGTCTCCACCACCGGTGATACTCAGATTTACTCGTTGATTTTCAGCCATGTCGTCGAACAAAGCATCAAACCAGTCTACATCCGGGTAGAGATCGGGGTCACTATGTTCTCTATATTTCTGCATGACTTCGTCCGAATAATACTTGGTTGAAGAAGCTTCATTGTAAAGTTCCGCCCATCTTGCTGAGTCGAGCATCTTCGGACGTTTGGTAGGACTGGTAAAGCCAAACTCTGTGCGTACATTGATTGCTGGCTTACCTTCTTCTCCCTTTTTAGTAGTAATCAAGATTACTCCGTTGGCACCTCGTACACCATAAACGGCAGAGGCCGAAGCATCTTTCAGAATGGAGAATGAAGCGATATCGTCTGTATCTACCAGATCAAGATCACGTTCGATGCCATCTACCAGCACTAACGGAGTGGAAGTTCCCTTAAAGGAAGATACACCACGAATGTAGAAATCCGCGGCACTATTTTTGCCGGGCTCTCCCGAACGGGTCATAGCCACAACACCGGATAACTGACCTGCCAACACATTTGAAATTGATGCTCCGGGAACTTTCAGTTTCTTGATGTCTAGCGTTGAGATAGCCCCAACAACACTTTCTTTCTTCTGGCTACCATATCCGACAACAACAACTTCGTCCAATACTTCAGTATCGGGTTGAAGAGTGACATTGATACTCTTTTGGTCTATGATTGCAATTTCCTGCTTCTTCATACCGATATAAGAGAATTCAAGTACTCCACCTACACCTTCTATCGTGATAGAATATTTACCGTCTATATCGGTCACAGCACCTACCGAACTGTTTTTTAGCCAAACAGAAGCTCCAATAATAGGTTCATTGGTATCGCTATCCCTTACTACACCGGTAATAACACGCTTTTGCTTTTTCTGTTGAGTCGATTCAACAATATTAGTAGTAGATTCTCCTTTCACATCCTTCCATTCCTCTGCTGCAGAGGAAGAAAGCGGACAAAGAAGCAATGACAGAACAGTATACTTCAAATACCGTTGTTTACAAAAAAAATGAAATTGTCTCATGCTTTTTCTTTTAAATTTAACATTGGGTTAATTGTAGATTGAGTTAAAGGTTGAATATGTTCTTGCAGAACTTATTACATGTCTACAACCTCATTATCAAGTTTTTTAGGATGACTCCGATAGCACACGGTTGCATGAGAAACCCTTGTGAAGCGGTCTGGTAGAAGATTATGGTACTATTGTTCTACCAAGATAAGTACTTTAAATATTGATATTCAATCAATTATCTTAATAAGTCATGTAGTATATTATACCTATTTTATATACTAATCACAATAAAATACTTATTGGGGGGATTCGGGAATGACACAAGGCGAAAATATTTTTTTTAATTCATAAAGAAAATAATATGCATTCTTGCGTGTTATTCAAATAAATAGTTATCTTTGCACACAAAATTTGTTACCTATTATAAATATAACCTAATTAACCAATGTGATATGATATGAAAAACAACTCTTAATTTAGAACATGCAATAAGTTCTGCAAGAACTAAATAAACTAACTACTTTTTCCATATATAACAAATA
>OBXH01000091.1_pt1 | contig 129648 bp, 172 predicted proteins | sample 1538101 | NCBI WGS metagenome assembly OBXH01 (sample SAMEA2580141, study PRJEB22360) | human gut metagenome | biome: human gut; feature: human-associated habitat; material: faeces | place: Denmark | collected 2008/2010 | reverse complement strand
TGTGCTTGTGCTAGGCGATACTAATTCGTGTCTCAGTGTTATAGGAGCCAAGCGTTTGCACATCCCTATCTTTCATATGGAAGCTGGAAACCGTTGTAAAGACGAATGTCTCCCTGAAGAGACCAACCGTCGTATCGTTGATATCATCAGTGATGTAAATATGGCATACTCAGAGCATGCGCGAAGATATCTTGCAGATTGCGGTCTTCCTAAAGAGCGTACTTACGTTACAGGCTCTCCTATGGCAGAAGTACTTCATAATAATCTCGCAGAAATAGAAGCAAGCGATGTGCACCAGCGTCTTGGCTTAGAGAAAGGCAAGTATATTCTTCTCTCCGCTCATCGTGAGGAAAATATAGATACCGAGAAGAATTTCTTCTCACTTTTCACTGCTATCAACGCTATGGCAGATAAGTATGATATGCCAATTCTTTATAGTTGTCACCCGCGCTCCCGCAATCGCTTGCAGGCTTCTGGTTTCAAACTTGATTCTCGGGTACAAGTACAACAGCCGCTTGGCTTTCATGATTACAATTGTCTTCAGATGAATGCTTTCTGTGTAGTCAGTGATAGTGGTACACTTCCAGAGGAATCTTCGTTTTATGCATCTATCGGCAAGCCAATCTCTGCAGTATGTATCCGTACGAGTACAGAACGTCCGGAAGCTCTTGATAAGGCATGTTTCATTCTTTCTGGTATTGACGAGAAAGGCCTCCTCCAGTCGGTTGATCTTGCAGTCAGTATGACTAAGGATGGTAATCATGGTATCCCTGTTCCTAACTATACTGATGATGTCTCTAATAAGGTTGTGAAGATTATCCAGTCTTACGTAGGGGTGGTTAATAAGATGGTTTGGAGAAAGGAAATGTAGGCCCTTTTTCCTTTCTATTCCATTAATTCATAATATGAGGTTAAGTAAGTGTACAGGTAGCTCTCATTTGAATACAAGGTCCGATACTCTCACTTGCTTCAGAATTTACACGTTAACAGGTAACAAAATAAATATAGAAATACAAGATTATATTAAGTGGCACGATGATATTAAATTATTAGTCTTATAAATGTACATCTTTGGAGGAATCCTCTAAGATGTTTTTTAGAGGATTATACATATCTCAATAGGCTGTAGATGTTTTATAAAATTCCATAAAGGAATCTTATTGCGGACAAATAGATAATAATGGAAGTTGTAAAAGACGATTTTTGCTTATTGTCACAGGTAGATTTACATTATAATAATGGTAGAAACGAATAAAAATGGATTGACTTATCTGAGGTTCTATTATGTTTTTATAAAAATAAGTCTTTGGAGCTAAGCCTTGTACTGAAGTTGAAGAGTAATATAAATAAAGGAAATGGTAGTCAAAGAAAATAAGTGGGATTGTATCTCTTATTTGTAGAATATTGTAGCGATTTTTTAATGCTATTTTAATAATGTCAGACAATACATCAAATAATAAACGAATAGCCAAGAATACTTTGTTTCTGTATATCAGAATGATATTTGTATTACTTGTATCTTTATATTCTACTCGTGCCATTCTTAATGCATTAGGAGTAGTGGACTATGGTATATATAATGTTGTTGCAGGGTTTGTGCTAATGTTCGCTTTTTTGAACTCTTCAATGACAAATACAATACAACGTTTTTTTAACTTTGAACGAGGAAATTCGAATAGCGACAACCTTAACAAAGTATATATAACGTCACTTCAAATTCAAATAACACTAGGGATAATAACTGTTGTTTTACTTGAGATTATCGGTATTTGGTACATAAATAATAAAATGGTAATTCCTGTTGATAGAATTTCAGCAGCAATGTGTGTTTTCCAATTTTCTGTAATTTCTTTATTTCTCTTAATACTGCAAATCCCATATGGAGCTGCGGTAGTGGCACATGAAAAGATGGGTTTTTATGCAATCGTAAGTATGGTTGATGTAATCCTGAAATTGTTTATTGCCTTTATTCTTCCATATATTCCTTATGATCGATTGATTTATTATGGAATCTTTATGTTGATAATATCAATAGCGAATATATTCCTTTATTTTGTATATGCTAAAAAAAACTTTGAGGAGATTAGGTATCATCATGTCTTTTATCGACAGCAGTTTATAAGTATGTTGGCTTTTTCGGGGTGGAATGTCTTTGATTCTTTTGCTTACACTATGCAAGGGCAGGGGTTGAATATGCTAATGAACGTATTTTTTGGTCCAGTAGTTAATGCTGCACGCGGTGTTGCCTATCAGGTACAAGCAGCGCTTAGTGGTTTCACCGAAAATATTGCTGTTGCATTCAAACCCCAGTTGGTAGAAAGTTATGCTAAGAACGAATTTGAAAGAACAAAGAATTTGATGTTTTGCATGTCTAGGTTGTGCTACCTAATGGTTTTTGTATTATCATTACCAATATCTATTGAAATTGAATATATTTTGAATATGTGGTTAGGGGGGGAAGTACCAGAATATACTTCAATTTTTACCAATTTAATTCTTTTAAATATGCTCCTAGGAAGTCTTAATCTTCCAATTTCGCAGGCGATTCAAGCTGTTGGAAAAATTAGAATTTATCAAACAGTACGAAGTGTAATTGTAATAAGTGCTCTTCCTGTTTCTTGGCTAATTCTAGCTGATGGAACTCCTGCTTATATGGTGTTTGTTGTGTTGATAATTGTTAATTTGATTAATCAGCCTGTAAGTATGTTTTTGTTAAGGAAGGTTTTTAATTATTCCTATCTTGATTATTATAGAAAGGTCTTGTTACCATGTTTGCTTTTCAGTCTAATAACTCCGCTAATTCCATTTGTTATTCACAGTTTGATGGGCGAGTCTTGGGGCAGACTTGCTATTGTCGGAATAATATCTATACTCTTTTCAGCTGGGGCAGCTTATTTCATTATTTTGTCAAAGGATGAACAGTATTTAGTAAAAGTATTTGTTGAAAAAGTTAAAAATAAGCTATGATAATTATAGCTATATCTGATGTTCAATTGATTTTTAATCTAAAACAAATATAATTGTATAAATTGTAAAATATTGTGTATTATTTGTCTGATGAGATGTATGGATTACATGGGAATCAATAAACAACATTCTATATGATTAAAATTGAAAACTTAATATATCCTCTAGCAGTCATTTTAGGGATTGTATTAATTGTTACACCAGAATATGATGTACATATATCGTTTCTTTTTTGGGTGGCTTTGATGTTTTACTGTATGTTAAATATTGAAAAACGAGTACTGCTCATGCTTTTTGCTTTTACGGTATTTGTTTTTTGTATGACAAGAATTGTTATTCCTGAGTATTATATAAATGATTTTATACAGGATAGTCAACTCTATTCAATGAGTTTTAGTCAGGATGTGCATAATTTTGTAGCAAGAGCATGTTTTCTGTCGCTGGTCGGAGCTTTAGTAGGATTCAACTTAGTGAGTGCAAATATTAACTCTGACTATAGGCTGAATATTGACCCAAACAGCTATCAAATAACCCAAATTCGCAAAATATCAAAGTATTTATACTTACTATCTGTAATTCTTGTCGTTTATTCAATATATACTCGTTTTAGTTTTGTTGCGGCATATGGCTATATGGATTCCTATATTGATTACAGTAACAGTTTGCCTACAGTTTTAAGTAAGTTTGCTTCAACAAATGCACTTTGCTTTTATCTCTTTCTTGTAACGTTGCCTTCTAAAAAAGAGGCAAAGCCAATACTGATTGTATTTATGCTAGTTGCTGTTTTCTCATTATTAACAGGGGCACGCACAGGATTTATAATGAGCCTTATAACACTTTTGGTATATTTACTACTTCGTAATAGAATCGATCCTTATGATCCTTGGTTGACACGAAAGGTGAAAATAGCGATTCTTTTTTCATTGCCCTTCATTACAGCTTTAATGTTTATTGTAATGCTAATGAGAGGGGAGTCTTCTGTAAGTAATATTAGCTTTGTGGATATGGTAATAAACTCTATTTATCAGCAAGGCAGTATTCTTGAAGTTCTTGGAGTTTCTTATGAAAATGCAGATCGTATTCCATATAGAATATGGTCATTTGGTAGAGTTATAGATAGTTATGATAATAATTTTCTATTCCAAATATTGGGTATTGGACAAGCATTTAAAGCTAATACTGTTGATTTTGCAATCAATGGCCATTCTCTCGCTAACTACTTGACATATACTTATCAAACCCAACGATATCTTGCTGGAGGAGGAATGGGATCAAGTTTCATTGCGGAGTCTTGGCTGGATTTTGGTTACTTGGGTGTTGTTGGTTTTAGTGTCGTTTATGGAGTAATATTAGCAAAATTCTTTGTTTGGGCAAGAAAAAATGTATGGATTTGCGCTATCTCATTCTATATGGTAAATGCAATTATTTATGCACCTAGAGCAGGTGCAGCTGATTTTGTCTCAGATATTTTAAGTCCTACATATTTACTTCTTTTAATAGGTATTTATTTCTATACAAAACCCAAAACGTATGTATAAAATTCTTTTTGTTATCCCTGGCCTAAAAACTGGTGGAACGAATTCATCACTATCTGCCTTATATTCAAATATCAAAAAACAATATGACATTACTGTATTCACATTGTCGAACCAACGTAATGCAGAATATAACTTTGATGAAGTTGTTAGGTATTCGCCATTTATAATTTCTGCTTTTCATGTGAATGCTATCGAAGAAAAATGGTATAAATGTCTTGCTGTTTTGGTTTTAAAGACTATTAGAACCATAATAAGAAGGTTATTAGGGTACGATATATTAGATTATTTGTATAAACGGATGACACATATTATTGAGAAAAAATATACTTATGATTTTGTCGTAGCCTTCGAAGAAAGTTATCCTACTAAGTTTGTGTTATACTTTAAAAATGCGAATAAAATAGCGTGGATTCATTGTAACTATAATAAGTATTGCCCTCTAGGAGTAAGCGAAGAAGATATTTACAGTCAATATAAGAATATCATTTGTGTATCAGAATATACTTCACGGCTTTTCGTATCTCGATATCCACGTTTAAATGCTAAGGTTAGTTCTATTTATAATCTTATTGATACAGAATCAATTCTTGTAAAATCTAGAAAGCCTATAGATGACGATCGATTTGAAATTGGGAAAAGAAGTGTCATAATTTCTGCAGGGCGAATAGACCCTGTGAAAAGATTTTCATCTATACCGAAGATTGCTAAAGAATTAATAGATAGAGGTTTATGCTTTCAATGGTATATATTGGGACCTATTGCTGTAAGAGATGAATATAATAGGCTTGAAGCTAATATTGAAAAATATAGTGTAGATAATTATGTTCATTATTTAGGTAATAAAATAAATCCATATAGTTATTTTGTAAATTCTGATTTGTATGTGTGTACGTCAGAATCAGAAGCTTGCCCAATGGTATTCAATGAAGCAATGATATTAAATACTCCTGTAGTTACTACAAATTTTGGATCTGCATCAGAATTTATTCACAATAATAAGAATGGTTTTGTTTGTGATATAGATGGATTAGCAAAAAAAATCTTTTGGGTTCTCACAAATGATGAAATATATCAAGGGCTTCAAAAAGAACTTGCCGAATCACATTCATTTAATGCAAGAGTCCTTAATAATATTAATAAATTGTTCTCGTAGTTATTATGAAACAATATATCTTTTTGACAAATCAATATCTTCCTAAACCAGGAGCAACAGGCATGTGTGTGCATAATGTTGCTACAGAATTGGCTAAGAGAGGAGAATCAGTAGCAACGGTATGCTATAGTTTTGATAGAAACTATCATGTACAAGTAATAGATGATGTTAAGGTTTTTTATATACCAACTCCTGTCTATCTTAGAGATGTAAAAAATAATATACCGTTATTTGTGTTAGCAATAAGAGCTCTATCAATTCTAGCAAAATTAGTCCACATTAATAAATATCCTTTAAGAAGTACAACTCTAGTGGGACGCTATGTTAAGACTATTCTTCCATTGATAGATGATGTTAATAAAACAACGATAATAGCATCATACACTCCATTGGAGGGAGTTGTTGCATTAAAAAAGATAAAAGAAAAGTACCCAGATATAAGGACTGTATACTATTCGACAGATACTTTATCAAACGAGCAAGGAGATGCGGGGTTTCTCACTTCAGAAAAAAGAGAAAAAAAAGGGTTTGAGTGGGAACATGATTTTTTCTCCGCATTTGATAAGATAATTATTATGGAATGTCATGCTCCGTTTTATAAAACTAATAGATTTGAAAAGTTTTTTAGTAAAATGTCTTTTGCGAATTTTCCAATGGTTATTAGACCCATAGAAACAAAAATGGCTGAAGAGAAAAAGGATAGTAGAAAAAAGTTGTTCGTGTATGTAGGAACATTATACAAAGTACTCAGAAACCCTGTATATTCTTGTACAATTCTTAAGAGTCTAACTACCTATATAGATATGAAAGTTGTTTTTATGGGAGGAGGAGACTGTTTTGATATATTGCGCAACTATCAAAGGCAAACAAACAATGCAATTGAGTATATTGGTATGCAGCCTCATGATGTCGCTTTAAAATATCTAGATAACGCAGATGTTCTTTTAAGTATAGGTAATAAAGAAAGTCCTATGGCGCCTTCAAAGATTTATGAATATATCTCGACGGGTAAGCCAATTATCCATTTTTATACTTGGGACAAGGATCCATGTATAGAACCACTTAAAAAGTATGGTAATGCGATATTAATTAATGAAAATAAAGATTTTGATATTCACTTATTACTTAATTTCTTAGATACTCATGATAGGAAAGTGTTTGATGAGTTTGTATCCAATTTTGAATCTTCAACTCCCTCTTATACTGCTAATCTTATTAGTAATATTTGATTCAATGAATAGATGAAAATTAGTGTTATTATACCGGTTTATAATGCTGAAAGTTATATCGGGCGTTGTATTGAGAGTGTGCAAGTTCAAACATTCGGTGACTGGCAGATGATTTTGGTTGATGATGGTTCAAATGATAATAGTTTGGCGATTTGTCAGAAGTATGCTGAGATAGATGACCGTATTCAAGTTATGCATCAAGAGAATGCAGGAGCAGGTGCGGCAAGAAATACAGGGCTTACCAAGGCATTGGGAGAGTATATTGTATTCATCGATTCTGATGATTATGTGGCTGAATATTACTTTGAGTTACTATCAAACCATACTGAGGATGTCGTTTTTATTAATGTTGAAGCTGTAGATGGAAATGGATCTATAGTTCGCAAGGAGTATCTTTCAGTATATAAGAACATGAAAAAAGACGACTTCATGCGTGCGCAGATGACAGGTAAAATAAATTGGGGTGGTGTCAGAAAGGTAGTGAAGCGTGAAATTCTTGAAAAGAATAACATCAAGTATTCGAATCATAAGGTAGGTGAAGAAGCACTGTTTACATACTGCTCGGTATATTATTCCCAAACAATTGCTTTTATAGAGAAGCCGGCATATTTTTACATTCTGCGGGCGGATAGTTTGTCGCATACAAAAATGGATGACCCATGGGGGGAAGTGGCTTTGGCTCTTAAAGCAAAGACTCTCGATAATGGATCTTATGCTAAATACGCAGATACAGTTAATGCTTTCATTTTAACGGCTGCTGCCGTCTCTGCGGATAGATTGGCAGTAAATTACAAAAGGGAAGAGTATAGAAAAAAAATTGAAAGTCTGTATATCTCTTTAATAGACAAACTTGATAAGGCATATCCCATAGATTACAATCATATGTCTCTGAAAGCAAAATTCTTAGGTAAACTGCTTTTAGGACGGCATTTCTCATTAATTAGAGCGATTAGCAGAAGTAAACGTCTTATGAAATAATTATATGAAAAGTATTGCAGTAATTTTACCGGTATATAAAAACGATAAAGTTCCGTATATTAAGTTGTCTTTTAACAGTATACTAAACCAAACTTACGAGGCCTTATCCCTCTATATTGGAGTGGATGGTCCTGTCGGTGATGATCTGAAAGAATGTTTGCAGCAGTATGAGCACTATGAGCATGTTACGGTAAAGTGGTTTAAGGAGAATCGAGGACTTGCCATTGTTCTTAACGATTTGCTTGATATCTGCTTCGATAGTGGCTATGAATACATTGCTCGTATGGATGCAGACGACATATCTATGCCGGAACGTTTTGCAAAGCAAATGGATTATCTACTGAAGCATCCCAATATTGATGTTGTAGGTGGAGCTATAGAGGAGATAGATGAAAATAGTGAAAGTAGAGGCAAGAGAATAGTATACCCTTTAACTCCCAAAGAATGCTATAATTTCTTCTCTCGTAGAAACCCTCATGCTCATCCTGCTGTGATGTTCAGAAAGAGTTTTTTCGATAAGACAGGCTGTAAGTATCGTCCTGAATATCGACAAAATCAAGATACTATGCTTTGGTTTGATGGTATGAAAGCCGGTACACAACATGCGAATTTACAAGATGTTGTTTTGTATTTTCGGTTTACTAACTCATTATTCAAAAAGAGGCGCAACGGTTGGGCTTTCGCAAAGAAGCAATTGCATGATCGCAAAATTATAAATAAGACACTTGGCTATGGGGGTGGGGCCACTGTATTTGGCTATATGATGTTTGGTATGCTAGTGTCTCCTCCTTGGGTCAAGAAAATTGTATATAAAATATTTAGATAAACTAGAGCAGCATTTGTTGTATGAAAAATGTACCTTCCAAATACTTAGATCAATTTTTTAATATATTAAAGGGTAGGCCGTCAATACAGCTTAGTATTCTATGAATCAGAACAAATGTGTTTATTCTTTTCTTGATGAAAACGACAAAAAAGAAAGCAAAGAGTGTTAGAAAGGTCATGTAGGACTACAATTAAAACCGTAATATCGTATGTGTAAGTATTGTAAGGATGAGGTGTGGAATTTGATTGGTTGGTCAGGTTTAAGAAGACTTGTCAGTTAAAGGAGCAGAAAGTCCCTCTCTGATACAAGATATCTTTTTCCGCTATCAATAAAAGATGAAATAGCCAATCCTCTAACATGATAAGTGGAGTCATGGGTTCTGAAGTCTTCTGAAGGGGGGGAGCAGGTTGAACTTAGAAACACAAGTTTGTTTGTCGTAATGGAATTGTTGCAAAAAATGTCTTATCTATAATAAAATTCATAAATAAAACGAGGGATAACTCCGATAAGCGTCCAATTTTGATGTCCTAACTTAAAAGCATAAAATGATGACCTTGGCTATTGGATAAAAAACGATGACATTACGTGTATTTCAAGTGATTTGATTGGTGACACATTCAATTCTTAACCTCTTCCAGATACGGATTTTTCAACCAGCGAGATTATCACTCAAACAGATTTTTTTAATTTAATAAGCTAGGAAGTTATTGGTTCATTTCAAAGTAAATTAAGTGTTTGGTTGGCTGACAGTCATCCACTAAGAGGTGAATTGTTGACGAAGGCTTCCTGTTGTTTTTATATCTAAATACATGGTATTTCAGTTTTGGAATTCTTTAATAAATTCTTTAAAGAAATAGTAATGAATTATTGGTGTTATGAAAATCTCTTACCGATGACTATAGGTTTAAAACAAAAATAAAATTTAAAAAACAATGTCCATTTTGATATTTATATATGTAGAAAGTTCTGAGAAGTACTTTCCAATACATTATATATCTAGATTGGACGCTAATGTAAAAAATGTTTTCAAAATATCTTTTTGACCGAATAGTAGCGTTTTTCGGCTTATTATTTTTATGGCCTTTATTGTTAATCGTAGCTCTGTTGATTAAAAAACAAATGCCTGGTCCTGTGCTGTTTGTACAGAAACGAGTGGGTAAAGGAGGAAAAGTGTTTAATTGCCATAAGTTTCGTTCAATGAAAGTGGATCATGGTGGTTCTACAGTTAGTGTTGCAGGTGAAACTCGTATAACACCATTAGGTTCAAAACTTCGTAAATATAAAGTAGATGAGTTACCTGGATTATGGGATGTTTTTATCGGAAAGATGAGCTTTGTGGGACCTCGTCCGGATGTTCCGGGATATGCGGATCTGTTGGAAGATTCTGATAGAGATGTATTGAAGCTTCGTCCGGGAATTACGGGACCTGCCTCTCTTAAATATCGAGATGAAGAAGAAATGATAGCACAGTTTGTTGGAAAGGTAAAAAAAAGAGATTTGTCTATACTCAATCAATACAAAGAGGTAGACTTTACGAGAATGACTGATGAACAAATTGCTATTTGGTATAACGACAATATTATTTATCCAGATAAAGTACGCATAAACTGTTATTATTATCATAATTACAGTTTTATAAAAGATATTCAAATGATTTTTGCTACCATTTTGGGTAAGCGGATACAGTATGCTGGTGAAATAATTTAAAAATAAATAAAGCTAATAGACCTATGGAAGAAAGAAAAACAATTTATCTCTGTCTTGCTCACATGAGCGAAGGGGGCATCGAACAAAAATATGTAAAGGAAGCATTTGATACAAATTGGGTGGTTCCTTTGGGGCCTAATGTGAACGCTTTCGAAGAAGATTTGAAAAACTTTGTAGGTGGAAAAAATGAAGTTGTGGCACTTTCGTCAGGAACAGCAGCAGTGCATTTGGCTTTGCTAGCTTGTGGTGTGAGACCGGGCGATGAGGTGTTAGTGCAAAGTTTTACATTCTGTGCTTCTTCACATCCGATAACATATCTTGGTGCAACGCCTGTATTTGTAGATTCGGAACCTGATACTTGGAATATGGATCCGGATTTGTTGGAGGAAGCGATCAAGGATCGTATTGCTAAAACTGGCAATAAACCGAAGGCGATTGTGCCTGTAGCTTTATATGGTATGCCTTATAACTGTACACGCATCATGGAAATAGCTAACTGTTATGATATACCCGTGGTCGAGGATGCTGCTGAAGGATTTGGTTCGAAGTTTGCTGGTCGTGTTTTAGGTACTTTCGGCAAGTTTGGAGTGTTGAGTTTCAATGGAAATAAAATGATTACAACTTCTGGAGGTGGCGCATTAGTCTGTGAAAATGCAGAACTCAAAAATAAGATTATGTGGTATGCTACTCAGGCTCGTGAGGCTTATCCTTACTACCAACATGAGGAAATTGGTTATAATTACCGTATGTCGAATATTTGCGCAGGTGTTGGTCGTGGTCAGATGACGGTGGTGAATGCTCATATAGCGCACCATAAGCATGTACAGGCTCTCTATGAGGAACTATTGGCGAATGTTCCGGGAGTAACTGTACACAAACAACCAGCTACAGGAGAGTATGATTCAAACTTTTGGCTTTGCACCATCATCTTAGATCCTTCTATCAAAATCAAGGGTCAGGAGAATGTTTACAAAGAGGTTATTAAAACTGCCGTGGGAGGTGCTGCTGGAGTAATTCATGTAGTGGATTGCCCGACTACAGACTGTCAACCGAACGATAATGTGGAGGCACTACGCGTATTCATGCTTTCGAAGCGGATTGAGGTACGTCCGGTATGGAAACCGATGCATAAGCAGCCGGTATACAAAGATGTTCCTGCATACGTGAATGGAGTATCGGAGGCTGTTTTTAAGGTCGGTATGTGTTTGCCTGCTGGTCCGTATGTGACGGATGATGATGTACGTTATATTGTGGAGAGTATCAAGGAGGCTATTGTAAAATAATGGAGATGCTACCTGTTTCTGTTTGGATTTTCTGCCGATATCTTTTCATTCTAAGAAAACCCAACAGATTGCCTAATAACTGATAACAATGAAATTAGATAAAAACTATTAGGAAAACTCTTTGAACAAGTGGTGAAAAATCCACGTTTACATTACTTCCTCGACTTACGTACTTTATCTGCTGGTATCAGCCAAAAATAGAAATGCTTATTCATCGACATGCAAAGACAGCAGAAACTGTAATATGTCTTGTTGCTAAATTAGAAGAAATTATCTATGAAATATCTATATGAAACAGCTTTCTGTTATGATGATGTGATAAGACAAAAAAGTTCTGAAGAAGTTTTACATCAAATACTATCTCCTTTAGAAGGTAAATTAGATATCCAAATACCTGAAGGAGGTATGGGTATACATAAATGTTATAGCGTCTTCTGTTATTTTTGAAGTAAAAGATGGGTATATAATGAATCGAGGAATGCTACTGATAAAAAGGAATTGAGTTTTAATAGGATAAAATAAAAGCAATAGAAAGAAATATTATGAATGGAATGAAACAATTAATCTATTACGTATTGGCAGCTTTTCTATTAACAGCCTGTCAGTCTTACAAAAAAGTGCCTTACCTACAGGATGCTGAAGTGGTATTGTATAGTACTCAAGATGCGCAACTATATGACGCAAAGATTATGCCAAAGGATTTGTTAACCATTGTAGTTTCGTGCACCAGTCCTGAATTGGCAGTACCTTTCAATTTGACTGTTGCAACACAGAATAATATGGCCTTGAATTATGCTACCACTCAGCCGGTCCTACAGCAATATCTAGTGGATAATGACGGTAATATAAATTTCCCTGTACTGGGGGAACTCCATGTAGGCGGACTGACCAAGAAGGCGACCGAACAGATGATCGTAGAAAAACTGAAACCTTATATAACGGAATCCCCTATTGTAACGGTCCGTATGGTGAATTATAAGATTTCTGTGATTGGTGAGGTTGCCCGTCCCGGTACATTTACTATTTCTAATGAAAAGGTGAATGTCTTAGAAGCTTTGGCTATGGCAGGAGATATGACTGTATATGGTCTGCGTGATGATGTTAAATTGATACGTGAGAATGCCAATGGCAAGCAGGAAATTATTCCGTTGGATTTGAATAAGGCGGAGACTATTCTTTCTCCTTATTATTATTTGCAGCAGAATGATATTATTTACGTAACTCCGAATAAGGCAAAAGCTCGAAATTCAGATATCGGTACTAGTACGAGCTTGTGGTTCTCTGCTACTTCTATCCTTGTGTCGATTGCCAGTTTGTTGTTTAATATCCTGAAATAAAAAGAAAGAGTTATGAAAGAAGAAAAACAATATGAGAAAGGTCATGTCACTAGTGAAGAACAGATAGATTTTCAGGCGTTACTTTTTAAATATATTATCCATTGGCCTTGGTTTGTAACGGCAGTGTTACTATGTCTTGTTGCTGCATGGCTTTATCTGCATTGGGCTACACCTATTTATAATATTTCAGCTACTGTTCTTATAAAAGATGAGAAGAAAGGTGGAGGTGTAGGACTCTCTTCGGAATTGGAGGATATGGGCTTAAGCGGTCTGATGACTTCCTCCAAAAATATTGACAATGAGTTGGAGGTTTTACGTTCTAAAACGCTTGTGAAAGAGGTTGTTAATCAATTAAATCTGTATATAACTTATGCAGATGAGGATGAATTCCCAGCTAAAGGTTTATATAAGACGTCTCCGGTACAAGTGAGTTTGACACCTCAGGAGGCTGAGAAACTAAGCTCTCCGATGGTAGTGGAAATGACACTGCAACCTAAGGGTAGTATGGATGTGAACGTGACTGTAGGTGAGAAAGGATATCAGAAGCATTTTGAAAAGTTGCCTGCCATTTTTCCGACTGATGAAGGTACACTGGCTTTCTTTCAGGAAGCGGATTCGGTAGCTTTGCAGGATGGGACGAAAGTATCTCGAATAGAGAAGAATGTACGTCATATAACTGCGACTATCAACAAACCGATGAAAGTGGCAAAAAGCTATTGTAAAAGCCTGTCTATTGCGCCTACTTCCAAAACTACTTCTGTGGCTGTGATTTCATTGAAGAACTCCAGTTTGCAGCGTGGGCAGGATTTCATCAACCAATTACTGGAAATGTATAATCGCAATACGAATAATGATAAGAATGAAATTGCTCAGAAAACAGCTGAGTTTATTGATGAACGTATTAGTATTATTTCAAAAGAATTGGGAAGTACAGAAGCGGATTTAGAGACTTTTAAGCGTGATGCGGGTATCACAGATTTGACGAGTGAAGCTCAGATTGCTTTGGCCGGTAATGCTGAATATGAAAAGAAGAGCGTGGAGAATCGTACTCAAATCAGTTTGGTAAATGACCTTCGTAAATATATGCAAGGTAATGAATATGAAGTATTGCCGAGTAATGTGGGTTTACAGGATGCTGCCTTGATTGGTGCGATTGAACGCTATAATGAAATGTTGGTGGAACGTAAACGTCTGTTACGTACATCAACTGAAAATAACCCAACTATTGTGAATCTGGATACGAGCATCCGTGCTATGAAAGCCAATGTACAGGCTACCCTTGAAGGAACTTTGCAGGGATTGATGATCACTAAATCAAACCTAGACCGTGAAGCGAGCCGCTACTCTCGTCGTATCAGTAATGCTCCGGGGCAGGAACGAGCTTATGTAAGTATTGCCCGCCAGCAAGAGATTAAAGCAGGCTTGTATCTGATGTTGTTACAGAAACGCGAAGAGAATGCGATCGCGCTAGCTGCTACAGCGAATAATGCAAAGATTATTGATGAAGCGATAGCTGATGATATTCCAGTGTCTCCCAAGCGATCTATGATCTATTTGATTGCATTGGTGTTAGGTATTGGAATCCCTGTTGGCATCATCTACCTGATTGACCTGACGAAATTCAAAATCGAAGGTCGTGCCGATGTAGAGAAGCTAACGACTGTCCCTGTTGTCGGTGATATTCCATTGACAGACGAAAAGAATGATAAAAATGGTTCTATTGCGGTATTTGAGAATAAGAACAATCTGATGAGTGAGGTTTTCCGTAATGTTCGAACCAATCTTCAGTTTATGCTCAATAATGACCAGAAGGTTATCCTTGTGACCTCGACCGTTAGTGGAGAAGGAAAATCGTTTGTTTCGGCAAACCTGGCTATCAGTCTTTCTCTTTTGGGAAAGAAAGTGGTGATTGTCGGTCTTGATATTCGTAAGCCGGGACTTAATAAGGTATTCCAGCTTTCGAACAGGGAAAAAGGTATTACCCAATATCTTTCCAATCCTGAAACGGATCTGATGGAACTGGTACAGCCTTCGGATATCAACAAGAACCTATATATCCTTTTGGGTGGCACTGTTCCTCCTAATCCGACCGAACTGCTGGCTCGTAACGGACTGGACAAGGCCATAGAAACCTTGAAGAAGCACTTCGACTATGTAATAATGGATACTGCCCCTATCGGTATGGTAACCGATACCTTATTGATAGGCCGTGTAGCTGACTTGTCCGTCTACGTATGCCGTGCCGACTATACTCATAAAGCCGAATATACATTGATCAATGAGTTGTCTATTGAGAAGAAGCTTCCTAATCTTTGTACCGTAATCAACGGTGTGGACTTGAAAAAGAGAAAATACGGTTATTACTACGGCTACGGCAAGTATGGTAAGTACTACGGCTATGGCAAACGCTATGGTTACGGCTATGGATATGGTCAGACCAAAAGTGAAAGAAAAGACTAGTAATTTTGAAATAAATATGAAAAAAACGTTGAAAAAGGATGATTTATTTTGTATCTTTATAGCTTATAAACCAAGCATAAAGATACAATGAATCAACCAGATTTTGTAGTGAAATGCTACAATAAACAAGACTTAGCCCAAATGTATTTTCCTGATATAACAGTTCGCGCTTCAGTAAATAAACTTCGTCGTTGGATGCGTAGATGTCAGCCATTAATGGATGAGATACTTTCTACGGATTTTCATCCGAAAACGAAAGCTTTTTCTGTGCGGGAAGTAAGGTTGATTACTTACTATTTGGGTAAGCCGGGAGATTTATAATCTCAAAATCCTTTTATTATTCATCACAATGACTACGGGAGGCAGCACTTTCGCTATCTCCCGCAGTTTTTTTATAACCCTGAATATTCCTTTTTCGGATCAAAGCAAGGACATGCTTTATGAATCGAGGCACTAAGCTGATAATGTCCCGCTATCTGCGCCTCCGGATACTGATGCCTGAGAATCGTCAGCAGATCGATCAGGGCAAAACGCTGCGCGGCAGTTCTTGTATCCGCCGGTTTGCCATCTTCATTCAGTCCGCCTTCATAGCAGATTCCGATACTATGCCTGTTGAATCCACGCACATGAGCACCCATCTCAGAGATGGGACGGCAATGGTGAAGAACTCCGTCACGGGTAATATAAAAATGGTAACCGATATCAAGAAAGCCCCGTTGCAAATGACATTCGCGAAGCTGTTCTACACTGAAGCGAACATTGCAGCGCGTAGCGCTGCAATGAATCACCAACAACTTAATCTCTCTGGGGAGATACTCATCTTTAGAACTTTCCATACGGATGTATTACAGATGAGCCGCACAGGACGTTACTCCGAGAGCAGAAATGATAGACGTTGCAATTGTCACAATGAACTGAAGAATATTCTTCCAAACTTGTTTTTTCATACGATTTAAATTTTAATGATTAATCAATTAAACGGTCGGGTCCGGTGCTTCTTCGTCGTCACTTGAGCCATCTGTATTTCCGCCTTTTCCATCGTCCGGCAGCGGTTCGTCTCCCGAATCAGTTTTGCCGTCACTCTTATACAGTGCGAAGTCCAGCGTTTTACACAACTTGCGGAGATCACTTCCCGGATAGAAAAGCACTTTACCTTTCTCGATACACGATGCTTTGAATTCCTTCTCCGTTGCGGTAGCCGTTGCCGTCTTGAGACTCATGCGGAAATTCCCCAGATCGCCCATCTGAACGATATTCCCTTCATCCAGTACATTGACGATTTCGAGCAGAAACTCACCGATACAGCCTTCCAGCTCTCCTTTGGAGTACGAGGAACGTTCCGTAATACGCTTGCAGACTTCCTTAACGGTAACTTTACGTCCGCTGCGTGCCACTGCATAATACTTGGGTGCTTCACTAGGTTTCAACAGGTTCTTGCGAGCCATAACAACATAATTCTGTGCCATAATTTTTAATACTTATTACTTAATGCTTAATACCTGTAACCGATTACTTAGCAAAGATACTACATGAGCAAGTGCTCGTGATGTGCAGTGACGCACACAGACGCACTGATAAAAGGAAAAAACATTGGGAAGATTGTATTGAATCTTCCCAATGTTTGCATCCGATCATTGAGAAGTTTTTTTCAAACTTCCCAATGTTTTCAGGGAGTCTTCAAAAGGACAAAAGGACCAAAAGGACAGATAGGACTATTTTATGAGATCTTCTGATACTTCCCATGAGATATCTTATTGATTTTGACGTCAATGAGCGATTTCAACAGTCTGCTGATCTTGCGGCGGCTGAAATCGTATTTTACGCCAATCTGTATTGCTTCTTCGGTAGTGAACGTTTCCGGCAACTCGCCGATGAACTTTCGTGTACTGTTCGGATCTTTCAACGGATGGAACTGGGGAGACGGCATGGAAGACAATAATAGCCTGCTATGTTCATAACAGCAGAGAACGATCTGGAGAGAGCGCTCGAAATCTACATCCTTACAATAGATATCCGGTGCGCCATCATTCGCCTCGAACTGGCGGATGCGTGCCTGGATCATGCTGATGCGCATCACAAGACAGGCATACCGCTTGACTACGGCCTGAAGGTCATCGTTACCTTCCAGAACCACTTCGGCAAGCAACTTGGAAAATGTATGATTCAGATAATCCCATTGAGAACGGCTGAAGTGAAACAATACAGGATGATTCTCACAGAAATGATAAAGTTCGAAAACACGATGGGCAAGCGGCTTGAAAGACTCTTCGAGCGAGATACTGTCATCTCCCATGGGCTTCCACTTCGGAATGCTGCGGAAAGTGTAGAGCATGATACGGCTCGGAAGTCCTTTTTCCGAAGTCTCTATCAGTGAAGCCATCTGACTCGGGGTGCCGGTGAGGAACATGGCAAGCATGGGAAAACGGATATAAATGGGGGTTAAGCCATTGATCTTGAAAGCGGAATCAATATTCTCATGCTCGAATGCCTTGCGGAGCATATCGTCAAAGTTACCGCAATCCAGATGATTGGCTGTAGCCAGCGTCTGCGCCTCGGTATCGAATATGATGCTTCCTTGCGGGCCGTTGTCCCGCATCTGGATTTGCATACGGCTGTAGCTGGTAGTGGCAGGGAGAAAAAGCATTTTGTAAGCCGGTTTTTCCGGCTCTTCGGGACACTCTTTATGTTCCTTTTTCTTATAAGTACAGTCCAGTTTCCATTGGGTGTATTTATGGTTATAAATTTTCTGCTGAAGTTCGCTATTGGAAAGTATCCAGTCGTGGACCTCTTCCAGCAGATAACGTCCTGTTTGCGCAATGCTCTTGTTGCTTCCGGCGGGGGCAATGCCGAAACTGTAGAAATGGGGCGAATACTTTTTGTGATTATAGATGCCGAATGTGGCGGGCAGTACGGAACTCAATGCGGTGAGGTTGGAGAGAAAGGAAAGATCCTGTTCACGATCACCTTCCTCTTCGAGGATACATTCGTTCAGCAGATCGGGCAGATATTTGTACACGCTCTTGGGAAAACAGGGCGTTTTTTTTCTGAATTCTTCGCCTTGCCAATATGCTTCATCTGCTTCATAGACGTTTTCGGATGGGCTATATGTCGCTTTTGTCATTTTGTCCTTATGAGGAGAAGAGCAAAGCGGAGAGGCGGAGACATGTGGGGCAGAGGTAACTTTTTGGTAACCAGATTGTAGGATGCTCCTGATTTCCTGAGCGGGAAAGTCGGAGTGCTCAAAATAAACCGTAATCCCGCGTAATATGCTTTCTTGCGAATACCTTCTCCGGCAAGCTTCGCAGGCGAGTTTAAACAGATTGGTGTGTCGTTGCCCGGCAGTCAATGGATTTAAGAAAATGTAGGACGAAAGGAACAAGCTGACTTCCTCTTCCGAGAAGTTCTCTGAGGTTTCGCTTGTTTTTGCCGGTAGCGGAGGGGAGGGGAGGTTTTCTGCTGTCGGCTGGAACGGTTGTGTTTCCACAGCCGCTTCCAGAACGAATGACTGATAAAGACTGGCTACGTATCCGTCCGGTGAATAGGTGAAATAACACAGGCGGCTTTCGTCTTTACAGGCGGGATCGCTGGTAAGGCCGGTCAGCTGGTCGTAGTAACGGCTGACCAGTAGCTGCCCTTCCCGGTGACGGCCTTCGATGCCTTCCACATAGGCGAAGATTTTCACGCCGTCCGTAGGGCTTTCCAGAGCAGCTACGGTATGAGGGTCGGCAGCGCAAAGACGGATGATCTCCAGCCGGTTGGGAACGTGGTCGTAGTCGAGTCCGATAATGTGACTGGGCAGCCGGAAATTTCGGATGGCATGCGCTCCGTCGAAAGTGCCGGCAGGGGTGAAGCAGGGGAGCTGGCTTTTTATTTTTTGTGCCGCTTCATGGTCTCCCTCCTGATGATACCGCCGGATCGCCTGAATGATGGAGGCATAAACCGGATGGATACACATAAAGATGACTTCGAGAAAAGACATGACTTTTGGTTTTTTAGAATACACGTTTTCGTAAACGGAAACTTTAATTTCTTCGAGTACTTTCATTTGATTTTGAAGTTTTAGAATTACTTTTGCACCCGCTATCGGGATAACGGGTGCAAAGGTAAAGAATACGGATTTGGAGGCGGTTTCATAGGTTGAAACAGGTTGAATAACCAAATATAAATCTATTTTTTATAAATATTTAAACAAAGAGCAAACATGACAAAAGAAAACAATCATGGACCTTATGAGTTTTTGGGAAATATGGTAGTGAGTTTAATGAATGTCGATCCGTCAGTATCCATCTCTTTTCTGGAGACGGAAATACATGTTTCCAGAAGGGATGTGTGTGCCATGCGGCAAGGGAAAGACTTACACCTCTATCAATATGTGCGCGTGATGAACTGTATCATGGATGAGATACATCTGGAAATTCTGTTGAATGTATTGTTGAAGGAACTGAAAACGGTATTGACAGCCCATTGTGACTTGGTGATTGGTACAGTTCCTCACCGGCCTTATGGAAACAGTCAGCCGGCAGAGTGGATGGTGGTAATGAAATGGGACGGGGTAAGAGGCTGATTGGATTGTCTTACCCTGAATGTTATCTCAGCTTCCGGAAGTAGGCGCGTATTTTCTTCATGATCTTGATGCCCATCACTACTCCGTCAAAGATAGCCATACCGGTATTGAACGAACGCATGAGCGAATCCGCCTTATTGGTGGCGGGCGCAAGCGGAGCGAATATCTCACGGGTGGTAGCTGTCATGGCTCGTTTCTGGGCATGAATCTCGTTCAAGAGCTTCTTTTTGCGTTGAGTAATCTCTTCTAATGTAATTTTGGCAGGTGTTTGCGCACTCATAACTTAAATTATTTTGAATCGTTTAAAAATAAGTTGGCGAGGAAGTTTACCATGGGAGAGATGATAAGCTGCTTGCGGAAAATAATGACTAAAGCCATAATCAGGACATTGATACCGGCTATAATAGCGAAACTTACCATGAGTCCGCCTACTAAAGGCTCCAGTACATAGGCCAGAGCAAATAACAGATAAAACAGGGCCACCATGCCGAGGATAATAAGTACTACAATCATGATCAACGTAGAAAGAAGTATGGTTAACTTCTCCGTCAATTCTAATTTGGTGTATTCCTTCTGAAGTTCCAGATACTTTTTGAACTCAAAAAACAACTGTTGAAAGTTCTCAATACTCTTATCGTCTGCAAACATGGTCGCTCTGTTTTAGTCCTTTACTTACTTATTCTCCTATTTCTCCTTTAATTTCAGCTGCAATTTCATCAACGAGATTATCCATCTCGTTGCGATTCAGCTTGATTCCTTTTTTACGAAGAATTTCTGCGATCTTGTGACGGGTATCTTCTCCCTTTTCAGGAGCAAACAAAATACCAAGGGCTGCGCCTACGGCTGCACCACCCAAAAAAGCTGCTAATACATTTAATCCTTTCATAATTTATACTGTTTAAAATGATTATGATACAACAAATATAACATTTTTCTTAAAAGGTTGTTCGCAAAAGCAAGAAAAAAGTACTCTCTTTTTATCATTCTTGATTTCTTTTATGGTTTAATCTTATTTAACTAGACTTTTGGACTAACAAATGGGACTTAAGGCGTACTTTTGTCACTCAATATTGTAATTCAGAACATAATGAAAGCAAAGATTGTTTTTATAACCGGAGCAAGCAGCGGAATAGGGCAGGGATGCGCGCGCAAATTTGCGAAGGAAGGATGGAACCTGATTTTGAATGCCCGCACCGTTTCGAAGCTGGAAGAACTGAAGGAGGAGCTGGAAAAGGCATATGGAGTACAGGTCTGTGTGCTGCCTTTTGACGTCCGCGACCGGAAACAGGCTGCTGCCGCATTGGAAGCATTGCCGGAAGAATGGAAATCGATCGATGTATTGGTGAACAATGCCGGACTGGTGATCGGAGTAGACAAGGAGTTCGAAGGCAGTCTGGATGAATGGGATATCATGATCGATACGAATATAAGAGGTCTGCTGGCCATGACGCGCCTGGTTGTTCCCGGCATGGTGGAGCGCGGACGCGGACACATTATTAATATAGGTTCTATCGCCGGAGATGCCGCTTATCCCGGAGGCAGTGTTTACTGTGCTACCAAAGCTGCCGTGAAGGCACTTTCGGACGGACTCCGGATAGACTTGGTGGATACTCCGCTGCGGGTGACGAATATCAAACCGGGCATGGTAGAAACAAACTTTACAGTAGTACGTTATCGTGGCGACAAGCAGGCGGCTGACAATTTTTACAAAGGGATACGTCCGCTGACCGGAGACGATGTGGCCGAAACGGTGTATTATGCAGCTTCGGCTCCCGCGCATATTCAGATTGCAGAGGTGCTTTTGATGCCAACTTATCAGGCAACAGGCACTATTTCTTATAAGAAGAAGGCAGAATAGACGTTTTTTCGCCGGATTTCTTTGCCGGATGATAAAATTTCTATTATTTTGTTGCCCGAAAACTAAATGTGAACGAACAAGATTATTGAATTATTAATTAAATACAGAGTATTGGATATGAAAAAATTGGTCGTATTAGGAATGGGAGTATGCATGGTGCTTGCGTTTGCATCTTGTAAATCCAGTGAGAGCGCCTATAAAAAAGCTTACGAGAAAGCAAAACAGCAAGAATTGGCAGAACCGCAGGTGGAAGCTCCGGTAGAAGTGACTCCAGTAGTTGCAGCTCCTGTGACAACACCTAAGGCTACAGATACAACCGGCGTTCGTCAGGAAAAGGTGACAGTTGTTTCCGGAACGGACGGACTGAAAGATTACAGCGTAGTAGTGGGCAGCTTTGGCGTGAAGGCAAATGCGGAAGGCTTGAAAGACTGGTTGGACGGTCAGGGTTACAACGCTACAATTGCGTTCAATGCAGAAAAAGCAATGTACCGTGTGATTGTAAGCTCATTCGCTGATAAAGCGGCTGCTATCGATGCACGTAATGCATTCAAGGCTAAATACCCGAGTCGCACAGACTTCCAGGGAGCTTGGTTGCTGTATCGCATTTATTGATTTCTTTTTGGTAATATATATCGGGATGAATGAACTATTTTCCCGAAATAAGAAGGCGGTAACTGGGAAGTTACTGCTTTTTTGTTGCACAATGTAAATTCGTTTTTTAGAAATTTTTATCATTCTACTAAAAGAAGTTATAAATAGCAGGTGGGAAACTTTTATAGCAAAGAAAGTTTTTACTTTTGTCAACTCTTATCTTGGAGGATTTATTGCCTTAGTGTAAAAGAGGTTTTAATAATGAAATTGAATGGAACAGAAATATGTAATGGCTGCTATCGATGCAGCGTTGAAAGCAGGTGAAAAAATCCTTTCTATCTATGAAGATCCGAAGTCGGATTTTGAAATAGAGAGGAAGGCGGATAACTCTCCCTTAACGATAGCAGACAGAAAAGCCCATGAGGCGATTGTTGCCATTTTGAATGAAACTCCTTTTCCGGTTCTTAGTGAAGAAGGAAAGCATATGGACTATGCGGTGCGGCGTGATTGGGATACTTTATGGATTGTAGACCCGCTGGACGGAACGAAGGAGTTCATCAAGCGTAACGGAGAATTTACGGTAAATATAGCTTTGGTGCAGAACGCTGTACCTGTAATGGGTGTTATTTACGTGCCCGTAAAAAAAGAACTTTATTTTGCAGTGGAAGGGACAGGTGCCTATAAGTGTTCCGGCATTGTCGGTCTGGAAGACGGGGGAGTGACCCTGCAGCAGATGATTGGGAAATCGGAACGGATGCCATTGGCGGATGCGCGCGACCATTTTATTGCTGTCGCTTCCCGTTCGCACCTGACGCCTGAAACAGAAACATATATTGCAGACTTAAAAAAGAAACACGGCAGTGTGGAACTGATATCGAGCGGAAGTTCTATTAAAATCTGCCTGGTTGCCGAAGGAAAGGCGGATGTCTATCCGCGTTTTGCTCCGACGATGGAGTGGGATACGGCTGCCGGACATGCGATAGCCCGTGCCGCGGGAATGGAAGTGTATCAGGCTGGAAAAGAGGAACCTTTGCGATACAACAAAGAGGATCTGCTGAATCCGTGGTTTATTGTTGAAGCAAAAAGAGAACACTAATTAATGTTTATATGACATTCGAAATTGTATTTGTACTATTATCCTTATTAGGAATGATGGCTGCCCTGATCGCAGATAAGATGCGACCGGGCATGGTGCTCTTTTCGGTAGTGGTTTTATTCCTGTGTGCCGGCATTCTGACTCCGAAAGAAATGCTCGAAGGCTTCAGTAATAAAGGGATGATTACCGTTGCCCTGTTGTTCCTGGTAAGTGAGGGTATCCGTCAGTCGGGTACATTGGGGCAGGTGATCAAAAAACTGCTTCCGCAGGGAAAAACGACGGTGTTTAAGGCACAGTTGCGTATTCTGCCTTCGGTAGCATTCATTTCTGCTTTTCTGAATAATACTCCGGTTGTAGTTATCTTTGCCCCGATCATCAAGCATTGGGCGAAATCGGTAAAGCTTCCGGCCACCAAGTTCCTGATTCCCCTTTCTTATGTGACCATTCTGGGTGGTATCTGTACGCTGATCGGTACTTCTACCAATCTGGTTGTGCACGGCATGATTCTGGAAGCCGGCTATGAAGGCTTCACCATGTTCGAACTGGGAAAGGTCGGCATCTTCATTGCCATTGCCGGTATCATATATCTTTTCATTTTCTCCAAACGGCTCTTGCCCGATGCACGTCCGGATACGGCTGTGCCCGATGAAGAAGTGGAGGAAGGAGAGAAGCTGCATCGTGTAGAAGCTGTATTGGGAGCCCGTTTCCCCGGTATCAACAAGAAACTGAGTGATTTCAATTTCCAGCGTCACTATGGTGCGGAAGTGAAAGAGATCAAAACACGTAACGGTCAGCGCTATGTCGATCATCTGGAGGATGTAGTGCTCCGTGAGGGTGATACGCTTGTGGTGATGGCGGATGATACGTTTATCCCGACTTGGGGAGAATCTTCGGTATTCGTGCTGCTTACCAACGGCAATGATCCGGATACTTCGGGAAAGAAGAAGCGCTGGCTGGCGCTGATCTTGCTGGTATTGATGATTGTCGGTGCTACGGTGGGCGAACTGCCGGCAACCAAAGAGATGTTTCCCGATATCAAGCTGGATATGTTTTTCTTTGTCTGCATTACTACTATTATCATGGCGTGGACCAATATTTTCCCCGCCCGTAAATATACCAAATATATTTCGTGGGATATTCTGATTACGATTGCCTGCGCGTTTGCCATCAGTAAGGCTATGGTGAACTCCGGTGTGGCCGATTGTGTGGCAGGATTTATCATCGGTTTGAGTGACGATTACGGACCGCATGTATTACTTGCTATATTGTTTGTCATCACGAATTTATTTACGGAACTGATCACGAACAATGCGGCAGCGGCTCTGGCATTCCCCTTGGCACTGTCTATCTCGGCACAGTTGGGCGTAAGTCCGACTCCTTTCTTCGTCGTGATCTGTATGGCTGCCTCTGCCAGCTTTTCCACACCGATCGGTTATCAGACGAATTTGATTGTGCAGGGTATCGGCAACTACAAGTTTACGGATTTTGTCCGTATCGGTCTGCCACTCAATATTATCACTTTCTTAATCTCTGTTATCCTGATCCCGTTGATCTGGAACTTTTAAATAAACATAATTTATAAATGGAAGAAAAGAATCATATATATCCGATCTTTGACCGCATGATGACGCGGAAGGACAAAGAAGAACTTCTGGGACAGCACAGCGTGATGATCTGGTTTACAGGTCTGAGCGGATCGGGAAAAAGCACGATTGCGATTGCATTGGAGCGCGAGCTCCATAAGCGCGGATTGCTTTGCCGTATTCTGGACGGCGACAATATCCGCAGCGGTATCAATAACAATCTGGGCTTCTCCGAAACCGACCGTGTGGAGAACATCCGTCGTATCGCCGAAGTCTCCAAACTGTTTCTGGACAGCGGTATCATTACGATTGCGGCATTTATCAGCCCTAATAATGATATCCGTGAAATGGCGGCGAATATTATCGGAAAGGATGATTTTCTGGAAGTTTTCGTAAGTACTCCGCTGGAAGAATGCGAAAAGCGGGATGTGAAAGGGCTGTATGCCAAGGCACGCAGAGGGGAAATTCAGAATTTCACCGGAATTTCTGCACCGTTTGAAGTGCCCGAACATCCGGCGTTGTCATTGGATACTTCGAAGCTGAGTCTGGAAGAGTCGGTCAATCGTCTGTTGGAGATGGTGTTGCCGAAAATAGAAAAGAAATAAATGAAGAAATCTCAAAAAAGATGGAAGAATATAAACTGAGCCATTTGAAAGAACTCGAAGCCGAGTCAATTCATATCATCCGCGAGGTGGCGGCGGAATTTGAGAATCCGGTGATGCTGTACAGCATCGGAAAAGATTCTTCGGTGATGGTGCGCTTGGCTGAAAAAGCGTTTTATCCGGGAAAAGTTCCCTTCCCGTTGATGCATATCGATTCGAAGTGGAAGTTTAAGGAAATGATCCAGTTCCGCGACGAATATGCCAAAAAATATGGCTGGAACCTGATTGTGGAAAGTAATATGGAAGCGTTTCATGCAGGGGTAGGACCTTTCACGCATGGAAGCAAGGTACATACGGACCTGATGAAGACGCAGGCATTGCTGCATGCGCTGGATAAATATAAATTTGATGCCGCATTCGGCGGCGCTCGTCGTGACGAAGAGAAATCGCGTGCCAAGGAACGTATCTTCTCTTTCCGTGATAAATTCCACCAGTGGGACCCGAAAAATCAGCGTCCTGAATTGTGGGATATCTACAACGCCCGTGTGCACAAGGGAGAAAGTATCCGTGTGTTCCCGATCAGTAACTGGACGGAACTGGATATCTGGCAATATATTCGCCTGGAGAATATCCCGATTGTTCCGCTATATTATGCTAAAGAGCGTCCTGTGATCAATCTGGATGGTAATATCATTATGGCGGATGATGAACGTCTGCCGGAAAAATACCGTGACCAGATCGAGATGAAGATGGTGCGTTTCCGTACATTGGGCTGCTGGCCGTTGACAGGCGCGGTAGAGAGCAGTGCGGCTACCATTGAAGAGATCGTGGAAGAGATGATGACAACTACCAAGAGCGAGCGTACTACCCGTGTGATCGACTTCGATCAGGAAGGAAGTATGGAGCAGAAGAAACGTGAAGGGTACTTTTAAGCAATTAAAAATCAGAGACTAAAAATGGAAATGGATAATAAGCTGGATATAAAGGCTTTTCTGGACAAAGATGAACAGAAGGACTTGCTGAGACTGTTGACCGCCGGTTCGGTAGATGACGGAAAATCGACTTTGATCGGACGTCTGTTGTTCGACAGTAAGAAACTGTACGAAGATCAGCTGGATGCATTGGAACGTGACAGTAAGCGCGTAGGGAATGCAGGCGAACATATAGACTATGCTTTGTTGCTCGATGGCTTGAAAGCGGAGCGTGAACAGGGAATCACGATTGACGTGGCTTACCGTTACTTCTCTACCAATGGCCGTAAATTTATCATTGCGGATACTCCGGGACACGAACAGTATACACGTAATATGATTACCGGGGGCTCTACGGCCAATCTGGCAATTATTCTGGTAGATGCCCGCACCGGTGTCATCACTCAGACACGTCGCCATACTTTTCTGGTATCTTTGCTGGGCATTAAACATGTGGTGCTGGCTGTCAATAAGATGGACCTGGTGGACTTTTCTGAAGAACGGTTCAATGAAATCGTAGCGGAATACAAGAAGTTTGTAGAACCATTGGGTATTCCGGATGTGAACTGTATTCCTCTTTCTGCACTGGACGGAGATAACGTAGTAGACAAGTCCGAACGTACGCCGTGGTATAAAGGAATCTCTTTGCTGGACTTCCTCGAAACAGTACAGATCGATAATGACCATAACTTCACGGATTTCCGTTTTCCCGTACAGTATGTGCTGCGCCCGAATCTTGATTTCCGCGGCTTCTGTGGTAAAGTAGCATCGGGTATCGTACGCAAAGGAGATACAGTCATGGCACTGCCTTCCGGAAAGACTTCCAAAGTGAAGAGCATCGTGACGTATGACGGCGAACTGGAGTATGCTTTCCCGCCGCAGTCGGTTACGCTGACACTGGAGGACGAGATCGACGTCTCCCGCGGTGAAATGCTGGTGCATCCGGATAACCTGCCGGTGATCGACCGTAACTTCGAAGCAATGATGGTATGGATGGATGAAGAACCGATGGATATCAATAAATCCTTCTTTATCAAGCAGACGACCAACTTAAGCCGTACCCGTATCGACGCGATCAAATACAAAGTGGATGTCAACACGATGGAGCATCTTTCCATTGACAATGGACAACTGACAAAGGACAATTTGCCATTGCAGCTCAATCAGATCGCCCGCGTTGTGCTGACTACTGCCAAGGAGCTTTTCTTTGATCCTTATCAGAAAAATAAATCTTGCGGTTCGTTTATTCTGATCGATCCGATTACGAACAATACTTCTGCCGTAGGTATGATTATCGACCGGGTAGAAATGAAAGATATGGCCGCCACAGACGATATCCCCGTACTGGATCTGTCGAAACTGGACATCGCCCCGGAACATCACGCTGCCATAGAGAAAGCCGTGAAGGAACTGGAACGCCAGGGACTCTCCATAAAAGTGATTAAATAAAATGTAGAACGATGGGATTACTAGAATTTAATAAACTTCCGATTAATACGTTGGTAGGTGCCGACTGGAAAACGTTTAAGGCGATCACTGCCGGTCGTGATATTGATGCTGCTTATAAAGGGAAATATCGGTTGACTAAAGCGGTGTGCCGCCTGCTTTCTCCGCTGGCCGCATTGCAGGATAGACGTTACGAAAAGTTGCTGGCAAATCAACCGCTCGAACATGATCCGGTATTCATTCTGGGACATTGGCGGAGTGGAACGACTTTTGTACATAACGTATTTTCTTGCGATAAGCATTTTGGCTATAATACGACTTACCAGACCGTATTCCCGCATCTGATGATGTGGGGACAGCCTTTCTTCAAGAAGAATATGAGCTGGCTGATGCCGGACAAACGTCCGACTGATAATATGGAACTGGCTGTGGATCTTCCTCAGGAGGAAGAGTTTGCCTTGTCGAACATGATGCCTTATACCTATTATAACTTCTGGTTCCTGCCTAAATATCAACAGGAATATGCGGACAAGTATCTGCTGTTTGATGATATCAGCGACGAGGAACTGAAAGTATTTGAAGAGGTATTCACGAAATTGATCAAGATTTCTTTGTGGAACACCAAGGGTACGCAATTTCTCAGCAAGAACCCTCCTCATACGGGCAGGGTGAAAGAACTGGTGAAAATGTTCCCGAACGCCAAGTTTATCTACCTGATGCGTAACCCGTATACGGTATTTGAATCTACACGCAGTTTCTTTACAAATACCATCCAGCCCCTGAAACTGGAAGATATCAGCAATGAACAATTGGAGGAGAATATCCTTTCTATCTATGCAAAGCTGTATCATAAGTATGAATCGGATAAGAAATACATTCCCGAAGGCAACCTGATCGAAGTGAAGTTTGAAGACTTCGAAGCGGACGCGATGGGAATGACGGAGAATATTTATCAGTCACTTTCTATCCCCGGCTTCGCCGAAGCACAAGGAGATATCGCGAAATATGTCGGCGGCAAGAAGGGATACAAGAAGAATAAATATAAATATGACGACCGGACAATTCGATTGGTAGAAGAAAACTGGGATTTTGCTTTGAAACAATGGGATTATAATTTATAAAAGAAAGGATAAGTATTGATGATTAAGAAAATGGTTCATCGCCTGTTTCTGACAGGCTTCGTTGCATTTTTTTCTTCCTTGTCTTTGATGGCGCAGCCTAAAGTGGAAATGGTCCCCTTCGGGGATATGGACCAGTGGGTGGACCGCCAGATAAAAGAGTCGGGGATTATCGGGGGAAATACGAAGAATGTATATGCGATAGGTCCGACGAGTGTGGTCAAGGGAGATCAGGTGTATAAGAATATGGGTGGCTCGCCGTGGGCGACATCAAACGTGATGGCGAAAGTAGCGGGTATTACCAAAACGAATACGTCGGTTTTCCCGGAAAAGCGGGGAGATGGTTACTGCGCGCGTCTGGATACACGTATGGAAAGTGTGAAGGTATTGGGACTTGTCAATATTACCGTATTGGCCGCCGGCTCTATCTTTACGGGATCTGTGCACGAACCGATCAAGGGCACCAAGAACCCGCAGAAAATGCTGCAGACCGGGATTCCGTTTACAAAGAAACCGGTCGCTCTCCAGTTTGACTATAAAGTGAAGATGTCCGGCAGGGAAAACCGTATCCGTGCTACCGGTTTCAGTAAAATTACAGATGTAGCGGGCAAGGATTATCCGGCTGCTATTTTATTTTTGCAGAAACGTTGGGAAGATGCCGACGGAAATGTTTATGCCAAGCGCATCGGAACGTTGGTGACTTATTACTATCACTCTACTGACTGGAAGAATAATGCCACGTATGAAATTATGTATGGAGACATCACCAGCCGTCCCGAATATAAACCTCATATGATGCGTCTGCAGGTGACGGAGAACTATACAGTCAACAGTAAAGGTGAGAGTGTGCCTATCCATGAAGTAGGATGGGGAGATGAAAATGACGAACCGACTCACCTGTATATTCAGTTTACAGCCAGCCACGGCGGAGCTTACATCGGCTCACCCGGAAATTCATTATGGGTGGATAATGTAAAACTGGTATATTGATAATGTAACGGAAAAAGGAAGGATAACCAATGATAATCGATATCATTGGTTATTTTTTTTGCTTTTGTTTTTCTTTCAAAAATGTTGGCTAAGACGGCTGTAGCCTATCTAACACTTTTATCATCTCATATAAATATCATGGGGAAATGTTTTTTTACGAGTTTTTTTGCGTGTATTACAATAAATATCTATATTTGCACTAAATTTATAGAAAAAGGGTGGAGATTTATATCTCTTTAGTTTTAAGATTTAGAGCCTGTAGAGTTGTTGTTATAGCGTAACACAAACTGCATTATATTATTTACTAAAATAAATTGAGATGAAAAAGGGTTTATTGTTTATTTTAATGGTAGGGGCTTCTGTGTGCCTGTCTGCTCAGGAAAAAGGAAAAACAGAAGGTAAAGCCTACACTGTAGAAACTAATCGTTTTGGGGCCAATTGGTTCATTAGTGGTGGCGTTGGTGGTCAAATGTACTTTGGCGACAACGACGGTAAAGCGGATTTCGGAAAACGTATTGCTCCGGCACTTGATATTGCCGTAGGTAAATGGTTTACTCCGGGTATCGGATTGCGTGTAGCATACAATGGTCTTCAAGCTAAGGGAGCTGCTCCCAGCGCTAGTACCTTGTATACAAAGGGTGGTACTTACTCTAATGGCTACTACAAGCAGAAATGGAACATGGCTAATTTCCACGGTGATGTTCTTTTCAACCTTTCTAACATGTTCTGCGGTTACAACGAAGACCGTCTTTACTCATTCATTCCTTACGTAGGTGCGGGTGTGGCTCTTTCCTGGTCAGAACCTCATCAGCAAAACTTGGGTATCAACGCTGGTTTGATCAACCGTTTCCGTGTATCGGACGCTTGGGATATCAACCTTGAATTGCGTGGCCTTTTGATGAAGGATGCATTCGGCGGAACTTCTAAAGAAGGTATGGCCGGTGTAACTGTGGGTGTAACTTACAAATTCAAGAAACGCGGATTCAACGCTGTTCCTACTGTACCGATGGTACCGGAAAGCCAGTTGGACGACATGAGAAACAGAATGAACTCTCTGAAGAGTGAAAACGAATCTCTGAAACGTGACCTGGTTGAAGCACGCAACAAGAAGCCGGAAGTTATCGTGAAGAAAGAAGGCGGTTTCGTTCCGCGTCTAGTAGTTGTATTCAACATTGGCAAGAGCAACATCAGCAAGAGAGAATACATGAACATCGAAGCTATGGCTAAGGGTATCAAGGCTAATCCGGAAAAGACATTTACTGTTACAGGATATGCTGACAAGGGTACCGGTTCTGCTGAATACAACATGAAGTTGAGCAAGAAGAGAGCTGAAGCTGTACGTGACTTGATGGTAAACGAATTTGGTGTACCTGCTTCTCAACTGAAGGTTGATTACAAGGGTGGTGTAGGCAATATGTTCTACGACGACGCTAAGTTGAGCCGTGTTGCTATCGTGGAAGAATAATCCAGATTTGAAATAATAGAATAAAAGAGACGTTTCCTTTCGCGGGAAGCGTCTTTTTTGTATTTTTGTACCCCATGAGCAGAATAGTAGCTATAGATTATGGAAGGAAGCGTACGGGAATAGCCGTAAGCGATACGTTGCAACTGATTGCAAACGGACTGACCACGGTGCCTACACACGAACTTTTGAATTTTATCGGTGAGTACGTGGCAAAGGAACCGGTAGAGCGGATCATCATAGGATTGCCCAAACAGATGAATAATGAAGCGTCGGAAAATATGAAGAACATCGAATCCTTTGTCCGTTCATTGAAGAAACGCTTTCCGGAGCTTCCTGTAGAATATGTGGACGAGCGTTTTACGTCCGTTCTCGCGCATCGCACCATGCTGGAGGCGGGGCTGAAAAAGAAGGACCGGCAGAATAAAGCACTGGTGGATGAGATAAGCGCGACTATTATTCTGCAAACATATTTGGAGAGTAAACGTTTTTAATAATAAGACAGAGAATAATTTAATTTTTTAGCAGAGTATAAAAATATGATTTTACCAATTTATGTATATGGCCAGCCTGTTCTGAGAAAGGTGGCAGAGGACATAACCCCGGAGTATCCGAACCTGAAAGAGCTGATTGCAAATATGTTTGAAACAATGGTGCATGCAGATGGCGTGGGACTGGCTGCTCCGCAGATCGGACTGCCGATCCGTGTCGTTACAATTACCTTAGATCCGCTTTCGGAGGACTATCCGGAATTTAAGGATTTTAATAAAGCATATATCAATCCTCATATCATCGAAGTAGGTGGCGAAGAAGTCAGTATGGAAGAAGGCTGCCTGAGTCTGCCCGGTATTCATGAGGCTGTGAAAAGAGGGGATAAGATCCGTGTGAAATACATGGACGAGAACTTCGTGGAGCACGATGAGGTGGTGGAAGGCTATCTGGCAAGGGTGATGCAGCACGAGTTCGACCATTTGGACGGAAAGATGTTTATCGACCACCTTTCTCCGCTACGCAAACAAATGATAAGAGGAAAATTAAATACGATGCTGAAAGGAAAAGCACGTAGTTCATATAAGATGAAACAGGTGAAATAAAGATAAAAAACGTTTATATCCCTGTTAAGTAAGCGAAAAGCATTATTTTTGTTTCGTTTACAAGCATAAAATATCAATGATAAAAAGAATACTAACAGTTTTATTGCTGTTCCCCACACTGGTTTGTGCTCAGATTAATACAGAGCGGGTGATGACTATCGCCCGCAATGCATTGTATTTTGAGGACTATGTGCTATCTATCCAGTATTTCAACCAGGTAATTAACGCGAAGCCCTATTTGTATGAGCCCTATTTTTTCAGGGCGCTGGCAAAGGTGAACCTGGAAGATTACCAGGGAGCGGAAGCGGATTGTAATGAAGCAATCAAGCGGAATCCGTTTGTTGTAGGGGCATATCAGGTTCGTGGATTGGCGCGGATTCGTCAGAATAAATTTGACGGAGCGATCGAAGATTATCAGAAAGCATTGCACTATGATCCCGAAAATATCACTTTGTGGCATAATCTGACCTTATCTCATATTCAGAAAAAGGATTACGATGCGGCAAAGGAGGATTTGGAAAGCTTGCTGAAGGTTTCTCCGCGATATACACGTGCTTATCTGATGAGGGGAGAGGTCTCTTTGCAGCAGAAGGATACGGTTGCGGCATTGAAGGACTTTAATACGGCTCTCGAACTGGATAAGTATGATCCGGATGCCTGGTCGGCAAGAGCTATCGTCCGCTTGCAGCAGGCGAACTATGCAGAGGCGGAAGCGGATCTGGACCGTGCGATTCATCTGAGCGCGAAGAATGCGGGAAATTATATTAATCGTGCTTTGGCCAGATTTCATCAGAATAATCTGAGAGGGGCCATGAGCGATTATGATCTGGCTTTGGATATTGATCCGAACAACTTTATCGGACATTATAACCGTGGTTTGCTCCGTGCCCGTGTCGGGGATGATAACCGTGCCATCGAAGACTTCGATTTTGTGATCCAGATGGAACCGGATAATATGATGGCTATCTTCAACCGTGCGTTGCTTCGTGCACAGACGGGAGATTACCGTGGGGCTATCAAGGACTATACGACAGTTATCGACCAGTATCCGAACTTCCTCGCAGGATATTATCATCGTGCGGAAGCCCGCAAGAAGATCGGCGACAAGAAGGGGGCGGAACAGGATGACTTTAAACTGCTGAAGGCGCAGCTTGACAAGCAGAATGGAGTAGCGGACAAAGACGTTGCCCAGAATAAGGACAAGGAGAATCAGAACGGCGAGAATGGAGACGAAGGCGAGGAAGGAAAAACTCGTAAGAAGTCTGATAAGAACATGAACAACTATCGTAAGATTGTGATTGCCGATGATTCTGAAGCTGACCAGCGCTATACAAGTGATTACCGCGGACGGGTACAGGATAAGAATGTGAACATTAAACTGGAGCCGATGTTTGCTCTGACTTATTATGAGAAGTCGAGTGAAGTGAAGCGTTCGGTGAATTTCCACAAGTTTATCGAAGATTTGAATCTGTCGAATGTACTGCCGAAGCGTATCCGTATCACCAATATGGAAGCTCCGCTGACAGAAGAACAGGTGAAATTCCATTTTGCCTTGATAGACACGCACACCTCGGCTATTGTAGCCGATGACAAAAGTGCTCCGAAGCGTTTTGCCCGTGCCATTGATTTTTATCTGGTGCAGGACTTCTCCAGTGCGGTTGCCGATCTGACTCAGGCTATATTGCTGGACGGTGATTTCTTCCCGGCCTATTTCATGCGCTCGCTGATTCGTTGTAAGCAACTGGAATATCAGAAGGCTGAACAGGCTGCCGAAGCGGACTTGCCGAGTGGCGGTGCTGCCAAGGAAGTGAGTGCGGTGGATTATGAAGTGGTCAGAAAAGACTTGGACAAGGTGATCACGCTGGCTCCGGACTTTGTTTACGCTTATTATAATCGTGCCAATGTAGCGGCTATGCTGAAGGATTACCGGGCTGCGATTGTCGACTATGATAAGGCGATTCAGCTGGCTCCGGACTTTGCGGACGCTTATTTCAACCGGGGGCTTACGCATATTTTCTTGGGTAACAATAAGGCGGGAATCTCTGATTTGAGCAAAGCCGGCGAACTGGGAGTTGTTTCTGCTTACAACGTGATCAAACGTTTCACAGAACAGGCAGAATAACATTTTTTTGATAAAAAATAGAAAACTCAAAAGATTTCGTTACTTTTGCGTGCTAATTATGAAAATATAACATCATCATATTATGATAAAGATAACATTTCCCGATGGCTCCGTTCGTGAGTATAACGAAGGAGTGAACGGTTTACAGATTGCAGAAAGTATCAGTTCACGTTTGGCACAGGATGTGCTGGCATGTGGTGTGAACGGCGAGACTTATGATTTAGGACGTCCTATTAATGAAGATGCTGATTTCGTACTTTATAAATGGGATGATGAGGAAGGTAAACATGCATTTTGGCACACAAGCGCTCACTTGCTGGCTGAAGCTTTGCAGGAACTTTATCCGGGTATCCAGTTTGGTATCGGACCGGCTATCGAAAACGGTTTCTACTATGATGTAGACCCGGGAGAAGCCGTGATTAAAGAAAGTGACCTGCCTGCTATCGAGGCGAAGATGCTTGAATTGTCGGCAAAGAAAGAAGCGGTAGTCAGAGAAAGCATTTCGAAGACGGACGCTCTGAAAATGTTCGGCGACCGTGGCGAAACGTATAAATGTGAGTTGATCTCCGAACTGGAAGACGGACATATTACCACTTACACTCAGGGTGCATTTACTGACCTTTGCCGTGGTCCTCACTTGATGACGACTGCGCTGATCAAGGCTATCAAGCTGACAACAGTAGCCGGTGCTTACTGGCGCGGTCACGAAGACCGTAAGATGCTGACCCGTATCTATGGTATTACATTCCCGAAAAAGAAAATGCTGGATGAATATCTGGTATTACTGGAAGAAGCCAAGAAGCGTGACCACCGTAAGATCGGTAAGGAAATGCAACTGTTTATGTTCTCCGAAACGGTAGGTAAGGGACTTCCGATGTGGTTGCCGAAAGGTACTGCGCTGCGTCTGCGCCTGCAGGAATTCCTGCGTCGTATCCAGACACGCTATGACTACCAGGAAGTAATTACTCCGCCAATCGGCAACAAGCTGTTGTATGTAACTTCCGGCCACTATGCAAAATATGGTAAGGATGCTTTCCAACCGATTCATACTCCGGAAGAAGGAGAGGAGTACTTCCTGAAACCCATGAACTGTCCGCATCACTGCGAGATATACAAGAATTTCCCGCGTTCGTACAAGGATCTTCCGTTGCGTATCGCAGAATTCGGTACGGTATGCCGCTATGAACAAAGTGGTGAGCTTCACGGTTTAACTCGTGTACGCAGCTTTACTCAGGATGACGCGCATATTTTCTGCCGTCCGGATCAGGTGAAAGATGAGTTCCTCCGTGTGATGGATATCATTTCTATCGTGTTCCGTTCAATGAATTTCCAGAACTTCGAGGCTCAGATATCACTCCGTGATAAAGTGAACCGTGAAAAATATATCGGTAGCGACGACAACTGGGAGAAAGCTGAACAGGCTATTATCGAAGCTTGTGAGGAAAAAGGTCTGCCGGCGAAGATTGAGTACGGTGAAGCCGCTTTTTATGGTCCTAAGCTCGACTTTATGGTAAAAGATGCTATCGGTCGCCGTTGGCAGCTGGGAACGATTCAGGTAGACTATAACTTACCGGAACGTTTTGAACTGGAATATATGGGCTCTGACAACCAGAAACACCGTCCGGTAATGATTCACCGCGCACCGTTCGGATCAATGGAACGCTTTGTTGCCGTACTGATCGAACACACTGCCGGTAAGTTCCCGTTGTGGCTGACTCCGGATCAGGTGGCTATCCTGCCGATCAGTGAGAAGTTCAATGAGTATGCGGAACAGGTGAAGATGTATCTGAAAATGCATGAGATTCGCGCTATTGTGGACGACCGCAACGAAAAGATCGGGCGTAAGATCCGTGACAATGAAATGAAACGCATTCCTTATATGCTGATTGTAGGTGAAAAAGAAGCTGAAAATGGTGAAGTTTCTGTTCGCAGACAAGGGGAAGGCGACAAAGGAACCATGAAATATGAAGAATTTGCTAAAATTTTGAACGAAGAAGTTCAGAATATGATAAATAAATGGTAACTTTGCAGCCGTTTCATGATAAATATTTAGTAGAACAATAAAAAATCAAACTAGGAAGTAAACGTTTTTAATGAAGAATGACACTTTAAAAGGGCAATATAGAATCAATGAACAGATTCGTGCCAAAGAAGTCCGCATCGTGGGCGACGAGATTGAACCGAAAGTATATCCTATCTTTCAGGCCTTGAAAATGGCCGAAGAGAAAGAACTGGATTTAGTTGAAATTTCCCCCAATGCTCAACCTCCTGTTTGTCGTATTATTGATTACTCTAAATTTCTTTATCAATTAAAGAAACGCCAGAAGGAGCAGAAAGCGAAGCAGGTTAAAGTGAACGTGAAGGAAATCCGTTTCGGACCTCAGACTGACGATCATGATTACAACTTTAAGCTGAAACATGCCAGAGGCTTTCTGGAAGACGGGGATAAGGTAAAGGCTTATGTATTCTTTAAGGGGCGTTCCATCCTTTTCAAGGAACAAGGTGAAGTGTTGCTGCTTCGTTTTGCCAACGATCTCGAGGATTATGCAAAGGTGGATCAGATGCCGGTACTGGAAGGAAAGCGTATGACAATCCAGCTCTCTCCGAAGAAGAAAGAAGCGCCTAAGAAGCCTTCAGTTTCCAAACCGGTAACTCCGGGGCAAAAGGCTGAAAAGCCGGAAGCAGGCGAGGAAGAATAAAAAAGAATGAGTGCGTGGCGCGCAGGTATAGTGCGTCACCATTATATATTTAATAATTTTAAAAACAAGTAAGATGCCAAAGATGAAGACTAACTCCGGTTCTAAAAAAAGGTTTACCCTTACCGGAACAGGTAAAATCAAAAGAAAGCACGCTTTTCACAGTCACATTTTGACTAAGAAAACCAAAAAGAGAAAAAGAAATCTGTGCTACTCTACAACTGTTGATACAACAAATGTAAGCCAGGTTAAGGAACTCTTAGCAATGAAGTAATCAAAAGCGTACAACGTATTATTAAAGTATTAACCGAATGCATTAGCTTGAAGTTCGCTGCGTGAAGTAGCGGCGCTAACATTCAAAAACAGTAAAACTATGCCAAGATCAGTAAATCATGTTGCTTCAAAAGCAAGAAGAAAGAAAATTTTGAAATTGACCAGAGGTTACTTTGGTGCAAGAAAGAATGTATGGACCGTAGCTAAAAACACTTGGGAAAAGGGTTTGACTTACGCGTTCCGTGACCGTAGAAATAAGAAAAGAAACTTCCGCGCTCTTTGGATACAACGTATCAACGCTGCTGCACGTCTTGAAGGAATGTCTTATTCTAAATTGATGGGCGGTTTGCACAAAGCCGGTATTGAAATAAATCGTAAGGTTTTGGCTGATTTAGCAATGAATCATCCGGAAGCTTTCAAAGCTGTGGTTGCTAAAGCAAAAGCTGCTTAAGTTTCAATCGTTTAGGATTTACAAAGTGTCAGTTATCGAAGCGGTAACTGGCACTTTTCTTTTGTTAGGCGGAGAGAAAGGATGAAAAAAAATGTTAGTAGGCAAACAAATTCTTTCTTTTTCTTGCTATTCTCAGAGAATCTTATTACATTTGTGATACAAAAATATTAGCCGTATCGACTGGATCGGGAAACTCTTCAAATTAATCTGATGCACCGAGAAAGCTTCGTTCTTCAATGGCGGGCCACATCCTTCGGGACAGCTTTTAAGCCGGTGGATTACAAAGAGGGCGAGCGCTCAAATCTTGTTCTATCAGAGTTTCATCACATCGTCGATGCGGCTTTTTTATATACTTTTCTATGATATTCTATTTTTCAGGTACAGGTAACTCTAAATGGATTGCGAATCAGCTTTCCAAAAAACAACAAGAAGATTTGTTTTTTATTCCCGATGCATGGAAGAATGATACATGGGAGTTCTCTCTGCAGGAGGATGAGAAGATCGGTTTTGTCTTTCCGGTATATTCGTGGGCGCCTCCTGTGATTGTACAGGAGTTTATTCGTAAGCTGTCTTTGAAAGGTTATCGGCAGCAATATTTGTTTTTCGTGTGCTCGTGTGGAGATGATACGGGGTTGACTCAGCAGGTGATGGAAAAAGCACTGGCTGCGAAGGGATGGACGTGTAATGCCGGATTTTCGGTGATTATGCCCAATAACTATGTCTTGTTTCCCGGATTTGATGTGGATAGCAAGGAGTTGGAAGAGAAGAAACTGGCGGAAGCGGTTCCGGCGCTGGAAAGGGTCAATCGGTTGATAGCCGAAAAGGAATATGTGTTTGCTTGTAAAGAGGGGAGTTTTCCTTTTCTCAAGACACGGATTATAAATCCGTTATTTGTCCGTTATCAGATGTCTCCCAAGCCTTTCTATGCTACGGACGACTGTATCGGATGCAAACGGTGTGAGAAAAGTTGTCCGGTAGGGAATATCACGATGAAGGACAGAAAGCCTGCCTGGGGGAATAACTGCACCGCCTGCCTGGCATGTTATCATGTGTGTCCTCAGCAAGCGGTGCAGTATGGTAAAAAGACCAAAGGCAAGGGGCATTATTTCAACCCCGACTCTGCTTATTGATCTTTTATTTTGATACAGCAGTTGGACAGGTCTTCGATGATGGCAAGGCTTTCTACCCTGACGCCTTTCTCTTCCAGTATTTTGCGCCCGTTTTGGAAAGCTTTTTCGATAATGAATCCCATTCCTACCAATTTTGCTCCGGATTGCTCTATGAGGTCGAGAATGCCTAGTGCGGCGTTTCCATAAGCGAGGAAGTCGTCAACGAAAAGGACATTGTCACCGGGAGTCAGAAAATCGGCACTGATTACCACTTCATAATCACGGTCTTTAGTGAATGAATGTACGGTAGTGCTTAGTGCGTTCTGAATGGTCTTGGGTGATTTCTTTTTGGCGAATACGACCGGTAAGTCCATCAGATAGCCGGTCATGATGGCAGGAGCGATGCCGCTTGCCTCGATAGTCATGATCTTGTTTACGTTTGTGGCTGCAAAGCGGCGGACAAATTCTACTCCGATTGATTTCATCAGGACAGGGTCCATCTGGTGATTAATAAAACCATCTACTTTCAGGATACCTCCTTCGTAGCACTTTCCGTCCTGCAGGATTCTTTTTTTTAGTAATTGCATTATAATCTAATAATTAAATAATGTGCTAATATGCCATTTGTTACTGATATCACGCAGTATTGGGCTGGCATATTAGCACATCGGCTATTTGAATATTTATTTGTTGTCTCTTAAGTCCTTCACTCTGACGGCTTTTCCCTCGCTTTGCGGGAGAGACCCTTTCTTTACCAGTTTTACTTTTGGAGTAACCAGTATTTCATCTTTTAATTGACGGATAATATCTCTGCGGATCTTTTCCAGTTCGATATAGTTGTCTGTAGAAAGATCGCTTAGTTCCACTTCGACGATCATCTCGTCCTGATTGTTGACTGTCTCCAGTGTAATCAGATAGTTGCTGCCTAACTCCGGGAACTGAACCAGAATCTTTTCGACCTGCATCGGGAAGATGTTGACTCCCTTGATGATAAACATATCGTCACTGCGTCCTTTGATTCGGTCGATGCGGAGATGAGTACGGCCACACGGACATTTTCCGGGTAGTATGCGGGTGAGGTCGCGGGTGCGATAGCGGATGAGCGGCATCATTTCACGGTCAAGTGTAGTGAGTACCAACTCACCGATTTCTCCTTCGGGAACAGGTTCGCCTGTTTCGGGATCGATGATTTCTACCAGGTAGCAATCTTCCCAGAAGTGCATTCCGTTCTGTTCCTGACATTCGAAGGCAACGCCGGGACCATTCATTTCCGTCATACCAAAACTGTTGTATGCTTTCACATTCAACATCCGTTCTATTTTCCGGCGCTGTTCGTCGGTATGTGGTTCGGCACCGATCACTAAGGTTTTCAGAGTTGTTTCTCTCGGATCGATTCCTTCTTCCTGAAACACTTCGGCAAGGCGGATAGCGTAGCTCGGAATGGCGTGTAAAGCGGTTGTCTTAAAGTCGTTGATGAATTTTATCTGCCGTTTGCTGTTTCCGGCAGCGGCAGGTACGGTGAGGCAGCCAAGACGCTCCGCGCCATATTGGAAGCCCAGTCCACCTGTAAACATCCCATATCCGGAACTGTTCTGGAAGACATCTGTCTGGCGGATTCCTACCATATAAAGGCAACGGGCTACCAGATTGGCCCACGAGTCGAGGTCATGTTGTGAATGTACGATGACTGTCGGGTTTCCTGTGGTTCCACTGGAAGAGTGGATACGTACACCGTCGCTTTTCATGTCGCCTGCCACTAGTCCGAAGGGGTAGTTGGCGCGCATGTCCGATTTAGTGGTGAAAGGGATTTTGCGGATATCGTCCAATGACCGGATGCTGTCTCCGGTGATGCCGTTCTTGCTGAAGACCTCTTTGTAATAAGGTGAGTTAGCGGCTATGTTAATCGTTTTTTTGAGTCGCTGAAGCTGCAGTTCCTGCAACTTCTCGCGACTCATGGTTTCAATTTCTTCTTCCCAGTATTGTGTACTCATGATTGTGATAGTTATTGCATTAGCTTTTCTGCAATTTCCTTGCCGGCAGCCAGTGCTTTAAGATTCATTTCGACAATTGCTTCTCCTTTGCGCAGGAAGATTTCGCGGATGCTGTCTTGCACCTTCTCATAATCGATACCGAGGAATGGAATGGTTGCCCCCAGCAAAACGATATTGGCGACCCGTGCAGAACCTACTTCTTTTGCCACTTTATCCACATTCAGTACGATCTTGTGCGGCAATTTATTGATTTCAGCCATTACTTTGTCTTCTTCCGGATAATTGGGGATGTTGACGAACGGAGTTTCGTTGGTTACCAGCCAGCCTTCCGAACTGAGATAAGGAAGATAGCGCAGACCTTCCATCGGTTCCAGCGAAATGATAAGGTCGCATTTGCCGGATGGTATCAGATCCGAAGCAATCGGCTTGTCGCTGATGCGGAGGTTGGATTGAACGTCTCCACCACGCTGGCTCATTCCGTGTACTTCTGCTTGCTTCATGTAAAGTCCTTCTTTCAAAGCAGCTTTACCGATTACTGTAGCGATGGATAAAATTCCCTGTCCACCTACTCCTGATAGTATAATGTCTTTTTTCATGGCTTACTTACTTCTTTTTTTGCGTGCTAATGTTTGGATACACTCTCTGCGCGGGATGATGACGGATACGCCGTTGTATTCGATTTCCTCGCGTATGATCTGTCTCATTTCCTCGTGGTTCTTTTTCAATGGAACAACGACACGGATATGGGCGGGATCGACTCCCAGACCGATACAGATGGATTCGATGCGTCCTGTGCCGGCAGAGTCCTGGCCGCCGGTCATTGCTGTTGTCTCATTGTCTGAAATGACGATAACGACGTTGGCATTTTCGTTGACACAGTCCAGTAAGCCGGTCATTCCGGAGTGTGTAAAGGTGGAATCACCGATAACGGCAACGGACGGATGAAGACCTCCGTCAGCCGCACCTTTCGCCATTGTGATGGAAGCACCCATGTCTACGCATGAATTGATCGCGTTGAACGGAGCGTTTGCTCCCAGGGTGTAGCAACCGATGTCGCTGAATACCTTATGGGAAGGATATTCTTCCTTAAGTACTTCTGTCAGTGTGATGTACATATCACGGTGCCCGCATCCTTCGCACAGTGCGGGAGGGCGCATTTCTACTACAGAAGGTATGCCGAATTCGGATTTGTTTTCTTTGCCGACTGCGCGTGCTACAGAGTCCGGATTTAATTCTCCGTCTTGTGACAGTGTGCCGTCCAGACGTCCTTTTACTTTGATACCGATGCCCAGATAGCCTTTCAGGTGCTTTTCTACGAATGGTTGTCCGTCTTCCAGTACCAGAATTTCGTCGCAGGATTCAACCAGTTGCAGCAATTGCTTTTTAGGCAATGGATATTGGCCAATTTTAAGTACCGGGTATTCGCAACCTTCGGGATAGTTTTCCATCAGATAGTTGTAACCGATACCACAAGCGATGATTCCCAGTTTTTTGTTAGGACCGTCTGTGTATTTGTTGTAAGGAGACTCTTCGGAAGCCTTGATGAATTCATCCTGGCGTGCAAGTAATGCTTTATAGCGTTTACGGGCATTTCTCGGCAATAGGATAAACTGGCGGGGATCTTCGCTGAATGAGATGCCATTCTGCGGTTTCTGCTCTTTGCGCTCTACTCCGGAACGGGAGTGTGCAAGACGGGTAACCATGCGCATTAAAATCGGTTCGCCTGTCTTTTCTGAGAATTCGAATCCGTTGTATACCATGTCGTATGCTTCCTGCTGGTTACTGGGCTCGTACATCGGTATCAGGGAGAAGTCCCCGTAGAAACGGCTGTCCTGCTCATTCTGTGAAGAGTGCATGCTGGGATCATCGGCTGCTATCACAATCAGTCCCCCTTTCACACCTGTGATGGCAGAATTGACGAAGCAGTCTGCAGCCACATTCATGCCCACATGCTTCATACACACTAAGGCACGTTTGCCTACAAATGACATACCCAATGCAGCTTCCATGGCAGTTTTTTCGTTGGCACACCAACGGTTATGTATATTCTGCTCAGTGGTTATAGGCGCCATTTGGATATATTCAGTAATCTCAGTTGAAGGAGTACCGGGATAGGCATATACACCTGAAAGTCCGGCATCCAGTGCAGCTTGTGCAATGGCTTCATCGCCAAGTAAGAGTTGCTTGCTCATATATTTCCTTTATTAGTGTTGATCACAGTTTGTTATTCTATCGCGCAAAGATAGCCTTTTTAGCTCGTTTTATCACAAAATTACTTGAAAATCTTTCTTTCATTAAGTGCTTTCCAATATTTTCTTGCATTTGCCATGTGATCGGCATAATTGGATGCGAAATTGTGGGTACCGGAGAAATCTTCTTTCGCGCACATGTAGATGTAATTGTGTTTCGTGTAGTTTAATACACTGTCCAATCCTTTTTTAGAAGGGATACGGATGGGGCCCGGAGGTAATCCGGTGTTAATGTACGTATTGTAGGGGGAATTGACTTTCAGGTGTTCATTGGTGATGCGTCGCAGGCCGAAATCCTGTAAGGCAAACTTGATGGTCGGGTCTGCCTGTAGTGGCATATCTGTGTGCAGGCGGTTGATGTATAAGCCGGCTACCACTGGCTTTTCTTCATTGTTGTTGGTTTCTTCTTCAACAATGGAGGCGAGGGTGCAGACTTCTTCCGGTGTCATGCCGATGGCGGTTGCCCGGGCAAGGCGTTCGTCGTTCCAGAATCGTTGGTGTTCTGTTTGCATACGTTTGAAGAACTCGTCGACGCTCATATCCCAGTATACCTGATAGGTTTCGGGGATAAAGAGGCAAGCCATAGTGATCGGTGTATATCCCATTTCTGCCTGAAATGTGGAATCGAATAAGTGGCGGGCTATCTCGGCGGAGTCGATCATTAGTTGCTTGCCGACACTCCGTGCGAGCCGGTCTAATGTCCGCACGCTTCCGATAGTGAGGTTTATCGGTTCCTGATAACCTCTGGAAAGTCGGCTGAATACATGATATACGTTGTCATTCGGTCGTATTGCATAACGTCCGGTGTGTATGTTTTGATTCAGTTTTTTATATTTTGCCATCCAGAGGAAGCCGGTGAATTGGTTGACATGACCGGTTTGCCTGATCTTATTGTAGATAGAATCTGTCGTATCATCCCGGTCTATATATACATAGACTGTTTTGGAAGGATGAAACTGCGGAGCGAACAGATAATAATAGACTGTTCCTCCGACAATGGCGCACAGAAGGAAGGCTCCGATCAGAATGGATAATAAGATATTCCTTGTTTTCTTTTTCATCTTGAGACGTTACTTTAAAAATTGCGTCAAAGATAGGAAGATTTTGGATAGGAGCGATTCCTTTCAGTGATGAATAGTTGAAATCCGGCTGAATTTGTCGGATGTCAGTGAGGCCACTGGTAATAATCGGCATTGGCTTCTACTTCATTTTCTATTTCATCGGGCAAGGGAGAGAAGAAGTCCATGTTGGTCAGCTTCTCGATGCTGTCGATTGTCACTGCGTAGGTGGAAAGCGGCTCTACCGCTTGTCTGTTGTTGAATAAGAACCCGATGCCACGGACCGGCTTGACAAAAGGAGAGAGGACTACTTTGAAGAACCGTTCGGGTACTGCTACTTTGTTTTTTCCGATAGTCCGGGATGACTGGTTGATGATAGGTCCGCATATAATGATGATAGCACTATCGGCTATCGCCCAGTCTCTTATTTTTTCTTCCAGATTTTTCCAGCCCCTTCTGTTGAGTTGTGGATGTTGCGGACACATATTGCTGAAATAGAAGGATTCTTTCATGACTTCAAGGCTCCATTTCATGTCGGCAGCAGGTGCCATGTGTCCTTTGTCATATCCCGAACGTGCATAATCCGCATTGGTTGCAATTGTACCTTTTACTAAAGGGTCGGCAATGAAGTTGTCGCTTCTCTTTTCTTTTCCTTTTGTTTCCTGACGGGTCAGCTCATAAGAAACCCAATTCGGAATTTTCAAATCTTTATTGTAGGAAACCGTATATCCCTTGTGATGAATGATCTGTTCCTGACGGGGAACTGATGAAACGGGAATTTCCAGATCTTTGCCGGAAGGGATGGGGCGGGAAACTGATGTTTCTGTCTGATTCTGACTACTGCTGTGCTGGACACTGTATTGCTGATAGTACAGATAGAGCCCGTAACAAATGGGAATGAGTACAATGACGGCAATGATACATCCTAATCTCTGACTGGAATGTGACTTCTTCTTCTTAAATAATCTCCTGCTCTTACCTCGTTTCATGCGATTTGCTTTGGGGGTTAATAAGAAAAGCGCTAACTATTCTGTAGTTAGCGCTTTATTGTCAAGAGCCGCTAGCCAGACTTGAACTGGCGACCTACGCGTTACGAATGTTTCTCCAAAATATAGGATAACAATCTGATAATAAAAATGATAACTTAGCGCTATTATGTGGTGAAGATAAGTTTTTGAACATTTATTCGTCAAACATCTCTCCCTTTCCTAAAATAATCCACTCGACAGATACTTTGTAATCTTTATGTAGATAAACGATCCACTCTGGCTTTAGTATATGTTTGTCGGGATAGAATTTTACACAGTTTACATTCCAACGATGCAAATTATTGTTTCTAGTGAAAGTTTGAAGCCCTCGTATTTTTTTTTGGGCTTTCAAGGTTTCTATAGCTTCAAAGAAACGCTTGCTTATAGCGATTCCTTCTTCTGATATTATTGCCATTTTATTTAATATTTTGGTTCTTTGTATCTTGCATTGAAATATCCGACCCACTTACATGAACACATCTTGCAGTATTTTCCTGCTGGGCAAGAAATTTTTTATTTTGTTCCTGCATGGATTCGATTGTTCTTTGCTGTGACAAAACAGTTTCAGTTAATCTTGATATCTGTTCAAACACTTCGCGGCTCATAGAAACTGAGTCATTCTGTAATTCTAGTCTCTGTTCTACAAGCTCATCTAAGATCTGCTCTCTTAGTCTTTCCTTATTTGTTATAGGAGTGCTTTTTTCTATAATCCCAGCTATGGCGTCTCCTTTGACAAACATGTCTACGTCATTGCCATCTAACCATCCAGGAGTCAGATGGTATTTGTTTTCCAGTAGATATTTGTTCTTATCTGTTAAAGATACATTTCCACTTTCTATCTGTGAATAACTATTTTGCTTCATACAAAGTACTTCGGCAAATTGAGACTGGGTTAATCGCAGATACTTTCTTAGATATTTTAATCTATTTTCCATGTTTAAAATAAGTTAAATATATCTGTTTTATAGTAGCATTTAATCTATAATAGATATATTTGCAATGTGATATAATATATAGCAATACAAAGATAATGGAAAATAGATTAAAAACAAGCAATTTGCTGCACGAAGGTCAAACAATGACCCTAAAAGGCTATTACAAAAATCTTCCGGAATCAGTCCATCCCAAGACGGAGTTTATTAATGAGATAACAAAGAGGACAGGGGTGTCGTTTAATACTGCTAGAAATTGGGTTATTTACGGCATGAAACCCAACAATCCTGAACATATCTCAGTACTTTCCGAAATCACGGGAATTCCACGCAATAATTTATGGTCTGAATAAAAAAAACTATTGAGCAATGAAAGATTTAGAGTTCTACATATTTGAAGATGAACTTTGGTGTCTGTTCCCTGATGGAAGCAACCAACCTGTGACCGATAAAGACATAGGACTAATAAAAAGTGTATTGGATCGTATACGCGAATGTTACCCGGATGCATATAAGGCGCTGATGGAATGTTACCAAAAAAGCGCACAGAATATCCCATATTTCCAATACCTTATGGTTAGACGTTTCTGCAAATGCAATTTTGGAGAACTGGATAACACAAGCCGGGATATTGATAAAAACGGTGGATTCAATTTTGAACGTGTAAAATGTCCCATGCGTGGAGAATGCAAGTACGAAGGTATTATATGCTGTCCCCAATTTTACAGTCGTATATCAGATGCAGAAATGAGAGTTATGAAAATGATATATGAAGGAGCTAATAACGAAGATATTGCAGAAAAACTCTATCTCTCCCCCCATACTGTAAAAAATCATATTAAGTCAGTGTATATCAAACTTGGTATTCATGAAAAATCAGAGTTTATTCAATACGCGCACAAGAACAACCTTTTTAAAGATTAGATACAATGTTGAATGAGGATGTATTAAAGATAGTTCTCAATGATAAAACTTTTAGCCAACGTGAAGCTGAAGAAATAGTAGGAAGTAGAGGACGTTTGTTCAAATTGATAGGTTCGGGCGGTATTCGTGCTGAAAAGATACCCTCTAATCGTCAAAATGGAAGATGGTACTGCAATGCCTATGATGTTATCAAAAACGCATCTTTAAAATAGCTGATAATCAAATAGTTATATCAAGTTAAAGACAATATTTTTATAAGTTTATAATTTGCTTTAAAGTCAAAAATAAAGTAACTTTACATTGTAATTAAAAGATAATCAGTTAGTTATGAAAAAAGAATTTGTATTAACACTTTGGGTTTTGTCATTTATTGCAATGGTTGTATTGGCAGATCCATATAAGATTTCATTTTGGATTTCATTTGGGTTATTTGGATATTTCTCAGTGTATATCGAAAAGCATAATAAAAGGTTTGAGCATGAAGATGAGTAAATATCCGTATGTAATCCAGGAAATCACCCTGATAACGTATAGTGGAAGAAAACTACATCTTACAATTGTGGAGAAGGAGATTATAGATATTCCTATCAGATTGACGAAAAACAAAATACTCGATGCTTTTGCTTCAATGAAAGACAAACCGGTCGATGTAAAACTAAAAGTGAAGTACATATAAGAGCGTACATAAGGGCAATGAAAACAAAAGAAGAATTATTAGCAATGAGTCATGAAGACTTGGCTTCACTTACATATAAAATAATGTATGAGCAATGTCTTCTTGAAAATAAGGAAGAAGAAAACAAAAGATTAAGAGAAATACTTGACGCTATTGGTGTTACGTATGAAACATTCAAATCAGAATTCCATGAATGATGAATTACTGCAATTAGAAGCCGAGTTGAAAAAGGTGGAATCTAGTAACCTTGAATATCTTCCTGAATATGGATATTCAAGGAAAGAGGAAATAATCCAGCTTATCAAAGAGGATATATCTGATGTCAAAAAAGAAATCAATAAAAGACTAAAGTTATACTCTTCAGGTATTTCATCAGGATATACAGAGAAAAGCTTAGAAGAAGAGAGAACTAACCTTTGTCTAATGCAGGGGTTGGCGAGATATTGTTAAACTTTAAAATATTAGAGCAATGGAAGAAAACAAATTAACAAAACAGGAAAATGATGCATTGGCAATGTTTGGTAAAGGCAAAACCATTTATCAAGTTGCAGGTAACGACGTGGCATTATCATTTGATATTGTACGTAACTATTTGACTAAAGGTAATGGGCAGGTATCTGATCAAGATATTGTTCAGTTTATTAGTATTTGTAAATTCAACCAGCTTAATCCATTCTTGAACGAAGCATTTCTTGTTAAGTTCGGACAACAGCCGGCACAGATGATTGTCAGCAAGGAAGCGTTTTTCAAACGTGCTGACGCTAGTGAACAATACGAAGGCTTCAAAGCGGGCATCATTATTATTAGAGATAACCAGATTGTAGAGGTAGAAGGCTGTTTTTATAATGAAAAGACAGATGTACTTGTAGGGGGATGGTGTGAAGTTTACCGATCTGACCGCAAATTTCCGATTGTAGCGAAAGTTAATCTTTCCGAATATGACAAAAAGCAATCTATATGGAATGAAAAAAAATCCACTATGATTTCCAAGATAGCCAAAGTCCAAGCATTGCGTGAAGCTTTCCCGGCCCAACTAGGTGCAATGTATACACAAGAAGAGCAAGAAGTTAAATTTACCGAATATGAAGATGTCACAGACAAAGAAGATAAGGGTAAAAAAATAGCAGAAATTGCTGCTAAGGCCGCAGGAGTGGAAGAGCAACCTAAACCGGAACAACCGGTAAATCAGTCTCAAAATAATACAAGTAATAAACCGGTTCAAAAAACATTATTATAATGGAAATATTAGAAGGTAACGGTCAGCATTCTCTTTCATGGTTTAGACAACGCATAGGCAAAATTAGTGGTTCAAATGTCGGATTACTTATGAAAAGCAGCAGAAACGGCATATTTAGTGATACTGCTAAAAGTTATATTTTTCAAGTTGCGGCAGAGCGAGCTATGAATCCTGAAATAGTAAATGATGATATTGCATTTACAGAATACTTATCTGCTGTAAATGTAGAAAGTAAAGCTATGCGTTTTGGAACAGAGCAAGAGGCAAATGCACGTGATTTGTATTCTAAGTTAACGGGAAGGCATATTGTAGAAGTGGGGTCGTGTAAGCACCCCACTATCCCTAACTTTGCAAGTAGTCCTGATGGCTTCTTTTATGATGAAGAATTGGGAGAACGGGCATGTATTGAGATAAAATGCCCTTCCCAAAATACTTTCATGAAGTATAAAAGTGAAGTATACGACAATGACTCTTTGCTTCAAATAAAATATGAATACTTTTATCAGTGTATGGCTCACATGATGTGTTGTAATGCAAACTGGACTGATTTTGTTGTATATAATCCTTTTCAAATAGATCCTATTCACATTGTTCGTATACTACCAGACGAAAAGGTCTTTGCAGAAATGGAGAAGCGTATTAGAATGGCGGACGATATTATTAACCAAATAGCGGATATAGAATAATGGGCGATTCACTGATAAAAGAAACTCAACTCCAGCGTATTATACGAAAAACAGGTAGAAAACCATGTGAATGCAAATGTTCATTATGCAAAATGCAATGCCATACTCCTTGTTTAGGAACCCCGCAAGATATTGAGAAATTGATAGATGCGGGTTATTCAGACCGGTTACTCCCCACTCTTTGGGGAGCCGGAATGATAATGGGGGTTATTGATTTCCCAGTTCCTATGATCCAAATTGCATCGGGCGATGATTATTGTTCTTTCTTCCATAATGGTTTATGTGAACTTCACGACAAAGGATTGAAGCCTACCGAAGGGCGTTTGTCGCATCATTCTACACGCATTGACAATTTCAAAGCATCTAAAAGTATAGCTTGGAATGTCGCGAAGGAATGGCTTTCAGTAGATAATGCAGAGGTGATAGAACGTATTGTTGATAAACTAAATAAAAAATAGAGCAATGGAAACACAATTAGCAATTCAAGAAAGCGACCTAGAACTGGTCGTGAGTGAAAAGACGTTAGGTAGCCTTACTACCAATGCAAAGCAAATCCGAGATATTGTAATGGCGAATTTGCCGAAGTATGATATATCCAACTACACGGATGACAATATTGATCAGGCAAAGAGAGATAAAGCCTCTCTCAACAAAGCTGCAAAAGCTCTCAACTCCAAACGCCTTGAAATAGAGAAGGAGTTTATGAAACCTTTTGGAGAATTCAAGGAGGTAGTAAACGAAACGGTGAAACTCATTGGTGAATGCTCCGCTAAGATTGACACTGTGGTTAAACAAAACGAGCAGCAATATAAGGAAAAGAAGAAAGCAAACATTAGAACCTATTTTGATGGCATGAACATCAATCTTGTGGATTTTAACAAGGTGTTCAAACTGGAATGGCTAAACAAGACTGCAAGCATGAAGTCTGTTTGCTCTGATATTGACGTTATATTTGCTAAGGTTGAAAACGAGCTATCTACGCTAAAAGGCTTTGGTGAAGATTATGATGTACTCCGTACTTATTACATGGATACACTCAATATCACTTCTACTATTCAATACGCAAACCGACTTAAAGAACAACGAGAGCGAGCTAAGGCAGCGGAAGAAGCTAAGATTAAAGCGGAACAAGAAAAGCAACAAGCAGAAGAAGCTCGTAAAGTTGTTGAAGTAGAACAAGTCAAATCACGTCCGATCAATCCATTTTCAATGGCAAATCAAAAAGCTGACGAACAAGTACCTTTTAGTCAATCCATATCGCAACAATCTGAATTATTAACGAGAGCATTCAAGGTTACCACTACTCGTGAAAACATCATTGCTCTTGGTGATTTTATGAATGCAAAAGGTATTGATTTTGACAAAATAGAATTAGCATGAGTGAAACTGGAAAAGAATACGGACAATTTGTAAAACAGAGAAGAGAAGAACGTTATAGTCAATTTGTTAATACAATCCTTCCTGCTATCAAATCTTTAGGATACGATGTTATTCAGCGAAATGATTTTGGATTCGAATTTATTGTGTCTAAGAAAGGATTTGGATGGGTTATATTTTATCCCAAAGGTGATAGATTATTATTGTGTAAGCAAAACAAATGGCTATATGGTGGCTTTTCCTGGATTCGCAAACATATACTTAAAAACAATGGAAGTATGCAAAACAGATGTGCAGACCGTTATTCGGCTTCTTGATAAGAGTGCAGAATTAATTAATGAATATTGTAAGAAGCCCTGCGAACTTGATAAAGCAAGACAAGCCAAAAAGCTAAGTAAAAAATTAAAAAAGAAAATATACAATGGAAAAGAATGAAATTTTAAATAGCGACTGGGCTGTCCGCCGCAATGCCGCCGGCAATCCCAACACTCCGGTCGATACCCTTGTCGAACTGTCGAAAGATAGCGAATGTGATGTCCGTCGCAGTGCCGCCGGTAATCCCAACACTCCGGTCGATACCCTTGTCGAACTGTCGAAAGATAGCGACTGGGCTGTCCGCCGCAATGCCGCCGGCAATCCCAACACTCCGGTCGATACCCTTGTCGAACTGTCGAAAGATAGCCACTGGGCTGTCCGTTGCAGTGCCGCCGGTAATCCCAACACTCCGGTCGATACCCTTGTCGAACTGTCGAAAGATAGCGACTGGGCTGTCCGCCGCAATGCCGCCGGCAATCCCAACACTCCGGTCGATACCCTTGTCGAACTGTCGAAAGATAGCGACTGGGCTGTCCGCCGCAATGCCGCCGGCAATCCCAACACTCCGGTCGATACCCTTGTCGAACTGTCGAAAGATAGCGACTGGGCTGTCCGCCGCAATGCCGCCGGCAATCCCAACACTCCGGTCGATACCCTTGTCGAACTGTCGAAAGATAGCCACTGTGATGTCCGCCGCAGTGCCGCTGGCAATCCCAACACCCCGGGGTATACGCCATCCGATGAAGAGTTCATAATCACAGAGACCTATGTAGTCATCAAGGGTACAAATCATTTATGGTACAAGCATAATTACCCAAACGTTGCTCCGTTTTATACATGCGGTTGTTTCTGCGGTTCTCGTGAGCAACTGATTTCAAGAATTTACTCAATTGATAATCTTTCCATCGATCCTGCTGTAAGAATGAGGATTTTGAACGTTTTAGACCGTAAATTTGAAGAAATATTCGGAAGATGATTTATTGCTAACAGAGCTCTTGTTAATCCTTGAAAAACAGGGATTAACGTAAAACAAAATAGATATGAAAAAGATAGTTGGAAAAATACATATTTATAAGGTATTACCACCTTATAAGAATTGGTATAGCATCATGACTGATGATGGGTTAAATCGTAGTAATATCATAGTTGTTGGCAAAAAGCAATTATTGAAAGTCGCTTTAGCATTAATTATCATGGTGCTATTTAATAAAGGGGCTATTTTGAACAAATTCAAAACAAAATCAAGAAATGAATAAGATTAAGATAAAAGGATTATCCGATAAACGGTATGCAATGTCTGAATTGGTTGCCGATGCTTATCGGCTCAATTCTAACAAAATCTCCATTTTGGCTGCAACTGTTGAACTTTTAGCAAAAGGTACTCAACATCAAAAGGATGCAGAAGAGATTATAAAAGGGTGTTATCCACAATATTACAATGATTAGTAACAGTCAGAAACGGAATATTATAACTTTGGTCCCTTTTCAAATCTTGCAGAACAAGCGGTAAAACGGTCTGACGCACTTCTGAATGAGTTGTCAACGAATAAATAATCAAAACAAAGTGATGAAGAAAAGAAATACAAAAAAAGGAGAGTTTATATGTCGTAGACAAAAGCCCTCTGATAAGTCTTTTTCTCTCAAAGAATGCTACCGGCTTAACGGCTGGAAATATGAAGAACCTGGGAAGAGAAAAAATAACCTCAAATATTAATAATTTAATTTTTTTACATTATGAATGAAATTTATTGGATGACCGTAGTTGGTAACCTGTCCACTGCGTTTATGGTCGTATGGATTGTAGCTTTGATAGTTATCGTTACCATGCTGTTTGCTCTGCTGGTAACGGAAGGTGATATGATAGAAGATGAGGGTGGAAAACACAATTTTTTTAAATGGTTGAAACGCTTTGTTGTCTGTGGTGTAATAGCAGCGATGGCGAGTATTTTCATTCCATCGACTAAAGAAATGCTTCTTATCTATGGTGTCGGTGGCACGATTGACTATATCAAGACGAATGATACGGCAAAGCAGCTTCCGGACAAGTGTATCAAAGCGCTTGACCGTTTTGCAGATAAATATATTGACGAACCTGAAAAAGACAAATAATTATGGGAATGCACACATGGTTTGAATGTAAAATCCGTTACGAGAAAGTAATGGAAAACGGAATGCAGAAGAAAGTGACGGAACCTTATCTGGTAGATGCACTCAGCTTTACAGAAGCAGAAGCACGTATTATCGAGGAGATGACTCCATTTATCACAGGAGAATTTACAGTATCGGACATCAAACGTGCCAACTATAGCGAACTTTTCCCCAGCGATGAAGAAAGCGCTGACCGCTGGTTTAAGTGCAAACTGATCTTTATCACCCTTGACGAGAAAAGCGGTGCCGAGAAAAAGACTTCTACCCAAGTGTTGGTTCAGGCTTCCGACTTGCGCGACGCAGTGAAGAAACTGGACGAGGGCATGAAAGGAACCATGGCAGATTATCAGATCGGCATGGTAGCTGAAACTCCTATTGTAGACGTATTCCCTTATGAAGTCAAAGGGGAAAGTAATGTAACAGAAGATAAAGAGGTAGTTCGTTTTATTAATAAGTTCCCTGAAGGGCAATGTACCGAAACTACAGTAGGTGGCAAACCGATTATTGTTGATAAAACTGGTGGTAAAACAAAAGTAATCCCTAACAATAAATCAGATACTAATGAAGGAGATCAACAGTGAAGAATATTTGCCAGATTGGGAGATAATTGAAGGTTGATACAACAGAGAGGAAGGATGAATATTACTCGTTCCTCTCTATAATAGTTAAAGTAAAATATATGGCAACAGATTTAATCTTATCTAAAGAAAGTAGCGAAAGCGAAATCAATGCGTATTTCAATGTAGTGTTAAAGTTATCACAATCTGATAACGAGTTCCCAATCAACCTTGATGAGGTGTGGCCTTTGGTTTACTCTGAAAAGAGTAAGGCGGTAAGAGCTTTAAAGGAAACATATATTGAGAATGTGGATTATATTCCACTCGCCCAAAATGGCGAACGGTGTGAGGATGGTAAATTCAATGGAAGTAACAGAATTGACTACAAACTTACTGTATCTTGTATGGAGTTCTTCATCGCCCGCAAGGTCAGACCGGTATTTGAGGTTTATCGCCAAGTATTTCACCAAAGCGTCTGGAAAGTAATCGAAAACCAGAACAAACCCAAACGTGAACCATCACTAACAACTAAAGTCCGCGTTGGTCTTGAATGGGTAAAAGGTGTAAGTGAAGTGCTTAACTTGAATGATTCTTCCAAACTATCTCTAATTAGCAAGGTTGCTGCACCTCTTGGACTTCCTACTCCGGATTATATCCAGTCCATGGTATCCTCAAATCCGCTACTGAATTACTCAAAGAAGCGGGTTTGTCCATCAGCGCACAGGCATTTAATCAAAGAGCGATTCAGAAAGGTATCTTGTGTGATATGAAAAGGAAATCATCAAAAGGTAAAGATAAGCATTTCAAATCCATAACCGAATCCGGGCTTGCGTATGGTGAGAACCAAGTCAACCCTAATAATACCAAAGAAACACAGCCGCTTTGGTATGAAGAGAAATTCAATGAGTTATTGATGTTGCTTGATTTTAAACTTGCTAGGGTATTATGACATACGAAGAAATGAAAGCTAAATATTGCGGAACCAATATTCGCAGAAAGCCAAAAAGTGAAGAACATAATATACAAGCATCTTGTGTTAAATGGTTTCGCAACCAATACCCCCAATTAAGAAACATCTTATTTGCTGTTCCTAACGCAGCAAGAAGAAGTGCTAGAAACGGGGAATACATGAAAGAAGAAGGGATGCTTTCGGGAGTTGCAGATCTGATACTTCTTAAAAGTAATCGTTTCTACGGTGCTTTGTGTATAGAAATGAAAAAGCCAGGTGAGTACCAAAGACCGGTACAAAAAGAATGGCAAAAGGAATGCGAGGCGGCTGGAAACAAATATGTCGTTGTCCGGTCTTTGGAGGAATTTATAGAAGTTGTGAATGGTTACTTAGCAGAAATATAAATATTATGGAAACGGAATTATTTAAAAACAAGACAATGAGTTCGCTTGAGATTGCCGAACTTACAAGCAAACAACACGCCCATGTTATGCGTGATATTCGCAATCTATTATCACAAGGAGTAGCCGAATCCAATTTTGGATTGGCGGAATATTCGGATAATCAAGGGAAACCAAGACCATGTTTCAATCTCACCAAGAAAGGTTGTCTGATCCTCGCATCCGGCTACGACGCAGTACTCCGTGAAAAAATTATTGATCGCTGGGAATCCCTCGAAACAGGTAAGGCTGAACCTATGGCTAAACAGTCTCTTACTCCTTCCGAGCTTATTCTCCAACTTGCGCAATTCAACGTTGAGAATGAACGTAAGATGAAGGCTTTGGAAAGCAAGCAGGAACAAATGCAAGCGGAGATTGAGGAAATCAAGCAGCGTACTACCACGGACCTGCACCAATCCACAATCGTAGCCTACATATCAAGAAACAGTATCAAACTGGATGTCTCACGCTACGGAGCGATGGGACGGAAAGCGTCAGCTCTCTGCAAGAAACGCGGTGTTGAGCCGACAAAAATCCATGATGTCCGTTGGGGAACAGTGAAAGTTTACCCCGATGAGATACTTGATGTTGTTTTTGGAATGGGGATTTCAAATATAAACTAATAAATAGAAAAATGAAGAAATACGAATATAGAACATTTCTACTTCGTCCTATGGACGATGGTTATAGGCATAATTATCAAGAATACACTACTGATAAACTCAATGTTTTAGGTAGCCAAGGTTGGGAAGTTGTATCAGAACTATCGTCAAGTTATGATGGCATAATGCTATTGTTGAAAAAAGAAATATTGGATGAAAGAATAGAATCGAATATCGTTCCTCGTTCCTTTTCTGGGTTTCATAAGTCTTCTGATAATGATGAAACCGAATGAGTTGCAAGAATGGCATAAGCTATCAGAAAAGCTTGTTGCATTTACGAGTAATTGTAGTGAAGATATAAAACCTTACATCGTTGGACAATTGCAGGCTTTGTTAGAAATATTGTCTGCGCAAATTGATTTTGAAAAATAATCATATCATGAGAAAGAAAGCAGAAATTAAAAAGTACGATGCTAACGTATTAGATACGATTGGCAAGGACGGTGATCTGTTGTCACTTACTGATTTGTGGAAAATTGCAGGCTCACCAAAAAGCAAAAATCCCAACGATTGGCTTAGACAAGATATTGCATCTGAATTAGTTAATACGGTATCCGGGATTTTAAATACGGTTTCAAACCGTATTATAAAAACAAAGCGCGGTAAATTAGGTGGTTCGTATGCCCATAGACAAATAGCTCTTGCTTATGCAAAATATCTTGACCCTGCGCTTCATGTATTAGTCAATGAGGTTTTCTTTCAAAGAATAGAAGAAGAAAAGAACCCCGATTTGATAGGTCAACGATATATTAAAGCTTATAAGAAAAGAGGCAAAGACAACAAATGGATTTCTGAAAGACTAAAATCAATAGATTCACGTAACGAATTTACCAAGACGCTTGCCGCTCATGGAGTGACAGGAGAAGGTTACAGAAATTGCACAAACGCAATATACGAGCCCTTGTACGGTGGTACGGCATCGGTCGTTCGTGAAAAGAAAGGTTTAATCAAAGGTCAAAGCGTTCGTGATAATATGTCTCGTGTAGGACTTGCCGCTGTTGGACTTGCTGAAGCGCTCGCTTCCGATGAAATAGACAAAAAAGATATACGAGGTAATGGTAAGTGTGAAGTTGCTAGCAGAAGGGCATCACGCTCTGTTGCAAATGCTCTGATAGATCATAAGAAATATATTATATGATTATCATCCACAAAACCATGTACGAATATTAAACTAATAATAAGCCTGTGTCGATTGGCTCAACTCCTATTATCGGCAAATCGTTCTTTGACATTTTGTTTTCAGCTTTTAATCTGCCTTATTACTGCATTGGAATAAATAAAGCCAGATGTAATGTCTGGCTTTATTTATCAATTAGTCCGAACCTTTTTAATTCGGCTTTATTGATTCGAGAGTTACTCTTTATCTTACCACAAACAAGGCTAATATCTTCCTCATCCAATGTGCCTAAACTAGTACTTTTAAGAAGTTTGTTCTTCTTTACTATTTTAATAGAAGAGCAATCTATGTAGCTATCATATGAAAGGAAATCATAACTTTCCCCTTTTATAAGATGTTGCATTGCTCGTACATTAGGTGGCAGATTCATATTAATAAAGGAGTTAAAGATGACACCACCATAAACGTTTCCATCGTTATCAAAGCCAAGTACTACAAAGAACTTGTCACGGCTAGTATCTCCGGTTTTTGGTACTACCCCATTGGCTTTGTTCATCGTAACAAAAAAGACATCCCCTATCTTAACTTCCGAAGGCTTCATCAAATGCTATTGAATCATTAATATATTTGACAAGTTCATCATTAGCTCCTCCGTCACGGGCAATATCCCCCGGATCAATAACGTGATTCCCCTTTTTGTCTCTCGCTTTTTGCCAACAAGTTGTATGAGAAGTTTTTTCCAACTCCTTAAAACTCATTTTCCCGTATTTGAAAATACATAAATCTAAAGTGTCTTTATCATATTGTGAAAGATAATCCATATCCGGTTCACGTTTAGATAATAGATAGTAATCTACAACATGAACATCATCTGTCATTTTTGAAAGAACGCTTTTTTGCCCCTGTATTGTACTATACAAAATTGTTGGTACTGGTCCATGGGGAAGAGCACAAAATTTATCCGCTATCATCAGTTGTCCCCAGTCAACCAAACTTCGTTGATTGGCAAAATATAATATCTTGAACAGATGATAATAGTCCATACCCCCAGTTTTATTAAGGATATAAAGCACTATTTCTATAATTCTTTGTTGTTCAAATTTTGTCATTTTTTTTAGGGTTCTTGGTTACTTATTTATGTGAATGCGTATTCAAATATATGCATTCTAATGCAAAGTTAGCAATTCTATTTGAGAATTAAATCACAAAATAGTTAAAAGAATACGTTGATTATTGGTTGTATAATCAGTTTTAAAAATTATTATTATATTTGCAATGCGTTGGGTTGTACTTATTAAAATTAGAATTAATCAGAGGATTAAGATATAGAAAGCTGTGTAGGTCACAACCCCCTGCATGGCTTTCGCCTTTTTATCTCCGCATGAAGAAGTGCGGTACGTCCTCGAACGAAAAGACATTATTATGAAGACTAATCAGATTATGATTCGCCCAATGGGTGAATTTAAGGTAATTCAGAGAACGAAAGATGCATTTTTCAATGCTACAGATTTATTAAAACAGTGGAATCAATTAAAAGGAATGAAGAAAGAAGTTAATGACTACTTCGATTTATCTTCTACTAAAGAGTTCATTTTCACTATAATGGAAAGGGAAAATTATGATACGGGTAATTACCCCTATCATAAATCAAGGGCAAATAAGGGTGATAACGCGGGCACATGGATGCATCCACTGCTTTTTATTGATTTTGCGATGTGGATAAATCCCTCATTTAAATATGATGTTCTCAAATTTGTATATGATGAAATGATAAAATTCCGCAATCTTGCTGGTGATGCATACCCATCCATGTGTAAAGCGGTCAGTTCTATTTTGCCAGATGACCTATTCAAACAAAAAGTCAAGGACTTGGCCAAGTCTCTAAACATCATAGTCTACGGTAAGCATGAATCAGAAATGCGTAATAAAATTGGCGATGAAGCTAAAATTCGTGAATTGTATGAGTTGGAATTACAGATAGCCCAATGGATAGATCTAGGCTTTATCAAAGACTATAACAGCCTTAAATCCACATTGACTAAATTGTATTATCGGAAATATCCGAATGTTCTTCCTATCTAAAATATAGGGATATTGGGTCGTTGACATAAATAAAGGGATGCAAATGCATCCCTCTTATTCATCTATACATTGCAGTACAGCTTATAAATAAGGCTATAACAGACACGATAAGAGAAAGTATCCCGGCTATTACTCCGACAACAGTCCAGTTGATAGGGTTTCGTAAATTGGGATTCTCACAAAGGTAGTGTTTTCCTTCATCGGTGGTTCTGGCATCTTCTACTGCTCCACCTTCCAGATAGGCGGCTTTTATTAGTCCTTTCCTTTCAAGTGATCGGACGGACAAGTTGTAGACGTGCAAAGGGAAACCGCAAGGGCATTTACCGTTGAACTTATCAACGATTCTAAGTGTTTCTTTTTCTTCCTTTGTGAGCTTTATACGTTTCATAGATTTACTTTTAATTCTATTCCAGCTAAATCAAAATATATGTTCTGAAGTTGATTCAGATATTCTATTTGCTTAAAAACTCTGTTAGAGAGCATTACTCCATAGAAGTTAGTACGAGTATTATATAATATCCAGAAATCTTCTATAGTCAATAATCGTTGTTCTTTTATTTGGAATTCATAATACTCGATATTAAATCCGCACTTTAACAGCAATCCTTCTGTGAGAGAAATAGGTTCTACCATAGAAATAGGAACTTCACCGTAAAAAGTCCCACCATTTACATGGCATTCCAGGTACAAGGAATTAAGACTAATGGCATGTACTTTGCATACAGTACCTGTAGGTATTTCAACTCCTACGTACTGGTAATCCTTCGAAAGCATAACACAGTTGCCTAACCTTAGTTCTTTTGTGTCCATAGCTTGCTATTGTCCTATCTGGTTTCTGGCTTTAGTTCAACATTCACGCTAACAGGGAACTCGTTTCCGCAGTGTGGGCATTTTACAGAATGGGCGTTTGAGGGAAGCTGCACTTCTTCTGGGGACGCGAATAGTTGCCACATGGGGACGTTGATAGCTTCTGCTATTTTGGTTAGTACTTTTATGGAAGGATTTCCTGATATATGCTGATTAAGTCCACTTAAAGTTATACCTATTTTTTTAGCTACATCTTGCGTAGTCATCCCTTGTTGTTCTATGGCTTCTCTGATTCTCATATAATAAAGTGATTAATATTTATAGCAAAGGTAGTAATATTTCGCATGCAACAAGTTATAACTTGCACAAATAAAGTTAAAGACAAGTTTTTTCTTGTGATAATGCTTGGTTAAACAAGTTATAACTTGTATCTTTACATCAAATAAAAGAACTAATAACAATTAACTCCTAAATATATGAAACGCTACAATTTATCAGAGATAATGAAAAACGCTCACAGATCGTATAAGTATTCAGGCAAGAAGCAAGGCAAGACCTTCGGTGAATGTTTAAAGTCAGCATGGAGACTTGCAAAACTCCAAGCCAACTTCACAGTAGAAGCGGTAAAAGAAAGAACTGATAAATACCTAGCAGAAAGACACGAAGCGATGAGCAAAACAGCTAAAGCTACAATGCACGAAGGATACAATAACAAGAACATACCGGTATCGGCTTATTACAATGTAAATAGTACTGGTAGATTCGGTTCGCGCTACGTAGGTGATTGATTATTTGAATATTAAATATATAGAGTAATGGACAATATTTTGAACTCAACCGTTGAAATGAGTCAAGCCGAGCTGATTCTTCAGTTGGCCAAGACAAATGTAGAACAGGAGAAAAGGCTTAAATTGACAGAACAAAGATTAGCTGCACTTGAAGATAGCGTAAAGAAATTATCTTCAAAGTGTATCGGTAACTATGGATGTTCAACGATGTCATCGTATATCCAGAGGTACAAATTGCCGATCTATGTGAGTGACATTTCGAAGCTTAGTAATGATGCTGCACGCTTATGTAGGAAAAGGGGGTATCCTGTCAACAAGGTAAATATTGAGCGTTTCGGTACAATCAATGTTTATCCGGACTTCATTCTCCACGAACTACTGGATGACTATATAAGAACTACACAGCGTCTAAATGGAAGTATAATGGGATAATAATATAAACTATAGAGCAATGATTAAGGTAGATATAAAACAGTACATGGCTATGTTAAGCTCATTCACCGAATGTGCGCAATATAGATCCGAATGTTACCGGTTAGAAGCTGAAAACGAAAAGTTGAGATCCAAGCTGTTAGATAGCTTAAAGGTTTCTCGTTCTCCCCGTAATCAGGTCGACTACTTTGATTATGGTAGCCGAATGGGAGCTAACTAAGTATGAAAGTTGTGTCAGGGATTCGTCCTAGCACTTTAAGTTGATGCCAATCGACGCAGTGACAATCTGAAAAATGGTTGTCACTGTTTTACCGGTTTTAAGTAGTTCTAAGTGAATCATGCAATTTAAAATAACAATATCATCCTTGATTATTCAAGGTAATATAGAGTTGAAAATAGTATATAAAACAATTTAATGAAGTAGTAATGAATGGAATATTAATAAATGGAGTTTTCCATGAAGCCATACAGTCAGATACTGCAAGTTTTAAATGCGATAAATGTTCGTTGAAAGATTTTTGCGAAGAAATTGGTACGTCTACCTTATCTTATTTTCCTCTTTGCGAACATTTGACAAATGATAAATTAATGGTATTTGTCAATCGTGGAAATGTTAATATAAAAACAGAAGATATTACGCAAAGCAAAGTTTAGAATTGATTTCAAGGCATGGCAGTATGGTGGAAAAATGATAAAGATGTCTGAGGACTTAACTTTACCATACCGCACTGAAGAAACCAATATGCATAGCTCATCAACTGTATATCGTGCTGCAATGAATGAAATACAGGGAATACTTGAAACTGCGATAGAAATAAAACATATCTATTTGCTTACAGAATATGAAGAGATTAATCAATAATAACGAAGTTATGATGGAAAAACTATTAGTATGGAAAATATACTCAACAGCGGATGTATTTGGAGTTAAATCTTATTTTTCTGAAGATGGCAGGAAAAGCTTTTCTTCTGCCATGTTGTTCAGGGGATTGATGGGAAATTATTTGGAATAGCTAATAACTAGAATAGAGATGAGTAAGATTATATTTCTCGACTTTGACGGTGTGATAACCACATTAAAAAGTAATTGGGCTATTGATGATAAAAAAGTTGAATTAGTCAAAGAGATTTGTGATATTACCGGAGCTAAAATAGTAATATCCTCTTCTTGGAGAAGATATACATTAGAAGCTACTATTGAAGCCATTACAAAACAAGAAACAGTTCGTGGACATAAAGCTTTTCCCTATCCTGATCTAATTATCGACATTACTTCAAGAATGTACGGTTTTAAATATGGAAATAAAGAAAAGCACTATGGTGTATGTCGTGGCGTAGAAATAGACCGTTGGTTGTGGGAACATCAAGATGTTACTAATTATGTAATTCTTGATGATGATTCAGATATGTTGCTTTCTCAAAAGAAGCATTTCATAAAAACTCATGCTTTACGTGGAATATCCAAGCGTGATGTAAAAAGGGCTATTAATATATTAACTAAAACATGAATAGGTATGAAAGAACCTTTTACTGTAGAACAAGTCAAGAAGATGTATTTTTTGCAATTTGATGAAATTTCTTGGTATATAGAACATGATAAATGTAAAATTAATTCTATTCGTCGATGCCTTAAGGAAAATGAGAAATGTTATTTGGGCAATTTATTAGAGACAGCTAAACGTTATTTTTCTGGCAGTTTGCGAGATTTCCAAAAATGTGGGATTAATACTGTTGAGATAAAAAAAGAATGGGAGAAAGTGATTGATGAAATTCAAAAAGAAATTGTCAATAATTTGTGATTATTTAGAAATGAGTAAATTAAAACGCCTACAATACGGTTACTTTCTGATAAAAGGGATAAACCTAAAGGAAGTAATGATAGAGAATAGATTTTATAGAAGATATATCGACCATTTAGGAAGACTATCTAAAAATCACTTACCTTTTTAATTAATTAGTAACCAGAATAGATATGAAGAAAATTGAATTTTACCCAGGAATCAATCTTGATAAAGCATATCAAGAATTGCAGGACAATGCACCATGTTATGGTGAATTTAACGAGAAAACGTTGCATTCTACTGATTCTCTCGATGACGTGTATGTCAAAGTGACTGGCAAGTCAAAAGTAGAGCATGATGAATATATTCGCAAAATACGCGAAGAGTATGAACGTAAAGAGGCGGAATTTAAGGCTAAGATTCCGAAATTAACCGAAGATTATAAAAAACGTGCAAGAGGTATTATTCCGGAAGAGTATTTGGAGTTATGGAATGAAATAGTTCCTATCAGACTGAATGATCTCTATCATGGCATGGAACTTGACTGCTGGTTAGAATTAGTCGCAGTATTGAATGATACCTCTAAGAAAGAACTGGAAAGATTTGAAATATGCCGGTCTTTATTCACCAGGCAAGGTCATAGCGGAATGAGTGCAGGTCTTGTTTTTAATGGCCTGAAGTGTTTTCACCCATTAGGGGAAGCGTTAGTATCATATATTAAAGATCCTATAAAAGTATAATGCCAGTATGGAAGAAAGCAAAAGAATTGGCGAAATCACTCTCGGATATGGAAGTGAATCCGCAAGAAAGGTAGAAATCAAAGATATGGTCCGGTGTGAATTTGCAGATCACAGACTTGTTACCATTGCACATACAGATGAAGATGCTTACTTATTATCGGTAGAAAATCCTCAAAGTACCGGCCGTGCTTCCCAAACTAATATGTATTTGACAGAAGGTAGTGCTGTTGCCCTTCTTTATACTCATATCCTATATCTGGAACATAACGGAATAGATGTAAATGAGTTATTCAAGAAATACATACTTGATGACCAAGAAATCAAATACGAATTTTCACCTAAAGATTAATATTATATCATTATGGAAATAAACTGTAAATACTGCCCTAAAAATGATGGTACAGGTGCGTGCAATATAGACAATTGTCCTCTGCCTCCTATTATACAGGAAATAGAAGAAATGCAGTCGTTTCTTGAAACAACAGCTAGTGACAATCCTAAAGAACTTATAGATCGATTGACTGATATAAATGTATACCTTGCAAGAAGTGGAAAACTTCTAGCTGATGCAAAAGCGTACCAAGATCAAGTGACTGCAAATGTATATTCACAGCACATGGAATTCATATCACGGGTTCCGGCTACTGTTGCAATTAAGTTTGTTTCAGCTCAAAGTGTGACTGCTAATCAGTTAGTTGTATGGCTAGATCGCATAAATCGAACTCTTGTTCACGCTGGAGATAACATACGTACTCAGATATCTTTTGCAAAGCAGGATTTGGCATTACAAAGGAAAGGATATTAGAAAAAATGTTAATCACGGAAAAATAACTGTTCAAAAGTGACATTAGAAATGTCATTTATTTGTAGCTTTACACCGTGAAAAGAATAGATGCGATTGGTGGAACTCTCGTATAACAAAGATATAGGTCAGCTCTGTATGAGTAGTTGTTTCCGAGTTCCACAAATAGAAACAATGAAAATATAGAGCTTCTTTTATAACCAACCATGAATGGGGTAAATGTAGCTATAAATGAGTATGATACAATCTAAAAAGCAGAACATTGATTATTTCCCTAAATGGAAACCTCAAATGGGAACATTGGGAATGCTTTCTAACATTTCAGAAAAAGTTAGATATAAAGCCTTAAGAAATTCATCAAGTGCCTTTATAAAGCGAATGGATGTAAGAAGTATGATATTCTCAAGAGATGGATATAAATGTGTCATCTGCGGTTCTTCTGATGACTTACAAATTGACCATATACATTCTGTATATTCCGTGATTAAAGGAAAATTTCCGATTGAAAAATTAAACACAATAGAAAATTTGAGGACATTATGTAGGCATTGTAACGCATCAAAAATACCTTAAAATGGGAAGGAATAAGAAGATCGGTCTTGATTATTTCCCTTTTGATGTTGACTTTTTTCAGGACATAAAAATAAGAAAACTAATCAAGTACCAGCGTGGCAAGGCCGTCACTGTATATGCTCTCCTGCTTTGTCTTATCTATAAGAATGGGTATTACATGTTGTGGGACGAAGAGTTGCCCTTCATATTATCGGAACAAACCGGTTTTGAAGAAGCGTATATACAGGAGGTCGTCAGATGTTGCCTGGCACTAGGGTTGTTTTCTAAAGAACTCTTTGATAAGGAAAAAGTTCTCACTTCAATCGGAATACAAGAACGCTATAAACGAATATGTGATGATTGCAGAAGAAAGTGTGAATTTTCAGAGTTTAACCTTATTTCTTCCGAAGAAAAGCGTATTTCTTCCGAAGAAAAGCCGATAACTTCCGAAGAAAGTACACAAAGTAAAGTAAAGGAAAGTAAAGAGAATATTATTATTCCCCCCACACCCCCCAAGGGGGTTGAGGATTTAGAAAAAGTTATTTCTGAAAAAGATCATGCTTTGAATGAGGCTTTAGCTAAGATCAAAGAACTTGAAAAACAAAGTTCTCAAAACAAACCTGCAAAGCCCAAGCGGTCCAATGGACTAAATGCTAACGCTCGCAAAGCCTTTGAGGAGCATTTCAGAAACACTTTTGGCGAAGAATATTACTGGACTGCCAAAGATGCCGGCAATATGTCCCAGTTACTTCGTAAGCTAACATTTTCACGGGAACAAAGACAGATGCCCGTTGATGATGCCTCTGTGTTGTACGCTCTCCAAGTATTCCTCACGTCCGTCAAGGATAGTTGGTTGCTGGATAACTTTAGCGTAGCTAATATTAACTCGAAGTATAACGAAATCGTTTCTAAAGCAAAAAATGGAAATTCTGGAACAGGAGCTATCGGATCGTCTACAACAGGTTCAACAGAAAAATCCGTTTGCAGCAAAGCTGAAAAAGGAGCAGATCGGGAATCTGATAGAGCGCCACAGAAAGACTATTCTTCAAGATTTTGAATATGATTTGACGAATCCCAATGAGTTTTATGCCCATCGTGATTTTATCAAGTATATCGGGAATAACTATATGGGGCGTGAGTTCAGAGAGTTTGAAGTAGACGAAAACAACTCGAAAGTGTTGTCTTTCCTGCTTTACTACTTCAATGGATGCCGATATGCAGAACAGGTTTTCCCAGATGAAGATTATAAAATCCATAAAAACCTGCTACTTGTCGGAGAACCCGGTACTGGTAAAACGATGCTGATGCAGATTTTTTCTGATTATTTACGATTGACTCATAATCCGAATACTTTTGAAAATCTATCGGTTACTCAAATGATGAACTATTACAAGATGAATGGTCATATTGACCGACATACGTTCAATGAAGGACAATCGAAAGGATTTAAACCGGAACCGTTTAATATCTGTTTAAACGATATTGGGCTGGAAACAGAGAATCAGAAAAGTTATGGCACTAGTCTTAACAGTGTGATAGATGAATTTTTATATGCAAGATATGAGATTTATCAGCAATTTGGTAAAATGTACCACATAACGAGTAATCTTGATGCAGAAGAATTTAAAAAACGTTTTGCTGATCGACTTGTTGACCGGTTTAAGAGTTTTAATCTCATTCCCCTTACAGGGAATAGTAGAAGGAAGTAATTGATTATTAACAGGTTAATTAATTATAATGCCTTGCAAATAAGGGAAGTAACGTTTGTTTACAAGCTGCAAAATAAGTAACTTTATACCTGTAAATCAAAAATTATATAAGTTATGAAATCAAGCAACATTAAACGTTTAAAAAACTGTTCTTATTTTAAGGGATTTATTTATAAAGTTTATAGCCCCAATAAACCAAAAAGTTTTGATGACGAACTGTCGGCTATGGATTTTGCTAGTAAATTAAATGCTCCTTGTCGAGTAATTATTGCAGTCCAATTAACTTTTGATTCTATAAGTCAAAAAGAAGCATTCCTTATCGCTAATCAAGATTTAAGAAGTGATATTGTAAAGTCATCTAATTCTAGTCTTGAAGTCGATTGTTCCAACGCTTTATTTCTTTATGGGAAAATAGTAAATGCAATGTCTGGATTTAAGACTAAGTCAATGTTTGTAAATAAATAAAAACATAAGAGCAATGAAAACAATTAGAAAATTAACAAAAAAAGAAGTGGTACTCAACAGGCTTACTCAATCTATTCTTATGCCTGTTATCTACCTACTAAATCACAAAACCAATAACCGAACAGATGATGATCCAAGGTTATCCAGTAATTTGTAACGGTATTCATTATCAGGGAAGATACCTGAAACCAATATGTAAACGCTGCGAGTTATATACAAAAGCAAAGCAGCCATTTCATAAGTCATGGCGCATAAGTGGAATTGAAAAATGTATAATCAACTATGTTAGTAGGAACAACAAATCTTAATACGACCCTCAACTTAACGTATGTGTTGGCAGATGTCGTAGAAACTCTTCTTCTCGACATGAGAAGTGAAATGAAAAAGCAGGGATATGATCTGCGTTATGATGCCAAGCACAATTTCAACACGGCGATAGCAGCTATACGCCGGCTGAAGCAAGATGTAGACAAGACCCAGCTTTCTACTCAGGAGAATTTTGGAAACGACTCAGACTGTCTCCTTGCCTTTATCAAGCTGCTGATAGATCGCTGCGGTGACGACGACAAGAAGATGTTCGAATTCTATAATTACATCAAGTGTTTCCCGTCCCAGTTAAATATTGAGTTGTCTGACGAGAAGAGTGTGTTTGCTCATATCTTTGATAATTAAGGCTGCTCGGTCAATTTCAGGGGACATGTTTTTTAGAAAGTAATAATTCAAAATAAGATAAAAAAGGAATAATAATATGGCAAAGATTTATGTAGCAAGTAGTTGGAGAAATGTATTTCAACAGGACGTTGTAGCTATTCTCCGTGATTTAGGACATGAGGTCTATGATTTTAAGAATCCCCCACATGGGAATGGTGGTTTCCAATGGTCTGATATAGACCCTGATTGGCAGAACTGGACAACTGAACAATATCAAGAAGCACTTAATCACCCAATTGCGCAGAAAGGTTTTGATTCAGATTTTAATGGTATGCAGTGGGCTGATGTCTGCGTTATGGTTCTTCCTTGTGGCCGCTCGGCCAACACAGAAGCCGGATGGATGAAAGGTGCAGGTAAAAGGGTAATGGTTTATTCTCCCGAAAAGCAAGAACCAGAACTGATGTATAAAATATACGATTTTGTGAGTGACAACATATTTCGTATCAACGATAAGATAATTGGAGTATAACAAATCAGAGATGAATGTACTAAGTTTATTCGATGGCATGTCCTGCGGTCAGATTGCTTTGAAGCAGCTTGGCATTATCCCGGGAAAGTATTACGCTTCTGAGATAGACAAGCATGCCATCAAGCAGACGCAGCTCAATTTCCCGGATACAATCCAGCTCGGAGATGTCACTCAGGTAGATGTGTCTAAGTTAGAACCAATTGACCTGTTGATAGGGGGCAGTCCTTGCTTTGCGGCAGGGGTCAAAGTGTTGACCGATGTTGGGTATAAAGACATTGAAGATATAAGAGTTGGTGACAAGGTTCTCACCCACAATAACAGATATATGCCTGTTTTAGCTATAGGTCATAAGGAAGCCATGACCTATACGTTAAAAGCGCAAGGATTTGTTGATGTTGTCTGCACAAAGAATCATCCTTTTTACGCCCGGAAGAAATATAAAGAATATTATAGAAAAGACGATGGGAAAAAGTCTGCACGTGTCATATTGGGAGATGCCGAGTGGGTGAACGCTGGGTTACTTAAGGGAGATTATTATATATGTTCAAACATACAGAATGACCTATCCGAAAATCCGTACAATATCACTAAAGACGAAGCCTATGTAATAGGCAGATATATCGCAGACGGACATACAAGGAAAGACAAAAGGTATGACGAATACCACAAAGGAAGCAGAGCATGGCAGCTTATACTAAGTATCGGAAATTCAAAAGTAGAACAGTTTTGCTCCAATATAGACAAGTTAAATTATAGTTGCTATAAGCACGGAGATAGCGTCCATCGCATTGTGTTCAGCAATAAAAGGTTAGTTGAACTAGTAGAAAAGTATTGTGGTATTGGCTCTATAAATAAGCATTTTGGGGAAGCGATAGTTAGACTGCCAAAAGATTTGTTGTCAATCGTACTGAAAGGGTTTCTTGATGGTGACGGGTGTATAGATGGCAATGAATGGCACATAACGACAATAAGCCCTATGTTGGCAATCACGATTCAGCGTGTTGTTTCTAAACTTTATAATAGTCATATAAATGTCGGTAAACACACACCTGCGGAACACAAAAAGCTTCTAGGAAGAACAGCGCGTCAGAACAAGCAATATATAATATCCTTTTCAGAAAAAGAAAGGAGATACGATAAGGCAAAAACGATAGGTGATAAAATGTGGTCAAACGTAAAGTCGTTTACTGCATATAAAATGCAAACGGTTTACAATCTTGAAGTCGAGGAAGATAATTCTTATACTGCAAATAATTTCGTTGTACATAATTGTCAGTCATTCTCTTTTGCCGGCAAACGTGTCGGGATGTCTACTGTGGATAAAGAAGAGATATACACTCTGGATCGCTACCTGGAATTAAAAGAAGAAGGCTTTCAATTCGAAGGGGAGTCTTATCTGTTTTGGGAGTATATGCGTATTCTGACTGACATCCGTAAATATAATCCGAATGTGCTGTTCTTGCTGGAAAACGTGGAAATGGGGAAGAAGTGGGAACGGGTACTGAGTAACGCAATTGGGATATATGGCGTGCATATCAATTCTGCCTTGGTATCGGCACAGAATCGGAGACGTATCTATTGGACGAATATTAGGACGAAAAGAGATGGTTTGTTTGATGATTTGTATTCTGACATACCGCAGCCTGCGGATAAGGGATTTTTGTTGAAAGATATCCTTGAAGATGAAGTGGACGAGAAATATTATATGAGTAATAAAGCCATTTCGGGCATAATGAATCACAAACAAAGACATACGGAAAAAAGGAACGGGTTTGGAGCGCAATTCCCAACTTTAAAGAGCAATACTTTACTGGCGAGATGCTATAAGGATGGAAAGGAAAATTTGATAGTGGAAGATGTTAGAGTCAAAGGAGTTTCGTATACAGACAGAGGAATACGTCCTCATAGAGGGGATTACAGGAAATCCGGAGTAAGTGAGTACGGTACAATTTTATATACCGATCAAAAATCAGATACGCATATTGCGTCTCATGTAGGAATGATTGTAGAAGAGGATTCGCCTCTCACGGGAATTGCAGGGATTCGTCGTCTGACTCCTACCGAATGCGCCCGCCTTCAGACTATTCCTTCCTGGTATAAATGGGAATGTTCCGACACGCAGCAGTACCGAATGCTAGGCAACGGATGGACGGTGGATGTTATTGTGCACATCCTATCCTTTACGAAAGAGAAAATGAATATTAACGTAGTCTGAAAAGGCTCAAAACAAAATCAGAAATGAATAAAATAGAAAAGCAGACCTATGTGGTCTGCTCAATATGTTGTTTTTTAGAATTATCAGAGGTGGGGATTCGAACCCCACAAACTTCGTCTTACGACGCTGCTTACGCCTTTTTAGCTTCAAAGTCCGGTCATGTCCTCACCTCGGACTCCATGGAGAAACGAGGGAACGGAGACGGCATCTCCATTTTTTCCAACCTAGTTTTTTTGATAAACTAGGTTCATGTTGGAATTAACGGAACAAAAGTATAAAAATAAAAGAGAAAAACAATGATTATAGCATGGTTTTCTTGTGGTGTAACATCAGCAGTCGCTTGTAAGATAGCATTGAGCTTGTACGAAGATGTGCATCTCTATTATATCGAAACTGGCTCCGGACATCCTGATAACGCCCGATTCCTTGCAGATTGTGAGAAGTGGTACGGACAGCCTATCCACATCATTCGAAGCGACAAATATACTTGCGTAGCCGATGTGCTACGGAAAGGATTTATTAATGGTGCGCATGGAGCAGCTTGTACTCTTGAACTGAAAAAGAAAGTTCGGTATAAATTGGAAAAGGAGTTGGGAAGTTGGGACGGGCAAGTTTGGGGATTTGATTATGACCCGAAGAATAAATACTCAAAATAAATCAAGGAAGAAACTTAAAGGAAAATGATTATGCCAACAATACTAAGAGAAACTTATCCAACAGCCAAGAAAGAACATAGGTGTGAGTTTTGTTGTGAAAAGATAGCGATAGGACAAAATATGTCCGTCAGACAAATGTCTATGATGGAACCATAGATGACTTTGTTACACATCAAGAATGTAAGGAGGTGGCTCATGAATAGAGAACTTAATAAATCCCGTTGCCGAGAAAGACTATTAAAGTTGCAAGAGGATTACATTAATAAACTTATAATAAGTCAAATTGCAGATCTGGCTTATTGTAACGGATATAACACAGTGCTTGATGCTGCGGAAAAGGTTTTGAGTAATGAGGATTATTTTAAGATTGTGAAACAATTAGAGAAGGAGGCATAGCCATGCAAAAAATTATGTTTTCAGATGAATACGGCTTGACACAGGCTGTCTTGGATGGTCTAAAGACCATGACGAGAAGAATAGTTACTTATCCTTTAAAGTTTAGAGGTGTAAACGTTGCAGGATATTTTGTATGTAAGAGACCTTCTGGTGAAGTCACTGAAATATGTATGTATGACGAAGATGAACGTATGATTGATGGCGGACAAATTCTCCCCAAATATAAAGTTGGCGAAGTAGTTGCCATTGCACAAAGCTACAAGGATTTAGGGTATGATCCAGACTCATTAGATAGAGATCCCAAAGACTTAGGTATTCGTGGTTTTATGAAACATTCCGCAGGCTGGAATAACAAGATGTTTGTTTCGGCTGCTGCTTGCAAGAAACATATCAGAATCACCGGAGTCAAGTGCGAACGCCTACAGGATATATCGGAAGCAGAGTGTTTGAAAGAAGGAATTGAGGAACATTTGAAAGGGATACAATATGGATTTCCTTCAAATATCGGATATATAGGTCAGTATCCATTTTCTAATCCTCGTGAAGCCTTTTCTGCCCTGATAGATAAAGTCTCAGGCAAAGGAATGTTTGCATCTAATCCTTATGTTTTTGTTTATGAATTTAAATTGATAGACTAGGTGCTTGGTTAATAATAAGTTAAACTAAGTTTAAGAAAGGAGCTTTAGATTGTTTTGTCTTGGTTAAACACCTGAAAATGAGTATCTTTACAGTGCAAAAAGAAACCAATATTACTAACAGCTAAAATATAAGAGCAATGAAAATATCGAAGAAATTAACAAGCAAAGAAAGTTTTGCTATCCTTAGAGAAATCGAAAACAGAAAATGTCCAGATGGGGTTAAGTATTCCGAATGGAGAGAAGAGAGGGACAGGCAACAGGCGGAAGCCATCAGAAATTTAATTCCTGAAGTAGGGTTAGGGTGTACTATATGTTACTATTCTGATAGGAGAGCGGCTACTGTTACCAAAATTATTTCTCCATGCAAGATTGAGGTTACATTTAACCAGACGGAATGTGTTGACTACTATGCTGGTGATTATAAGATTTTACCAGAACTTGAAGGTGGCGCAAAGGTGTTCACTAAAAGAAGAAATGGATGTTGGGTGGCAGATGGGCAAGCGTACAAGGGCGGTGTTTTGCTTATGCTTCATTACCAAAGTCATTATATCGATCCACATTTTTAGTATTAAAAGCAATGAAAACAATTGTAAAAGTGTATTTAAAGGATGGATAAGGCAATAAAGATTGGTTTGTTACTCCTTTAACCTATCAGAGCAAGAACTCACAAGTACTACCTTGGTAATACCTTCAACATGTGGCACGAGACAGACCATATGATGAAATGTAACAAGGTTGAGACAATAAAATCATCAAATTAGATAAATTTATGACTAAAAGTGACACTTTATATGTCATATTTTGTATCTTTACACCATAAAAATAAAAAAAGAGCAATGAAAATTTACACAAGTTATTTCGGTAATAGCCGAAAATTAAAAGAAGCAGGAATTAAAATTATTTGCGTAGCTATTGGACGGCCAAGATTTATTAGTGGAGTACCACAAATGGTTAATGTGGCTCCAACAAGGTATATGATAAGTGCCGCATGTTCCCATGATGAGTATCTTAGATTATACAACAATATTCTTGAAAGTCAAGATGCGAAGAAGGTGGTGGAGCAAATAAAGACATTAAGTGATGGCCAAGATGTTGCTCTATGCTGCTATGAGAAACCAGGTGATTTCTGCCATCGCCACATACTTGCAAAATGGCTTACCGAAAAGACTGGCATTGAAATCAAAGAGTTTGGAGTTGTTGAAAAGAAAGAACCTAAGTATGAACAAGCAAGTTTGTTCTAAAGATATGTGTGAGGCTTTTTATGGTTATGGATACACACGTCAATTGAAAACGGAAACCATTGGCAGCTTGGAAGAGACAAGCATTTGCGGAAATAGCTCATCGGCAGAGCGTTGGCATTCCAGCCAAAGAGTGGGGTTCGATTCCCTGTTTCCGCTCAAATGCCGTTCAAGTCGGCTCGGTGATTGAGATTATGGTAAATGGCAGAAAGGTTCGATTCCTTTCTTTAGCTGGGTCTGTGCAATCTGACAGCGTGGAAAGACACGCAAATTTGGTGGTATGGCGAAATTGGAAGACGCTTCATAAATCGGTTAAATAGGATTATCCTTAATTGAGATAACTTCATTCCGATAAGACTTCTTGGACGGAAGGTGCAGGTTCGACTCCTGCTTATCTCTCAATGGGGAATGTTGTTTTTCGCTCTATTTTCGGATTCCTTCAATAAAAACATTGAAATGAGCGTGGTTAGTTTTTGCTGTTTTTAATACCACAAATAAAACAGCACATGGGCGGTGTGGTCTGCTATAAATACCGGTTAACCTTTATAGTTCGGGCTCAAATCCCGTCCGTCCTCAACCCTTATAGTAGCGATAAGCAAAAACAAGAACATAAAAACTTGTGCAGTTTATGGGGTGATGGAAATAGCCATCTGACACGACTGAAAAGAAGCCGAATATACTGTATAAGTGTTCTTGCAAGTAGCTGAAGAAATGGTTGATTTTGTATTTAAGCCTTCCTGGAATACGCCAGGAGGGCATTAAATCTAAATTAGTGTATGAAGTCATACATAACTTGTAAAATATACTGATATGTTCCAAGGAACGACACCACCTGAAGTAAAACTGCTCCTTCAAGATATAATGAAAGGCGTAGAAAAGAAAGATGTTTTTATCGGATGTTCCGGTAATTTCACGACCGACAAAATTATGTCCAACATGGGATATACTGTACATTCCAATGATGTAAGCCTATATTCTAAGCTAATTTCTGATCTGCTGCTTGACACAAATACAGATATTGAAGTTGTAAATCCTGAATTACGTTTGGTTTTTGATACTTGGAAAGATACAAGATATAAAAATCTTGTTCAGGTAATGTTTGCCATGAGAGTATCAGGCTTTCATCAAAGAAAGAATGATTATCAGGAGGAAATGTTCAATTCGTTTATAGAGCAGGCTGACATTTATTATCACAATACCATATCGAAATTAGAAAAGGGTGCTTTGAATTTTAATATAAGCAGTTTCTTTTATGGCGATTTTTTTGACTTCCTAAAAAGTAAAAAAGGTAAGGGGATAGGTATTGCTTTTCCTCCCACTTATAAAGGAGGATATGAGAAGATGTTTAGCTATGTAGAAGATAGTTTTAGATATGCTCATGCTCCCTATAATGTATTTGACCCCAAAGAAGGTGGGGTGATGTTTAAATGTCTTCTTGAGAATGATGAAAACATCATCTATTCTGATAGATATTTCCAGGAAATAAACGACTTCCTTGTTGGTAAGATAAACTTGGGGCCTGGTAAGAATCCGATATACACTTATTCTAGTGTAAAGCGGGATAAGCATTATTACATTGAACGCGATAAAAATATAAAGCCATCATGTATTCATATTTTGCCTATGGATTATGAATTTACAGATAGTACAGAAATATCAGCAAAGATATGTCCAGTTAGTGATGTGAACTACTATAAAGCATTTTACATGGCAAATAAGGTTAACTATACAACTGGTGGGGATTTGGGATTGGTATTCATGGCTGATGGAAAAGCGTTCGGTTTTTCTTCTTTTAGCAAAAAACTTTCTACTCTTGAGCAGATTTTTATGCAAAGCGATTTTGTTGTAAACTCAAATACTCAGAGATTGAGTAAATTATTGATCATGCTTGTTAAGTCTCATAATGTAAGAATGCTGATTGCCCGAAAAATGGCTAACTACTACGATGGAGTGAAGACCACGGTGTACACAACAAGCCCAATTTCAATGAAATATAGAGGAGTATTTGATTTAGAACGCCGAGATGAAGGCAAGCTAATGTATTCTGCTAATTTTTTAGATGATTCATTAAAGGATTTATATAGATTATGGTTGAAAAAATACAAGAAGTGAAAGATGTTCATCTTATTCAGGGGAAACTGGATGATGTAAACAAGTTGATTGCTCCATATAAGTTAGCATATGTAAGCCCTATAAACGATTGTGTTCCGTTGGAGAAGAATGCTCACTATATGGAAAAAAGCACACTAGATAGACTAACAGCAAATGTGGCTGAAGACGGTTTTTTATCTCAGCTCCCGTTTGCGATGAAACGAAATGACGGTAAATATCTCATTTTGTCGGGAAATCATCGCTTAAAAGCTGCCATTAAAGCTAAGTTGGAATATATTTTAATCTTGTATATTGAAGAGGTTGATAAAGACAAGCAGATTGCCTATGTGCTTAGTCATAATGCTTTAGTAGGCAAAGATGATGCTCAGATGCTTAAGGAAATTTATAGCGAGATGCGCACTATTGAAGCAAGAGAGTTTTCTGGTCTTAACGGCATTCAATTTATTGATACGGATAAGATTCCCACGGTCTCTATTAATGATGGGGATATAGAGCTTACCGAAATGAAGTTCTTGTTTACTGAAAGTAGGAGCAATGATGTCAAAGCTGTTCTAGCGGAACTAGAAAAACAGAAAATATCTGCAAATAGTTCGATAGTTGTCGGCTCCTATGAAGAATTTATTAAGGTAGCTACAGAGGTTAAGAAAAAATTTAATATAAAAAGTAATACGGTGGCTTTTGCACGTATGATTGATATTTGCAAAGCCTTTTTGCTTGAACTGAAAGAAGAGGAGGTATAATATGGCAGGGAGAGGTAGGCCCAAAATGGAGATTTCTCTTTATGATAAATATATAAAAGGGAAGGAAGATCTTATTATAGCAGACTGTAGGAATGGGGCTGACAATAAAGGTTTATGTGTGCGTCTTGGAATAGGACTTACTACGTTCAAAAGTATACTAAAGAAACATCCTGAAGTTATAGATTTGTTGAAGGAAGGTAAAGACGAAGCCGACATGAAGGTAGAGAGTGCTTTATATAAACGAGCTATTGGCTATGATATTGAGGAAACTACAACTGAGGTGAAAATAGGAGAGGATGGATCTGGTCAAACGACTGTGGTGAAGAAAACGAAAAAGCATGTCGCGGGAGATACAACAGCACAAATATTTTGGTTAAAAAATCGTAGACCAAATGAATGGAAAGATAAACAAGATGTAAATGTTACTAATGATGATTGGGTAGATGCTTTAAAATCATTAACCGGTTCATATAAGAATGGTGACAAAGGATGAAAAAAAGAAACTCATAAGTGAAATTATAGCGTACTGGTCGAAGGATTGGAATAAATTTGTCCGTGATGCATTATGCGCAAGATTAGATCGTGAGCAGCAAGCTATTATTGAGTCTGTCCAACATAACCCCATGACTGCTGTTGCAAGTGGAACTGCTCGTGGAAAAGATTTTGTTGCGGCCTGTGCTTCGTTGTGTTTTATGTATCTTACTCCTAGATTTAATGAAAAAGGTGTGCTTGTTGGGAATACCAAGGTGGCCATGACAGCACCAACAGGGAGGCAAGTGAAAAATATTATGACTCCTGAAATCAGAAGGTTGATTCGTGCGGCAAGGGCAAAGTTTCCTTTTTGTTGTCCAGGCAGATTGGTTGCTGATGACATAAGAACGGATTATGAAGAATGGTTTTTGACAGGATTTAAAGCGGATGACAACGCGACTGAATCATGGTCGGGATTTCATGCAGCAAATACCATGTTTGTTGTCACAGAGGCATCAGGTATATCCGAAATTGTTTATAATGCGATAGAAGGTAACTTACAGGGAAATTCTCGGATGCTCATAGTGTTTAATCCTAATATTACTACTGGATATGCAGCTAGAGCCATGAAATCAGAACGTTTTGCTAAATTTAGGCTTAGTTCTCTTAATGCGGAGAATGTGGTAAAAAAACAAGTTATAATTCCAGGTCAAGTAGATTATGAATGGGTAAAAGACAAGGTAATAAATTGGTGCTCTCCCATTCAGCAAACAGACTTTAATGAGGGAGAAGGCGATTTCAATTGGGAAGGAAGTCTATACCGACCTAACGATTTATTTCGAGTCAAGGTACTTGGTATGTTCCCGAAGGTTTCTGAAGATGTTCTTATTCCTTATGAATGGATAGAAATAGCAAACAGGAATTGGCAAGAATTACAAGCAGACGGTTTCATTCCAGCTAAATCTTGCAAGTTAGGAGTTGACGTTGCCGGTATGGGACGCGACAATAGTGTGCTTTGTCCGAGATATGGAAACTATGTTCCTCAATTTGAAGTGCATCAATCTTCTGGACGTGCGGATCACATGCATATAGTAGGTATGACAGTCCCTTATTTGAAGAAGAAAGGAGCAAAAGCTTTTATTGATACGATAGGAGAGGGCGCTGGTGTGTATTCACGATTATTAGAGGAAGAATTTACAAACGCTTTTTCATGTAAATACTCTGAAGGTGCAGATGGCTTGCATGACATAACCGGAGAGTATGAGTTCGCGAATATGAGAGCATATCTATATTGGGCTTTGCGTGATTGGCTTAATCCCAAGAATGGTTTTGGAGCTGCTCTGCCACCATGTGACCAGTTGATGGAAGAAGCTACTGAAACTAAATGGAAGTTTCTTAGTAATGGAAAGATTATCATTGAACCTAAAGAAGATGTCAAGAAGCGCATTAAACGTTCCCCTGACTATATGGACGCGTTAGCAAATACATTCTATTGTAAAGGATATGACTACATCAGTGATGAAGAGTTGCTTAGGGATTTTTTGTAGTTGTGTTTCTTTTAGTACCTTTGCAACCGGAAACACTTCTTTTAGGTGTTTTCATTGCTCTTATGTGCGCTGGCTTGTGAAAGTCGGCGCCATTTTTGTTTTATAGCAAAAGTTAAATATTTAATTGTTAGTGTTTTACGTGTAAAATAATCGTGTAAACATTTTGCTAATACATTGAAAATGAGTATCTTTATAATACTAAAAGAAACCAATATTACTAACAATTAAAAGACAAGAACAATGAAAGCAAAAGATTTAAGAATTAATGATTTATTGTCATTTGGTGAATACATAGAAATGGCTGATGAGTACCTTAGTGAGTTTGGAAGGAAATCAAATGGAGGATATGTGATGAGTGGAACAGAATGTAAATCTGTTTCTTATCCAAAGGATAAAAGTGAGAAGAAATTAGAAGTGACTATCAATTACGCAGAGCAGACAATCGAAATCATTTAAGTTAACCAGCAAGGCGAAAGCCCTGCGCAATATAGAAGATTATGAACGAGAAAGAAAAACAAACAGTTTTTTGTCAAAGAGTAAACGGCATCTATATGAAGCTAACAGGCGACTATAATAAAGACGATCATTATTTTGATAGTTGTTCTTTTTATCCGGCTGGTACATTGGTGGACAGACAAGGAAAAGAGATAATAACAGATAAGTATATTATAAGAGGTAGATATAATGATTTCGTCAAAGAGTTTGATCACAATCCTACAGACCGAGAGATAAACAACGCTTTAGTTTTTAGGTTTGGTCTCAATTCAAGTTTTTTAATGTAATTAATCCAACAGATTTCTGGATATCATAATATACACGATTATGAAAGCAGATTTAGTTTTAATGATTAACCCCGAAGCCCCATTGATGAAGCAACTGGCAAAGTGTTGGGTAAGTTATGTACTATGTACGATTTCTATACCGTAGACAAAAGCAAAAGGTATGTCACGATACGGTATGATAGAACAGGTCTTGCAGTAGCTTATACGAGTGAAGAAAGATTGAATTTATCCAAGAAATGATAAAAAATAATCGTATATACTTTGTCAATCCAAATAATATTACTATATTTACATATATAAAAGAACTAATTAATACCCATCGCACGGGCGTGAGACACACGTAGAAACTGTTTTTATTATGGCAACTTACAGAATCATCGCAAAAACAAATGGCTACATTGCCAACAGAGACATCCAATTTAATGGTAGGACAGAAATAATCGTTGAAAGAGAATTGGCTCTAAAAGAGGCTTATAAGATGCTTCTTGATATGTTCAATGAAAAGTATGCCGACAACGAAGAAGTAGGATACGCCGCCAACTGGGGGATTGCCGTTATCCGTTCACGCAAGTATGTGGATGGTGCTACACCTACATTCAGTGATGGTACCCGATCTTTCGATTGGGATGGAAGAAGCTATGTGATTGAAGCAGAAGAAGTAGAATAATAATTAATCTTATAAGCTGTGCTATCGGCATGACGGGCAAAGAATATGAAAATATTATATTGCAATAACAGTGAATTACTTGAGATATTTGAAAGTAACAGTATTGAAATGATTTGTAATGAAGATATGCAAATTGAAATCTCAGATGAAGATGCTTTAAGAATTGGAACAATCGTAGATAAGTTTGCGCCTGCTGCAAGTGGCGATTATTCAATAGAAGATAAATAATATGACCAACAGATTTAAATTAGAACATAGTCAAGACCTGCCAAACTGGTGGGTCTTGACTGATATAGAGAACTTGATAGTATGTAAGTTTAAAGAACACGAGTTCAACGAAACTCAAAGGATTACCATTCTTGATGATAGTAAGTATGCGAACAACTCGAATTGTGCCAACGAAATAGCGCACATCATGGCAGAGATGGGCGACTATATGTTTTCCCATTGGTATTCGATAGCTTTGCCTACACCAGTATTTGAGTTTCGGCAAGATGATAAAAATGATAGATTATTGCTTATTCGTAATAAATTTCCAAAGTATACTATTGAGATACAAGATGATTATGATTTAAAGCAATTATCTGATGCCTTAAAAGCATGTGGTGAGTTTGTGAAAAAGGTATCTAAGCATTAGATAAAAATAAAGTTACTTAAAAGTGGCATTATTATAGTCACTTTTATTATATTTGCACCGTAGCATTTGATGCTAACGTGCTCCTTCACGTTTCCGGATAGTGCGTATTGTGCTATCTGGTTTCTTTGGGAGTATTTATATATGTTCAACTAATCACCGTATGAAGAAGTACGGAACAGCCTATGGACGAAATAACTTCTATTTTAGACAACTCCCGCTCTGCTGATGAAGTAATTAACGATCTGAAAGAAAAATCAGTCGCAGTTCCTTCATGGAGCAAACTTATCAATGATTACGAACCGAAATTGCATACGATAGTTAGTGATACTGTTACCCGTAAGGATAAGATAAAATCTGATGGGACAGTAGAAAAGGCTTCTCGCATATACATCGGTTTGGAGAAGCTCCTCACTAAGCGAATAACTGAGTTTATGTTTTCTATTCCTGTAAGACGAGTATATCATAATATTGAGGATAATGAAATCAAACAGCAGATCGCTAAAGCCATTGAAAATATCTACAAGTATGCTCGCGTCGACAGTGAAAATATCAAGAGAGGAAATAATTATTTTGCTTCATGTGAAGTATTTACCATCTGGTATGCCGTTGAGAACCCGAATACCTTATATGGCTTTAAAAGCAAATATAAACTGAAATGTAAGACCTACTCCCCAATGGATGGAACTAAACTGTATCCTTTGCTCGATGAGTTGGATGATATGGTTGCTATGTCATTTGAATATTCAAAAAAAATAAAGGATAAAGAAGTTATTTTTTTTGAAACATATACGGCTACTACTCACTATAAATGGATGCAACAGGGTACTGGATGGAAACAAGTTAAAGTAGAACCTATTGTTATTATGAAAATTCCAGGAGTCTATATTTATCGTCCTGTTCCTATATACGATGGATTGTCGTATTTGCGTAATGAGATAGAATATACTTTATCACGCAATAGTGACGTTATAGCCTATAATAGTGCTCCTATTCTCAAAGTAGCAGGTGCAACTCAAGGAAAAGAAGACAAGGGAGAAAGCCGTAGGGTATTTCGTGTCGAAAATGGAGGAGATGTGTCATATGTTTCATGGGAACAGGCTATTGAAGCTTTAAAATATCATGTTGATACTCTTATCAAATTCTTTTGGAGTCAGTCCCAAATGCCGGACATCTCATTTGATAATATGAAATCACTTGGTAATATTGGCTTTGATGCTAGACAAACACTTCTTACTGATGCCCACCTAAAGGTTGGCGATGAAAGCGGTTCGTGGATAGAGGCCTTTGAACGTGAATGTAGTGTTATTAAGGCTTTTCTTAAAATGATGAATGTCTCTTGGGCGAGTGAAGTTGACAATGTAGAAGTTGAACATATTATAACTCCTTTCATACAAATGGATGAGGATGCCACTACTGACAGACTTATTAAACAAAATGGAGGTAAAGCTATTAAGAGTCAGCTTCAAACTATTAGGGAGGCAGGTTCTAATGATCCAGAAGCTACCCTATTGCAGATACAGAAAGAGGAAGCTGCAGCTTCTCAAAGTAGAATAAGCAATATTTTCGAACAATCGGAATAATAATCAAAATATAATCATTATGGTAAAAATAGATGTATTAGAATTTAGTAAAGAAAAACAGGGTTATTCTTGTGAGTTTACTTCTGTTGGCAAATGTGTAATACAGATAGACAGAGAGAAACATGGGACGCTTAGCTTATACGCAAAGTTGGAAGGTATGGATTATGCACTGTTGTATCAATACCCTTCTGCTCAATTCAATGATAATGTGATTTTTGAGCTTGATGTACAAAAGGGGCTTTCTATCAAGATACTAAGCACAGTCGGTGTCATGAGTGCGAAAATGTCTTATGAGGATGAAGATTTATAACCTGTCCGCCAACTTGTAGAAAAGTAAAGGCGGCGTAGGCATATGTTTGCGTTGCCAACTTAAAACTTAAAATCATGAAGAGAAAAATATCAAACTGGCTTATTAGATTAGTAGCGAAGATCACCCCACAAGAAAGATTAAGTAGTATTGAACAAGTTGATAACTACGAAGCAAAGAAGCTTGGTATCTGCCTTGTTCGGACTAAAAAAGAAATCAAGGATTACCGGAAAAAGAAAAAACTTGATGAAGGCTGGTCTAATCGAAAATCAGATGAAAAGTTAATCAAGGAAGTTAAGGATGAAGTCCGCCAATCAATTATCAGTTCGATCAACCAAAGGGAACTAATAGAATACTCCGTTGAAAAAATTGGTGATGAGCTACATGTTACTGGTGAAATCAAAGTATATATCAAGAAAGAATAGTATGAAAGTTCCAATAGATAATATAACTTTTGCTGAAAGTGAATATCATCGTGGAAACAAGATATGGAAAGCTCAAACACTCTACGATTTTGCTAAGGCAAAAGAATATCCGGTTCTTGATATGCCACTATGGAATATAGACCTTACAGCTGAACCATTTGAATGCAATCAGCTTCACAGTTTCATTTTTCAATGCAAACGGGTGAATCAATGCTCTCTTGAATATCCTATTATTCTTGACGAAGTAGGTCAAATTGCTGATGGCTACCATCGTTTATGTAAAGCGATATTGGAGGGAAAGGAAACAATTAAAGCTATCCGATTATTGGAAATGCCAGCACCTGATAGAATTTCGGAGGAATAAATATGAAAAAGCATACTAGAGTAGTTACAGTGGAATACATCGTACAAGATTGTCCTATTTGTGGTAAGATTATAGTAAAACATCATCTCTACCCTACCAAGAAGGATAAGAAAAAGTATATAAAATAATGGCAAAGCCAAAGATTCCAAATCAGAAAAAAAAATACCAAGAACTCAACAGGAGATTAAACAAATATGTAGCCCTAGTTGAGCAGATATATGATACCCTGAATTTGGAAGCAGCCAAAGCCGTTTCACTAACTAATTATTTCTCAGATAGTGATAAGCCGTTTAAATGGTCTGACTACCCTCAAACTAAAAAGCAAATTGACGATATACAGAAGCACTTTGTAGAGGATATAAATGCAACTATCTATCGTGGTACTACCGAAGAATGGAAGAACAGTAATGAAGCACAGGATTTAATAGTAAACAAAGTACTAAAAGCATATAACGCCCAAGTTGACAAAGAAAAATATAAAATACTATATCAAACAAATTCAGATGCTTTGAAAGCATTCCAGAATCGAAAAGATAAAGGATTCAATATATCTGCAAAACTCTGGCAGCAATCTATGATCTACAAAGAAGAACTGGAGGCTGCGATCTCATGCGCTATTCAAAAAGGAACCAGTGCTGTTACGTTGAGTAAGCAAATAAGTAAATATCTTCTTGATTTCCCATTACTGCAAAAAGATTACAAAGACAGATATGGCAGTGCTGAACATATACAAGATTGTGAATATCGTTCCATACGTCTAGCCCGTTCAGAAATAAACATGTCTTATAGAGCAGCCGAAAACGAAAGATGGAAACAAATGGATTTCGTAGTCGGATATGAAATAAAACTAAGTTCTTCTCACCATAGCCGTATGCCACATGGAGACATTTGTGATACACTTGCCGGTAAATATCCTAAAGACTTCACCTGGACAGGATGGCATCCGAATGATTTATGTTATAAAGTTCCTATCCTCAAAACAGAAGAAGAATTCTGGGAATGGGATGGACGGAGCGATGTTTCCACAGAAAGTATAAATGAAGTAAAGGATGTTCCTGACGAATTCAAAAAATGGGTACTCGAAAACCGTCAAAAAATCGAGAAAGCCCAGAAAAGAAACACCCTACCTTATTTTTTGAGAGATAACAAATCAATTGTTCAAAATATAAATACCGAGAATTCAGCTAAAGAGATTGTTAATCGTGCTTCTTTAGTCGGGAATGAGGTACAAAGTTTAGCAAAATTCATAGCTAAAAAGAACAAAGGATTTGCAACGCCAATCAATTACAAAAGCATTTCATCAATAACAAGAAAGGTGAAAACGGAAGGTATAACTCCATACGATATAAGAGACGCCGTTAGGACGACAATTATAGTTCCCAAATCACAAATAGATCAAGTCTTGAACGAACTGTCTGAAAGCGATTTATTTATGCTACTGAAAAGACAAAAACCGGAATCGTTTATGGGATATAGTGGAAATATAGTCAATATCAAAACATCTAACGGATTAGTTGCCGAAATTCAAGTTAATACAGAACGAATGATTTATGCAAAAGAAAAGCCGGAAGATGCAAAAAGAATTCTTGGAGAAAAACGCTGGGAAGAGATACAAAAGCAAACAGGCATGGAAGGTGGATTAGGACATAAATATCATGAAGAATGGCGAATATTAGATAAATCTGATAAAAAGGCGCAAGAAATAGCTGAAAAATCAATCAAATATTATAGTCATTTCCAATAAAAATCACTATCTTTACATATAAAAATGAACCAAAAGGAATTATACAATAAATTACAGTTAGGCTCAACAGTTTATTTGCTTGACGATTTTGAAGAAGCTGTTATCCGTTTATATCTCGATAACGGTCAGACAAAATCATATATAAAACATCATGGACATAATGAGATAGAAATTCTTCAATCCAATGAGACTGTTTGCGATATAATTCTTGGAGGAAAAGAAATATCAAAATCAGAATATGACGAATACTAGTACTTTATTAGAAAAAGCTCTTCAAATAGCAAGTGATGCACATATTTACCAAGTTGACAAAGCTGGAATGGCTTATATCTTTCATCCTATTCGTGTAGCAAATAGATGTTCTACTAACGAAGAAAGAATTGTTGCTTTGTTGCACGATACGATGGAAGATACCGAAGTTACAGCTGAATATTTACTGATGGAAGGGTTTCCTCGCAATATAGTAGATGCTATACTTTCAGTTACCCGTAATGAAAACGAAAGCTATGAAGATTTCATAAAACGATCTAGGCTTAATCCTATAGGAAGGCAGGTTAAACTACATGATTTAGAAGATAACATGGATATAACACGCTTAAATGAACTCACAGAAAAAGATATTTACAGATTAAACAAATACCTAAAGGCTTATAAGTATCTCAAAGAATAAACGCTGATGTACAACTACATTTAGTTTCACGGCACGGAGTACAAGATTACTTTCGTGCCGTGCGTTTATTATGAAAGTTTAACGTTGATAGTGACTCTTTTAATGTCACTTTTGCTACCTTTGTGGCAGATGCGTATGAAGACGTACGCCACAGAACTTGTCGTAAAGACTCATTGCTCTAATGTTTAGTAAAGTTCTAGCGAATAGTCTGCTGGCATACGTGCTATGCAGGCTATTTTAGTAACTAAAACATTGTACAATGGACAGAAAACAACAAGTGTTTGTAAAATTGAAACTTAAAGCGAAGGCGCTAGGGTTCAATTCAAGGGAATTAAAGGGTATTGCTGCCAAGATTGCCGATAACCTTACTTCCGCAGATGATGCCTCAGATGAAGACGTAAATGCAGAAATTGACAAAGAGATTGACTCCGCACTACGTTACTTACCTTTCGGCCAGTCACAAGCCAATCGCTTGCTTGATGAATGGAAGAAAAATCACCCTGAAACAGATGACGACGACAACGATGACGATGACGACGACGGAGCTTCGGATAATCAAAGACGTCAAGCTGGTTCAAACACCAAAAATCCCAAAAACAAAGGAAAGAATGATGATGCTCCGGAATGGGCTAAAGGTTTAGTTCAGACAGTACAAACACTGAATGACGAAATCGCAGCATTGAAAGGTGAAAAAGTTACCACTACACGTAAAGAAAAACTTGAATCCTTATTGAAAGATGCTGGTACATTCGGTACTCGCACATTGAAATCCTTCAATAAAATGAAGTTTGAAAATGATGAAGAGTTTGAAGAATTCTATTCCGAAGTTAAGGAAGATTTAAAATCTTACAACCAAGAACGCGCTGATGCAGGACTTTCCAGCTTAGGAAATCCTCCAGGTGCGGGAAGTAAGAAACAAGAAAAAAATGAAGTATTAACTGACGAAGAGGTCATAGCAATGGCTAAAGGCCTTTAATCAAAAACAAGTTAAAAATGGGTGCAAAAGCTGATTTAGTCAACGAACAAGAAACAATCTTAACCGGAATGGATTCGATTGTTATTCGTAACTATTTGGGCGGAATTATGAATGGTCGGACGTTAGACATGACTGGATTTAAGCAGTCTGTAATCAAAGCCGGGCATATCGTTATCCGCGATACAGAAAATGATACTTATAAGCCAATGCCTGTTAATTCAGCAGGTACAGCCTACGAATCATTGCCAGGGAATCATGAATATGTTGGTGTTGTTGTTTGTTCCAAGCCTGCCGATAAACCATTCGTTGGTATCATGTATGCTGGCGAAGTGAATGACGTGGCAAGCCCTTATCCTATTGACAGCATCAAGGCTGCATTAAAAACGGCATTGCCACAACTAACTTTTTTACACGATTAAAAGGAGGTGAAATATGAATGAATCATTATTTATTGAATTTGTAAGAAGAATATGGCCTAAATTGAGTCTATATGTGAAAGAAAAGATCAATGGAACAAACCAGAATTTGACCTATCTTCACAAAACGATGCTTACTAAGGTATATTCTCCTGATCAAAAATGGGAAGGCACATCTGCTAACACTACATATGTAGCTGCTGATATGGTAGCTATGGACTCTCCCTTGTCTCCAAAGAAACGTGACTCTATTGCTCGTTCTAGTGGAGTATTGCCGAAAATTGGTATTAAGAAAATTTTGAGAGAAACTCAGATCAACGCTATCAATATCATGAAAGCGCATTTATCTAATGCCACTACGGAAGAAGCGCAAAAATCTCTTAAAAATAGAATTTTCTCTCGTTTAACAGATGACGGAGCCGCATGTTCTGTTGGTATTGACGAAAGAAATGAGGCTAATTTCCTTACTGGGCTTTCTGATGGGGTTATTGTTGTTGAAGATGATGATGATAAGAACACCGGCCTTGGTTTGCGCGTTAAATACGGCTATTTACCTGGTCATAGTTTTGGCGTTGTTACTACTGGGGAAGTTACAGGAGATGATATCGAGAGAGTTATAAGCAAAGCTAATGATGACGGTAACAGTATTTCGGTCATTATGCTGGCTTTATCTACATATAACAAAATGCGTCAATCTCAATGGGCTAAAGAATTAGCCGCAAATTATCGAGGACAAACCTTTGATAATGAGACTAAGCTGCCTGTACCTACTTCTACATTATTTGATGAAGCGTTCTCTGACCAATATAACGGTATCTCATTCCTGAAGATTGACCGTTCAGTAACTTATGAAAAGAACGGTAAAAGGGTATCTTATAAACCGTGGAACGCGAATAAATTGATATTTCTCCCTTCTGCTGATAATGTAGGCTCTTTTGTATGGGGAACTTTGGCTGAAGCGACTAATCCTGTTAATGGGGTGGAATATACTACCGTTGATGAATACAAGTTGATCAGCCGTTACTCTAAGACAGATCCGTTACAGGAATTTACAAACGGACAGGCTATTTGTTTGCCGGTTATCGAAAACGTAGACCAAATCTATTCTTTGGATATACTGGAAGCCCAAACTGTAAACACTACAGAAGAAGAGAAGGATACCACTGATGTCAAAATTACAATTTGGGGAGCAACTTACAAAAAGCCGGAGTTTGTGACGGAATATAACAAGATTGCAGGCAAGAACCTGACTTCCACCGTTTCCGATGATAAGCTAATCGCAGCAGTCAACAGATTGAGTGACGCAGACGAAGAAGCATTGAAAAAGGCGGTTGAATCTCATAAAGCATCGTAAGTCATGAAGACAATTCAGCAAGCCCTCATAGACGAAATACATTATCCGATCCCTATCGGTTTTGTAGAGAATGTGATGATTAAACGTAATCTCAATGGCGATGATGAGTTTAATTATGACATATCTCATTCCAACGAATATCAGGGAGCTCTAGCTGATTGTCTTTGGTCTTTGGTTCAGGCTATCAATTTCTCTGAAGCAGACAAGTCCTTCGGGGCTTTGTCTGATAAAGACAAGAAACTAATACTGTTGCATGTTAACTCCATCTACGATACCATTGGTGAATCTTCGGTAGAATTGGAACCAAAGCCAAAGGTATATGTAGGTGATTGCTTGTCGTAGAAATGGCTGTATTGAATAGAAAACCTCACCGTTTGCAGTACCTTGTATCTAGTTCTGGCTATGAAGATGAAAATGGAAATTATCATCCAGGTTCATCTGAATGGAAAGGCTCAATTCCTTGTGATGCCGTGCCTTCTGGGAAGGCGGAAGAAAGAGAGTTTGAGGATGGTGTTGTAAGAAGCTATTCATATACGGTATGTCTTCCAAGCAATTGTCAAACCTTTACTATTGGTGACAGGGTTAAGATAAGTCTTCTCGGAGGAATTGAAAGGGAATTTGAAGTAAAAGGTTTCCATCGTTACCAACTTCAGTGCAAAATTTGGGTTTAGTATTATGGGCATAAGAATGACTACCAAGCTGGATGAAATTCATAAGGTTCTTATGAAAGAAGCAAATCGGGTTGAAAGGCTAACAATACGCGCTTTGTCTTACCTTGGGGAACAATGTGTTTCACGAGTACGTGACAGAGAAGGTAATAAAAGTTGGTATGATCAGTCCGGTAACCTGCGAAGTTCAGTTGGCTATGTAATAGCTTATAACGGTAATATTATCCAATACTCAGACTTCAATCAGATAAAGCAAGGCTCGGAAGGCGTAAGTGTAGGTAAAAACTTGGCCAAGGAACTTGTAAAGAGGTATCCTAATGACTATGTGCTTGTTATAGTCGCAGGAATGAACTATGCTGAATATGTGGAAAGGAAGGATAATAAGGACGTACTTGCATCAACGGAATTGTGGGCGATGGACCAAGTTCCCAAGATGCTTGAGAAACTAAAAAGACAGATTGCTAAATAATGAAATCAGACATTGAAATAGCTAAGTTTGTCTATCACAAAATTAAGGGCACAGACCTTGAAAGGAATGTTACCGGCAAATTAAGTGATAGAGGAAGACCAAACAAGTCAGACAAAGAGGATATTGTTATATCTGTACTTGCCAATGAAGGATGTGGCCAAATCCAAAGAGCTTATGTTAATGTCAATGTGTATGTCCGTGATTTATGGAATTCGGAAACAAAGGCGTGGGAAAAAGATACTCTACGCGTAGGTAAGCTGTGTGAATTATGCAAATTCCTTATCTCCATACGAAAAGATGAATACCACACAACCCCATCAAAATGTAGCCAAAAAACCAGTCCTACAAATACACCTTTTGAGGACGGACATACAGAACATTTCATTAATAACAAATTGTACATTGAGATAAATAACGAATAAGTATTAACTATATTAAGTGATATAGAACTATGGCAGTAATCGGATGGGGTAAACCCCGAATTTTCGTAAAAGACTTGGATGCTTCTTCGCCCAAATGGGAAGAGCTTCCTACACCCGTGGAAGATTCCACACAGTTGACAACAACAAAAGGCGACAAACAAGAAGCCAAAATTGAAGGTGGAGAAAATGAAGATGTCAAGTATGGTAAAAACACCTATGCCCTTGTACTCAACATACGTGCAGCAAAAGGCCGCAAAAGACCTATCAACGACAGTGATGGCGTAGTTGCTCACAATTATGCTGTTGCACTACAACCGGAAGATCCCGAAGTTCCTGGATTTTGTATGGAAAAGACAACAGTGTCAGTTGAAGATACGTTTACTAGTGCAGATGGTGGTGTGTGGGCATATACATTTGACGCTTTAAAATATGCCGCTGAAAAGAAACAAGTTCAATGGGGTAAAATTATTGTTACTCCTACAACAGGATCACCTATTACAAAAATAGAGTGTGACCCGGACGACGAAGACGGTGATGGAGACAAGTTTGAAGTCGCCCCCAATTCCGGCATAGGCGGATAATTTACAATAGATATAGTTTAAACCTTTGTGCATCTGCTTTATAGATGCACACTTGCGGATTAAGCACACACAGGCGTGCGTCGCTCTACCAGAGTGAAGGGGATGGTGCAGGTCCATCAGTCCGCTCTAGGTCTTTTTGTTCAAATCTGAAATTGGTGGTCTGTGAAGATAGCCAATTTGTTTTCTAAAAGGTAATAGTATATGATTGAAGATCGAAAAATAATAGAAATGAATATTGCTGATACCATAATGGAAAGGCCATACGGTTTTCGGGTTAATAAGCGACATTTTTATCTATATCCAATAACATTAGGTAAAACATATCTACTTTCAAGGCTCATTGAAAGCCTTGATATGAAGGCTGATATTATTAAAGCAAACCCATATATGGAAGCATTAAGATTATGCCAAGAAAAAAAAGAGACTGTTTGCCAGCTATTATCTTACCATACGCTCAACAAGAAAGAAGAACTATTTAATAACAGAATTGTAAATAGTAGATGCCAGTTTTTGAGGAAAAATCTTTCAAATGAAGAAATGGCGCAACTTCTTGTTATGGTTCTTACTAAAGATAACACGGATGAGTTTATCAAATATTTCGGAATTGACCGGGAACGTAAAGAACTATCTAAAGTTTCAATGATAAAAAACAAGAAAGGCAATTCCATCACTTTTGGCGGTAAAAGCGTATTTGGTTCTCTAATATTACCAGCATGTGAAAAACTCAACATGACTCCACAGCAGATTGTATGGGAAATTAGTTTTTCATTCCTTCAAATGTTGATGGCAGATGCTATTACTTCCGTATATCTTACTGACGAAGAAAAGAAAGAAGCCCGTATTTCCAATGACAGGACATTTGTCAATGCAGACGATCCGAAAAACATGGAAAAGATAAAAGCTATGAGATGGGATTAAATACGAAGAATAGAACAATTTTAAAAATTAGGGATAAAAAAATCACGGGGGTTATACAAAAATCCTCGTGATTTATAGGTAAAACTGAACAATTTTTTAATAATTACTCTAAAGTTATTGTAGTATTGTTAGCTACTGATGCATCAAACTCATAACCAATTTTCATTTCAGCTTTAGATCCACAAGGAAGAGGAAGACATGTGAAACAAAAGATTACTACTGATAGAGGAGTACGATTTTTCCCAGTAATATAAACTTCAGAAGATGAGAAGTTTACATTATCTCCGGATGAAAGAGTTAAATAACGTAGTTTAATACCTAATCTTCCTTTAGTTCCAAACCATGACGATCTTTTTGCTTCATATACTATTCCCTTAGCTATAGTTCCAGCAGGAATAGCTACTATTTTATCTACAATAACATCCCTAGAAACTTTAAAATCGATATTCTGCCCTTCATGTACTTGAGAGGCTCTAACATTACTTATGGCTTCCAAAGGAACAACAGTACCAGCTTTAATGATAACTTCTTTCTTTTCTTGAGCAAATCCCATTATTGAATAAATAAACACCGCCAGTAATAATAAAATATTCTTCTTCATAATTATTGAGTTTTTATTTTTACAACTTTTCTATTGCCATTTTAATTGATTCTTCAAGTCTATCCGCATATTTGAATATATCATCTATGCTATCAATCTGAATCCAGTCGCAGCTTTTGTATTTGTTTACTGGTATTCCTATTTGCTTCTTTCTTGCTCCAATAGAAATACGACATATCCAATACCATTGACTGTTGTCTAAACTTATAACGAAATAAGTCTTATAGTCTTTATATGTAATCCGTGAAGCGTCTACACTACGCCTAAGTATGCTTCTCACGATATTATAAGCATCCATTTCCTCTTGTGTGGTGATAATCCCTGCTTCTTTATCCATATAAACTATCCCTTCAGGTAGTTTGTTTTCTGTATTTTCTTTGGGAGAATTAGGTAAATTACTAGAAATATTAGTTGTGTCTTCAACCTGTTCGTCATTTTTCATTGCTGTATTAAGCCTTTCAGCTATGATATCATTTATTACCATAGACATTGACTTTTTTACAAGCGGGGTGAACATTTCAACTACCTTTTGTGTGATTTGCCCGGTTGTGTATATTTGTTTTGCAAAGAATCTAACAAAATCAGATGTAGGAGATTGTATTTCTTTGTTGAAAATTTCCTTTATCTCCGTTGTGTATTTTAATTCATTTGCTGTGCTAAGTACATTGTTTTCATTGTAATAAGATTTGTGGAATTTTTTCAGCTGTTCTATGTCTGCATCAGACAGATCTAGCATATTTACAACTAAGAATGGCCTTTCATCCATAATGTTAACCTTCTCCAAATCGGTATAGAAACGGTATTCTATGCCATTGGTGAGGACTCCAAAGCGAGACTTAGAGGCTACGAAATATTTTTGTAGTTGGGTGTCATGCAGATTCAAGTCTTGTTTGCAATGCTTACACTCTATAAGAAATATCGGGTTTTTGTCCTTCATTATAGCATAGTCAATCTTTTCTCCCTTCTTTTTGATTAAGTCACAGTCCATTTCCGGAACAACTTCGAAAGGATTAAAGACGTCATAACCTAAAGAAGCTATCAATGGCATTATGAAAGCATTTTTTGTGGCTTCTTCTGTAGATATGCTATCTTTTTGTTTTTTTATGCGGTCTGACAGTTGTAAAATTTGATCCTTGAAATCCATATTTTTACAGTTTTACAATAACGTTTGTACAAATATATTTTATATAACAATACAAACAAAATTAAAGATAAAAAAATAATGTATTAAATATGTTTTTCTTATAATAGTGGCACTAACTGCGCCATTTTTGTTATCTTTGTATTGCCGTGTAATGTTGCACGGAACTATTTCTATCGAAAAGACTTATGGCTGGATTACACTTTGATATCACTGGCGATAACTCCAACTTCATACGCAAATTACATGAATGTGAGAATGGAGTAAGAAACACTTCTAAACAAATAGAACAAAGTGGGTTAAGTATTGAAGATCTATTTAACCGTATGACTAAAGCTGCTGCTGCTTTTGGAGCAGGATTTACAGCGAAAGAGTTGATTTCAAATATTGCTCAAGTTCGCGGTGAGTTTCAACAGTTGGAAGTCGCATTTAAGACGATGTTAGGCAGTGAAGAAAAAGCAAATGCTCTTATGCAACAACTGGTAAAGACTGCGGCTACTACACCATTTGATTTACAGGGAGTTGCTAATGGAGCTAAACAACTCCTTGCTTATGGGGAAAATGTAGAAAATGTTAATGACGATTTGATACGTTTGGGTAATATTGCTGCCGGTTTATCCCAACCTCTTGGAGATATCGTTTATCTTTATGGTACTACAATGACCCAAGGTCGTTTATATACCCAAGACCTCAATCAGTTTACTGGCCGTGGTATACCTATGATTCGCGAACTAGCAAAGCAATTTAATGTTGCGGAAAATGAAGTTAAGGGACTTGTTGAAGCCGGAAAGGTTGGTTTCCCGGAAGTTCAAAAGGTTATCATGTCACTTACTAATGAAGGCGGAATGTTCTACAATCTTATGCAAGAACAGTCAAAGACAATTACTGGGCAAATCTCTAATATTGAGGATGCTATTGCTACCATGTTTAATGAAATAGGAAAAGCCAATGAAGGTATCATTAACGATGCTTTATCTGGAGTTTCCTATCTAGTTGAAAACTATGAGAAAGTGGGACGAGTACTGTTAGAAATCGTAGGAACCTATGGAGCATATCGCACCGCCCTAATGGTTACTAGTTCTTTGCAAGCTTTACAAGCATCAGGGATTACAGCTTTGACAACCAAAGAAGCTGTTCACTATGGATGGTTAGTCTTAACTAAAAAAGCTCAAGACGCTTTGAATTTATCAATGCTAAAGAATCCGTATGTATTGGCTGCAGCTGCTATTGCTGGATTGGCTTATGGCATTTATAAACTTGCCACAGCAGAGACTGAAACAGAAAGAGCTGTTCGCAAAACAAACGAAGCACTTGAAGCGCAAGAAGGTTATTATGAAGGGTTAAAAAATAAAGCGAGTGAACTGTCAAATATTTTAAGTAATGAATCCAAATCTATAGAAGAACGTTTTATTGCATATCGCCAATTGCAGCGTTTAATGCCTGAAGTGTTCCAAAATATGGATTGGGAAACTGCAAAACGAAAAACAAATGCGGAGCTTATAAAACTTGAGACCGATGAACTTTTAAGGCGGCAACGTATTGGCTTAAAGACTAAGGTTGTAATGTCTCAACAAAAAATACAAGGTCTGGAAAACAGTATAATTAAAACTGATAATAGAGGAGGGTATACGGGGGCATTGAAAGAAGATTTATCTGCTGCAAGAAAAGAACTTGAAATTTATACTAAAGCTTTAGATGATTTTGAGAAAGCAGACGAACAAGCTAAAAAGGATGCTAACAAGCCTACTGTCTACAATAAGGAATATTGGGAAGGGAAGAAGAAAGAAGCTGAAGATGCCCGAAATACTTTGGACGTTTCTAAAAAGAATTCCGATGAATGGAATAAATATACTAAACAAATACAAGAAGCGCAAAAACAAATAGATAAGTATTCGGACTCTAAGACAATCAATAATTATAACTCCATCATAGACCAGCAAAAGAAAATCTCCGAACTATTAGACAAGCAAACAACCGAAAGGAAGCGCAAGGAACAAGATCTGGAGAATCAACTTACCCAGTCTCGTATTGACGCTATGGCAGAGGGAGAAGCCAAGATTCGTGCACAACGTGAATTGGATAACAAGAAGGAGATACAAGACTTAGAACGTCAACGGGAAGATTATATCCGAACGGAGATCAAGCTTCAGCGAAAGGCTTTTGATGAACAGGAAAATTTGCGGGCGAAGCAGACTAAGTACTATAAGAAGAGAACGTTTGATCCGTCTACAGTGAAAGTAGATACGGCCGCTTTTGATAAAATTTTGAATAATACTATTCTACGACAAGATATTTATCCTTATCAGGAAGAAATGAAATACTGGAATGAATATCTTAAAGAATATGGTACATTTCAACAAAAAAAAGCTGCCATAAACGAAGAATATAACTTTAAAATCAGTGAAGCTACCACCAAGGGCGCTAAGAAGTCCTTGGAAAAAGAGAAAGAAAATAAACTGAAGGAAGTTAGCTTTGAAGAACTAAAATCATCTATCAATTTTGCAAACATATTCGGAAACCTTGATGCTCAGTCTACCGAGGCACTGGTTAAGATGCGTGATAACCTGAAAGAGGTTATAAATAAAGCAGCTAAAGATATAAAACCTACTGATCTTAAAGCGTTGCAAGATGCCTTCAAAGAAATTGATCTAAAAATAACAGTACGTAATCCCTTGGGAGAACTGAAAAATAGTGCAGATAATTATCGTAATGCTACATCTGCGGTAATCAAGGCTCAAGAGGATTTAAATACTGTTATTCAGGGAGGAGAGGTAATAACTAAAGTATATACCGATGAGAACGGAAAATTAACTACTAGATTACTGACTCTTACCCAAGCAGAAAATAACTTGGCCGCTGCTCAATCTAACAGACAACAAGCCTTGTCTAAGTTAACTCAAGCGGCAAATTCTATCGGGCAAAAAGGTATGGAGGTTGTAAATGCTGGCAATGACGTTGTTGGAATGCTTGAAAACTTTGGGGTAAAGGTTCCAGAAGCCATAAGTAAGACTTTGGATGGTATAGGGCAGGTAATGAGTGGGCTGGAACGAATAGACTTAACCAAACCTTTTAGTGCTATCACAGGTGCAGTTAGCGTTTTGGCAGGCGTTGGGAATACTATTGCCGGATTATTCGGTTTTGGTGGTGCTGACTATTCTCGTTACAATGAAATGGTTGATGAGTATAACAAGTTAAATGAAATATGGGATGAGTTAATTGATAAGAAAAAAGAATACATAGATATGTCTTATGGTGATGAAGCGCGTAAAGCAGGAGAGGAAGCCATAGACCTAATTGGAAAGAAACTACAAAGCAATATAGAACTAGGTATAGAAAGGCTAAATAGTGGTGCTTCTGCAGGTTCTCATTCTATTGGAGTGAGAATTCGTAAAAGTATGAGCAATGAGGGGTGGAGACAATGGGATGAATTTGCTCAATCAATAGGGATAGATCCAGATGCCATTGGCGGAAGGTTAACAGGTTTGTTCAGTTTGACGGCAGAACAATTATCTAAATTGCAAGAGGATGCTCCTACTTTCTGGGCTAAATTGGATGACGATGTAAAGGGATATTTGCAGGATATAATCGACTGCAACGAGGAAATTGAAAATATGAAAGAGCAACTGAAAGAAACTATGACCGGTGTCTCTTTTGATTCTTTTTATGACAATTTCGTGTCTACTTTATCCGACATGGATAAGGATAGTAAGGATTTTGCAGATGATTTTGAGAATTATCTTAAAAATGCAATACTTTCTAATCTTATAGCTAATAAGTATAGAAATAAGATAGAGGCCTTGTATGATGACTGGGCGAATAAATCTGACAGCAATGGAGATGGTATTTTTGATTTAACATCTTCAGAAGCGGATGAGTTGAGAAAAGCGCAACAAGCGTTGGCTGAAGAGATGATCGCAGAACGTGATGCTATGGCAGAAGTTTTTGGGTGGACATCTTCTGCTTCTTCTCAGGAATCTTCCAAGAAAGGCTTTGGCACCGAAATGACACATGAGGATGCCGGAGAGTTGATCGGTCGTTTCACAGCCCTTCAGATCGCTGGTGAAGAAATCAAGAATCAAATGATAGCTGTCGTTATGGGGATAAACTCTCTCACAAGTATATCGTCTGTTGGAAATGAAGTGCTCAACAACATTTTAACCCAGCATGTCATAACAAATAGTTATTTAGATGATATTGCCAAATATACGAAATTGCTAAATGATATAAAGACTGATATATCCGAAGTAAGAATTAATACTAAAGGACTCTCTACTCGCTAATTCTAAACTGTAAAATATATATAATATGCCCAAAGGTGAACTTTTTATAAACAATAAAGATTCCTATGATAATTGGGGAATCAGTATGGATACATCTTCTTTATCAGCATTGATGACTCCTCCTCCTAATAAAGAGTTTATAGAGAATAAATCAAGACTAGAACATGGCAAGCGTGTAATAGCCGCTACCCCAAAAGTAGATGAGCGTAGTCTCACCTTAACCATTAATCTCACTGCTAAAAATGAAGATGAGTTTTTTGAAAAGTATGATAGCTTCTGTCAGGAATTGGCTACTGGTGTATTAAATATTAGGTCTAAATATCAGCCTAATATAGTTTATCGCACAATATATCTTTCATGCAATCAATTTACTCAGTTTATGAGGGGAATCGCCCACTTTTCATTAAAGATAGTAGAACCTAATCCTATGGATAGAAATATTAACGATTAGAATGACACTTTTAATGTCATTTTTTGTATTTTTGTATCAAACATCGTATGAAGGTATACGAAACTTATGATAGACATCAAAGACATATCCGGCAACATTCGTTTTTCTACTTCTATCAACGAAGGATCAAAGCGGCACTTTCTTCTGATGAAGGAAGACTATATAACTTTGAAGTTTTCTCTTGCAGATCCTATCTACTTTCAACTAGGAGATGGTATAGATAACGAAATTGGCATGTTTGAGCTTGTAGACTTGTACAAGCCCACCTATAATTCTACAACCGGTGGTTATGATTACGAACTCCGGCTGGACGCCTACTACTGGAAGTGGAAAAACAAGAAGTTTTTCTATACTCCGGAGAGTACCGGTCGCGAGGCGAGCTGGAACCTGACAGCCACTCTTGACGTTCATCTTAAAGTCTTCCTTGATAACCTGAAATCACTCGGATACAAATATAGAGAAGAGGATTTTAAATATGAGATTGACACTACGGTTGAAAACACTTCCAAGCTCGTTTCGTATGATAGCGTAAACCTGATTGATGCCCTTACCCAAATGGCGGAGACATGGGAGTGTGAATGGTGGATAACTGATAAGACAATTCATTTCGGACGTTGCGAATACAGCTCTCCCGTAGATTTCAAGGCCGGAGATTTGACAGATACTGAGGATGTAAACGTAAGCTCCATGCAGCGTAGCGATAGTCAGACGGTTTTCGCTACTCGTGTTTATGCCTTTGGTTCAACGCGAAACATTCCTTCTACTTACCGTAAGAATCTTATTTTTGATGTCAAGCAGGCAAACGGTAGGGAAATATCCGATACGGCAAGACCGCTTGATGTAAAGTATTTCCCAAGTCGCGTCGTTCACAAAGAAGAGTATCCGGTAAAGGAAAGTATAGGTAGTGGCAGTTTTACTGCATCTTATGTAGAATGGACGCATGACACTGATATCGTAACTTCGTTACCTGCAGGAGATTATAAGGTTTCATCAGGAGAAGGCATATCAATTAATGTATCCACGGTTATTCCTTCAATCGGATCAGGACGTTCTTTTCTTCCTGCCGGTGATTATGTTTTGAGGGCATCTTATGTCTATAAATTATCTGGTGTAACTAAAGAAGTTTCTATAGGTAATCAAACGGTTACCTTATCCCAAGAGCAGCAGTACGAAGTCTCTGCTGTGTTTGCTGTCGCTTCTTCTTTGCAGATTGAAGGGAATGCTACTGATTTAAAGATCAGGATATACGCACATGTCCCATCCCGTGAATCCTCTATTCTGAATGATTCTTTCTCGGCTTATGTTTCGTATGATATAACTCTATTCAAAGGATCGTCGGCAGATGCTACAGTGACCTTTCTTTCCGGACTAAATTCGGGTAAGACATTCTCCTGTGTATATAATCCGGACCATTTAATCGGTGATTCCGCTAACGTAATACAATTGCCTAGCGGAGTAACGGCCTCGCTCGGTGATAGATATACAATTGACAACATCATTAAGGGAAAGGTTCCTGACAGCTACTTTAGCAAAGATGACAAGGAGCTTACTTTAAATGGTGTGGTCCAGAAACGTCTTATGCTCCCGGAGGAAGTTCCTTATGTGGATGCTTACCGTTATAGTCCTACTGGAGAACGTATATACATTGGTGAAACTCATTATGATGACAATAATAATGTGGAGATGTCGCAGGAAGAAGCTGTAGAGGGAATTGTCATCTTTGAAGATGAACATCCCAAATATGTCGGCACATTATCAAATGTAACATACCGGGAGGAAGATGAACTTGACGAGGACGACAATCCAACCGGAGACAAGTATCGTATCTATACGTTCAAGGATGCAGGGTTGAAGAATTTTACAAATGACTTCCGGCTGGACGGAGAAAGTTTCCGCTTGACCTTTCAGACGGGCAAACTCGCCGGCCTGGACTTTGAGTTACTTCTGCAGGAGAGTGATGATTCCGGTACCACTTTCGAAATTGTGCGTAATGAGGATTACGGCCGTTACCTTCCTGATGACATTTTGTTTCCTGCTGATTCTGACACATATGTTCTTTATGGTTTTGATACGGCTTATGTCTCAGAAGAATTGATTCCGGAGGCCGAAGATGAGTTATTGAAAAAGGCAAAAGACTATGTCAAAAAGTCTATGATTGATCCTTCCACCTACGATTGTGATATGGACCCTGAGTTCATCTATAATAATGAGAATATTATCACCTATGAGGTGGGAGACAAAGTTAACCTGATCAATAAGGCTTTCTTTCCTAAAAGCAGACAATCCAGAATAATTGGTTTTGAGTGGCCGCTGGATATTCCTTACGATCATCCAATTTATACGGTTGGAGAGACTGCCTCATATTCGCGTATAGGCGAGATAGAAAGCAAACTTGATTCTCTTACATACAAGGGACAGGCATATACCGGTTCTGTGTCAGGAAGTGGAGGAACGAGTATATATCTCATCGGTTTGAATGACAAGACTGTTCCTACGGATCGCAATACATTTTCGGCAAAAAGAATTATTGATGAGATTGAACGTCGCTCCCTTAGCAGCATTGAAGATGACAAAGCAGAAGGATTGATAACTTTCGGTAAGGGATTTGTGTCGGAAGGATTTTCTGCAGCTAACGGTGGCCTTGTAGTTCGTGGCGGAGAATTGATAGAAGAAGTTGAAGATTCATTGATTGAAGAATTAGAATAATATGGCAATACTAAGTAACGGTAAGTTCTACGGATTTCTTTGTTCTGTGAAAGCGACAGGACGTAAGTTGTCGAACGGCGTAAAGGAATACGTCGAAGACTTCGTGTCCGGATTTGCCGGTCATGGATGGAAGCTGTGGGAGTATATCAAGGGCAAATGGAAGCTGGAGATAGACAGTCTTGTTGTTCGCGAAACAATGGTCGTTTTTGAGCTTCTTATTCAGAAGATCCGCGCGGTGAAGGGTGCACTGGGTATCACTCAGGCATGCGGTCGTATAAAGACTGCCACGCTGGATGAGTCCGGACAAAACTGGCTGGTCACCATAGAGGATGAGATGTCTTTTGTCGCACACGATTTCATCCGGTGCCAGGATTGGACGAATGGTACCCTTAAAGGCTATTGGGTCGAGATAGCCGAAATACGCAAGATTGACGGTGTTGATACAATCGTCATACCTGTCAGTGAGTTCACCGGCGGTATAGGTTACACAGACGGCATGGAGGCTGTTGATCCGGCATTGTCGGGTATGACTACTCCGGTTGTCAGTGATGAGATTGTCCAGTTCGGTAACTCGAAGAATGTAAATCGTCAGAGTGCGATCTATCTGCATGCCGATGAAGGTGGACAGCCTGCAATCGATATTCTGTTTGGTATCAACAGCAAGAGTTTTGCCGGTTGTACGAAAATCCGTATGGGCGGTGATATTCCCGGAACAGACGGGCTTAAGGGTTTCTATTGCGAAAATGGTATGATCAAAGGTACAGACTCTAAAGGGCATGTCGTTTACTGTATCTATCCGGACGGTACTGCTGAGTTTGGAGACGGATCAGCCCGATTTGCTACAGATAAATCCGGTCACATAGCCGGAGGTGCCATTTCGTGGTATTGGGACGCATCGAAAAAAAAATATGTGTGCTCCATGAAGGGAGTGGTCTTAACGTGGGATAATCTGGACGAGGAAACAAAGGAAAATCTCAAGGGCGAACCGGGTAAAGACGGGCAAGACGGTACGAATGGTACTGACGGCAAAGACGGTACAAGCCTCATTTTTATGGGGGAATTCTCTTCTGCTCCGGCAAATCCTCAGAACGGATACTGGTATCGTAATACTACCGACAAGAAATGCTACGTATACCAGGATGGCGCATGGTATGTGATGACTGAGGATGGTAAGAATGGTCTTGACGGAGAAGGAAGCATCTCTGCTGATCTTGACGATGAAATGCAGTCTGTAGCTTGCTCTCTGGACGGGACGGTGGTATTCGGTTTACCTGTCACAACAACATTCTCTATGTTCTACGGAACAACCGAGCTTCCTCTTGATTCTCTTTCTGTAGGCAGCATCACAGGCGTGACAGCAACGGCTGATCGTAGCACAGGGATAGTTAAGGTAACAGCTATTACTGCTGCGGTGGCTGATGTAATTCGTATACCCATAACGGGACGGGTAACATACAAAGGTTCTCAGTATGAACGTACCCTGCATTTATCGATAAACAAAGTGAAGCCGGGGGAGAATGGAGAGGATGGGACTGACGGAACAAATGGTCAGAACGCGGTCATTTACTCGCTTCAGCCATCGACCAATATCATAAAGAGAGATGCTGACGGGAACAGTGATGTCTCGAATATATCCTGCCGGGTGATGAAGACCGACGGAGCTTCTACTGTCGTATCCTCTCTGCCAGTTGGCTACTCAATGGATTATATTATAGACTCAGGAAATGCGACTAGCTATACTCCGGATAAGCAAATATCCGTCTCCGGGATAACAGATAAGATACAGTTCCGGCTTTACAATGAAACATCGGGAGTAGTACTGATCGACCGCGAAACGATTGCTGTTGTCTCAGACGGGAAGAAGGGGCTTGACGGTATAAATGGTGAAGATGGTAAAGACGGGCTCAGTATTACGTGGAAAGGGGATTTATCAAGCGCTCCTGCCAATCCTCAAAAAAACTGGGCTTATCGCAATACCAGTAATGGTATCGTCTATATCTATAACGGCGCCGCTTGGGAGTTGATGGTTGCGGACGGTCAGGACGGAACAGATGGTACTGACGGCACGGATGGCCTGAGTGTTTTCATTACATACCATGACAGCGAAGATGAACCATCCCGTCCGACCGGAAGCGGGACAAGCGGAGGATGGCACACTAACGCAACAAAAGATGTTGTCTGGATTTCTCAGAAGGTCGCTTCAAGCGCTTCTTCCGGCACATGGGGTGATCCTATACGATTCAAGGGATTACCGGGTAAATATACGGAGCTACGGTATAAGTATGCTTTCGGAAAGCCTGCTACGCCTACCGGTACAAATCCGGCAGGATGGTCCCTTTCTCCGGATCGGGAGGATATTACCTTCTCTTATTCGGGTAACTTTACAAAAGACGGTGATTACTATGTCTCTCCATCTCCTACATCTCATTCCTCGACATACAAGCAAAGAGTGTCGTTTACGACAAGAAGAGCTAATCAGATGATACATATAGAGATTGATGTATCATCTGAGCAGAACTACGACAAAGGTATCGTAGAAGCCCTTGATACATCATATAGCAGTTCCAACGAACATGCCTGGGAGGGAAGTGGAGTAACCAATGCGGTGGTGGATATTGCAGTGCCTACAGCCGGCAGTCACTTTGTTGAAATTGTATACACGAAAGACAGCAGCACAAGTAGTAACGAGGACAGAGTCAAGTTTCGTATGCTCGATCCTACTACCTGTTGGTATTCCACTGCAGTGATTGATGGTAAAACAACTCCTTCCTGGAGCGAACCTGTCATATTCCCAACGGACTCCAAGACCGAGGAGCAGGTTTACCTGCTTGCAAAGTCTAAGCGTAATGTTATTGACCTTCCGGCATCCAACGAATATGTTAACGAATACATTGGTGATGCTCCTGAATACAGTAGCTCAAAATTCTATTCGGCAGGTAACATAGTAAAATACAATGATGTATACAAGGTAGCTATTCAGGCGCATTCGGGGATTGTTCCGACTAATGAAACATACTGGGAAGATGTGCTCTGGTGGGTGGATAATCCTCGTGGAGCATCGGAAACTTATCCTTATGAGTACACTTGTGAGCGTACTCTGCAAGATGGAAAGTGGGGAGAGTATAAGAACTATCGTCTCTTTGGTCATTACGGGAAGGATGGTAAACCGGGTGAACCTGGTATTCCGGGAGAGGACGGAAAAGACGCGAATCTACTCCCTTGGGTCGAACAATGGAATAATAATAAGACAGAGATTGACGGGGAGTATATCGTATCCCCAAAGATGTTTTCTGGTACGAAGGATAGCAATGGTAAACTGACCGGAGTTGCTATTGGTCGAGATTGTATCACAGTTGACGGAGAAAAGCGTACCGGAATTTTCGCACTGGTTGATAATGAGATAGTCTTTGAACTTGATCCGTTAACTAAGAAGTACATATTCAAAGGAACTATTGAGGCCGATGGTGGGAAAATAGCGGGCTTTAAAATTGAGGGTGATGCGCTTTCTTCTCTAAATGAGAATGGATCAATCTTAATTGAAGAGGATGGTGTTCATTTCCTTCGCATAAATGAGTATGGAATGAGAAATCCTGCTGCTGCGCTACTTTCAGTAAGAAATGACAAAGGATCTGCTGTGAGTCTTAGTGGAGGTTCGGGTAAAGACGTATTAAGTATTCTTGGTAATGGAGCATCTAATGCGATTTCAAGCGCTGGATCGCATGAATTTATTCAGAGAAAAGGCGAAAAATGGAATGCTCCGGGAGCGTTATGGGCTGGACGCATCACAGGAGCAGGTGGTATATCAAACAGATGGGGGGATGGGTGTTATATGAGTGTCAGCAGGACGGATACAGGTAACTATGTCTTTCGGCACGATTTAAATCATACTGATTATTTTATAATAGCTACAGGGGTAAATGAAAATTGGACTATTTGTATAATATCCGATAAACAGTCCAATACTTTTACAGTAAAGACATTTCATAAAGACCAGGGATGGATTAATAGTGCATTTGAGGTCGTAGTTATAGGAAGGAATAAAACGGCATAATATAATAACTTATGAAAATAGACTTAAAAAAATAACATATATGCGAGTAAAAGGAACGATAATTAAAACAGTCATCTCCATCGACCTTCCTTCTGGATTGACGATGGACGATATAGACTTCTCATGCCGCTTCTTTGTCTATTACTGTTCGAATGCGTCACAGATAATAAAGAAGTCTGAGATGATCCGCGTCAATGAGAATAGCTACACCTGCTACATAGACACAAAGATAATCGGATCGGGGGAAATCTGGCTGGAGACTACGGCTTACCTTCCTGACTCCGACTATGAAGGCGGAACAAGAGTAGAGGTAGATAAGATGAATACCGGTATAAAGACAGTGTAAAATGGGATGCATATCTGTACATATCGAGGCTGTCAAGGGCATTGGAAATGTCTCGGCCAAAGCGGATGAGATGAAGGTTTCCGCTTCGGCAACGGGCATGAAGGTGTCGATAGGGGTTGTCTGTGATGTTGGTAAACAGGCTTATTTAAAAGTTGACCCTGATTACATATGGCTGATGCCTTCGAACAACTTTGAGGATAATGTCGATGTGTTGTCCAATGTGGTATGGCATGCTGTGCGAGAAGAATGATATAGTTAATTGAATTGTTTTATTTAAATTTTGTATTATGGCAAAACCTAGTTGGTTAAAGTTAAATCCGTCTACCGGATCAGGTAACGGGACAATTGCAAATAGCGCAGACGCTCACACAGGGCGTACTGCCCGTACAGGAACAGTAACGGTGACCGGTGTCGGTGTATCCACTCCTTCGACCTATAAGGTAACTCAGTCACCGAAGTCTGAGTTTGCTTCCTTTGATAATGGTTCTGAGATGTCTGCTCCTAAAACAGCAGGAACAGTGACCGTCGAGGGTAAAACAAACTCTTCGAAATTGACGTTTGCGTGGGCGGGAAGCGTAACAGATGTAACGTTGCCTACAAAGTATAGCGCGAATGGAACTCAGACTAACAATGCGGCTACTATTACCGGTGACCCGGGGGCTACTGCGGAATTTCCTTTCTCTATCGAGTTGGAATTTCCTAAAAACGATACTATCGAAGAGGCCGTTAGAACCTTAAAGGTAACAGCGAATGGAGGACAGGCTGCTCAGATTGCTATCAAACAGGCTGCCGGTGATGCTACATTGTCTGTTTCTCCGACGGAAATTATTATTCCTCAGAGTGGATCTGCTGTATCCGTCAATGTTACGTCTAACACTTCTTGGACTGCCGCATAATGAGCATGCAGATTCCTTGGAAAGAAGGAAAAGGCAACATCGTTATCACTCCCGGTTCAAATGGAACCGCAAGCGTGTCAAGCGATGTTGCCAACGAAGGACTCGACAGGGAGCAGACTGTTGTGTTTAGGACAACTAATAGTGGAGTACAGGCATCTGTCTCCACTACCATCTCCCAAATAGGCAAGAGACAGGCATTTGCTGTTGCTGAAGGACGTTTCTTGTTGTCAGATGGAAGTACGTTTAATGTGATTAAAAAAGAGTTTGCATGAGTGATTATAATAGCGGATTTACAGGGGATAGAGTTGTAGAATTGCTAAACATGATTCCCAACTTAGCAAAGGCAGACTTGTCTAACGCTATGACTGTATCATTAGGTCAGAACGGATATGCTAAGTTTAACAATGGCTTTCTGATTCAGTGGGGGAAGAAAACTAGCGGAGCTTCTACTGGTACTATTTATTTCCCTATCTCTTTTCATGATGCTAATTATTCCATAACTATGAGTTGTAATAATGGAAACCCAAGCAATGATTCTTCGTGGATAGCCAACTGGACTAATATTAGCTATAGTTATTTTGGGTATAATAACAAGTATCAGCAGGCAGCTAACGCGGGGACTAATACAGCAATGTTTTATTGGATTGCAGTCGGACGTTGGAAATAAAAAGAATTATTATGAAAGAGCAAAAAATGTACTGGAAACAAGGTTTCTATGATGAACCGGTAGAAGGTAGCATAGAAATAGAAATATCTCATTGGAAAGAGTTGATAGATGGTCAGGCTTCTGGAAAAGAGATAAGAGAAGATGAGAATGGCTTCCCTTTCTTAGTCAATCGTGAGTATACCCTTGATGAACTAAAAGAGATGAAGATAGCGGATATTAATGCTTATGACAAGTCAGACGCTGTGAATTTATTCACTCTTTCCGGAAAGAGAATGTGGCTTACCAAAGAGGACCGCGTAGGTCTTGTTAATTCAATCAATATTGAGAAGCAGGCTGGAAGACTGGATACTGTTTTGTGGTTTGATGCGGTAAAGTATACGATACCTGTTTCAAGTGCTCTCCTTATGCTGAACTCATTAGAGTTATATGCTCTTGATTGCTATAATGTGACGCAGCAGCATATTGCTATAGTTCGGGGATTGCAGACGGGAGAGGAAGTCGAGTCTTACAACTACAAGACCGGTTATCCGAATAAACTAGAGTTTTCATTATAAACAGATAAAACTATGATTTTGACACTACTATCATTATTGGTTTTCGCATCTTATGTCGGTGTGATGATTTACAAGACAAAGGGCATCCCTTATTCTATTTCCGATACCTATTACATTCTGAGTAACAGGTATTGGTTCGGTATATGCATGATTCTCCCGTCTTTGCTGTTGCTTCCGGCCGCATTGGATGCAAGTACAGAAAACAGTCAGTTCCTGATCTTTCTTTCTGTAGTCGGAATGATCGTGTTGGGAGTATCCCCGAATTTTAGAGGAGCGCACAAGAAAGCTCATATAGCCGGCGCGGTGATGTCGCTTGTATTCTCCCAGATATGGGTAGGATGCAATTCGTGGTACTGGCTGCTGCTATGGGCTGCATTTCTGATTTACGCGATAACGTTTGTAGTCAAGAACTGGTCAGGAAACCTTATATGGGACCTGACGGCATGCAAATCGATGTTCTGGATTGAGTTAATTTCATTGCTAACCGTTTACTTGACTTGTTTGCTATGAAGGAAGCTATAGTACATACAACTACAGGCGGATTTGCGGCAATCGCTACCGCATTTGTTTCCGAGTCATTGCAGAATATGATTCCGTGGCTGATTGTATCATGCGCGGTAATCCTTTGTGATCTTCTCTTCGGTGTCAGAAAAAGTATGCTAATGGGTGAAAAAGTCAGATTCTCTCGTGCAATTCGCGCTACTATGGGAAAGATGGTTACTTATTTTGCCTTTGTCTGCATGGTCTGCATGATCACTGTGGCAAGTCATAGCGAATATCCTATTGATGTGTATTCCTGCTTATTGGTATGCTTCATCGAAGGGTGTTCGATTGTCGGCAATATATTGAAACCAAAGGGGGTCAATATAAATGTAATTGGAGCTTTGGGAGTCTTTGGAAAGAAGGTGTTCAAGGTTGACAAAGAAGATGTGAGAGACATAATTCAAGAAGAAAATCATGAGTTGGATCAAAGAAAGTAACCGTCCTAAGCACCTGCTTTACGCTATCCCGGCAGGTGTACTACTTACCATCTTGTTTGTCGCAGGATTGGCGGCAGGAATGGAATTCAAGGATAAACAATGGGGTGGCAAATGGGACTGGCTGGATATTGCTGCGACATTGATTGGAGGTCTTATCGGTCAGGTTATTCAGATATTGGTATTGATTTTAATTATATAGGAGGAAAGTATATGAAAAGAGAAGATATAGACTCAATAATTATCCACTGCTCGGCAACACGTGCCGGGCAAGACTTGCGAGCTAAGGATATTGACCGGATGCACCGGGCGCGTGGCTTTAATCAAATTGGCTATAACTTTGTAATTGATTTAGATGGTACCGTAGAAAACGGCCGGTCATTATCCATTGACGGAGCGCATTGTAACACAAAAGGTTTTTCCGGTATTAGTTATAATAAACACAGTATCGGTATCTGCTACATCGGTGGTATGGACGCGAGTGGAAGACCGGCCGATACCCGTACTGTCGAGCAAAAAACGGCATTGCGCGAATTGATAGCGAAGCTCTGTAAAGAGTATGATATCATCGAGCTGCTCGGTCATCGAGATGCTTCACCTGATCTGGATGGATCGGGTGAGGTGGAACCGGCAGAATTTATCAAGGCGTGTCCTTGTTTTGATGTGCGGGCAGAGTATCCGAATTTCTTACGAAATACAGTGATAACAGCAAAAAAATAGGAGGAATAATCATGAAAGAAACATCTATAACCTTTACAAAGGGTGAGAAGAATTATGTAAGCGATGCCGTTCAGGTAAATTCTGCGGAAGTAGGATCGCAGATTACATTTGAAAAAGGCGGTAAGCTTTGGGTGTATATAAGCTATGACGGGCAGAATTACTCTCCACTGCCGAGTAGAGGCTATACAAAAGTGTTTGCTTGTCCGGTTGTCGGTTGTATCCCCGGACAATATCTCAAAATCGAATGTGAAACGGAACCGGTAAAGGCTTCTATTTTTGAATCAGAAGAGTGATGAACGCAATAGGATTAAATCCAATTAAGCTTGATGCGATAGGGCTTGATCCTATTCGCATGAATGCGATACGCTTGGGAGTTCCGGTAGCTTCTTCCGGCTCCGGTCGTCCCTACATCGACCCCGAATTACTCAGCCACGTCAAGATGGCTATATCCACCTGGGGCAAGACTAACGACGACACTGACCGGGCAATCTTGAAGGACTTGTCCGGCAACGGGAACGACATGCGCCTGCTGAACTTCGGATTTGCGGAGGGCAGTGGATATGGATTACCGGGAACCGACTTCGAAGGCTGGCTATGTACAGACGGAGTAGACGACATGATCGAGTCTGTCAAGCCTGTATCTGAGATGTTGGAGGGTAGTAATGAGATTACCGTGGTGAGTATTATTCATCAGATTTCTTTTGATCCTAAAAACAATCTTGGTTTTACCAATTATATTAATTATCAAAAAGACAGTTCTACTAGGATGTATTTTAGAAATAATATTTCAGATATTGGTAAAACAGGTATCTATGGATATACTTATGATGGTACAACCCTAACAGGTATATATAATATATTAGGAGATAAGGCTGACTATAATACTGTTAAAAGTAATAATATAGATCAATCAGTTTTTAATGGAAAATTGTCGGTTTGTGGGTGTACTTCTCCAGGTGGATATTTAAGCGAATTATCTCAAATTGCCTACGCCGGAGGCTTCATCGCCAACAAAGTCCTGACTACAGACGAAATCAACCAGATTATAGCTTACTACAATTTAGACCGTCCGGGACAGATTATCAAGCCTCAATTGTACTATAACATCAAGAAGCAAGGTATCACCAACGATAACCACGCTGAGTTTAACGATCAGTTGATCGACTTCATAAACGGTCACAACATCCAGTTAAACAATATCGGTTGGGAAGGGGAGAGTGGTATCAATAGCTATCCGGTTGTGTTTGGTGCTAATAAAACTTGGGGTAAAATGGCTAGTAGTAATAATACTGATTTTATATTTGAGCTTACTGGAAATTCTATCCACCTCACAAAAGCAGATGATAATTTAGCCTTATTGTTTACTTATGTTTATAAAGACGGAACAGTTAATGAAGTTTCTATTCCTACTTTTAAACTCAAAGTAACCGGACTTAAAGAAGGTCAAAATGTTGTTTATAATTATGTTTCGGAAGATAATGTTAGTGATATTACCTCGATTAGAATCACTGAAGATGGAGAATATGTTTGTCCTAAGAGCACTATATTTGTCCCAGAAGAAATTTTATCTAATGTTTGGATAGGATTTAAAGTTAACCCAGAAAATATAGATTTGGATATTACCATCGAAGTCCTCCCCACCATCGAACACGCTCTCAGCCTAGACGGAATCAACGACTTCGGCAAGGTAACCGGTCTCCCTGTTTTGAAGGACTATACGGTAGCTGCTCTTCGTAAATGGTTATATGATGATTCTGTAACAAGTACTGAAACTGGCTCTATTGTTTCTAAATCTAAAGTTGGTAATGGCGGTGCTTTTATTTTAGAGCAGACGTTTAATCGAAATCCTTCTCGCTCTAGCGCCTTTTCTTTTGGCACAGTTAACTCGTTGATGAATAATGATAAGTTGAACGAAGAATCATTTACTTATCAAACTAAATATAGTTATAATGGTAATCCCATCCAAGCAGGTGCAGGCATTGACAGTGATTCTATGTGGCTGGGAACAATTAGAGATGGTGGTAGCAGATTCTCCAAACTCGCCCTTTGGTCACTCATGCTCTTCCCCTACAGTCTCTCCGAATTCTTGCTAGAGAGACAGTTGAGAAAGTACAAGGCAGGAACGCTTTATCCGGATATGATTGAGTTTAGACCGATTGTAAAGAGTAACATCCCTTACTCTTCAATCTCCTACTCAGTTAATCCAGGAGAATACATTGCCGAAGGTAGTAGAGTAACTATCACTATAACCTTGTCAAATGAAACAGATAAGCTGGTCGGTGTGTCATCCAATGCCATCAGCGACATATCCATCTCTGGAGACAATGGAACCTACGAGATAACCGGAAAGATCACCAAGCCTCCACAGAAGATCAACATAGTTATCTCCAGCTACTTGACAATGTTAGACAACGAGACTTTAATTTCAAATGAAACATTAATTAAAAACGAATAAGTTATGGAAAAGATATTTGATATAGCAAAAGACTCTGAAAAATCATGGGGTACTTTAGCAACTGCGATTGATGGGAACTTTGAGGAAGTATTTTCCAAAATTGGATACACACGAAGCAATACTGACGCAATACCTGCCAATGGCGAATATGTTAATCGGGATTTCACTCTTGCAGATGGAGAAGATGTCGGATTATATGTAGATGCTGATGCTATTTTCCAGCCGGGTTGTATGCTGACATTCTATATTTATAAGAATGACGGTATGCGGATAAGCAGAACTATCAAGAATAAGACTACTTACGATAGTCTGCGTACTCTATTCTCCTATACAAGTGGAGATATTACTGGCTATGCATATTATATTACAGGTCATAATGCCGGAAATGTTATCACCTCATTCAAGTATTATGGGGTTGAAGACGATGTAGAAACACTTTCAACGTCTATTCCCGAGATAAACGAAAGTATTAAATGCGTTTCTGACAATCTTGCGTACGCGCAAAAAATAGCAGGAGGGAGAACTACGATAAATATAGCACTAACTGCGGGTTTATCTGTAGAACCAGATGTAAAGTTCCCGTGCATAATTAAAAAGGATTCTCAGGTGACATTTAATGTTGTGGATGCAGATGGAATAATAAATTCGAATCCTAGTGTGTACTTATGGTATACAGATGAGACAAGGAGCCCCGCATTAAATGTAAATACATTGATAGATATTACTTCCGATGTTGAAGCTATAGCGATTTACTTAACAGGATCATCGGTGCTTATGTCTGGAACAATCAAGTTATATGCAGATTTCTCAAACTTAATTATTAAAGAGGCAAAAGATTATGCTGATGGTAAGGATAAATTGTTTGAACTGGTTGGAATTGGTGCTTCATCTGTCATTTATAGCGATTGGAAAATCGGTGATTTATATTATTCAACCTCCAGAAATAAGATATATAGATGTTGCTCCATAGCCCCATTTGATACAGAAGAAACTAATATCTTGGATAGAGGTGTATTGTATAAATATAATGGAATTATTTACATTTATGATGGTATATCTTTAACTAAATACCACGATAAGGATATTGAAGATGGCGTAATACTTGATTATAACGAGTATCTTGTCGGAGAGGATGTAAATAACGATAATACAGGAGGAGATAAAGCAACTTATATCTATAAGGATATCGCCCGATTCGGGGTTGCGGCTGATGAACAGGTTGAAATTTCTTGTGATAACATAAAAGATGCTATTTCTGCTAGATCAATACAAATTTATGGTTTTACGAAAAACGGTGAAAAAACTGAGATTAAGTCAATGGGTGCGGGTAAAATAGTTTTTTTGCCTTCTTTGTTATATGAAGCTTTGTCTGTAAGGTTGTACCCGACAACAAGCGGTATGAGTGCATTATATGCTACTTATACAGGTCTTAAGATACGAAAAACTAGAAGCGAACCTGTACCTGCATATTATTTGAAGGATAATTACCTTAAGGATAAGCTATCAACGATAAGAGGTAAGATGGCGGATGCGCAAGGCAATTACGATGCATTTGTATTCATCACGGACATCCATTGGCTCCGCAATACTAAAAACTCCCCCGCGCTCATTAATTACATTTCAAGCAGAGTTCCGTTGCCAAGAGTTATAATGGGAGGAGATTATGCAGACGGATTGAACATAGACTGTAACTTGGCGTTTAATTCTTTAAGCAATAAGATATATCGCGCCATCGGCAATCACGAATATATGAATTATTTTGAAGAAGATGGGGTGCAGGTAAAAACCAATATCACGGACGCAGAAATATGGTCATCATTACAAAGTGGCATGACAGACTGTGTTATAGGCGATGCAAATACAAATTACTATTATGTAGATAACACTGTCCAGAAAATGAGGTATGTGTTCCTTTCGGTGTTTACTGATGATTCGGCAGGTAAATTTGAGGGAACGCAGGCTACTTGGTTAAACAATACCCTAGCGAATATGCCAGACGGTTATCTTGCAGTTGTTGTTGCTCATTATTATATGTCTGATGATTATCCGACATCTTGGACTCCTACATTAACATCTATTGGTCAGCAGATAGCTAATATATGTGATTCGCATAGTGGAAATGTTGCGTGTATGTTGCAGGGGCATACGCATATGGACTTAATGAAAAAGACAGATGGTGGTATACCAATATTTTCCACAACTTGCGACAAGGCTAATGCGGATAGTGATGAGATTGGTGAAAGGGCTTCTTATATTTATGGTAAGCGAACTAATGGAACAATAAATGAACAGGCATTCGATGTGGTCATTATCAATAAAAACGCAAAAAAAGTCAGCCTTGTCAGGATTGGTGCGCCTGCTGACAATGGGGGAGGAGCTGAACTTGAAGTAAGAGAGCAAACTTATGCATAACTCACTGAATTTTATATCCCAATAGATATTATATAGTTGGTTAAGTAGTAAAGTTTATGAAATACACAGTATTCCCAACAATTGACTTGCAAGAGGTCCCTCAGGATGAGATAGACAAGCGTAACCTTGTTCCTCGCAAGAGTGTAAATGAAAGTGAAACTTTGATGAAATGTCAGCACTATGCTGAGTTATTTCCTCATAAGATGATTAAGACTATTGCTGATGACGGATCGGAAGAGCTATCTTTTCCTTATCCTGTCTACGAAGGTGATGATCTGAATGTTTTGTTGTCGGGTCCGGCTTGGGCAAGTAAGGAGACACTATGAAATCTCTCCCTTGGATATTAGTCTGCCTGCTTATAGGTTTGGTCGTGTGGATGCGTTGTAATCCGCACGATCCATCAACGGTGTACATTAAGGGAGATACTGTACGTATTCGGGATACAATAAGAGATACCATTCCCAGACCGGTAAAGGAAACCTTAAAGCGTACCGATACGGTATATTTACCGATCCTGATAGATACCACTACCGATAGGACCGTAGAAGGTGATTCGGCTCCGGTACTTATACCGATAACAAGCAAAGAGTATAAGACTGATAATTACCGGGCAGTGGTTAGCGGTTATAAGCCCAGCCTTGACTTTATGGAAGTCTACAGGGAAAAGGAAATCATTACTCTAAAACCAAAACGCTGGGGGCTTGGCCTGCAAGTAGGCTACGGTTATCCAGGTGGATTGTATGTTGGTGGTGGAGTTAGTTATAACTTATTTATGTGGTAATACCGGCACTATCTTCACAGACCGTTTCCGGTATGAAAAGTTTAAGCTTTATTGATATAACAATTGACTGCGGAAAATGTTTAAGAAAGGAGGACAAAATGAGACATTAATTGATTATTCAGGATCAATTCGAGGAACATCTCGGAATGATTATTAAGCACTAAGTTACCGGTAAAGTAGAAGGCCGGTTATCATAACAAATGTAACTCTTTTGGGGGATAGAGTAAAAAAGAACCCCCAACACTGAAAGTTGACGCCAATCGAACTTTTTAGCATACCAAAAGCATACATAGGTAGTGTCGGGGGTATAATATCCTTAACATTCCTATATATGCTTTTGTTTATTTGGTACTGAGTACGATTGGCAAAGGCAAAAGTACAACAAAAAATTAAATTACTATGTGTAAGTCAGAGATTTTTGCCGATATTCTAAATATTGTTGGAAAAGAAACTGAAGTTTCTACTGAATTGATCCTTTCATCAAGTAAAGTTACTGAAGTTGTTGACGCCCGTTCTATTGTAGTATTCTTCCTTACTGAATACGGGCTATATCCTGAACAAATAGCGACTTTGCTTCACAAGACATCCGCTAGTATCCGTTATCTTATATCTACTTTTGAAAGCCGTAAACTGGCAAACAAAATGATTGCAATATATCTGCAAAATATTCGCAAATCGCTTGAAAATGAGCTCTGATTTACACAGTCCCTATTATATACTTTTGTGATGCGGTTAATATTGACCGTGTTATAATTGTATATTAATATGAGTGAAACAAAGACTTACGTTTTCCCGGAGTCAGGCGGGAACGGTGGCGGTAGTGGAATGATGGCCATGCTGGCTCCTCTATTGCAACAGAAAGGTATTGATCCGAACTTGTTGGTTGCTATGCAAGGAAAGAACAACAGCGGATTTGGCGGAGATGGATCATGGTTCATGTGGATAATCTTCCTGTTCTTCCTGTTCCCATTGTTTGGACGCAATGGCTGGGGAAACAATGGAGATGGCGGAAACGGTGGCGGATTTGCTGGAGCCGGTATCCCTAACTTAATTAACAACGATGCAGGAAGGGAGTTACTTATGAGTGCAATTCAGGGGAACGGACAGGCAATCAACAATCTGGCTACTAATTTGAACTGTTCAATCGGTCAGGTTCAGAATGCTATCAATGGGGTAATGTCACAGGTGCAACAGGTAGGAAATCAGGTTGGTCAAAGCTCAATGCAGATTATCAATGCTATCCAGCAGGGTAACTGTCAGATCGCTCAACAGATTGCTTCATGCTGCTGCGAAAACCGTCTGGCGATCTGTCAGCAAACGAACACATTGCAAAATGCCATTAACGGTGTTGCGACTGGTCAGGAAAGAGGCTTTGCTTCCGTTGCATACGAGACTCAAAGACAGACCTGTGACCTGCAAAACTCCATCAAGGATAGCACACAGCAGATTCTTGCTGGACAGCGTGCGGCTGAAATGCGTGAAATGCAGAACAAGATTGATAAACTTCGTGAGGAGAATAGCACATTTAAGAGTTCTGCTATGACCTCTCAGATTGTCGGACAGGCAACGGCTCCTCTTGGTGCAGCTTTAAATGATTTGAGTACTCGTCTTGCAAAAATCGAATGTAACCAGCCGGAAGTAGCGAAGGTGCCTTATAGTCCGGTTGTAGGGATTCCTTCTTGCGTTGCAGCTCAGTATGGTCTTTACAATGGTATTGGGGCATGGGGCAATTTTAATGGTTGGGGATAAAAGGAAGGAGGCATTATATGGCATTCATTAGTCCTTTTATCATGGCAAATAAGAATGGTATTCCCAGATTGGAAAGTACAGGTGTTACCGTAGGTACTACCAACGTACGTTTCTCTTTCCGGAATCATCCGTTCCTTTCTGCTCCATTTAGCGGATTGATTCTGTTCCGTTTGGCACAGCCGATCCCTTCCGGTACTACCGGTACATTGCCGGTAGTGTTTGATACCAACGGTGCTACTCAAGCACTGACTACGATCGCCGGCGCAGATGTTACTGCTTCGGATATTACCGGTACCGGAATTTATCTGTGCTACTACGAATCAGGTAGCAACACATTGCAAATTCTTACCGGAGTAGTTTAAAATAATGGGCGGGAGTAATCCCGCTCTTTAAAGAGTTAATAAATTATGCCTTTTCAGAATCTAAGAGTAAACAGCGAGTTTTTTATCCTACACAAGGATAACACTCCATACATAGAAGTTGGCTCCGTCTCCGGAGTTTCTACACCGGTTGCTGAGTTTATGCAGCAGCCTCTCCCTTATGGACAGCCTCCTAGAATGGTGGTTGATGTGACCATCAAGGTTGGTGAGCAAACTGTTACATTTCAGAAAATACCTGCAATGTCTGACATTGCTGATGCAAACTTTCCCGGAGGTGGGAATATGGTAATATCCGGCTCAAGGGAATCGATGAATGCAGAAGTTGCCGCCATGCGCAACCGCTCCTCGGAGATATTGGGCAGTGTCGATCATCATCGTTCCGTCATGGAGTCATGCGACAAGATGCTTCAGGTACTTAATCCGGAATTTGCAGAACGCCAGCGTCAGGAAGCGGAAAATAAAGCGCTTCGGCAAGAACTTAGCGAATTGAAGGCTATGATGGCTGATTTCTTCAAGTCTTCTGAAAAGGCATCTGGTAGTAACAATTCTAAAAAACAATAGTATGATGATGATTGAGATTTCCGAGAGCAAGGTCGAGAAAATGTCCGACTACGCTGAAAAGATGCTTAAATACGGTGGTAAGCTGATGCAATGCATCGAAGAATTATCCGGTGGTGAAAGCATGGGAAGACGTGAACGTTATTATGACGATGACGACGACCGCTATGACGAGATGGGCGAACGTGGTGATTATGGTGGCGGTTCCGGTCGTGGCGGCTATGGCGAAAGACGCGGTGTACGTGGTACAGGACGCTATTCCCGTTATCGTTAATGTTTAATTAGGGGGTGGATCATTTCTGCTCCCTATAACTTTATTTAATCATGAGGAGAGAACCTTTGGATATAAGAGATAGAAGACCGGAAGAAATGGAAGCTTACTTGTCTAACTTCGGTTGGCATTTCAATAAGAAAATGTGCGAGTTTGCAGTGTCGCTCATGAAAAAGCTTAATCCTTCTACCGGTAAAAAAGAGCGGATTGAACCGATATCGAAAGAAAAAGTAGATGAGTTGCTTACCCGCTATGGCATAAAGCTTGAAAATAATGCGCTATATGATTATGTGTATGTAGCCAACATGGGTAAGGCGGATTATCTGAAGTCATCTATTCCCGATGAAGCGCATTTGGCTCTTTATATAAAGGATACAATTGATGATCCTGATGCTCCCGACGGAACAACGATGAGAAGATGGTATGCGACAATGATTGCTGCCGGAGAACCTATTGAGTGGGACGAAATGCTTTGATGAATGATACGACAACGGTTTGCATTACCCAAGTATGGATGGAACTGCATGGTATATTATGCAGTAGATACATATTATACAGAGGAAATACTCGATAATATGCATTCCATCGGCTGCGACGGTGATATGCTTCGTACTGCGTATGAGAATATTAGCTCCGGCAATTTGAATACCGGAGTTACTTACTCCAACTTCGGCACCCGGGAAACAGTAATGGTCATTGCCCTTACTTCGTCCCCAAAGGAGTTTGCTAAATCTTGGCGGCATGAATGCGGGCACATGGCCACCCATATCTGCCAGGCGTTTGGCATTGATCCATATGGAGAAGAAATTCAGTATATTGGTGATGATATCATCGAAAAGACATGGGAATACGCGAAGTCATTACTATGTGAGTGTAATTGCTGTAAAAACAAGGTTAAACATTTAATACATTAATTCCATGAAAAAGAAGCAAGTGCAAAAAGCATTAAAGAGTGATACTCCCATTAATAGTATGTATTCTCTTATCCCTAACAACAAGATGCAGGCTTTCAAAAAGTTTGCCTCCCGATTTGGATTTACTGAGGAACGAATAAAAACAGTGCTCGAAAATGAGAAACGATAAGTTGGACATGTTGCTTGAACAGGCCGACGACCGGTATCACTCGGATTTCTGCCGGCTCCTGCTTGTGATGCTATGGAACGCCTAGAAAGGTGGTTGTATTGGCTGATTCCCTTTGTGATTATTGCGAGGGTTATATTGTTATGTATATAAAATATATTAGATTTTGAATTATATTTGTTTGAAATAAAAAGATTATATATCTTTGTGTACACCAATTTTATAATATATGACAGCGATAGTTGGAGTTTTAAATAAACATGCAGTTGCTGTAGCTGCGGATAGCGCAGCAACAATAAATGGAACATTAGGACGTAAAGTACTAAATCAAGCCAATAAAATAATAACAATATCCAAATATCATCCCATAGCGGTAATGATATATAGTTCTTCGTCTTTTTTAGGGACTCCTTGGGATGTGATTGTCAAACTATATAGGGACAATTTAAAAGAAAAGGATTTTAATTCTGTTTCGGATTACATTTCGGATTTCATTAAATTTTTATCTGATAATTCTTTCTTCTGTAGTGAAGGTTTCCAAAGAAAAGTCCTTCGTATGCATATTTTTAGGCTTTATCAAGATATAGAAAGAAAGGCGATAGCTATAATTGGTGGGGAAGTCACAGACTCTAATAAGCCTTATCTTTTTAAAACGATTAAAGACGAATTATCTTCTTTAAAAGAAAAATTGGATAAATCAGAACCTTGTGAAGGGTTAAAATCATACACCTTTGAAAAATTTGAAAAGTACTCTATAGATATACTTGATGAATTATATAATTATATCGTAAATCATACAGGAGCTTCTCCGGAATTATACGAGCATGCAAAACAAACGGCTTTTTCATTTTTGAAGTCTAGTTTCAATCTGTTAGGATATACAGGATTGGTATTTGTTGGTTATGGTAAATTTGATATTTTCCCATCATTAAAATCTATCAATGTTTCAACAGCTTTTGATGGTTTTTTGAAATACTCTTATGACAAACAGTCAGAAGCAGTTATATCAGAAAATAATATGGCTGCGATTTGCCCTTTTGCTCAAACTGATGTTATGGAGACCATTTTGACAGGTATCGATCCTAGTGTTAAGCATTTTGTAAGTGACCTGTTTTTTAAATCGTTAAACGCATATTCAACGCTAGTCTCTAATACGATAAAAGCAAATAATGGAGATTCAATATTATCTACAGCCATAGAAAAGCTGGATATTTCAGGAATAAGAAAAGTATTTGATGAAGCTATAAATAATATAATTGGTAAACAATATATTTCCCCACTTGTTGATACTGTAGCCTACTTAGAGAAGGAAGATATGGCAGAAATGGCAGAAAGTCTTATTTCCCTAACTTTCTTAAAAAGACGGATGATGTCTTCTGAGGAAACCGTAGGAGGACCTGTTGATGTCGCGATAATATCAAAGAGTGACGGTTTTGTTTGGATTAAAAGAAAACATTATTTTCAACCAGATTTGAATCATCATTTTTTCTCAAACTATTATATAAAATGACGTATGGAAACAATGTATTATAAAAGAGGAATTTCAAGCAAGCAAATATTTAATATTTCAGAACTTGATGATGACAATTTGTGCAATATCTCTAATTACGAATTAGATTCAATGGTTGATCGGGTTACTGAATCTATTTTAGATGAGATTAGCCGCCAAATAGCTATAGCAAAAGAAGAACAACACCAGAAGCTGGACGAAAAGATAAATGAAGATCAATAATCCTTAGTATGGTATTTATAATGGAATTGCCCGGTATACAACATGCCGGGCTTTTTTATGCCCAAATGTTAAAGTTTGATATGACCGAAACTTTTTCCTCTTAAAAGTTTGATATTACAAAAACTATTCGTATCTTTGTAACATCAAAATAAGAAACAAAGTATTAACAACTAAAAATAAAGATTATGATAACTGTTAAAGCTACAAGAAACACTTACGATTCAAAAGACGATTTAAGAGATTGCGGTTTTGTTTGGAACAAAGAAGATAAGGTTTGGGAAAAGGAATTTGACTCAATGGAATCCTACAATGAATTCATGGATCATTTTATGAATGTTACCTATTGGGGTTGTAAGATTGTTAATAGATATCACAGCAAAGTCGTATTTGAAATCATCGAAGAGGAAGCTGTTGAGGAAAACGAAGAAGTTGAAACTGAAAAAAGCAACGATACAATCTCTGAAGTTGAAGAAAGAATCAGCTCATTGTCAGATGATAATTGCGAAGTATCAGTTATCAATGGGATAAAATTAGATGGAGCTAAAATGTATATCTATAAATTTAATGACTGTCTGGAGGCTTCAGCTATTATATATGACGACGGAACATTGTTCCATTTAAGGGATTGGCAGGGAGGATGCCCACACTCCGCAGAGGAGATTGAAGATTATGACTGGATAACGGAAGATGGACAGATGGCAGTGATACTTGATGGCATGCCTAAAATTTTAAAATGATATTTATTAAATAAAAAATTATGAAAACAATCATAGAAAAAACAGTAGAAGGCTTTGAGAATGCGATAATCAGTGAGAATGAAGAAAGCTGGTTTGTTGACCTCCGTACAGGTTTGGGAGAGGCTGAATACCCTAAATGCGACTTTACATTAGACCAAGCTATTGAAGATTTAATTAATTGGAAAATGGAATGATGATACGGGAAACAGTCAAAGAGGCAATGAAGCTCCGCAATGTCAAATCAAAGGATCTTGCGGAGCATGTAGAAGTAACAAAGAGTACCATGTCCTTGTTTCTTAACGGAAAAACGAATTTAGGACAAGAGAAGATTGAAAAGATCCTGGACTTTTTGAATATAAAGCTAGTAATAACTCAGTAAGATGGAAGAAGAAAACAAATACGACCAAGAATCAATCAGAGAGTTGCTCTCGTGGGCGCAGGATACTCTAAAGAATAAGACCTACCCGGAAGGCGGACTGGTCTTGGATAAATGCATCAAAGTAATAGACTGCAAAAGTCATATAGAGGCAATGATCCAGATGATCTCTAAGAACTGGGAGAATCCGACGTTTTACCCGACGATTGACATGTTCCTGAAGTTTAGAGCAAAATTGGAAGAAATATAATATATTTGCAGTGTCAACAATGAGATTACCAAAAGCAGGGGATACTTCCTGTTTATCTATCTAGTTTTTGTGTAAAAAAGGCAGCTTATTAGGCTGCCTTTATGTTTTCATCAACATTATATCCGCTTTCATCTCGATATACTCTTGATATTTGCTTGGATTATTGATATAGTCAGTAACTCTTTTAATAGCTATTTCCGCTTGCTTAAATCTCGTTTTAGCATAGTACCTGACAATTCCTCTGCCTTTGTCCGAATGAGCAAGGCAGTAGTCTATCACGTTGTCCGGTATTCCTAAATCAAATGCATATTGCGCAAATGACTTTCTGGCAGAATAAAATACAACTTTTTCCTTTATTCCTAGCTCCTTTGCAAGTTCAGAAAGAGACCTACAGATGTATCTTGAGAAATTGTGATAAGAAAACTTATACCCAAAATCCAATTTCTTTGTTTTGTTGTTTATCCATTTGTCTATTATTTCTTTTGCTGGATCAGTAATAGGAAGCAGGCAATGTTGTTCTGTTTCAGTTTTAAGTTTCGTTTTAATTCTTACATAATCTACTTTATCGCTAGTAAAACGAGTATTCATCAAATCTATTAAGTTCATTCCACCGAGATAAAAAGAAAGCATAAAAACATCCCTTGCTACAATATACTTTTTTTCTTTGGGATTACTATTTCTTATCATATTAAGACTTTCTAAGGCTATATCTAATTCTTTAATTGGAGATTTAGGGATTTTCTTATAAGCAAATGGATGTATTTCGTATCTCACAGAACCGGAGTTTATATTTCTATTGATCACCGCTTTTATTTGAGACATCATCATTCCTATGGTTGTGTTCCCTATGTTTTTTTTCGTTTTCAGATATCTTGAGAATCCGTCAATAATATTGGGTGTTATATCTGACATGGGTATTTCTCCTCTTGTAAATTCTGTAAAGTATCTGCAACTCCTTTCAATCAATACTGCATAACTTTCTCTACCTTCGGAGTTTAGCTCATCTATAAATATGGAGCATGCTTTTTGATATGTGATGTTCTGTTTGTCTTTTGTTTCTAAGTCAGAAACTAGCATATCTTTGATTTGTTTGCAAGAATAAAGAGATTGATGCTTTATTTCATCAAGTTTATTCTGCATGTCGTTCATCATGTTTCTTAGTTTGGAATTTATAATTGAAGCATCCGGACGTTTTGTTACCTGTCCATCCTTAAATTGCGATAGGTTGTCAATTATGAAACGTGTTACAATATAACAAGTTTCTTTCTTATGACATACGGCTATTCTTATTTTATGCCTTCCGTCCTTTAAAACTTTTGCTTTGAAGATTGTAAGTTTAATAGTTGCCATAATAGATTAAAATTTAAAGGATAAGTTTTGGATAAGTTTTTTTGTCCACCACTGGACAATTTTTCCTTTTTTTTTAATCTATAAATTGAAGATCTCGTAAATGAAAACGGAAACCTAAGTTATTAAATACAAGATAATTAGTAGGTTTCCGTTTAAGAGCCGCTAGCCAGACTTGAACTGGCGACCTACGCGTTACGAATGCGTTGCTCTACCAACTGAGCTATAGCGGCGGTTTGTCTCTCGTTTACGGCGTGCAAAATTACAGCTTTATTTGAGAAAACAAAAGGATTCTGAATATTTTTTGAGCTTTAATTTAAAATCGTCCTTTGCCATAACTCTTTGCATAAAGTAGCGGTGGTTTAGCTTTCGAACATTCTGCTGCGTGCCAGCATACATGCGCCTACAATGCCTGCTTTATCTTTCAATTTGGACGTAATGATGGCAGAATCTTTATTGACCAGATTGAGTGAATATTTGCGTACCGCTGTCTTGATGGGCTGGGTGATGTAATCTCCTGTTAAAGATACTGTTCCGCCTATAATGACCAGTTCCGGATTAAAAATATTGATTAATCCTGCAATCTGTTTGCCCAGTTTTTGCCCAATTTCCTCGACAATCTCAATGCAAAGCAAATCTTCCTTGTTGACGGCTGTGATGATTTCGTCAAGCGTAATAGGATTTTCTTCTCCGGATATTCGGGTAGAAAGGATAGAACTTTCTCCACTTTGGATGCGTTCCAGAAGAATACGGTGAAGGGCAGAGCCGGATGCTTCTGTTTCCAGGCATCCTTTCTTGCCGCAATGGCAAATGATTTCATTATCGTATGCATTAACGTGGCCGAATTCTCCCGAGAATCCTGATTTTCCGGTATAAACTTTGCCGTCGATAATGATTCCGATACCGACTCCCCAGCTGACGTTGACGAAAATAATATCTTTTTCTCCTTTTACACATCCTTGCATATACTCTCCGTAAGTCATGGCACGGGTGTCATTGTCAATGGTCACTTTATGGCCAAGCTTTTCTGATAGAACATCCGCTAACGGGCGTTCTTCAAAATTGAACTGGCTGAAACTATAGCCGGATTCCGGATTGACACGTCCCGATACATTGACATTGATATTTAAAATCTTCTCCTTATTAATAGGAAGCTTTTTTATGAAGTTGAGAATGAGCTTGCATAACTCGTTCATTCCTTCTATCGAGTTCTCAAATTTATAAGGGATATTCATTTTAAGTTCGACCATATCACCCTTAAAGTTGATCAGCCCGATATTGACAGCAAATCTTTTTATGTCTACACCTATAAAATAACCGGATTCCGGATTCAGTCCGTAGAGATTCGGATGGCGTCCTCCGCTGGTTTCCAGTTTCCCATAATCATTAATGTAGCCATCTTCACACATCTCGCCAATAAATTTGGTAATAGTGGGCACACTTAAGTCCAGCTCTTTTGAAAGATCGGGAATGGTGGAACTTCCATTATATATATAATGTGTAATAATCCTCTTTTTAACTAGGGCATTTTTGGAGCCCATTTCTATTTCTTTCAAAAATTGTTGGTTCATACGTCTTACTTATTTTCTAATATCCACAAAGATAATTAAATTTTTTATTAAATAAAGAGTTTTGCGACGAAAAAATTAGAATTGAATCTCTATATATGGTTTGTTGATTTCCCATAGAGAAGGGAATCTATTATAGATAATTATTTGAAATCTTTTTATATGATGATGTATTATAGTGAGTTATCCTCTAAAATGATAAATATATTTCCTCTATTAATGAATAATAGTGCTAAAATCAACTTTATTAATAAAATATTTTATTATCTATTGTTTATTTAATAAATATAGCTATCTTTGTACCGTGATATTAATTAAGAAGTGTTGTAACCAAATCGTTCTAAAATGAAAAACTTACTCCAAACACTCTGTGGGCTATTTCTGGTGGTATTCTATTCCTCTTGTATGAATTCAGGAGATAATAGAGTAGATGTACTGATTGTAGGTGGTGGCGCCAGTGGTGTGACCTCAGGAATTCAGGCAGCCCGTATGGGAGCAAATACCTTAATTTTAGAAGAAACTACTTGGTTGGGTGGGATGTTGACTTCGGCAGGTGTAAGTGCCGTCGATGGAAATTATAGATTGCCTGCCGGACTTTGGGGAGAATTCAAAAACAGATTGTCAGATTATTATGGAGGGTTAGATTCCTTGAAGACAGGCTGGGTGAGCAATGTATTATTTGAGCCTTCAGTTGGAAATAAGATCTTTCACGAAATGGTATCGGCAGAAAAGAATCTGAAAGTCTGGAAACAGACTCGCCTTGAAGAAGTAAAAAGGGTGGGTGATGAGTGGATAGCTAAAGTGAATGTGGAAGGGCAGGGAATGAAGACTGTCCGGTCAAAGGTGATGATTGATGCTACTGAACTGGGAGATGTGGCAAAAATGTGCGGAGTGGGATATGACATTGGTATGGAGAGCAAAAATGATACACACGAAGATATTGCTCCTGAGAAGCCGAACAATATTGTGCAGGATATCACTTATGTTGCCATACTGAAGGATTATGGAAAGGATGTGACTATTCCGGAACCGGAAGGCTATGATCCTAAAGAATTTGCTTGTGCGTGTGCTAATCCGGTATGTATTACTCCCAAGGAGCCGGACCGTGTCTGGTCTAAAGAAATGATGATTACTTATGGGAAGCTGCCTAATCATAAATATATGATTAACTGGCCGATAGAAGGTAATGATTATTATATCAATCTGATTGAGATGTCTCCGGAGGAACGCGGAAAAGCTTTGGAATATGCCAAACATTATACAATGTGTTTTGTCTATTTCTTGCAGCACGAGCTGGGATACAATACATTAGGTCTGGCAGATGACGAATATCCGACCGAAGACAAGCTGCCTTTTATTCCTTATCACAGAGAGTCCAGAAGAATTCACGGATTGGTTCGTTTTAATCTGAATCACGCTCTGAATCCATATACACAAGATGAAAAACTATATCGTACTTGTATCGCAGTAGGCGATTATCCTGTAGATCATCATCATACCCGCTATCATGGCTATGAGGAATTACCTAATCTTTATTTTCATCCGATACCTTCTTATGGTTTACCGTTGGGTACATTGATTCCGAAGGATGTTGATGGCTTGATTGTTGCCGAAAAATCCATTTCAGTATCGAATATCATAAATGGGACGACTCGTTTACAGCCGGTGGTATTGCAGATAGGACAGGCGGCAGGTGCTTTGGCTGCGCTTGCAGTGAAAAATAATCAGAAGATTGATGAAGTCTCTGTCCGTGATGTCCAGAATGCTATTCTGGATGCAAAAGGATATCTGCTTCCTTATCTGGATGTGCCTGTGACGGATGTGAAGTTTGCGTCTTATCAACGGATTGGCTCTACCGGTATATTAAAAGGAGAAGGGAAGAACGTGGATTGGTCTAATCAGACTTGGCTGAGAGCGGATACAGTTTTACTTGCTTCCGAACTGGATGGATTGTTTGATGTATATCCTGCATCAAAAGATGAATGGAAGAAAACCGGAACGGAGAAATTAAGTATTGCAGAAGCCGTTCAGCTTGTCCGGAAAATAGCGGAAAACGAAAGGCTGGCTGTTACCGTTGATCCGGAAACTCTATGGAAAGCATACGGATTTCAGACGTTGGATATGAATCGGGATATCTTGAGAGGAGAAATGGCTGTTTTGATTGATCAGGTTTTAGATCCTTTCAATAAGAAACAGGTGAGCATAACGGGGAAATATATCTGAACCATATAAATGCCGCTCAATTGTTTTTGTGAGACTCTGTATATTCAATAGGTTAACATATATATGAAGTAAAAACAAAAAAATTAAAACTATGGAAACTAATAATCGTAGAGATTTCTTGAAGAAGGCAGCTCTGGCCGGAGCTTCCGCTTTAGTTGCCCCTTCGTTATTTGCAGCCGAGGGAGAGGGAAGGGGAGGACTTTCCCCGATAAACAAGGCTGGCGATTTGGAAAGCAAATTAATTGTTCCTAAAAATAATGGCTTGAAAATTACAGGAACCTTTTTGGATGAAATATCTCATGATATTCCTCATCAGAATTGGGGTGAGAAAGAATGGGATCTGGATTTTCAGCACATGAAGAGAATTGGTATCGACACGGTGATCATGATTCGTTCCGGTTACCGTAAATTTATGACTTATCCTTCGCCTTATTTATTGAAGAAGGGATGTTATATGCCATCAGTCGATTTAGTGGATATGTATTTGCGTCTGGCTGAGAAATATAATATGAAATTCTATTTTGGATTATATGACTCAGGACGTTACTGGGATACAGGTGATTTAAGTTGGGAGATTGAGGATAACAAGTATGTGATTGACGAAGTGTGGAAGATGTACGGAGAGAAGTATAAAAGTTTTGGAGGCTGGTACATCAGCGGAGAAATTAGCCGGGCAACGAAAGGAGCCATTGATGCCTTTCGTGCTATGGGAAAGCAATGTAAAGATGTATCAAACGGACTTCCTACTTTTATCTCTCCGTGGATTGACGGAAAAAAAGCGATCATGGGAACAGGAAAATTGACCAGAGAAGATGCGGTTTCTGTACAACAACACGAAAAAGAATGGAATGAAATTTTCGATGGTATCCATGAGGTGGTAGACGCATGTGCTTTTCAAGATGGACATATTGATTATGATGAATTGGATGCATTCTTCTCTGTCAATAAAAAATTAGCAGATAGGTATGGTATGCAATGCTGGACAAATGCCGAGTCTTTTGACCGTGATATGCCTATTAATTTTCTACCCATTAAATTTGATAAGCTTCGGATGAAGCTCGAAGCTGCCAAACGAGCCGGATATGATAAGGCTATTACCTTCGAGTTTTCTCATTTTATGAGTCCTCAATCTGCTTATTTGCAGGCCGGACATTTATATGATAGATATAGAGAATATTTTGAAATAAAATAAACAATATGAAGTCTGCAATTAACTTTAGCTATCTTATATTCCTTTCTGTTGTGGCTGCATTAGGAGGGTTTTTGTTCGGATATGATACTGCTGTCATCTCCGGAACAATTGCTCAGGTTAGTCAACTTTTTCAACTGGATGCTTTGCAACAAGGATGGTATGTGGGATGCGCTTTGATAGGTTCTATTGTTGGTGTCCTTTTTGCAGGGATTTTGAGTGACAAACTGGGACGAAAATTAACGATGGTTATTTCGGCTGTTTTGTTTTCTACATCTGCTTTGGGTTGTGCTATTTCTGCGGATTTCACTCAATTGGTTATTTATCGCATTATCGGTGGAGTGGGTATTGGAGTCGTTTCTATTGTCTCTCCTTTATATATATCCGAAGTCTCGGTGGCACAGTACAGAGGGCGTCTGGTTTCTCTGTATCAGTTGGCGGTAACTGTTGGATTTCTCGGAGCTTATCTGGTCAATTATCAATTACTTGGATATGCCCAAAGCGGTTCGCAGTTGAGTATAGACTGGTTGAATAAAATATTTGTGACTGAAGTATGGAGAGGAATGTTGGGAATGGAAATGTTGCCGGCTGTGTTGTTCTTCATTATTATATTCTTCATTCCTGAAAGTCCCCGTTGGCTGATCGTAAAAGGAAAAGAAGAAAAAGCTGTCAATATATTAGAGAAAATATATAATTCTGTTTCAGAGGCAACAAGTCAATTAAATGAAACGAAATCCGTTTTGACGTCTGAAACAAAATCTGAATGGGCTTTACTGATGAAACCGGGAATTTTTAAGGCAGTCATCATTGGTGTGTGCATTGCGATTCTAGGTCAATTCATGGGCGTGAATGCCGTACTTTATTACGGTCCTTCTATTTTTGAAAATGCAGGTCTTTCCGGAGGGGATTCTTTATTTTACCAAGTTCTCGTAGGACTAGTTAACACCTTGACCACCGTCCTGGCGCTTG